>JAABUY010007392.1_pt1 | contig 10451 bp, 9 predicted proteins | sample 5560271 | NCBI WGS metagenome assembly JAABUY01 (sample SAMN10711886, study PRJNA513374) | rock metagenome | isolation source: Antarctica rocks | place: Antarctica: Victoria Land, University Valley
CTTACAGAAGTCCGTTAACAGAGCTCCGTCAAATGTGGTGAAGATTTCCCTGGCACCTTCACATACTTACCAGTACTTGCTCCCCCCCTCGAGGTATAGTGTAAGCCCAACCATCAGCCAGCAGTGCATGCATACACAATGCTCCTCCCTTCTGGAGCATCTCCCTGTGAAGGACCAAGCACATTACTTTCACCAACAACGCTGCGACAGGCTGCTGTTGTCACTTGCACATTTTCAGACTCCCACTTCTTGAGCTAGCCTTCCATAAATGAGTTTGGTATCACATGAGAGAGCCTGCATTGTATTTGTGTGTGTATCTTGATGGGCCTGTGCATCTGCAACAGCAGCGGCAGCTTGCATCCCCGGACATCACTGGTCAGCATCAATGTCAGCAAAGGCTGCATGCACCTGCAGAGTTCTGCTGTAGCAACATTGCATTGATGGCGCGCCCTGCTGGCATGTACATGTACACAAAGCAACAGAGAACAAGTGCTGGTCTGGGCTTGTCCAGCTTGGCAACATGAGCTTTCATGGCAAAAGACATGCCTCAGGGCTGTGGTTTCAGTCATGATGCTGTCTACTCCTGGACTGTTGTGTTGCCATTGCTGAAAGCCTAGAACATGCATGTGCATGGGCATATGCACAAGCTGAGGTGGCGCCTGCCAGTTTGTCATACATGTAGTCTATGTAATTCCTGCTTGAACATACGTCTGTATAGCAAAGCTAATTACATGCAAATATGCAGATGTCCCGTGCTGATGTGCCTCTGTCATTGCTGCTTTCCTGCTGCCAGCTTGACAATTAGCTAAGACGTCAGTTGCATGGAACCCCAAGATTTGCAGGTCCAGGTTGCTGAGCAGCAAATTGCTTTTGCTTCAAACAAATTGATGCAATTGCAAACAGCATTCTTGAGTCGCCGATAAGTTAAGAGAGGGTGACCCTGCACCAATAGTACCAGTAAGCAAAGGGGCTCCCAGCGTCCTTTGCATTTGCAATCAGCTACGCCAGACTCAGCAGGGATACACAGGACAATATACAGGCCACTAACCATACAACGATTGCAGTGACTGTCAACATAAGTCAAGCTTGCCAGGTACCGTAGTAGTACTGGTTGTACTGTGAATGAGCGTAGTTTGAAGCAGGCTTAGCAGTCGAGCTGTATGAAAGCTGATGGCACAGGCACATGTGCCTGCCTGATGCGTTTGTTACATCATCTCACTTTGAGGCATTGAGTCTAGAGAGATCTGCCAGGCAGGTGTGCAGGAAGCTACAGCGTCACGCCGGTCAGAGAGATGACAACAACCTGCAACAAAGCAAGTGTGCCGTGCAGCACTGCAAGTTTCAGGGAAGAAGACATGAACAACCCTGGCGCCAGCCAGCTTTCAGCAGCTTTGCATCCAGCTTCAGCATCATGCGTCATGGTGGTGATCAAGAAGCACATTGCCCCAATATTTTGCACACACAGAATCAGCTTCAAATGCATGCGCCATACCTTTTCCTCTTTGGCCAGCTGCGGTCTTTCTCTTGTCAAGTACTGTTGCACTGGCACTAGCATCCTTGAGCTACAACAGTAATGAACTAGAAGGGCAGCCTGAGGGCAATTGGGTAGTGCTGCAGCAGGGCGGCAGTACAGTGTACATTAGCGGCGGCACCCCTGTTGGGTCGCCGCTACAATACTGCCCCGTGTTTCAAGGATTGCATTCAGTCTGAACTGAGCTCTGCTTATATGTCCCCACATAGGTACGAGCTTGCCTAAGTAGCAGTAGCAGTAAACCTGCCTGTCGATAGGCCCCTGCTAGGTACTGGTTGCAGGAGTTAAACAAGCTCTTTGCAGTGCAAGTGGCTGGCTAGTCAGTGACAGCTAGATCTCCAGGCAGTGCAACAGTAAAACCCTCTTGCCAGTGGCAAGTGGCAAAAGTGTTGCCCGCACAATTCAAAACGTCTTAAATTGCACTTGACACAGTCTTCGACACGGTATGTGCAATGTCATTGATTTGACAAGACTGCATGCTGTAAGGTGGGCAATCAGGCACAAACTTTGCCAAATTTGACATTGTCTCAATCTTGTGGGCGTGTGTAAACACATCAGCTACAATTGTCTTGACATCTTGGTCTCGCTTGTTTGTGCTGCAGATGACCAACTTGCGTTTATTTGCCGCTGCAGTTCAAGCTGGTGCAACTCAAGATGCTGCAGTGGCATTGCCTGTGGCAGGTCAAGCAGCCATAGTGGCAGCGCCCACAGCTGGTCAAGATGTAGTTGTGGCTGTTGCTGGCCAACGTGAGTTGCAATGCATGTAGTGATCTTGTTGCCTGTACTTTTGTCAATGTGTTGTACAATCACTGCTATTGTGCTCATATTGTGGATGATGCAACAGTTGTTGTGAATTCCATGTCACTTTCAACTTGCAATCTATGCCTATCAGCAGTACACCAGGCCCCGCATTGGGTCATGACACGCTTTGTGCCTGCTGCCTGTTTGTTTGGCAAATCACGACAATTATATAAATATATCTTTCACACGCTTGAATCACTGCCGCAGGTCAAGCTTAAGGTGCAGGGGCGGTAGTGCCTGCTGGTAGAATGGCTGCTGCAGCAGCCCCTGTTGGCTTGACCGACTGTTATGGTCCCCAGGCTCGGCAGTCTGAAAGTAGTCACTGCATCAGCTGAATACAGGTCACAACACGTGCAATCTTGCAAGCATGAGTCAATTCGGTGTCATCTATGAGTCAATTCTTGGCGTGTCTGAAATCTAAATCCAACCCATTACAGGCATCTTGCAAAAGATGCTCATTGCACTTCGCGCGTAACAACTCTGCTCTTACGGCGCAACATAGGCTGAAGATTGATTGTCGGCGTTCGCTCTCCTCGACAGAGTGCAAGCACGCAGCCGACAGGTCGCGGCGCTCTTCCCTGACTCTGGCTACTACACCAAAGGGTCGATAGTAGACCTGGACTTCGATAGGATTCACAGTGAGGCCCAGGATGGCTTCCAGGGCCTCAAGCCCCCCTGTCGGTTAACAGATGGACAACGATACCATAGACTGGCTAGACCTGGACTACTGGCCTGAGAAAGATTCCCAAAAGCCTGCAGACATGGACAGCTCGTTCGCTTGGCTTGCACCGCAAGCTCAGCCATTGTCTGGGCAGCCACTAACAGGATCGCAGTACCAGGTCCAGCCACATGTAATACAGCCAGATGATGGACTGTTGTATCATGACACTTTTCACCCCCACTCCACAGCGGGATCCCTGCTTTCAGACCTCTCAGGGGTGAGAATCTAGCTATCAGACAACAACAAAGCTCATCAACAGCTCATTCATCAGCAAATTTGAGTTGTGCTGTGTCTCAATAGGATTTGCTAGATGCATCAGCTGTAGACATTTCGAATGCACAGTTTGAAGCCATTCCTTCACAGAGCCCGCACCAGCAGAGCAACATGCAATTACGCTCAGACACTGCTCAGAATGGAGCCCCACAACCTCTGCAAGACATGATCCAAGCCCCTGTCTTTGGCAGAAGCACTTCATCTATGTCTCAACAAGCAGGTAGCTCTCCTTGACACTGTTGCCCTCCCGACAGCCAGCTCAGCCTGCTGCAGATAGCACCACTTGCATGGTGTGCTTGATTCTTGCTCCCTTGGTGCAGGCAATAACTCCCAGTCTGCAGCAGCACAAGCTGCTGGCAAACCCCGCCTGCGATGGACGCCTGAGCTCCATACTCGCTTTGTGGGCTGTGTAAGTCAGCTAGGCGGTCCTGAAAAGGCCACACCCAAGGGTATCATGAAGCTCATGTCAGTGGCAGGTCTCACCATATACCATATCAAGAGTCACTTGCAGAAGTACAGGCTAAACATCAGGCTGCCGGAGTCAGAGCAGGTCGAGATGAGTGAAGCTGTGTCAGGTGAGCATGAGGGGCGCAGAAGTCAGCGAGGCAAGAGGCGCAGCACCAGGAAACAGCGCAAACGCTCAAAGCGCTCGTCTAGCAGGTCAGTCATGGCAAACTGACAGCTGCAAGTAGCCGGTTAGATACAGCATCATGGCTTAGGTCTGCTGCATTGCTTGCTTCCCTGCTGCACCACTACTTGTTTGGTGTTTTCATTGTGTTGTTTATGTGTGCCAGTCCCACTTGCCACCTTGCAAGTCTGTGGAACATGCTTCTCACCAACCTACAAGCGCAACTTGCATAGCTGCTGAACATGATTCAGTCAGCAGTTACCACCCAACTTGCACACTCAAGTTTGGTCTGCGCTTTCTCAATGGCACTTGTATTTGCTTTGTAGTCTGCAAAGCTGACAAGGACTGTACTTGCAGGCGACGTGCCTTGGAGAAGAGTGATGGTGATGACGACGAAGCCGATGATTTGGATGACGAGCAGTTCGACGAGGAGGAGGGTGACAATGAGCTGGATGGGCATGCTGCTTCTTCTGGAATCGGGGAGGCTTCCAGCATGCTGGATGGAGTGATCAATAGGGAAGAAGATGCACAGCGTGAGGTGCAGCGGCAGCGCAATCTGGAGCAGGCTTTGCTGATCCAAATGGAAATGCAGAAGAAGCTGCATGAGCAGTTGGAGGTGAGCTTGTTCTCCTTATGTAATCAGGATTGCAAAGATATTGCCCGGCGGTACTGTACTGTGATGCTTGCCATGCGTCCTTCACACTTCCTATCCAACCAGCTGCAATCTGACCTGCTCTCCTGCTGCATGCTTATCTAGACCTCTCTGGCATCACTTTTGCACCTTGAGCAGGTTCTTTCTACAGGGATCTGCTTGAGACTGTATGTATTTGCCCCGATGGACTGACAAGTATTTGATGGATGGATGAATGAAGGAACAAATGAGCAAACATGAATGAATGAACGATCGAATGAACAAAACGAACAAACAAACTAAAAGGTTCTGCTGCATCATGCCTGCCACCCTCTCATGCACGCAGTGCTGCTCAGCAGTTTAAGCATGGCGTTGCACTCACCATACCTTCGCATTGACTTTTCATGCCTGGCTGCAGTCACAGCGGCAGCTCCAGCTCAGCTTAGAGGCGCATGGCCGCTACATCACCAGCCTGATTGAGAGAGAAGGTCTGCAGCACAGATTGTTGCCCCAGCTGGTAGCTGCAGCTGCCCCCAGTCTGGCACGCACTGTCCCTGCCTTAGCAGCACTAGCAGCCTCAATGCCTCCAGGCTCCTCAGCTCAGACCTCAGATCAGCAGACTCACTACATGCCTCTGTCAGCTTCTGGCGCTTCAGAATTCTCCCCTCAGCAGCTGCTGGCTGGCGGATTTGCCTCCCTGCCTAACCCAGTCAACCTGAATGGCGATTCCAATCCCGGTGCAACAGATGCTGCAAGATCCCTGGACGTGTCGCCGTCACCGCTGAGCAGGCATGTTGGTGGTGCAGTTCCGCGCAACCCATTTGGCACTATCAATCAGAATGCATTTGGAGAGCCAAGCTCACCTGGATTACTGCTGAACACAGACCTGCAGGCTGCTGCTGCAGCTTGGGATGACCACCAGCGGCATATTCTGACTGGTCCTGGAAGCAGACCATTGGATGGGATGCCAGCTGTACCTGGTCAATAGCCAGACATCGTCCTCCTCCCTCTGTTCCGAGAAGTTTGGACCCAATAGCACTGTCCTCACCGCTTTCTGCAAGTCATATGATGCCTCTGCAGTGACTCTGGGCACAGCCCAAACAGCAGATGCGCTGATAATCTCTTGTTTCAAATTGGTACAAAGGTTTTGCGCGCTTCCCTGTGTTTTGGCTGTGTTATTCTTTTGTACATTGTCGTCATGACCTGATCAGCTTTGACACTGGTTTGCAGTAGATGTTTTGCCAGGCAGTGTCACAACCCTTGATGTGTTTGCGGAAGCATGCCATGTTCTTGATCTTGATCTTTGTAGCCTTATATGTCTTAGTGAAGATGTCCCTAGGGTGCATTGAAGAAGGTTTGGTTATACTGTTGGAATCCAGTGTGAAAGGTGTCTGATGGCGTTTATATCAATGCCCAGCTGGTTGGATTACATTGAATGATAGATTCTTCACGGGACAGACCAAGAACATGTCTGCCCACAATGTGCCTCTGATGGCTTCATACGTGGCGGAAGTAGCATGTGCTTTCGCCAATCACTGGCGTTGTTATATGCTCAGTCTTTCAGGGTGTATTGATTTTGAAAATTAACTTGTTTACATTCTAGAGATCGACGCTCAGACAGACAGCCGCATGACTGTGTAAAGAAGTCGTCTGCATGGTATGTGTGCGCTTGCATGCGGCCTGCTTCTGCAAGCATCATGTGCTCGATGATTACCAATGTGGAGACTTGTTCTGATGAGTCAAGCAGTGCTGATGTTTGACATGCATGACAATTTTCGAGGCTAGTATCGAAGTTGTCCTTTTGAAGTAGCTGACAGGATCAGATAGCCTGCGGGTCAGCTTGCGCTGCATCGTTGTGACGGCAACATGTCGTTGCTTTGTGGCCGCGCAGCTTGCTCTTTCACTGTTTGGCAGCAAGAGCAAGTCTCATACTTGGAGAGAACGGTTACTCATAAGAGAGTATCGTCTAGCTGAAAGAATCGTGTAGTTGAGGCCTGGAAAGCCAGATGAATATGCTTGGCAGGATGTCGAATCCGCGCAGAGCAACATGTCACGAGGACAAGCTTGGTGGACTTTCTGAGCAGGAAGAGTTTTTGATGCTCAAAAGGGACGTTTCCAAAGATAAACCCCGCCCAGGTGGCCACGGCCGGACAGTGGTTTTCCTGGTCGCCTGTTCCGCTGTGGGAGCTGTGTGGAAATCTCGCGGTTTATCCTTGGGAGCTGTGTGGAATTCTGTTCAACGAAGACGCCGGTTTGTCGCAAACAGCAACTTTGGGAAGCCACCGCGTCAGGGCTCTTGTCGCCTCCTGTAGATCACCAGCACCTTGTTGCTTGCAGAAGGCTACCTGCACCGGTTGTTGATGATACAGCACACTTGCAGCACCCTTCAAGACAGAGGCGTCCCCACTGTGGCGCTTTGGATTTGCCACAATATCCACCAGCACAGACAGAATTTGATACCCAGTCTGCTCGTTTAGCCTGCAAGGAGGCTGGTGTCATCTTTGAAAGGAAGAGATACAAGGCTGCAGTTGACGTAACTTGTATTTTCATTTGCTTCCTGCAGCACTGCCTGCAACATGACCATTTGTTCACAGCACGGTCCTACCAACGTGGCTGATATGATGTCGCTGTTGACTGCAGAAATATACAGAAGCAATTGCTGTGTGTTCTCACTGGGCAGGAATGCTCCAGTCCCACTCGCGACCCACTCATGCAACAGTAGACGATGAGTTGTTCAGCATGTATCACTGTCAAAGCTTTCTCAAGTTGAGTGACAGTCGGCCATTGCACAGGTGCCTGAACCTTGCAGCAAGCAGAGCCAATGACTGCATGTATTGTTTCACTGTTTCACTGTGCAATCTCTGTGATGCATCTGCAGTGCTTTATGTCAACCGAGCCACCTGCTATGTCAGACTGCATCAGTGGGACCAAGTTGAGCAGGAATGCAAAGAGGCGCTATCAAAAGAGCCAGCACACATGCAGGTAAACATAGCAAGTCATGCTTATAGACATTCATGCTCAATTGCTGTCTACTAAATGGTTTGGTGGTGCTGGCTCACTGCGCGTTTCAGTCTAAACATGCACTGCTGCTGTTTCAATGCACATTCAATGGTCACAAGGCAACATCTCGTCCCAACCTTGGCCAAGCTTCAGGCCAACACTACTGTGCAAAGCCTGGGCCAAGTTTGCTGATCGCCCTTGGAGTTGGTGCTTCTATGTAGGCTCACTACTTGCTGGGAAAAGCACTGAAAGAGCTCGGCAGATTCTCAGAAGCAGTTGAGCATTTCAGACAGGTGTGACTTTGCTTGTCAATTGCCTGGTCCATAAGCCACAGACATCTGCCATGCCTCATGCGTACAAATTCTTGTGGCTGCTGATCTTTGTTCTCAAATAAAGTACAAGGCGACCACACTGGTTGACACGTTACAGTTGTAGCAAGTCATCAGTTTGTCAGTGACATCTGTACTGTATACGCCTGTGAAAAGCATGTAGTCCTATCACTTGCACTGCAATTCCAAGCGCAAATGGCATGCACATATGCCAGTGCACAGATATTGCTTGCATTCATAACATGGCATGTGTTTGTCTTTGCATATTGCATGTATTTCATCAAGTACATGGCACTTGTCTGTTCAAGTACACATCATGTTGTTGTTTGTGAAATGAGTCAGTTACATGACGCACATGTGTGAACAAGTCTTTGGAAGCTTGCAGTCGTCAGCCAGATTGGTGCCATGGCATGCAGGCTACTGAAGCAGCATATCAGGAGGATGATGCTGTCAAAGCCCAGATCTGGTGTGAGCGTAACGATGCCAGGTATGGGCTGTGGAGGCAGGAGTCTGAAAAGCGCAAACGGGAGCAGCAGCAGCTGCAGGCGCAGGTCCTTCATGCCATGCGACAAGCACATGCTAGAAAGGTGAAATGCGATGATGCATGAAATTTGCTGGTTGTGCGTGGAAAGCCAGCGACTTGCTGCAATGCCGACGTAACTCTACAACACCAGCATCTGGTCGCATGTCAGCCAAAAAGGGATGATTATGTGGTGACGCCAATCACAAAGATATGCTGGTAATTCAGCTGGATGCATTCATTCACATGCAAAGCCACCAGCAGGTGAACTTTTATCACCTTCTGCATGCATTGCTGCGTCTTGCTTTTCAGATGACGCTGTGACACTTAGCTGTGCCTCTCTGTTGTTACTGTGTGCCCACCAGAGTCACATTCGCTATGCTTGGTGATCTGTGTCATCCCAGAGCTCAATGGCTTCCCAAAGCTGTGTGCTGTGGCATACATGCTGCAGCACCTGCCACATACACATGTGCAAAGCAAGCTCAGGAAAGTTTTCATAGGCCCTCACCTCAAAGATGCCCTGATGCAGGCTGCTTCAACTACAGACTTGACAGCGCTTGATGATCTGAAGGCAGAGCACGAAGCCTGCCTCGCCGCTGTTGAGCACACTTTCAAAAGAGCAAATGTGGAGTTGGAGGCTGGGTCTGTGGATGAAACGTTCCGGTGCCCCATCACCGAAGAAAGTTTCCGGGAGCCTGTCTCAGCTCCATCTGGGACATCCTTTGAGCGCTCTGCTATACACCTGTGGCTTGTGGTAATCGATTTTACTCTGTGATCGTGACTTGCTCCCTATTATGCGCTTCACTGCTCACCATATATTAATCTACTGTACTCTGTGATTGCGACCCATGCCCTGCTTTGCACCCCACTGCACACCTTGACTCCTGATCCCACAGGATTAACCACAAGCATTAACAAATGAACCACCTCAACAAGTTCAACGTGTCTCCTCTTTAAGTTTGTGCCTCCATTGGCACATGCAGCATTGACATGAACTAGTCCAATGCCGGCATGCCGGCATGTGGCAGGCGAGCCTGTCTGGCAGCATTCTCAGCATGTTCAGTGGCCTAAAGCATCCTTTCTTTTTGGTCTCAGTCTTCTCAATGACCCTTGCGTCAGTCTGGTCTGTGCTCACTGTGCTGTGGTGGTTTGAACAACTTTGCTTGTGACCGTGCAGAAGAAGAACACTGACCCTCTCACCAATGAGACTTTGCGCATGGGTCAGCTCAGGCCTAACAACAATTTGCGCAGTGCTGCTCACAAGTATCTTGAAGATAACCCATGGGTATGGGCATCATGATGGCGTCTGTTTTATGATGCCACGTACATCACACACAAGTTGGCATTCAACAATTGTCAGTGTGGTGTGCTGCATGACATGGGATGCGCCAGACATGGTTTCAAGTGCAAAGGTGTTAGTCATAGTCCAGCTAGTGCTCTGCAAAATTTTCTTGCTGAAGTAGCACATGTACAAGTTGTATGCTCAAGTGCATCATCGGTGATATTGTGCGTGCTTTATTTGGTACATTCAAGTCATGACATGGTCAGGGGAAAAGTAACTTTGATGGGGGCTGACGTGATTTACATTGCTGCAGAGAGCTGTTTCTGGCTTGCAGGATGTATATTCGACTTGCACACTTTGATACTGATACTGCTCCACTACTGCCACTGCTCTGTTACTGTCACTGCTCCATTACTGTCATACTGTCACTGCTCCATTACTGTCATACTGTCACTGCTCCATTACTGTCATACTGTCACTGCTCCATTACTGTCATACTGTCACTGCTCCATTACTGTCATACTGTCACTGCTCCATTACTGACCTGGGATAGGTACCTTCTACCATGAGAAGACAGTGCTTTGCCATATTGCTAAAAAGAAAAATACAACAAATTGCACCTCGGTCAGCATGTACATGTAAGGAATGCAGTCAAGCTGCATTTCCTGATGGTGGCAGGCTCGAGCCATGTACATTTGCATTCTCATCTGGTGGCTGAAGGTCTGGCCAGTCACC
>JAABUY010007397.1_pt1 | contig 10445 bp, 6 predicted proteins | sample 5560271 | NCBI WGS metagenome assembly JAABUY01 (sample SAMN10711886, study PRJNA513374) | rock metagenome | isolation source: Antarctica rocks | place: Antarctica: Victoria Land, University Valley
TCGTCCCGCGCAACGGGTGGGTCCTCCCCATGCTCGCCGGGCCAAGCGGCCCGCCTGCGCGTGGGTCTGGTCCCGCGCCCAAGCGGGCGCGCCGTTGCCCGGGCCACCCCGACGCGCCCGCTCGGGATGGGTCTTCAGGAAGAAGACTGAACCGGAGATCCCCGAGATGAGCACGACTACCACCCCGAGCTTCGAGCCTCCCCCGGCCCCGCCGCCGGTCCTGACGACTCCCCTGAACCACGCAGTCTGGACTGCCTGGGGCGAGGGCTGGGCGGTCGTTCCCGGCAGCACCCTGAGCGACGGCAGCCCACGGGTCGAGCTGAGGCGAGTGGACCCGCGTGACCCGACCACCCCGGCCTTTGCCGCGGACCATGACGTCTGGGAACACGTCGTCGCCCAGGCACGCGCGGGCTCCCTGTTGCACCGCGGGGCGCTGCGCAAGCTGGACCGGATCGAGCTGTCGCTGATCGAGGCGTCCTGCGGCTCCTGGTAGCCGGCTCCTGATCCACCCCGCCTGACCACCACCGACTGACACCCTTCCTCCGCCTGCCCCCTTTCTGCCGGGGCGGGCCTCATCCGCACCCGGTCTCCCGGCCGCCTCCCCAGGCGTCCGGGCGCTCGGCGTTCGCGCGACAGGACGACACCCGATGTCCCAGCTGACTCTCTCCCTGTTCGACAGCACCGCCCTCGGCGGCCTGACCCTGGGTGCTTCCACCCCGCGCTTCCGCGAGGACGCGCTGGAGGAGGCAACCGAAGCGGTTGCCGCCACCGCCCCGCGCGTGCCGGCGCACACCTTCCGGCTGACGGGCGAGCGCGCCCTGGCCAAGGGCTGGAAGGCGCGCGCCGCCGACAACATCGCCGCGATCCGCCTGCTGCAGGAGATCGAGGGCGAGGACCGCCACGCCACGGCCAACGAGCAGGAGCGACTATCGCGGTTCGTGGGCTTTGGCGCCGGCGAGCTGGCCAACACGCTGTTCCGCCGCGCCGGCGAGGCGTTCCGGCCGGGCTGGGAGGACCTCGGCCACGAGCTGGAGCGGCTGGTGTCGCCGGCGGAGATGTCGGCACTGGCGCGCTCGACGCAGTATGCCCACTACACCCCTGAGTTCATGGTCAGCGCGATCTGGTCGGGGCTGGCGCGGCTGGGCTTCAAGGGCGGCAGCGTGCTGGAGCCGGGCTGCGGCTCCGGGCTGTTCCTGGCGATGATGCCGGAGAAGGTGGCGGCTAAGTCGGCGGCGACCGGCATCGAGATGGACCCGACCACGGCGCGGATCGCCAGGCTGCTCTACCCCGAGGCATGGATCAGGACGGAGGACTTCACCAAGGCCCGCCTGCCCGAGACGTTCGACCTGGTGGTGGGCAACCCGCCGTTCTCCGACCGCACGGTGCGGGCCGAGGACGCCGCCGGCAAGCTGGGCCTCAGCCTGCACGACTACTTCATCGCCAGGAGCATCGAGCGGCTCAGGCCGGGCGGCCTGGCGGCGTTCGTGACCAGCCGATACACGATGGACAAGTCGGACCCGAAGGCGCGCGAGCACATTGCATCGCTGGCCGACCTCGTGGGCGCGGTCAGGATGCCGCAGGGGTCGATGCTGGCGGCGTCCGGCACCGAGGTCGTGGTGGACGTGCTGTTCTTCCAGCGTCGCGGCCGCGACCAGCGGGCGAGCGGCTTGGCGTGGTCGGATCTGGTGGAGGTGCTGCCGGAGGAGGACGGCGAGGCGGCGGTGTCGGTCAACCGCTATTTCGCCGAGAACCCACGGCAGCTGCTGGGCACGCACGGGCGCACCACCAGCCAGCACGGTGTGGTCTACACCTGCCACGCCCGCGCGACCGGCCTAGCCGAGATCGAGGCCGACCTGGGCTTGGCGCTGCAGAGCCTGCCGCGCGACATCTGCACGCGCTCCGCGTCGGCAGAGTCCACATCCCCCCGCAAGCCCGGTCCTCGCGTGCAAGTCGGCACGGCGGCCGAGGGCGCCACGGTGAAGGAGGGCAGCTACCTCGTCCTCGATAGCGCGCTGATGCAGGTGATCGACGGCGTGCCGGTGCCCGTGTCCGTGAAGTCGGCCACGGTCAAGGAAGGCATCTTCGCCAGGCACGCGCGGATCATCCGGCTGCTGCTGCCGGTGCGCGACGCGGTGCGCCTGGTGCTGCGCGCGCAGGAGGCGAACGAGCCCTGGGGGCTGCTGCAGGCGCGGCTGCGCACGACCTACCAGGCGTTCGTGCGCAGCTTCGGGCCGATCAACCTCACCAGCGCCAGCACCGACCCAAAGACCGGCGAAGCGCGCGAGACGGTGCGCCGGCCCAACCTGTCGCCGTTCCTGGACGACCCGGACGTGTGGCTGGTGTCCTCGATCGAGCAGTACGACGAGGATACCGGCACGGCGAGGATGGGTCCGATCTTCTCCGAGCGGGTGATCCACCCGCCGGCCGAGCCGGTCATCACCTCGGCGATGGACGCGCTTGCGGTGACGCTGCACGAGGTCGGGCACGTCGACATCGCGCGGGTCTCGGAGATGCTCGGCCGGCCACGCGACGAGGTGCTGGCGGAGCTGGGCGAGGCGGTATTCCTCGACCCGCAGGCGAGCACACCGGAGCACGAGGCCTGGGAGACCGCGGACGCCTACCTTTCCGGCAAGGTCCGCACCAAGCTGGCGGCGGCAACAGCCGCGGCGGCGCTCGACCCGACCTACAGCCGCAACGTGGTGGCCCTGACACGGGTGCAGCCAGCGGACCTGAAGCCGTCCGAGATCACCGCGCGCCTGGGGGCGCCCTGGATTCCGGCTCGCGTGGTGGAGCGGTTCTCGGCCGAGGTGATCGGCGTCGCCACCAAGGTGCGTCATACTGTCGAGGTGGCGAGCTGGTCGCTGGACGTCCACGCCTACCTGGGGCAGGCGGCCGCCACGTCGGAGTGGGGCACCGCGCGCCGTCATGCAGGCGAGCTGCTGTGGGACGCCCTGAACGCCTCCATCCCGGAGATCTACGACACCTGGCGTGACGCGGCCGGCGACCACCGGGTGCTGAACGCCGCCGAGACCGAGGCGGCCAAGGACAAGCTGGCCAGGATCAAGCAGGCGTTCGAGCGCTGGATCTGGACCGACGTGGAGAGGGCCGAGCGTCTGGCCCGGCTGTACAACGACCGGTTCAACAACCTGGTGCCGCGCGCCTTCGACGGGCGGCACCTGCAGCTGCCGGGGGCGAGCAGCGTCATCAGCCTGCGCGAGCACCAGAAGCGGGTGATCTGGCGCATCGTCAGCGCCGGCGGCACCTACATCGCCCACGCGGTCGGGGCGGGAAAGACCTTCTCCATGGCGGCCGCGGTGATGGAGCAGAAGCGGCTCGGCCTCATCAGCAAGGCGATGATGGTGGTGCCGGGTCACTGCCTGGCACAGGCCAGCCGCGAGTTCCTGCTGCTTTATCCGAACGCGCGCATCCTGGTGGCCGACGAGACCAACTTCGCAAAGGACAAGCGGCAGCGCTTCCTGGCGCGGGCGGCGACCGCGACGTGGGACTGCATCGTCATCACCCACTCCGCCTTCAAGTTCATCCCGGCGCCGGCGGCGTTCGAGAGCGGGCTGATCCGCGAGGCGCTGGCCAGCTACGAGACGCTGCTGGGCAAGGTGGACGGCGACGACCGCATCACCCGCAAGCGCATCGAGCGCATGAAGGAGGGGCTGGAGGCCAAGCTGGAGGCGCTCGCCGCGCGCAAGGACGACCTGCTGACCATCGCCGAGATAGGCGTGGACCAGCTGATCGTGGACGAGGCGCAGGAGTTCAGGAAGCTGAGCTTCGCGACCAACATGAGCGGCCTGAAGGGCGTCGCCCCGGACGGCTCGCAGCGGGCGTGGGACCTGAACGTCAAGGCGCGGTTCATCGCCCAGCGCCAGCCGACGCGGCCGCTGATCCTGGCCTCGGGAACGCCGATCACCAACACGCTGGGCGAGATGTTCACCCTGCAGCGCTTCATGCAGCCGGGCATGCTGGCCGAGCGCGGCATCCACGAATTCGACGCCTGGGCCTCCTCGTTCGGCGACACCCGCACCGAGCTGGAGCTGCAGCCTTCGGGTGCCTACAAGCCGGTGACGCGGTTCGCGGAGTTCGTGAACGTGCCGGAGCTGGTGGCGATGTTCCGCTCGGTCGCCGACGTCGTGCTGATGGACGACCTGCGCCATCATCTCCGCCTGCCCACCGTGGCCACCGGCCGGCGCCAGATCGTCACCGCTAAGGCCAGTGCGGCGTTCCGCGCCTACCAGGTGGTGCTGGCCGAGCGCATCAAGGCGATCGAGATGCGCAAGGGTCCGCCCGTGAAGGGGCAGGACATCCTGCTCTCCGTCATCACTGACGGGCGGCACGCGGCGATCGACACCCGGTTCGTGCTGTGGGCCGACACGGCGGAGGACCCGCGCGCCGGCGACGAGCCGGGGAACAAGCTGAACGCCCTGATCGGCAACGTCCATCGCATCTGGCAGGAGACCGCGGGCACCCGCTACCTGCAGCCGGGCACAAGCACGCCGTATCCGCTGCCCGGAGCGGCGCAGATGGTGTTCTCCGACCTGGGCACCGAGGCGGCCGAGGGTACGCGCGGGTTCAGCGCCTACCTGTGGATCAGGGACGAGCTGGTGCGCCTCGGGGTGCCGCGCGAGCAGGTCGCGTTCATGCAGGACTTCAAGAAATCCGAGGCGAAGCAGAAGCTGTTCGCGGCGGTGAACAGCGGCAAGGTGCGGGTGCTGATCGGCTCCACGCAGACCATGGGCACCGGGGTGAACGCACAGCAGCGTCTGGTTGCACTGCACCACCTGGATGTGCCGTGGCTGCCGAGCGACATCGAGCAGCGCGAGGGGCGCATCGAGCGGCAGGGCAACCAGAACACCGAGATCGACATCTACGCCTACGCCACCCTCGGCAGCGTGGACGCGACGTCCTGGCAGCTGCTGGAGCGCAAGTCGCGCTTCATCGCGGCGGCGCTCGGGGGCGACCGCAGCATCCGGCGCCTGGAGGACGCGGGCAGCCAGGTGAACCAGTTCGCCATGGCCAAGGCGCTGGCGTCAGGCGATCCGCGGCTGATGCAGAAGGCGGGGCTGGATGCCGAGGTGGGTCGGCTGGAGCGGCTGCGGGCGGCGCACTTCGACGACCAGCTCGCAGTGCGGCGGCGCGTCCTGGACGCCGAGCACGAGGTCGCGCACGCGATGACGCGGATCGCGGCGATCGAGCAGGATATCGCGGTTCGCACGCCGACGCGCGGCGACCTGTTCACCATGCAGCTCGGCGGGAAGGTCCGCACCGACCGCAAGTCCGCAGGCGGCTCGCTGCTCAGCCGGCTGAGGCTGATGGAGCGCAACCGGGAGAAGGGGAGCTGGACTCTGGGGACGATCGGCGGCTTCGAGATCAAGGCGTCGGGCGAGCCGCTGGGCGAGAAGCACTACCGGCTGGAGGCGTGGCTGGAGCGGCACGGGTTCGAGCAGGAGATCCGGCTGGAGGAAGACCTGACGGCGCTCGGTCTGATCGCGCGGCTCGAGTATCAGCTCGATCGGTTCGAGGCGGAGCTGGCCGACTACCGCCGTCGTGCGACGGAGGCCGCGCAGCGGCTGCCTGGTTACCGTCGCAGGGTTGGCGAAGCGTTCGGGCTGCAGGAGGAGCTGGACGCCAAGGCAGCCGAGCTGGCGGCGCTGGAGGCGGACCTGGCGGCCAACACCGTGGCAGCAAACGATGATGCCGCGGCGGAGGTAGCTGCAGCGTAGGCCGGAAGACGGGTCCCATTGGCCAGTTACAGGCCCATGCCGGTCTGAAACTGGCCGTTCTCGACCCAGCTCGGTGATGAACAGGCGGATCTGCCGAACTTGAAAGCGGGTGTCGGGTGGCAGCGGTCTGTAGCGGCTTCCACCTCTTTCCGGCCATCTAACCGCATCCATTCGCCCAGGGTGAGCACGCGAGCATCGAAGCAGGCGGGGCTGAGGCGAATGGGTCAGCATCTCGGCTCGGCGGCATCGGTTGTGAACGGCTGGCCGGGATGGAGCCGCTCGGGAACGTGATGGCGATCAACCATGGAACGGCGGGATCAATGGAGTCGGTCCGAACCGCCGTATTTGCAGCAAAATTGAGATTTTGATCACCGATGTGTGAATTTCGCCTGGGTGATACACCCAGAGGTTGCGGTCGTTAAGGTTTTGCGTTAACAATCTCATTAACGACGCATCTCGTGGCTGCCGCCACCGGCGCCGCCGCATCAAGGATCAAGACCATGGCCTCAGTCACCGTCACCGGCGCCAACAACCACATCCTCACCGTGCAGCTGAACGGCGTGACCAACTTCACGGTCGCGCAGCAGTTCGCGGCCATCATCAACGACGCCGCCGCCGGCAGCACGCTCACCGCCTACGACGCCGGCCCGGGCGCCGCCTCCCCCGCACTCGCGCACGGCAACCTGGGCGAGGCCGTGGTGCTGACCGCCCAGCCCGACGTCCACATGCCCGACGGATACATCTTCCTCACCGACGTGGCCGCCACCGCCACCACGGTCACCGGCGCGAACAACGGCTTCAACGGCGTGCTCTCCGGCACCCAGGGCGTGACGCTCGACGCCGGCACGGCGAACGGCCTGTTCGTGGCCGGCGGCGGCGCCAACACCTTCAACGGCGCCGCCACGGCCGGCGCGAACGGCAGCGTGGGCAGCTACTTCGTGGCCACGGGCGACGGCCGCGACACCATCAACGCCGGTATCGGCAACGACACCATCGACGCGGGCGCCGGCGCCAACGTCGTCAACCTGGGCAGCGGCGCCAGCGTCGTGCTGTCCGAGAGCAACGACCAGATCAACGCGGGCTCGGGCACCGGGCTGGTGTTCCTGGAGGGCAGCCACGCCACGGTGGCAGGCAGCACCGGCTCGCTGATGGTGGCCGCCACCGGGGCCTACGAGCAGGTCAGCCTCGGCGCCGGCGGCGGCACGATCTTCGGTGGCACGCAGTCCACCTACAACCTTGCTGGCTCGGCCGCGGTGATCGGCTCGGACGGCGTGAACACCATCAACGTCAACCAGGCCGCCGCCACCGTGTTCGCCGGCACCGGCAACGACATGGTGTTCGGCCCTACCGGCAGCGGCTCGCTGACCTTCATCGGCGGCGCGGGCTCCTCGACCGTGGTGGGCGGGTCGGTCGCGGTGACCCTGTTCGGCGCCGACGGCGGCACGACGACGCTGACCGGCACCGGGGCCAACCTGGTCGGCGTGGGCACCGGCGCGAAGGTCGACGCCAGCATGGCCTCGGGCGCCAACGTGTTCTTCGGCGGCGCCGCGGCCAGCACCATCCTGGGCGGCACCGGCGCGGACGTGTTCGTGGTCGGCGCGGGCGCCACCTCGCTCACCGGCGGTGCGGGCGCTGCCAACATGTTCGACTTCGTGGCCTCGGTCACGGCCGGCGCCACCGACGTCATCAGCGACTTCAAGGCCTCCGACAAGCTGGCGATCTCGGGCTACAAGGCCGACGCCGCGGCGGACGTGCTGCGCTCGGCGACGGTGTCCGGCGGGTCGACCACCGTGACCCTGTCCGACCAGACCAAGATCGTGTTCCAGAACTACACGAACCTGAACGCAGGCAACTTCTCCTGATCAAGGCGGGGCAAGGGCTCCGTCCCTGCTTCAAGTCGACATTCCAAAGGCCGGAGCCTTTGGAGATTATCCGTTTGGCAATCGAGTGGCACAGGAAGCAGGCAAGGTTTAGCCCGCCTTATTGACCGAGCGGCGGTGTTTTGGGTGGCGGGTGTCCCGTAAGCTGCTGATGACGTTTACGGTTTGGGTGTCGAAGCCAACGCGTCACCGCAATCAGAGCCCGCTACACCCGCCCTGCACGATGATACGACCCTGCCGTTTGCGCTGCCACCCGTCGGGCGCAAGAAGCTTGTCGCCGCTTTCGACGGCGGCCGCCTCACGTCCGATGGTGGCGTCCTGCTGCTCTCGGCGGCCGAGCGGCGGCTGGACCTGGCAGGGCGGCTGGCAGCCGGGATCGCGGACCCTCGTGACCCGGCACGGGTGTGGCACCCGCTGGCCGACATCCTGCGTGCCCGCATGCTGGCCATCGCCTGCGACTACGAGGACGCCGACGACCTCGATCGCTTGCGCACCGACCCGGGCCTGAAGCTCGCCTGCGGGCGCCTGCCCGACACCGGGCGCGACCTGCCATCGCAGCCCACCGTGTCGCGCTGGGAGAACGCGCCCACCCTGCGCGAGGTGATCGGACTGATGCGCACCACGGTCGACGTCCATTGCGCCAGCTACGCCAAGCCGCCTGCCGCCGTGACGTTGGATATCGACGACACCTGGCGACGTGGTGCATGGCCACCAGCAGCTCTCGCTGTTCGACGGCCACTGTGGCGAGCGCTGCTTCCTGCCCATCCACGTCTACGACGTCGAGACCTCCCGGCCGGTCATGGTCCTGCTGCGTCCAGGCAGGACGCCGTCGGGCAAGGAGGTGCGCGGGCATCTGCGCCGCCTGGTGCGCCGCATCCGATGCCACTGGCTGACCACGCGCCTGACGATCCGCGGCGACGGCCACTACGGCCAGGTCCTGGACCACGCAGCGCCGCGCAGTCGCCCGCATCGAAGCCACAGCACTCGGGCTCGATATCCGCTTCGTGGTCACCAGCCTGCCGCGCGGCAGCGCCGAATGGATTTACGACGCCCTCTACCGCGCCCGGGGTCAGGCGGAGAACCTGATCAAAATGCACAAGGGCCAACTCGCCTCGGATCCGCACCTCGTGCCGCTCGCCCTTGGCCAATCAGGTGCGCCTGATCCTGCACGCCGCCGCCTACTGGCTGATCCTGGCCGTGCGCGACGCGATCCCCAGGACGCACGACCTGGTCCGGGCCGAGTTCGCCGCCCTGAGGGTGCACCTGCTGAAGATCGCCGCCCGCATCACTGAGACTGCCAGCCGTGTGCGCATTGCCTTTGCCGCCGCCTGTCCGCAGGCGGCGCTCATCCGTGGTCTGGCCCACGCTCTCCAGCCCGCCGGGCCATAGCCCACGGGGCAGAGATGCCCCGTCGAACCCCGCGCCCTTGAACCTCCAACGCCTGCTCGAACCCGATCAACGTCGCAGCGCTCCGGCTGCCTTGCACCACCGCGCCCGCCGCCCGCCCAGCTCAGGTTTCAGCAAGCCGGTGAATAGGACAGGCTAAGCGTCCGGAATTGACGCTACAGAGCGGACATGAACCGCTACGTAGTGAATGACCGTGTTTGGTGGGGAGTAGCCAGTCCGCTTTGCGGCGAAAGAGCGGAAAAGCGGACGATGGTGCCCAAGCATTTTGGCCGGTACCAGACTGTCGGCTTTGGAGCGCTCGGGCAGGGTTAGCGGACCTTTGCCCCCACAAGGTAGGCGGCAGCTCCCGACCCAAAGCTGACTCTTGCGATCTTGTCCAGTACGATGGAGCGGACGGCCTCGGGAGCGACACGGTGATCCCCGCTTCGGGACGCTACGACTGTCATCTCACGGTTGCTGATCTAGGCACTAGCGATGCTCACCGTCGTGCTGCGGCTGTCTAGAATACTTATCGTCACCACAAAGGTGTCAGCGGCAGGAGCGACATTCCCGGTCATGAACGGCCCCGCGCAGCCTGATCCCAAGGAGCTTGCAGTCATGACATTCGACCGTCCCGCCCCGATCCTCGTCTTCGATGTAAATGAGACGCTGCTTGACATCACCACGCTCGAACCCCTCTTCGAGCGCTGCTTCGGCAATCCGGCTATTATGCGAAACTGGTTCGCACAGCTCGTCCTCTACTCGCAGACAATGACACTGTCGGGCCTCTACAGTCCGTTCGGAGAGCTGGCCGTTGGCGCCCTGCGCATGGTCTCGGAAACCCACGGGCGAATCGTACTCGAAAGCGATGTGAACGAATTGAGGGAGCGCATGGGCGCGATGCCTGCGCATCCAGATGTCACGCCGGGCCTGACCCGGTTGCGAGACGCGGGCTTTCGACTTGTCACTCTGACGAACTCCGCTCCCGCGCTCTCACCTACCCCGTTGGAACGTGCAGGATTGGATGGCTTCTTCGAACAGAACTTCAGCGTGGAGTCGGTCCGGCGGTTCAAGCCAGCTCCTGAAACCTACGCCCATGTCGCCACGGAAATGGGCGTCAAAAGCTCGGCTCTCTGTCTTGTCGCTTGCCACCTGTGGGACACGATCGGTGCTCAGACTGCTGGCTGCCTCGGCGCGTTGCTGACCCGGCCACACAATGCATTCCTGCCCGCGGCCGGAGTGCCGCGCCCGGACTTCGTCGCACCCGATCTCGGCGATCTTGCTCGACAGATTCTCGAAACATGGTCCGCGTCATAACTTAGCTCGACTTTGGCCATCTATGCGGCGTAGCAGGCTGCTCCGATCAGGGCGTTGATGGCTGATCGCGGCATTTCGATCAGTCTGGGTCTGTTTGCGGAGATGTCGAAACCCGGTCGCGTCCACAATT
>JAABUY010007398.1_pt1 | contig 10443 bp, 6 predicted proteins | sample 5560271 | NCBI WGS metagenome assembly JAABUY01 (sample SAMN10711886, study PRJNA513374) | rock metagenome | isolation source: Antarctica rocks | place: Antarctica: Victoria Land, University Valley
TCTTGCAAGCATAATTAGAATGATTCCTAGGTTTTACTTACACTAACAGTCTTGGCTAGCACCGCGGAGGCATGTTGCCAGATCACTTTAGGATTATTGGGTTTGACCCAACAAAGATGGACCACGATGAATATATTGACCTCATCAAATCATGCATTGACAAGCCCTCGCAAGACATGGGGCAAGATCTCGAAAATTTCTGCAAGCGGTGTACTTATATTTGCAATAATGGCGACGGGGACAAGCCCTTTATAGATCTCCGTCAATACATGGAAAGCCATGGTAGTGATAGTCACGGTCAGGATCGATTCTTCTACATGGCGCTTCCTCCCAAGGCGTACGTTAGTGTCTCTGAACAGCTAAAGAAGAACTGCTATTCCGAAAATGGAGTTTCTAGGATCGTGGTCAGTATCAGGTTCTAGAATTAGCCGCAAAGCAATGCTGAACTTGCCAAAAACGTAGGTTGAAAAGCCATTCGGCCGAGATTTTGAAACCTTCGAAGAGCTACAAAAGGCTATGGAGAGGCATTGGCGCGAGGACGAGATATTCCGAATTGATCACTACCTCGGAAAAGAAATGGTGAAAAACCTCTTCGTCCTCAGGTTCGGGAATCCGATGTTTGGGGCGGGATGGAATTGTAACCATGTTGATAACGTGCAGGTCTGTGGCTCTTGGATAGAACCTTCTTATTCACTTATCATCTGACGAGTCTAGATTACGATGATAGAGAGAGGTGGAACAGAAGGAAGAGGTGGCTATTTTGACGATGTCGGCATCATCCGTGATATCATGCAGAACCGTAAGCCACTTACAATATAATCAAATCTCCTTGTGGACTGAATTAGGATCCAGATTTGTTACAGTTGTTGGCCTTAGTAACCATGGAGCGGCCTGGGTCGTTTTCAGCAGAGGATATCTGCCACGAGAAGGTCTTTCCTTTACTCCCCGAGGCCATGACATTAATTGATATCATCTAAGGTACGAGTTATTCGACTTATTCCGCCTATCGAGTTCAGAAACAGCTTTATCGGCCAGTACAGTAGGTCATCAGATGGACAGAAACCCGGATATAAGGACGATGACACTGTTTCTAAAGAATCACGGTGCGCCACACTTTGTGCCACTGTTGCATACATCAAAAGTGGACGATGGGATGGAGTACCCTTCATCCTAAAGGCTGGTAAAGGTTATTGCTAAACAGCAATCCGGTTTTACTATACTTGCTAATCCAATGTCAGCTCTGAACGAATCAAGGACCGAAATTCGTATACAATTCAAGGACACTACCGCTGCCATATTCAGCGATACGAAACACAACGAGTTAATCATTCGTATACAGCCAAATGAAGGGGTTCATTTGATGATGAATTCAAATCTCCCTGCACTCGATGCCAGAACAGTATACACTGATCTCGATCTTACATATCGTGGCCTCGGCCCTGATGCGCACATGCCAGAGGCGTACGAGTCTCTAATACTCGACGCGCTAAAAGGCGATTATTCGCAATCGGTTCGTAAAGAGGAACTAGAAGCTAGCTGGAAAGTCTTCACCCCACTTTTACATTATCTGGACGAACATGAAGAGATTATACCAAAGGAGTATGCGTATGGTAAGCTTCTGATCCGAGAACCACGGCGCTGTACGTCATGTATCGTGAGGGAGTTCCTAATATTGATAGGCTCGACGGGTCCGGCTGTCATGGATGAATTCATCTCGTCATATCAGTACAAGCATTAAATTGTACTCAACCCAGTTTCTAGAGACAACCCGGAGGCTTTTCCGGTAACGAATTGCATGACTGATGATCTGATCTCTCCTGCCTCCAAAAGCCAATTCTTCCAGTCTTCTTATCATGTACGAAAACAGATCAGGACATAGTAACATAATCTGTTTCTGGATTGGGATTACAAGAAGCTGTGTCAGGTCGACTTTGCAATACTCACTGGTGTTTTGTTAGAGACATGGATGTTTCATGCTACTGATCAAGAAGTTTAGTGTGAAGCCTTGAATGAATATTGTTAAAGGTCTTATTGTATCCTAATCCTACCCCTTCCATCTTTCAACCAACTCTTGTAGGTACTCTTTGTTTTCTCGTAGATTCTATAACGTCTTCTCTTCTCTTGCGTTAATCGCAATTGTGGCTCCGTTGTCCAATCACTTTGCTATTACACTTTTGTTTTCTCGGCATCGTAGTGGATCAGGATGCAACATCATACGAGTTCGCTGTGGAATGGGCTGAATGCTGCAAAGAATATCAGTAAGGGACAGGTGAAAGCAGAAATATCTTACATCAATACATGATTCGAGCATTTAGAAGGCAGTCATACTTAAATAAGTATACACTATAAGCAGATAGCGCTTCGCAAACCATGGAAGAACAAACATTGGTTACATGACAACCAAGATGATCTTTATTCTGGGCATGTGGAAGCGCAGTCTAAAATGACTAGAGGCAAGTCGAAGGCATTGTTCTCCTGTCATAGCAATGCTGATGCATCCCATAAAGCAAGTTTATGCATGCCTATATAGGATCGCAATTGAACGCAAGTCGGCATCGTCTACGGAGTAGCTGAGGATCTCTGGCTAGAACCCAGCAATTCAGGAAGTGGATGCCTAACAATGCCACCATGGTAGATACTCCTTGTCCCGCGCCTTTCTCGGCTACACGAAGGTAGGTACCCGGAAGGTTCTCGATCAAGCTTAAGCTGACTACCGCCGTAGCTAGTCTCGGGAGATTCTGCAAAATAGCATTGTCGCAGACATCGCTTGTGGAGCCACTATGGGGTCTCCCACGGGCCTTGAACGAAACAATAAAGATATGATGCTTGACATGGTGCAAGGCCACCAGAATGGATAAGATTCTCTAGCTTCTAAGGATTTCAAGACAATTGCAACTTAGCAAGCATCAGCCACCTCTATGAAAAAGGTCCTGCAACTGCGGCAACAAACGCTCGATCAGACTCTGGAAAGCCCTATTTTTCACAATGATCGGCCGTGGTCAGGATTCAATCACTTTTCTCTTCACTGAATTGAGCCTCCCACCTATTTACTTTCACTGTGATAGGACGCCAATGAATAGCAGTGTCTAAGGCTGGTGAATTCGTGCTTTCACAAGAACTTGAAATAGGCCGCGCAACGACGCCACGTCAGTCATCATGACAAGCCCATGGCGAAAAGAAGCTGAGTATAGGTTCAGGAAGCTTAAGAGCTACGTCATGCAACTAGGGCACATCACTTGATATGTTGGGAAGTATTGAACCTCTGGATTCGAGGACTTCGTGCTATGCTAGCTATTCACCACCTAATCCATGGAGGTCACACGCAATGGAGCTACGGAAGATATTTTATATTTGGCACAATTCAAGCCGCGTGACAAGCCTACATCACTCAGTATGCCGGATTCTCTGTGAGGCAGACCTAAATTACTAGATCCGAGCATACGAAGGCGCTAATTGTCTCCACATCCAGCTTCGGAGCGGCATGTTAGATGCAGAAAACGATATAATTGATTGATTCAAGAGATTCATAGCTGAGCTAGAAGTCTTCACTGGCCATCTCCACCTATGGAAACCCGGAAGGTGCAAGCAGAATAGACCTTATTAGATTCTCGAGCTTCATACCTGCGCTAGCTATGTTCACAATATTGTAATCTTTTCAATATAGTCCAAAGAGCTGCACATATTTTTGTTGCTCACAGTTCACCTGTGTAACGTAGTTGAACATATAAATATCATGGCCAGTCCACTGGAGATTTGTCTTCTCCTTTATACAAAGCAAAACAGACCTCGAAAAGATTGTCGAAACCATTTTCTCCAATACTATAGGTCATTCTTTATAGTAATATTCTCCAACAAGCGCCAGAGTGTCCGTCGCAACTAAATGGAAAGAATGAACGAGACCTACTTCGAAAAGTGCCGCCATTCTAGCCGCCAGCTCCCTTCTATCCTGCCACGCAACGTGGAGCACTACCCTCCCCCAAAGGAATTGGACAAAAAATGCTGCGCCTGCGACCACGCAGATTTCGAAAAGGTAGCCACACTAAGTTGGACAAGATACTACACCGCAAAGGGCAAGATTGAAGAGGATACGGAAAACATAAGAAAGTATCAAAGACTTGTGGACGACGGAAAGCGACCGCCGACCTCGGGAAACGCAACTCTGGCATTGGAACGTGGAAAGACTCAAATGGAAAACTTGGATGATGTCCGAAAATGTGAGCTTGAGCAGATCTGGGCTCCTTTCAATGTAATGTGGGGTTACGATCCGGCCCAAGGTTCTGATTTCTTGGGTCGTCGTGCTGCCAAGTACGTAGCACACGAGAACAGAAAGTCGTCGAGACGCTCCTCGAAACGCTCATCGAAAGGTCCTCAAAGTCACCCGCCAAGTGGCACTTCAAGCCGGTCTAGGCATTGAACTCCCAGACACCATTCGGTACTATGCGTCATTAGCATTCTTCTACAATTCGGTCCTTTCCTGGAATGATTTCTGTTCTTTTTCTCGGTTACGTACGGACTAGGGGCACTAAAGCTGGTCTGTCTTTCAACGAATACGTTTGCTCTGTGTTGCGCTTGGTTCAAAAGTCCTGGTGGTTTGGGTATGCTTTAAGGGGCTTCTGATGTAAACAAAAAGTGGAATTGGTATTATAGACACGTACGTCAAGCTCCCTGCGGGAAAGACACAAATCACTGAATCCCAAATCATGAAGGCTGTGCTAGCACTGTCTTCACAGTCTTCTCCACAACATAATCACGGCAACTTGCATACAGAACAATATTGAATTTCGAAATTGAGGACTTCATAGCTGTTTCAAATATCATCACGACGTTTCGCCTTCAAGAATCACTTCTTGGATCTACAGAAGTGACCGTTGCTCAGGATCCATATTTCGGACCACACCTGTGTATATATACGCCATGGCCAGTCGAGTTGAGATCTCTTTTTTCCCATATCCAAAACAAAGCATTATTCAACCCACAGTCAAAAAAAAAAGTCACGATATTACAATATACTTGACCCAACCGTGTTCCTAGAAAGTTTCCGAACCACAGCCCCTTTCAACAACAATCATGGTGAACAAAACTTATTTCACAAAGTGCGGACACGAAGACAACAGACTCCCACCCAAAGAAAATGTAGGCATTACGCCCAAGCAACTGAAGGAAACATGCGCAGCCTGCACGTGGAAGATTTTCGAAGACGCGAGAGGAGTCATCCTCCTGGAATATTTCGATGAGAGATTTCCGATCCGAAGGGAGCATGTCAAGCTGCTAAGAAGAAAAACGGCTGCAGGGGTACTCGGAAAGGATTCCAAAGACCTGGATGAGGAGATCAAAAAATGGAAAGAACAATTGGACAGGATGGCTAAGCAGTGCGACAGCAACATCAAGGAATCCAGGAAGGTGAACTTCGAGAACCGCTGGGGTCCATGGTTGAGCGAAGGTACTGATGTCATGGCACGTCGAAGCAAGGATACGGAAGTCGATGAAGATGTTATTAGAGGGCTTCACGAAGGAAACAATGCTCCTCTACGTGCGCTCATCACATCATCGGCGCCATAGAAGAAGCAACCTCTCATATCCTCTCGCTACCTACCCATTTGATGATCCGCTCGCATACCCGACCTTCTGAGGGTTTTCGATCCTACCTTGGCATGATTGGCGTACCGGTAAAATCCGATCCTATCATGTATTCATTCGTTCTCTTTATCTCGGTTATTCTGCGAACTCGGTGCACTAGAGGCTTGTCTTTTGGTAGTGGGTTGGGGGCTCTGGTAAGGTTCAAAAATGTTCGATTGGTATTTGGTAGTGTATAACAATTTTCGGAGCTCTGGCATGAGCTAAGTCTATATATTGTCGGTTATACAGACTACAAACCCCTATTCCCAATTAGCCTAATCGTGTGCTCGTGCCTCGATAACCCCCTCAAGCCCTTCTTCCATCCACATAATTGGCAATCCTTCGTTACATGAACACTCATATGCTATATCAAGATTAGGAATAGAGTATTGGCACTATTTCCACTCTGATGAAATAATCAAACCTCTTACCCCTTTTCGCGTTTGCACCCCCTGGTTGGGTATCAATTTAGATAGAAGACTTACCCGGCTGTGAAAGTAGCTGGGCCGTCACACCGACCGTTCTTCTACCTGAACATGACAATCAAACCCTTGACCTTTTCCCGTTACGAAATTCGAATATTTACTTAGACATTCCCTTCTCATCTTCTTCTCCAGGTTCTGCCTTTCTTTTTGCTTAAAGGCTCGCTATTTCCGCTCGGAGAAAATGTGTCTCGTTACTCAGAAGCCGACTGACTCTCAAGGACAGTACCTCCTCTCCCACTCTACTATCTACCTCAAAAACACCCTTCTCTCATTCTTCTCACCCCAATTTGCTTGATAGCGAAACATGCGTAGATGATGGACATGAGCTCGAAGCGAGGATATTAACATTATGATTCTCCTAGCAGGCGAAGATCTGGATAAAACACAAAGGGAAAAGTTCTTTAGCAGATGCAAAACCTAGAAAGAAGCAGCTCGTAACATATCTAAAACCCCAGAAAACGAACAATTTTCTAAAGTTCAATCCCGTCTCTTGCGAAAACATCACCTGCACGTACCATCCAACCCGTCAACCTCCAACCTTCACCATCTCCCAAAGTATCTACAACCTATCTCGCAACCAACGCCATAACATCCTCTTCACCCTCAAACCCCACTAGCACAAAACAACCTCCCGCCAGATTCGGCAGAAATCATCTCGGCCAACAAATTAATTTTCCGGGTAAGAGAACTATCCCATACCAAGGGAATCAGAATAACAGACAAAGCCATAAACCCCTTTTTTCCAAACATCTACACGCAAATAAAATCCCAGAAACCACCCGCATCTATCTCCCCGAAGAACACGCAATCCGTTGAAAACCCAGAATTAGGACTAGGGCTAGAACCAGGACCATTAAACGAAACACTTACTCGCCACAAACAGCCAACTTCGGGCAAGAATGCCCACGATGGCTGTACGGTACTGACGGGGTGGAAACGTGGTTCTTGTGCATAGCGAATTATTACTTTACGGAAACAGCTACAAAACTTCTAATGGAAGCCCGAGTTTCTAGATATCAAGGGAAATTTTTGCTCCTTGAAACTTGTCGTAGCTGACGCCTTATAAACGCCCATCGACGGCGTTGGTGTGGTTTCCGATTTGTTGCAAGAACAATTGCATCATACTGGCGCCCCTTAACTCACATGCATATCCTGGTATCTACAGTAAGACCGGCGATGGCCTTTGCTAGGGTTCTGAGATGTAAAGCTTTTTTTTGAGAGAGATATTGGGGATGGTGGGGATTGAAAAAGGCGGTTGGGGGGTGTTTCAAAAATGCTGAGACGGTGGTTGCGCGAAAGGATAGGTAAGGTGGGGAGGGAGGAGTAGAAGTAGGAGAGAAGGAAAAGGTAAAGGGAATGATATTGGAACGTGATGTCTGAGCTTGACATCAGTTGTATAGATTAAACTTCTCATATTATTAAAGGGCCTTCTGCTTTCGTCTCACACCACTCATAACCATATATACACATTACTATTCTCAAATTCCCAACCCAAGGAATGGTTAGCCCAGATACCACCAGACCACCACCATCACCAAAGCCCCCCAAACCCCTCTACCCGCCCCAAACCTTCCGGACGCTCCCCCAGTAAACGCCATCGCACTCGTCCCCGCCCCCGTCGTCCCCGTAATCCCCGCTACACCCGTCGGCGTTATAACACCCCCTGTTACCAAGCCGCTCCTCGTCGCCACAGTTCCGCCGCTACTAAAACCTCCCATTATCACACCACCAAATCCCCCAGAACTAGTAGCGCTGCTGGACAGTTTGATGGTGCTGGTACCGATGGCTATTTGTGAGGCGGAAGGGACGAGGGATATGGGTGTGATATCATTCCCAGATGGCGCAAGCGATATTGCCTGGCCAGTGACTATAATTGGAGAGCCTGCTGCAAGCGTTTGACCATCGGCAGTGTATTGGCCAGCAGAGTTAGCCTGAACTGGCTGTGAATTGATGGTTATAACAGGCGCAGATGGAGGCGAAACGGCTGGTGGAGGCGAAAGTACCGAAGTGGTGCCACCAATCACAATGTGAGTGGCGGATTGAGGTGGAGTAGCGTTTGAGGTTTGAGGAGGAGCCGCGTTTGAAGATCGAGTAGGAGCCGCATTGGTGGTTTGAGGAGAAGCAGCATTTGTGGATTGAGGTGGAGCAGATTTTACGGACTGAGGAGGAGCCGCATTTATGGATGGAGGAGGAACTGTGCTTGATGATTGAGAAGCCCCATTTGCGGATTGGGGGGGAGCAGGATTGGCGGACTTAGGTGGAACAGGGTTCTCGGACTGAGGGGGAGCCGCGTTTGTAGATTCAGGAGGAGCAGGTTTCGAAGACGGAGGCGATTTTGCTAATTGAGACGCTGTTTTTGTTGCAGGGATGGTCGGTGACTGCGCAACCGGTACAGGCGATGGGGCCGGCGTTGCTTGTCCAACATGTGTTGATGACGAAATAGTGAGCACCGAGACAGCAACATGAGCGAATGACGAGCCGTAATTTCCCCCAGCACTACAACCAGGAAAGGCAGAGCTAACAAAGGCATTCTCTGCATCTATGGCTGTTCCTGATAAACTAGTTTGATCCGTGAACTGCGGTATTGCAAATGCGTCATTACGCGAATTGACTATTGTGCTGCAGGACATGCCACCTGTTGTGTCTGTTACGAGGGTACCGGTGTACCCTACGAAGCCAAAGTTGAAAGCGTACGTCGTTGGATATGTGCTGTATTATTTCGTCAGATGGAAGCTTAAATCAGCTGGGGAGCATGTCTTACAAGGCAAAGTTGGTACCAGTATAACCATAAATCCACACATTGTTCATGCCAGTTTCCAGACCTTGCAGAGAAGCAGGGACCGTAAATTTTGAAACATTAATGGTGGAGGTCTTCGTGGTATTATTAGAATCGTCAACTATCGTCAGTACTGTCGCAGCAGTGTGTGTCAGAACGGTCTGCCACGTAAAAATATCCACAGTGTTTTGCCAGTAACAGCTACCGCAAGAGGATGTCATCCCTCCATTACCTGTCCCGACTGCTGTACCAGACGGGGGCGCGGCCGTTATAGTTGAGGAGTTTCCAAACTGTCTATCTGGTAGTGTGTCAGTTGAGACCAGAAAGACAACCCGAGATATCCTTACGGCTCAACGAAACAGCCGATGCCATCTGTATGTATAGAATCATGGACGATATTATTGTTGACGCCATAGTGGTCAAAGGAGCAAACCAATGCTTATAAAGCGGCGAAGGTATGAAAAAGGCTTTTAAGAGGAGAATTGAGAAGAACCTATAGAATACACCGAAGCACACAAGCAGAGAAAGACCTCAACCAAACACGAACAAGCGAAGAGCGAATGTGAAAAGAGAATATTTGACCTGAAAGATGCAGAAAGGAATCTTGAGGGCTTAAGCACACAACTTTCGTAGCAGACATGGTAATTTAAAAAGGGCAGATCTTAGCTCCTAGTACAGTAAATGGACGACTTGTCGAGACTACTGTAGGCGCTGGAACCTAAATCTTAATGCCTAAATGAAGCATGGGATTCTGAACTGGAGAGGCCACTATGATTGACATGACGCGCCTTCGATAAAGCAGTGTACACGACAGAGAGGCCGCCGAAGCCTCGTAGGATGTCATACCTGGCTGAAGAGCCATATGTCGAGCTGCTGCTGCTTAGGATTCGTATCCTAAGGCATTCTGAATTGCTTTCCTGCCACCAATTGCAGTAATGTTGGAAACTGTCATGATTGGAAGGGATCAGGATCCTTCGACAACTTTGTGGTATGTCCAACCAGGGTTTTTGGAGCTTAACCTGAGCCCGTCGCATGGAGTGACGGGATTGCGTCCTTAGTCGACCAATAGATCACCGGAAGCCGTTGGATTGCTGTTGGCTTGCTGTTGGATAGAATAAGGAGCATCGCCACAATTAGCGTAGCAAACATTGACGAGGGCGTTCTTCCACTTCTGATGGAGTTCAATGGACAATGACCCGTTCAACCTTCATGACTAGCAACAAAACGCAGTGAGTAGAGCAAAGAAAGACGTGAGCCAAGATACATGACGTATTACTCAGCTGATACGGAGTATCTTTGGCTCGTCACAATGCTCTGAGCAGTGACTTGGCATTCGTTAATTGAGGTGCCTTGCGCATGAACGAATGTTGATCGCTATCGTACCTATTCAACCTTCAGCCCTACGCTATACCCATCTAGTAAAACTATCTACAGTTCCTTGCTTTGGATGAACTTTCCACAAGAAGTTGATCTCAACTTAGTTTAGCCCACAAATGGTAAGGCTTGTATAAAACGAAAATTCAAGGCAAATGCAAAGTCGGTTTTATCATCTCAAAGCATAGATAT
>JAABUY010007400.1_pt1 | contig 10442 bp, 13 predicted proteins | sample 5560271 | NCBI WGS metagenome assembly JAABUY01 (sample SAMN10711886, study PRJNA513374) | rock metagenome | isolation source: Antarctica rocks | place: Antarctica: Victoria Land, University Valley
GTGAGCAATTACTACTGCCGCTTTTTGATCACCACAAAGTTCTGCGCGATATTCTGTGCAAGGTCGAAGTGATAGAGCATCCAGTAGCAGAATGTGTCACCGCCTGTCTGCAATCCTTCAAGATGTCTGTTCTTTTCGTCGATGTATTGCTTGATATCGCTTAAGCCGGTGTCATCGGAGGCGTAACGCTTGTCACAAATCTCGAACCAGTGGTCGCGCGCCTCCCGGATGAACTTCCGTTTGACGGGATTCGCTCCGTAGGTGTCATGGCATGACGGACACAGCGGCGCGGCATTATCCTCGGTGTCGGGTCCATCTTGCTCCTGCGGAACAATATGATGAATTTCCACCCCGATGGCGTGGCAGATACAACACCGCTGATGCGCGCGCCGTCGGACCTGCTTTTTGAGAGCTTCGCTGAAGGCCATTGATCACGCCAGTTCCAAGCGCAGTTTTTTGCCAATAGCCGATGCCGCGCGCTGCACGGTGTCGAGTTGCACCTTGTCGTTCTTAGGGTCCAGCAGACGGTCGAGATGGGCCCGGCTGGTCCCCATGCGCCGGGCCATCTCAACTTTGGAGATGCCCTGCGCCTTCATCTCCTGCTCGATCTGCCATGCCAGCACATGCTTGACGGCGGCGGAATTCACCTCGTCAGCAATGCCTTCCTCCTGCAAGAAGTCCTCGAATGAGGACCCGAAATGCGGGTTGCTGTCAGTAGTCATCGTTCGATCTCCTTTTGACGTTTGCGAGCCAGTTCCAAATCAGGCTGCGGGGTCGCCTGCGACTTCTTCTCGAAGCCATGCAGCAAGACCATGTGGCCGCCGGCGGCGCAGAAGATCACGCGGGCAATGCGGCCATGCGGCAGATTGCTCCGCACCTCCCACAGACCGCCGCCCATGCTGCGGCAGAGCGGCATACCGACAGGCCAGCCAAACTCAGCGCGGGCGATGTCGCCGCCGACAATGCGCCGGTCCTCGTCGGTCAGCTTTTTGAGCCAGTCGCGCACTGGTTCCGCGCCCGCTCCGGTCCGGTAGAAAATCGCGGGCAGTTTCTTAAATTCATCAGCCATCCAATGCACCTTATGAGATACAGTGTATCTTAAAAGATGCGGACTTGCAAATCCAAAATGGGATTGGTTTCGGCCATAACTTTTGGAAAGCGCAGCCGCTTGAAATTGTTGAAGCTAGTTGACGTTCCGAAAGTCTTGATTTCTGCAAATTCGTTCCAGCCAGTCACGTATATTCGATAATCCTCGAAGAGTCGTTGACATCGCGCAAGCGATCGTCTATTCGATATTTCTCGAAAGGTGGTGGATGATGGACAGCGTCAAGGCCGTGCAAGCTCTCGGGGCGCTCGCGCACGAAACCCGGCTGGCGATCTTCCGCATGCTCGTCGAGCGTGGCCCGGATGGTCTCTCGGCCGGAATCATCGCCGAACACCTCGGCCTGCCGCCGTCGTCGCTCACCTTCCACGTCCAGCACCTGCACAGGGCCGGCCTCGTCACGCAGCGGCGTCTCAGCCGGCAGCTCATCTATGCCGCCGACTTCGCGAGCATGAACGGCCTGGTCGGTTTCCTGACCGAGAACTGCTGCGGGCAGGGCCGCGCGGCGTGCCTGCCGGCGGCCACCACGCCGGCCATCCCTCAATCCAGAAAGGCTGCATCATGAACTCCACGCGCTCGCCGGTCGCCATCATCGGCGCCGGCCCAGTCGGGCTGGCCGCCGCCGCGCATCTCCTGGCGCGCGGCGAAACGCCGCTCGTGCTGGAAGCCGGGCCGACCATCGGCCATGCAGTCCGCCAGTGGGGCCATGTCCGCATGTTCACGCCCTGGCGATACTGCGTGGACATCCAGGCGGCGGCGCTGCTCATGGCTTCGGGCTGGACGCATCCGCCGGAGGACGCGGTGCCGACCGGCGCGGAGCTGGTGACGGAGTATCTCGCACCCCTCGCCGCGCTGCCGGCGCTCGCGCCGCACATCCATCTTAATGCCCGCGTCGTCGCGGTCACGCGCAAGGGCAGCGACAAGGTGCATACCGCCGGCCGCGAAACCTTGCCTTTCGTGCTGCGCGTATCCGGCCCTGACGGGAGCCTGCGCGGCATCGAGGCTCGCGCGGTGATCGACGCTTCCGGCACCTGGGCGACACCGAACCCAATCGGCTCCGACGGGCTGCCGGCGATCGGCGAGCACGCGGTGGCGGCGCATATCTCGGCCGGTATTCCCGATGTGCTGGGCGAGGCCCGCGCGCGCCATGCCGGAAAGACCACGGCCGTCATCGGCGGCGGACACTCGGCGCTGAACGCGCTGATCGAGCTGGGGGCGCTGCGGCGGGAAGTGCCGGACACCCACATCCTCTGGATCATGCGCAAGGAACGGATCGAGGCGGCGTTCGGTGGCGAGGAGCTGGACGGGTTGCCGGCGCGCGGCGCGCTCGGCATCCAGGCGCGCGTGCTTGTCGAGAGCGGCACGGTCGAGGTGCTGTCGCCATTCCGCGTGACTGAAGTCCGCAAGGGTGACGCTAAGGCGCTGCGTGTTCTCGGTGATCACGCCGGCCATTCGGCGTCGCTGCTGGCGGACGAGTTGGTCGTGGCGACTGGCTTTCGGCCCGACCTGTCCATGCTGCGGGAAATCCGCCTCTCCCTCGACCCCTGGCTTGAATGCGCGGCCGGCATCGGGCCGCTGATCGACCCGAACCTGCATAGCTGCGGCACCGTGCGCCCGCATGGCGCGCGCGAGCTGGCCCACGCCGAAGCCGGCTTCTTCATCGCCGGCATGAAGAGCTACGGCCGGGCACCGACCTTTCTCCTGGCGACCGGCCACGAACAGGTGCGCTCGATCGCCGCTGCGCTCGCGGGCGACATGGAGGCGGCGAACCGCGTCGAGTTAGTGCTGCCCGAAACCGGCGTGTGCAACACGCGGCCCTCGACCCGCGCGCCCGTCGATATCGCGGCGGGTTCGCCCTGCTGCGGGGGACCGGCGTCGGCTGAGATCAACGCCTGCTGCGCGGATGACGCCCAGGCCAAGGCAGCGGGCGCAAGCGGATGCGGGTGCGCGCCGGAACCTGAACCCCTACCGGTTGTCGGATGTCGCGGGACGAAGAGGGAAGTGGCGGCGTGACCGTCACGATCTACCACAACCCGGACTGCGGCACGTCGCGCAACGTCCTCGGCCTGATCCGGAGCAGCGGGGAAGAACCCCGGGTGATCGAGTATCTGAAAACGCCACCAAGCCGCGAGGAACTGGCGAGCCTGATCACCCGCATGAAAATCCCGGTGTGCGGCGTGCTGCGCCGGAAGGGCACGCCGTACGATGCGCTCGGTCTTGATGACCTGGCCCTGACAGATGACCAGCTAATCGACGCCATGATGGCGCACCCCATCCTGATCAACCGCCCGATCGTCGTCACGCCCAACGTGGTGAGACTGTGCCGACCGTCCGAAACAGTGCTGGATATCCTTCCGCACCTGAAGCCGGGCGAACTTCCCAAAGAGGATGGTGCAACGGTCATCGATCCAGGCGGCAAGCGCGTTCCGAGGTCCACGCCATGAGCGAGGCCGCCATCGTGGCACCCGGCAAAGCGCCGTCCATGGGCGTGTTCGAGCGCTATCTGACGTTGTGGGTGGCGCTGTGCATCGTCGTCGGCATCGGCCTCGGGCAGATGCTGCCGGGCGTGTTCCACGCCCTTGGCACGGCGACGGTGGCGGAGATCAATCTGCCGGTTGCTGTGCTGGTGTGGCTGATGGTCATCCCCATGCTGCTCAAGATCGACCTCGCGGCGCTCGGCAAGGTGAAAAGCCACTGGCGCGGGATCGCGGCGACGGTCGGGATTAATTGGTTGGTCAAGCCGTTCTCGATGGCGCTGCTCGGCTGGCTGTTCATCGGCGTCCTGTTCCGGCCGCTACTGCCGGCCGCCCAGATCGACGGCTACATCGCCGGCCTGATTCTGCTGGCGGCGGCGCCCTGCACCGCCATGGTGTTTGTCTGGTCGAACCTGGTGGACGGGGAGCCACATTTCACGCTGAGCCAAGTGGCGCTCAACGACGCGATCATGATCATGGCCTTTGCGCCGCTGGTGGCCCTGCTGCTCGGCCTGTCCTCGATCACGGTTCCCTGGAACACGCTGATCCTCTCCGTCATCCTCTACATCGTGGTGCCGGTGATCGTGGCGCAGCTCTGGCGGCGTGTGCTCCTGGCGCACGGCGGAATGCCTGCGCTTGGCCGCGCGCTCCGTCGGCTGGCGCCCTTGTCGCTGTCCGCGCTGCTGCTGACGCTCGTGCTGCTGTTCGGGTTGCAAGGCGAACAGATCATGCGCCAGCCGACCGTCATCGCGCTCCTGGCGGTGCCGATCCTGATCCAGGTCTATTTCAACGCCGGGCTGGCCTACTGGCTGAACCGCAAGCTGGGCGTCGCGTGGTGCGTGGCCGGACCCTCCGCGCTGATCGGGGCCAGCAACTTCTTCGAGCTGGCGGTGGCGACCGCCATCGCCCTGTTCGGCTTCCAGTCGGGCGCGGCGCTGTCCACTGTCGTTGGCGTGCTGGTGGAGGTGCCGGTGATGCTGTCGGTGGTGCAAATCGTCCGCCGTTCCCGTGGCTGGTATGAGCGGGGATGAATTGGCGGATGGCGCTCGGCCGTAAGGGCGTCATCGTCTCCACGCTTGGCGTCACCCAAACCCTTGCCTGGGGTTCGACATACTACTTGCCCGCCGTGTTCGCCGATCCGGTGTCCGACAGCCTGCATCTGTCGCGCACCTGGTTCTTCGGCGCCTTCTCGGCGGCCCTGCTGCTTTCCGGCCTGCTCGGGCCTCTCGCCGGCCGCATGATCGATCGCCATGGCGGTCGCGATGTGCTGGCCGCCACCAACCTCGTTTTCGCCGCCGGCCTCGTGCTGCTCTCGCTTGCCGCCGGACCGGTCAGCCTGACGGTGGCCTGGCTGGTGATCGGGGCCGGCATGGGCTTCGGTCTTTATGAGGCCGCCTTCGCGACCGCCGCTGGCCTTTATGGGCGCGAGGCGCGCAACGCCATCACCGGGATCACGCTCTTCGCCGGCTTCGCCAGCACGGTCGGCTGGCCGGCCAGCGCGGCGCTCATCGATGCTTTCGGCTGGCGCGGAACGGCGCTCGCCTGGGCCGGGCTGCACATCCTGGTGGGGCTGCCGTTGAACCGGCTGCTGCTGCCCAAGGCACGGCCGCCCGTTCCTGTAGCGGTGCCGGCGAGGGACGCGTCCGCCGGCTTGCCCTGGACAATGATCATCCTGGCGGGCGTGTTCGGCGCAACCTGGTTCGTCTCGACGGCGATGGCCGCGCATCTGCCCCGGCTGCTGGAAGTCATGGACATTACGCCCACGGCGGCGATCGCGGCGGCGGCGCTGGTCGGTCCGGCCCAGGTTGCCGCACGGGTGGCGGAATTTGGCCTGTTGCGGCGGGCCTCGCCGATGATCTCGGCACGCTTGGCAGCCGGCCTGCACCCGCTTGCCGCAATCCTGCTCGCGGCACTAGGCGCGCCTGCGGCTATCCCGTTCGTGCTGCTGCATGGCGGCGGCAATGGAATGCTGACAATCGCGCGCGGCACCCTTCCTCTCGCGCTGTTCGGTGCGGCTGGCTATGGCCTGCGAACCGGCCTTTTGGCGGCACCCGCCCGCATTCTTCAGGGTGGCGCGCCGCTGCTGTTCGGCCTGGTGTTGGACCGGGGCGGGCCGCTCGCGGCGCTGCTGCTGTCAGGCACGCTCACCGGCTTGTCCTTCCTGGCCCTGCTGTTGCTTAAAGCGCCGTCGCGGTCAGAAGCGTTTCAGAGTTCCTGAATTGCTCACCGGCTTGCGGAGTCCCCCTGAGATTGCGGCACGAGGTATCATCCTGGCAAACGGTCATTTGACGAAGTGGTACAGCCGGCCAGTGCCTAAGATATCTCTCCGTTCAACCGAGCCGGATGGATAGATGCCACATTCCAGCGGGTAGAGGCTTGTGACAGCTTGCTTTATTTACCCGGCCCATTCCAGGCTCAGTGTCCGCCTGCCGGCAATGCAGCGCCTGGCTTGTCGTGCAGGGCCAGCCGGTCCACCAGCGTCTGGCTCGCCTCGTTCATGCCGACGATTTCAACAGCTACGCCGTGGTGACGGAACTTCAGCACCACCCGGTCCAGCGCGTTGATGCCGGTGATGTCCCAGAAGTGGGCGGCGTGAACGTCAATGGTGACGGCCTTCAACTCCTCCCGAAAGTCGAAGGCATTGTGAAACGCTTCCGCCGTGGCGAAGAAGATTTGGCCTGTCACCCGGTAGGTGCGGACGCCCGCGGCGCCGTCCAAGGCCGAGGCCACGCCGAAGAAGCGCGATATCTTTTGCGCGAAGAACAGCCCGCTCAGGATCACGCCGACCAGCACGCCCTTGGCCAAGTCGTGCGTTGCGACCACCACGGCCACGGTCGCCAGCATGACGACGCTGGAGCTTTTGGGATGGGTGACGAGCGTGCGGACGGACTGCCACTGGAAGGTGTTGATGGACACCATGACCATCACCGCCACCAGCGCCGCCATCGGTATCTGCTTCACCCAGGGGCCAAGCACGACGATGAGGAACAGCAGGAAGGCGCCTGCCCACAGGCACGACAGGCGCCCCCGGCCACCCGACGACACGTTGATGACTGACTGGCCGATCATGGCGCAGCCGGCCATGCCGCCGAACAGGCCGGAGGTGATGTTGGCCAGGCCCTGCCCAGCGCACTCCCGGTTCTTGTCCGAGGTCGTGTCCGTCATCTCGTCAATGATCGCCGCCGTCATCAGGCTTTCCAGCAGCCTGACCATCGTCAGCGTCAGCGCGTAGGGCAGGACGATCCACAGCGTTTCCAGCGTGAGCGGCACCTGCGGCAGGGCGAAGAACGGCAGCTCGTTGGGCAGCTCGCCCATGTCGCCGACCGAGTGCAGCTTGAGGCCGACCGCCATCGAGAACGCCGTCAGCAGCACGATAGTGACAAGCGGCGACGGCACCACCTTGGTCAGCCGCGGCAGCCCGTAGATGATGCCGAGGCCGACCGCGACCATGGCATAGACCTGCCAGCCGTGCCCGATCAGCTCGGGAAGCTGCGCCATGAAGATAAGGATGGCGAGCGCGTTCACGAAGCCGGTCACGACTGAGCGCGACACGAACCGCATCAAGTCTCCGAGCCGCAGCGCGCTGGCCAAGAGTTGCAAGAGGCCCGTCAGGATGGTGGCGGCGAACAGGTGGCCAAGGCCATGCTCCTTGACGAGCGTGACCATGACGAGGGCTGTGGCCCCCGTCGCGGCGGAGATCATGGCGGGCCGGCCGCCGGCAATGGCCGTGACTACTGCGATGCAGAACGAGGCGTAGAGGCCGACCTTGGGATCGACGCCTGCGATGATCGAGAACGCGATGGCTTCTGGGATGAGGGCGAGGGCGACGACGGTGCCGGCCAGCAGGTCGCGCGTGACGTTCGGCGCCCATTCGGCGCGGAGCTTGGATAGGTTCAAGGGAATGGACCTTTAACGACCCGCACTTGCCCGAAGGAAGAGGAAGTGCGGTCTATAAACAGGGTCACGCCACCGATGGCGGCGGGACGGGCGGGACGGGCAGATTCTCGGAGAGCGTGCCGCTAAGGCGGCGTCAGCAGATCGCTGGAAAGTGCTCGATCAGAGGACATGCACCTGCATAGACGCACGCACGCTGCGGTGCAACACAAGGGTGGGTATGCCTGTCCGTCAAACGAACCCTGACGGACACTGCGCCGGGCACGGACCAAACCATGCTGTTAAGCGCGTTTGACGGAGCGGTACGGACCGTCAGACCGATGCAACGAGGCGTTCCGCCAACCGCTGTGCGTGCGCCGGCAAGGCGTCAAGCTGCCGCACGACCACCATCAGCCGGCGCTCCGCCCACGGGTCCTCCAAGCGCACCAGGGCCAGTGCGCCGTACCGGCGTGCTGCTGCTTCGGGCACCACGGCGACCCCCGCGCCGAGTGCCACCATCCGGCAAGCGGCGTCCAGCCCGCGCACCCGGACCCGCAACCGCATCCGGCTGCTGGTCCGAGCCGCGTGCCCGGCCAAGTGCTGATGCAGCGCGCTGTCGCCCGAGAGGCCCACGAAGTCGCTCCCCAGCGCCTCGGCAAAGGCGATCTGCCCGCGACCGGCGAGCGTATGACCAGCTGGCACGGCGAGCACCAGCCGGTCAGTCCGAAATGGGTAGCTTTCCAGCCCGGCGAAGTCGGCGTGATCGGCGGCGACGCCTACGTCCGCTAGCCCTTCGGCCACGGCCCGGGCCACCTCGATGCTTGGCCGCTCGCCAAGGTTCACGTCCACGTTGGGATTTGTGGCGAGGAAGGCAGCCAACGCTTCGGGCAGGTGTTCGGCCATCGCAGCGGTGTTGGCCAACAGGCGAACGTGTCCCTTCAACCCGTGCGCGTACTCGCCCAGCTCGCCGCGCATCCGCTCCACCTGCCCCATCACCGTCCGCGCGTGGTGCAGCAGCGTCCGGCCTGCCGGCGTGGGCCGGACGCCGCGGCGGTCACGCTCAAGGAGCGCGACGCCAGCCTGTTCCTCCATGCCCCGCACGCGCGCGCTCGCCGACGCGAGGGCAAGGCCGGAGCGCACCGCGCCAGCCGTGATGCTGCCGGCCTCGGCCACGTGCAGGAACAAGCGCAAGTCGGTCAGGTCGAAGTGCATCGGGCGCTTCCCATGGTAGGGTGCCTTCGTCTGTGACTTAGGCGAGCTACGCAAGTCCCGCATTGTGGCGCATAGTCCCCAGGCCGCAGCATCACCTCGATGACGGACCTTCTCCCCCACGCTCTGCTGATTACAGGCACCTTCTTGCTGGCTGGGCTGGTAAAGGGCGTGATCGGCCTTGGCCTTCCAACGGTCGCCATGGGCTTGCTCGGCTTGGCGATGCCGCCGGCCTATGCGGCAGCCCTGCTAATCGTGCCTTCGCTCGTGACGAACGTTTGGCAACTCCTTGCTGGGCCGCGCTTCGGTGCGCTGTTCCGGCGGCTATGGGGCATGATGCTCGGCATCGTCGCTGGCACCCTCGCAGGGTCGGGGCTGATAACGGGTGCGACCGCGCCAGCCGCACCGGCAGCTCTCGGCGGTGCCCTGGCGCTCTACGCCCTAGTCGGGCTGGCAAAGCTCTGGCTGCGCATGCCGCCCGCGTCGGAATGCTGGGCAGGGCCGCTGGTCGGTACGGTGACCGGGCTGGTGACGGGGGCAACGGGCGTGTTCGTCATCCCGGCCGTCCCCTACCTTGGCTCGCTCGGGTTGGAGCGGGACGACTTGGTGCAGGCGCTGGGCCTATCTTTCACCGTCTCCACATTGGCGCTCGCCGCCGGCCTGGCCTGGCACGGCGCGCTGCCCTTGCAGGCCGCCACCGCCTCGCTGCTCGCCCTCGTGCCGGCGCTTGCGGGCATGGCGCTGGGCGGATGGCTGCGCGCGCGGGTGCGGCCCGAGACGTTCCGGCTGTGCTTCTTCGTGGGCCTGCTGGCGCTGGGGGGCGAACTCGTTTGGCGAGGGCTGGCGTAGCCGGAATGGAAGTTATCGGAACAATATGGGGGCGGGGTTGGCATGAAGGGATGGATGGCTGCGCTTGGCGTCACCTGTGCGTGGGCCAGCCCGGGCCTTGTGCTGGTCGCCATCGTTCTTGCCCTGCTCGATCTCACGATTTTGGCGCAGCGGTGGGCCGCTCTACAGCCGTTGTCGCCGGTCCCGGTCGGAACCGTCGCTGTCACTGTCGCGGCTGAGGGTTGCTCCCCTGTCCTCGCACCGGAGCTGCGCGACATGATCGGGCGCGATTGAAGGATCATGCGTAAGAGTGGCTGTCCGTCAAACGAACCTTAACGGACGCTGCGCCGGGCGCGGACCGTACCACTCTATCCGTTGGCCGTTCGATGAAGTGGTACAGGGGTCTGTAGAGCAAGCGAACGAAGGTTCTAGTTCAGCCCGACCTACAACTTGGCGAGCCGTCCCATATCCGCTTTTGGCTGGGACGACGTGTTGCGTGCTGGGAGTGCCAGGAGCGCCACGGTCGAGGCCAAGCCTAACCCCGCGGACACAGCCAGCACGCCCAGGTCCACCCGGTCTAGCAGCAGCCCGAAGGCGAGCGGCGCCCCGGCTTGCGCCACGCGCGCCGGCACTGACAGCAGCCCCGTCCGCAGACCGTAGCCAGTCGGCCCGAACATGGCGAGCGGCAGGGTGCCCTTGGCGACGGTCAGCAGCCCGTTGCGCGCCCCGTGCAGCACGGTGAACACGGCGGCAGCCGAGCCGCCGAACAGCGCCAGGGCTAGGGGTTCCGGTAGCAACCGAACCGCAAGTGCGTTTCAGCGAGACGCTCCGTAACTGGGGCATAACCCCGGGCGGCTCTGGCTTTTTCGGCTTGTCAAACACGTGCGAGTACGATTCGCTCGTTGCATGTTGCCGCCCGCCCGTTTGTCCGATCTGCCGCGTGCCGAGCTGGAAGC
>JAABUY010007401.1_pt1 | contig 10442 bp, 14 predicted proteins | sample 5560271 | NCBI WGS metagenome assembly JAABUY01 (sample SAMN10711886, study PRJNA513374) | rock metagenome | isolation source: Antarctica rocks | place: Antarctica: Victoria Land, University Valley
TTGATACTGGGTATAATGCATGTCTATCTAACAGCGCATATGAGAGAGGGTATCTCAGCACGTCCCGGCGTTACAGGCGGCGTTACCGGTAGTGGCGGCACTTCTAACAAGGTTTGCTCAGAATTCATCTCATCGTCCTTTTGTGATTTCGCATAAAGTGTCCGGTGGAGATATCCTGCATCTGCATGCTCGTCAAAGTCGGAGCAGCTCTTGTACATAGGCTTCACAAATCATTTCCACTTCATCAAGCCATCTGCGCTAGAATGACTTCGACTTCAGCTGCTCCGCTCACCAATGTTTTGCGGAACAGCAAATCGCCCTACCTTTTGCAGCACAAGGACAATCCTGTAGCAGTTGGGCTTCCGGACTCAACGCTGCTGCGCATGTGCTAAGTCGTCCCGTAGTGGCAGGAGTTCAACTCCGATGCGATCAACCTCGCTCGTCAGCTTGACCGACCGATCTTCCTTTCCTCCGGTTACTCCGCATGTCACTGGTTGGTCCCACTACAGTCTAAGCTTCTGAAGCTGATAAGATTGCGTTTAGGTGTCATGTACTAGCCCATGAGTCTTTCGAAGACGAGTCGACCGCGAAGATCATGAATGACAATTTCGTGAATATAAAGGTCGATCGAGAGGAACGACCGGATGTGGATCGGATGTACATGACTTATCTCCAGGTACGCCGGCTTCGACTTTGCCTCATAATGCAAGGGTGACTGAAAAGATTCCCAGGCCACTCAAGGTGGAGGCGGATGGCCCATGTCGATCTGTAAGTAACCCGAGGGGTCGCAGAATTGGCTGATGATATGCTAGTTTTGACACCCAATCTCGAGCCTTTCTTTGCGGGTACGTCATCCCTCAACCAAGAGGGATCGGCTATCTTGTCTGACACGGCTACTCAACAGGGACTTACTTCCCGCCAGCCCAATTCCGCCCACTTCTCGCTCGCATCCAGGAGCTCTGGGAAGTTGACCGGGAGCGCTGCGAGACCATGGGGAAAGGTGTCATCGAGAGTCTAAAAGAGATGTCTGCTGGAGCCGTCCGTGCTCTATTTCTTCTCGATTCTTCGCTCATTCGGCGAAAAAAAACAGTCATCTTCACGCACACCAGCCTCCCTCGCTCAGATCCTCTCCACCAAACCTTCCCTTAAAGTCTGGTCGAACCTCCTCAAAACCCACGATCCGCGCTACGGTGGATTCTCACCCAAGGGCCCTCGCTCTGAAGGCCCGAAATTCCCAAGCTGCAGTATGACACTCCAACCTCTCGCCCGATTCGCGTCATACCCTCCCGCCGAGGGGGATGAGGACATTCGAGAGGAAGCGCGTTCGATAGGGGTGAAGATGATCCGCGCGATCTGGGAGGGCGGGATCCATGATTGGGTAGGGGGAGGGGTGGCGCGGTATAGCGTTGATGAAAAGTGGATGGTCCCGCATTTCGAGAAGATGCTGTGAGCTCACTCGGTCACAATGCGGCTGATGACAGGTATGATCAGGCGCAACTGGCGAGCTGTGCGCTGGATTTTGCGCTGCTTAGCGAGAAGGCGGGGGATAAGAAGATTTGTCTGGACCTCGCGGCGGATATATTGGAGTACTCGATGCGAGATCTGCTGGGGAAAGAAGGAGCGTTCTTCAGCGCGGAAGACGCGGATTCGGCGCCGAGACCAGGAGCCACGAAGTCCGGTGGGTAAAGCTTAAGAGGAATTTCGCTGATCGGGGAAGAGGGCGCGTTCTATGTCTGGTCCGAGGAGGAATTGCACGAAGCTCTTGGTGAAGATGGAGAGGTAGTGGAATACTTCTTTGGCGTGAAACCAGATGGTAACGTCTCGGCCCGACATGACGTGCACGGCGAGATGACCGGCAAGGTGAGGACCTACTTCATACCAAGCTAATTTCAAAAGAATATCTTGCACCAAGCGCACTTGATCCAGGAGACAGCTACAAATTTCGGGCTCATGGAGGAGGTGGTCATGGAGAAAGTAAGGAGAGCTTTGCCGATCTTGAAGAGGAAACGGGACGCCATGAGGGAACGGCCTGGTCTTGACGACAAGGTGAGTCGACGGGACGTTTTGATATCTAGTCACCTTGCTGATTTGGTGCGAGGTACTCGTTGCCTGGAACGGCTTGATGGCGAATTTCCATGCAGATCTGAATATCATCTTGCTGATGTGCCTCAGATCTCTGCTCTCGCGAAAGCTTCAATGGTTCTGCCAAGCGACCGCTACCTCATTGCAGATCGCTGCGTTGAAGTCGCCAATCGAGTGGTCAGTTTCATCCGAACAAATATGTGGGACGAGGCTTCCCGTAATCTTACACGATCGTGGCGAGAAGGGCGTGGTCCGACAGCGCAGACAGACGATTACGCCTTCCTCGTTGCGGGTTAGTCGATTTCTGCAGACCGAGCTGACGTCAGGCCTTCTTGACCTGTTCGAAGCGACTGGTGATGATACCCATGCGATGTGGGCGATCGAGCTGCAGAAATGTCAGGATGAGATGTTTTGGGATCATCAGTCTGGAGGGTATTTTGCGAGTGCCCCGGACGAACATGTGCTCGTACGGATGAAGGAGGCTCATGTACGCTTCAACGCAATTGTTCTGAGTGGAACTTACGTGAAGCAGGACTCGGCAGAGCCCTCAGCGATGTCTGTCTCGGTGCACAACCTCTCCCGACTATCGCTGCTCGCGACAAACGATTTTGACAAGTACGAAAAGCGAGCGGAAGATACCTACCTGAGCTTGTCGGCCGAACTCACTCAAGCACCTCGGGCATTCGCGTACACGGTGTCAGGAGTCATGGATCTCGAAAAGGGGTATCGCGAGGTGAGCCGCCCTTGTCAGTCGAGCTGATGGAGAGGTCATCGTCATGGGGTCGCATGAGGACGATCGGACGAAAGCGCTTCTCGGTCTTGTGAGGGAAAAGTATGCGCCAGCGCAAGTCGTCATCTACATCGATCCCACAATACCACCGAGACGGCTCGCGACGGCCAACGAAACGGTTAAAGCGCTGCTGGACGTCAAGGAGGATGTCCCGAGCTTACGGGTGTGTGAAGGCGGATTCTGCGGGGTTCCGATTTTCGATATTGAGGAAGCTCGGCAAGCTTTGCGGAGATGATCGATGAATGCGATGTCTCATGTTCAGACAACGCAGCCGGGTCCGATTCCTCAAAGGACCAGCATATCGCAGCGGATTCGGGGAACCAAAGAGCCCTGCATCAAAAAGAGAATAGGCCCTCCCGACACACCTTTCGTCATCGACCGAGGTGGCTCCGTTTCTCGCAGCGTGCCTCTCTAAGGCCGACTGTAATCGCGTCTGGTGGAGCAGCTAAAGTGCTATGCAAGTCGCATCGACTAAGCGAGTAACCCTTCTTGCAGGCAAACGCCTCGAATTGGCCAGACGAGCAAGTGACGGCGCTGTAAGCCACGCCGGGGAGAGCCGAGCAGCTGATGAGACGTAAGCCGTGCGTACCATATCACCCGACCAACGGCAGACTCACTCGGTACCGAAGAAGTGGTCGTACTGTTGAAAGATCCGCTGACGCAAGCTCCGCAACATTATGTGAGTTCGGTCAGGCACATCTCGGCAGAGGACGACAGAGGAAGAGGACTAACCGAGCTCGAACATCCCTCAGCCTCCGCTTTGCCAGATGACTAGCCGCGGCGGGTGCCGGGTGGCTGGAGAGATAGTATACGTAGTTCCCACTGACCGGATCGCCATCGTAGCAACCACAAGCGATCAGTGACCCGCCCGTGACCGAAGGACCACCGCCGTAACACGGGTATTCTTCAAACCTGTGATCCGGGACGGTGGAGGTGCAAGTGCATTGGGGATAACCGCTGCTGCCTCCGAAGTAAGAGTAAGCCCCTAAAAGGTCGTCCGAGACGCAATAGCTCCCATCCCGGCGGACACGGAGTGCGCGATGAACATGATCACGGACAGGAAAGTGAGTCGTAGCATCGTCAGTGGGGTTGAGCGGTGTTTTTGATTCATTTCCGTTGAGTTATCCGGATGTCGGAGTGGAGAGTCGGATCCTGGTTCGCCAACGCCCTTTTATGCTTGATTCATTTACTCGAAGCTCGACCACTTTTTATTCAACGAGCGAAACTGTATCTCAACCCACGGTCCGAACCGACGATCCCAACCTATGCTCCCTCCAGACTGTATCCTGGGAAGCTGTGGTACTTAGTGGAAGAGGTTTTATTACGCCATGGAGGGTTATTTTGTCTGAGGGGCATGTCGAGGAATGGTGGACTGTATAGGGTTTGAAAAAGAGAAGTTATCAAACTACTCCGCACGGGAGAGTCGGGATGGAGAAGGGCGTCGAGGTCGGGGCAGAGGAGTGATTCAACGCGTTCATGGATCAGCTCGAGACGCTTGACGGGCCGGATCACGTAGCGCACGAATATCAAGACCGATACATGTCGATTCGATTGGCCCATGATTCGATTTCTCGACCCAATCAGACGTTGTCCATAGCAAAACAAGCAGAAAGAAAGTGGTGCCCGGAAGCGTGCCTGACTACCGAAACATCCCGGAAATCGGTTGGGGTGCTCAGGGACGTGTGGGGTCTGACGTCATGCCCCCTTCGTTTGTAATTTAGTCATCACTTTCCATTCCCCTTCACATGGTTTGACGCGCGCCCTTGAACGTCGGCCGATGCCTTATATACCGCCTACTATACCACGACACAATCCGGGTCATGTCTAACATCCCCCAGAACGCATCGACATCGTCCGAGGCGGAAAGCTCCACGTCATCATCAAAGGCCCACCAACGTCACCCCCCCAATCCCACCATCACCGACCTAAGCAATAATCTCGCAACAACCTCCCTCTCCTCCGTTCCGCTCTCCTCGAACCCAACCTCAGGATCGACACTCGCCACACCAACGACGACCTCCTCGACCTATGCGTCCACAACCTCCATAGCCTCACTCTCGTCATCCGACCCGATCGTCGAGTCCGTTCCTGGGACTAGTCCGGGTACGGGTATGACGAGTCCACAGGATGAGGAGGGTGTGAGGATGGAGGATGCGGTGGCGAGGTATAAGCAGGGGTTGTATGCGTATACGGTTAGTCGAGCTCTATTGGACAGTGAGTGGAGCTGATGGTCGTGTGACCTCTTTGCTTTGCTCCTTCATTCTCTCACTTGCTGCCGCTTCTCCTTCTCTCCTGCCGGACTCCATCGATGCACGTCTACAGCGCGACCTGTATATCCAAGCGAAACTATCCTCGACCCGGAAAGACTCGTCGCCGAACGGGAACGGCCATGGGAACGGTCATGGGAATGGGAACGGGCAATTCGGGTTGAAGCAGAGCGGGAGTAAGTCAATCTTCCTGAACTACATCCCTTTACCAGACTCAATCACCGGCGAGTACCTTCCTGATGTCAACGTAGTGGAAAAGATGGCCGCGAAGAAAGCGCTGTCTCGGCGGCTGATTGGATGATCGCGCGGTCGGCCCCTGTCCGGCTCCTCTGTCGAGCATTGATCGGCATCAATCTCGCATCCGACTTGTACAAACAATGCTCCTCGTACAATAATGATTGCACATGCACATTCTCCAACCCACCATCCCCCACACTCCCGCTACACACATACACTACTGATCCCGCCCTACAGACTGATCCCCTGCCTCTTGCTCTTCCCCACAAACACCATATAACTCATCCCACCCGCGGTGATACTCACCAAGGTGATCAGTGCGGTCCACTTGAAGTGCTCGGGAGAGGAGAGCACGAAGATCATGCCGTATTTGAGAAGGGCGTAGACGTTGATCATGGAGGATTGGAGACCGGTCAGGCGGTTTCGATGTGGGTGGGGCTCGAGGGTCTGTTGCAGCTGCTTGATCTACACCACATCAACTCAAGCGCTAATCTCGAACGGGGAAGGAGGCACTTGGGCGAGATCGAAGATGACGTGAGCCGCTCGGGATAGTGCCACACCTGTTCCTGGTCAGCGGGACTGTGTGTTGAAGGGGAGACATACTGCCGAAGAACAGGACGGAGCCTAGAACAGGACCATGCTCCCCATTTGGCACTTTGATGATGAAGAGAGTGACGACGGGGATGACGATGAACGTCACTTCCGACCTCAGTTTCCCGTGAGTTTCCGATAATGTGTCTGGGCTAGGGGACGTACCAGATACCCCATGCACCGGTGGCCATCGTACCGGTGAATCTCTCGAGGAGTGGCATGATCACGGTGCCTATGGTACTGGTGAACACGCAGAGGCCCTGTGAAATCAAGCGCATGTAAGTAAGTAGTTGTTGCATGGGCATGGGATGAAGCATACCCGGATTGCAGCAAGGAAACCATCGTCCCACCCTCGGCCCGCTTTGAAGAAGGATACAGCAATACCATCTAGCGAAATTCATCAGGCCGGCTACTTCGTGGAGATGGACGGCCGACCCATCGCAAGTGTGTCCAGCCAAGTCAGAGCTTGAGCCAGTGAAGCTGATCAGACAACAACTCAGCGCTCATTCTGATCATTGATAGAGAACTCACCATAAAAGATTGGCATGGCCACAAACACGGCCCAACCAGAACCAATTCCCTCTGACGCACTTGATGCTTGATCATCATCCTCACCCCGCTCTAGGAACTCTCTGCGCTCCCATCTCCTGTCCTCATCAACCTTCAGGATTGGGAAACGGTTGTAGACCACTTTGATCCACCAGAACTCGATGAACAGGGCAAGAGCATTCTCACCGGCAATGATGAGGCCTGTGATTGGGTAGCCAAAGTTTGCAGTGAGGACGGAGACGAATAGCTATTGATGTTGGGTGAGCATGATATATGACGGAGATGCAGAGAAGTACCGGTGCAAGAAGCTTGGTTGTGAGATCAATCATCCGCATCCAGCCGTTCAGCTTGGTCAGGAGAATGGACTCCCTCTGAGCAATTGCCGTCACCCTAAGAGGCCGGTCACTTTCAGTGTTCCCCCTCACTCAAGATGTTGAGACCCACCAGTCCCTCTCTACAGAGACGTCCATCCCTATATTGCCAACGTGGAGCACACAGGCATTGATGAGGGACGCCAGGAAAACCCCATATACGGTGAAGATGGTGGGCCAGGGTACATTGAAATGGAATGCTGGGGATGCATCTTTGCCAAGTGGTCCCAGGAGGACTGGTAATGCCAGTCAGTCGATCAAGGCACAAAGAAAATTGAGACCCACCAAGCCACAAGATGCAGTTTACAATCTGCAGAGTCTATTTTCCATTCAGCATTGGCGTCCTTATGTGTGGAATGTTTGAAAGGGCTCACCTTCTGTACACCTATGACAGATCTGACAAATACCAATCTCTTGGTCCTGTCAACCAGACCACCAACCCACCCACTGAGGAAGACGCCGCAAGTGGTGAAAGCCAGACCAACGAGAGCTGCTGGTGCAAGCGTATCCTTGAAAGCCGTAATCACTGATACACAACGGTGAGAGATGTGTCAATCAAGAAACCAATTTGAAGCCCACAGAAGACATAGATAGCAAAACCATTGACATCATTACCCAAGTGGCTATGGGAGTATCAGTATGCCCCAAACAGGGTTGAAGAGAAGGCCCACCTTGAGAAGTGCTGAGCCAAGAGACAAGCCAGGGGGATCTTGGAGATGTTCCCACCCATACCAGGCTGGGGTATCATGGTATCGTCCAAGGGCCCATCATGGGGTGGGAGTAGGTCACTTGCATAATTGGCTGGGAGATTGGGGTGCCCGAGAAGGAGAGCTTGGTTGTCCTCTCGGTTCTGATGATTGGGAGTACTCATGCTGTCGGATTCAGAAAGTCAGCTTGCAGCTGGGCATGATCCAGGATAGATACCTGCACAAAGGCTGGAGCACCATTGATAGCACCCTGGAGGCAACACAGAGCATTCACAAAGGTAGAATATCCCTCTTGATCAAAGGAGCATTACAAGCCAGGAGCATTCAAGGACAGCTTGTAAGGGCAACGTCAAGAAGCAGGGGTTGGTGAGGGGATCGTGCAGGGTCTTTTAAGTGGCTACTCTCTGTCTGTTGAGATGGACATCCTCTTTGTCGCCCTCTGCATCCTTACATGTCCAGAGGATTGTTTTGCTTCGCTATTGCATACCAGCTTCACCATTCACGCCAACCATCAAGGAGCTCCTCAATCAGCATAAGGATGTAGAGCTTGGCGGCTTCCTTGCCGGTACTGGGCTCATCATTCCCACCAGTTGTACGAAAACTCTCCAGATTGAGGATCATCAGGCCTCGGGATTGGGGGTGGCAAGTGCGGATATGGCCGAAGTATGCAGAGGTATCTAGTATCGAGGTTACTGTAGCTAGTTTATGCAACGTCTTGTAACTAGCGGACCTACCCTACTGACGACCAGCCTAGCTGTGGAAGTGTCCACCCTCAGGTACTGATCTCTCATGCTGTGCAAGGCTAGACTGGTAAGTCTACGTCTTACCCACATTCGTCGTCGATTGTTTTTGACAATTGTTGACTGTTGTCAACCTGTCTTTAGCTTTGTAGTCAAGACCTTTTCATGCCCGCGATTGTTTTAGAGAATCGTCTTCATTCATTGACAGTCCACGGGGCATGAGGGTTACTTGGGCGTGAGTTCGATCCAATCATGGTTGGCTGGTTACGGTCATAATAGGGTTCTTTGCCCCAGTACCGGCATTTGCGGCCACTTCCTTGCAATTGGCTCTAGCAGCCAGCCTGCTGCTGCTTCCTTGTCCTTGGGTCCTTGGGACTCTCATGGTCAATCAAGTCTGTTGGCCTTGACTCTTTCCCATTCCCCTGTAAGAAGTGGAACAAACGAAGCCCTGCGCTTGAAGCCCATGTCCATATCAACACATCTGCAAGTCCTGCCACAAGGTTGGGCACACAAGGATGCGCTGCTGCACCCTCCCCTCTGTCCTTGCAGCCCGCCAAGCGGCAACATCATAGGGGGTGGCAGGCCAGCACGTGTATACCTACTAGATTTGTATGTGGGGTCTTGAGAGACCCTTCAGTGGCCAAGTGATCTGACTGTTGATCCAAAATGTTCTCCACAGTGATGTACAAATCTTTGAGGGATCCGCCTTAGAATCCGCTGGGTTGCAGAAGGACTATTGAAATCCTTTATGGGTTCTAGCAGGATATAGTCCAATGGTAGGGCTTGGTAGGATCTTGGTGCGCTGCGCCTTATGAAGAGTGTGTCGCTTGCTCCATGTAATGCATGGAAGGTATAAGATCTGCCAGATCTGCTGCTCTGTTCCACGACGCTTGTGGCTCTGTCACGATCGTGAATTGAAGCTCGGATAACATCGACGAACATCGCCGACAATAAGCAACCAGTGCTTATCTCCGGCATTGTACTCTGAAACGGGGTGCAACCTTGTTCATTGTACTACGAAACGATGCTGTCACTGTCAGTATTCCAACGCCTATTGTCCCTAATCTCGTAATCTATTCGAGCCCTGCCTCAAGATCTTGGCGGCAGATATGTGGCCATAACGGCCTCGAAGCGTTTTCAGCTCATTGAATGAGCGTACGCAGTATCATCCCATCCGAGGTCGGACCACAGCCATGAAATCACGACCCATCTTCCTCCACGCTCTTCGTCTCTGGAACCTCCCTGCCCGACCACTCCTCTCACCCCCAATCTTCAAACCCCGATTCCGAATCCCGCTCCGCCCATTCTCCACCACCCGTCGCCTCCTCGCAGACAAACTTCCTCCCGATTCCGAGCCCCGCCGTCCGGAACCTGACAATGCCCCTCCACAATCACCAAGGAAGGTCTTCACGCAGACGCTAAAAGAGGAGATCGAGAAGAATCAGGCCTGGCAGCAGAACGTCAAGGAGCTTCGTGGGGATGTGGATAAGGTTCCCAGATGGCCTATGTAAGCTAGGCTGTCCTCATACATATCACTGTCCGTATCCTTCACAGCGTCCTTGATTTCCAGTGTCCTGGGCCATCTGGAGCTTTGAGGAGCAGGAGAGAATACTGCTGGCTCTTCGCCTCGACGTGTGGCAACCATGGAGACCTCAATCCATCCAAGGTAGTTTTTAGAAGCCTGATATAGCTTCTGATCAGCTTGAAAGACATCTCCGGGTTGTCAGACCTTGCTGCATGGTCATACATCTCCCAAGTATCCATCAGCTCAATGTCTCAAAGTTTTGAACGAGGCAAGCATCCTATAGACTTTCATGTCTTGAGCCATTATCAGTTGTGATCACAACAAGTGAAATGGCCTGCTCACTCTTACAAAGAATGGGCATCTTACTTTTCATCCTTTAAGTCACCCTGACAAGGATGGTAAATGGGTCTGATGGTATATGTGGAAGCCAACATCAGTGCTTTCCTCCCAGCCTCCTGTCACGATCGCATATCGAACAACGACGGCAAAACCACGTTTTCGCCAACTATCGCCGAGAGTCGCACATCACAGGACGCCCAAAAACGGCAACGCGCGCGTTCGTTCGGCCTCATTGCGTTCCGAA
>JAABUY010007402.1_pt1 | contig 10440 bp, 18 predicted proteins | sample 5560271 | NCBI WGS metagenome assembly JAABUY01 (sample SAMN10711886, study PRJNA513374) | rock metagenome | isolation source: Antarctica rocks | place: Antarctica: Victoria Land, University Valley
GACTACAACTGGACGCGCTTCGCGCGCGTCGTAGACGTGGCGGGCGCGTACGGCTCCTTCCTGGCGCGCCTGCTGCGGCGCAGCCGGCGCGCCACGGGCGTCCTGTTCGACCAGCCGCAGGCGCGCGAATGGGGGCGTCCCGCCCGGCTCTAGGCGAGGCCGTGGAGCGAGGGGCGTGCGCGAGTTGTCCAGCAAGGTAACATGGTGGCACAGTAGCTTCTGCACATAGCTGCGACGCACCTCCCTGGCACCAGGCTGCTGGCCGGCCATGGCTCGCCCCACGCCCTTTTGCACCTAGAGCTGCCACACTCCTCACGGTCCCCGCAGGCGCTGGGTCATCCCTCGAGGTACAGCGCCGATGCTGGCCAGCTGTTGGTGGGTGTGAGCGCTTGTCAGGCAGTGCTGCAACCCGCCAGGACACTGCCGCGCCGACCAGGTGGGCGCAGCGCTAGCGGCCGGTAGACGCGCGCGGCAGACATGCGCGCGCAGGTGATCGACAACGCGCGCGAGCGCTGGGACAAGGACGCCGACAAGGCGGCGCTGCGCAAGCGCGTCACCTTCGTAGGCGGCGACTTCTTCAAGCAGGGCGCGCCTGCTTCATCAGGCTCTCTGGCACTGGCAATGCCTGGGGTTGCCAGGTATTGGCGCGAAAATGACGAGCACGGTATGATAAGCTTTTTGCAAGTGCCTGGCAGGCAGCCTGTCTCATTACAGGCTGTGGATCGCAGAGTTACACCCAGGTGCAGATGCGCGTCTGGTGCGAGGTATTAATGCGCTTTGGTGAGCTCAATGGGCTTGTGTTGTGTGCTCGTGTGCAGTACTCGAGTGATCACTCGGTGTGTGCAGTCATACACTGTCAGCATGGCTCTGTTTCGGGGCGCAGAGACCCTGCCGCGACCGGAGAGTGGCGACGTGTGGGTTCTGCGCAACATCATACACGACTGGAATGATGCAGACAGCCAGCGCATCCTGTCCGCAATACGTGCAGCCGCCGGCGCGACGCCCGGCGTCACGCTGTGCTTTGTGGAGGTGCGCGGCGTACTGCCCGCGATACTATTCTGCATGTGCTGAGATTGTCGCGTAGCCCAAAGAGCACATGTTTTGAGGTCATCATCGGGACACTAACTTTGTGACGTGGCTCACTGAGCATGGCATGAGGTGGTACCCAGATGTTTGTTTCATGCCGGTACCGCATACTGGAGCACCTACTTCCTGGCGGCACCAGCGGACACACATGCGTGGGGTTCTGTTCACCCTTCACGTGGACGTCTGCACTTTCCAAAGCTCATCCACTGTACATAAAACGCGGCACCAATGCGGCACGTCTGACGTATGTGCTGGCGTCAGAAAGCACTCTGGAGCACGCAACTAGCACCTCAGATGTGCAGCGCGCGCGCAGGCCTGCATGCTCAACGAGTTTGCTGAAACTCCTGAAACTCCCTTCCGCAATTTTATGGACCTGCACATGATGGTGCGGCACGCACTGTGCTTGCGAAACCAGATGTAGCTGAGTAAGGCAGCTGAGAAAACGCTTCTTTGCGCAATACCGCTGCTTGAGGGTTGGCCTGTGGGTTTGCGGTGCAAGAAGCTCTGCATGTGGTGGCCCAGGCCGTTGCACTGCAGACATGCAGTGGCAAGTGGGCGTCAGCAAATGCCTGAGCTGTAATCTCGCGTATGCGTATTCGGTGCGGAAGTCTGCTTTGATAGGTCTGCGCTGCTGGTCGGTTTTTTGCATTCGGCTGGGGTAACCTACGCTTCCCTCCGTCGCAAAGCGGTGCCCAGGGTTATGCTGCGCTAAGTAGCAGTCATTTCTATGATGTGCTTGTGTAACCAAATGCCACATGCCCATGCTTTGTAAGACTATAAGGATGTGTCTGCAGGTGCTTGTTCAGGGCCGCGAGCGGACGGCGGCGCAGTGGAGGGCGCTCCTGGCGAGCGCAGGGTTCAAACTCACCCGCATTGTGAGCTGCCGCGGCGTGTTCTGCGTGGTGGAGGCCGTGCCTGCGTAGCGGATCTGTAGTAGAGACACGTGACTTGGCGGCTGGTTGGCCTCCTTTTTGGCGTGTACAGTGAAGCTCACCATTTAGTAAGCATTTCACGGTCATGCTGTGACAGCATTTTAAACCCGGAACATGGGTTGCTCTGGCATGCAGTTTGGTGGAGCTGGTGGATTGAGGCGCCGCAGGTTTTTTGGGTCCTCTGCCCTGCCCCCTGACTGTTGCAGGTATCCTCTGCTTTCTCTAGTTAACTTATAAATGTTGGTTGGAGAGTCAGCTGGTGTTGAGGCTGACTGCTGGTGCAGTCTCCAGCTTCGGTAGTGCGTGAACGGGCAAACCAATGACCCCACGTATGCCTCCACCTGCTGCCACTGGCATCCAATCTCCTGAGCTGAGCGCCTTGAAGCTGCCAGCTACCCGGCCCCAGCGTTCGCATCTGCCTGGTTGCATGTGGCAGAGCAGAGGCAGGCGGCTGTGGCCGAGCTTGGTCAAGGCAGCTCTGCATCCCCGTGCCAGAGCAGGGCATTGCGTAGCCAGCAGCACGAGCGGCCAGGCGCACGGCAGGAGAGCAGCTCCAGACCTCACCGCGCAGCACTTTGCCAGCGGCGAGGTGTTTTACGCTACCTGTCACCCCGGCCTGGAGGGCGTGGTGGCGCAGGAGCTAGTGTCACCAGAAATCGGCGCGACAAGTGTAGCACCAGGCCGCGCGGGCGTCCACTTCAGGCACGAGTCCATGTATGTGTTTTGGCAGTGCCATTGATTGTGCTTTGCTTGCACTTATCCCCCTGTTGCTGCTTTCAGGCGAACGTACCTGGCACAGACTGCTGCTGCCTGGACGGCACTCTGCATGTATCTGGGCACTCCCGCCACTGACTCACGAGCACTTCTCCTTGTGCAGAGGCACGCTGGAGACGGGGTACCGGGCCAACCTGTGGCTGCGCTCGGCGATACGGTAGGTGCGCAGACTTCCTTGTCACTTTTTCGCATGCCTGCTTGGGGCACTCGTGATACGAGCGCTCCCCTGCTGTCATTACCCACAGCTTGAGGAAGTTCCTGAAGCAGTGCTGCATAGTTTTCCCCCTCACGGGTTGTGGCCAGGACAGCGTGACCGCGCGGCCGGAGTGTCAGACCCAGGCACATATAGCAGCGGCGAGCTGTGCAGGCTGACCGACAGCTGGAGCTAGCGGCAAACTTGCTCGTGCGGCACAAGGCCGGGGGTGGCTAAATTTGGGGGAGCGAGCTGCAGGCTGACCAGGCGGTGGGTGGGTGCCAGGGTGCTCGTGCGGCAGGCGGCTGGCAGCCTGGACCCGCGGCGGAGGGGCGGTGACGAGCTGTATGAGCTGGCCCGGCAGCTCGTGGACTGGCCGCGCCTGCTGCCGCCGCGGCAGTGCTTCACGGTGGACGCTCGCGTCGCCGAGTGCACCGACGTGCCGTCCGCGCTGCTCGTGCAGAAGCGCGTGCGCGACGCGATCTGCGACGCGGTCCGAGACGCGCGGTGCGGCCAGGTTGCGCTTATCGCCAATGCTCTCTGTGGTGTCCTCAAGCGTTCTTGTACAGAGCATGGACACCCCTGCAGTGCTTGCAATCTTGCTAGCTTAAAATCACATGCTGTGTTTCCTGGTGCACAGTGAGGTGTGGTCCAGCGTGAGCAGGCGCTGCTTGTGCCAGCTCTCTGCGTCGGTCACATGAATGTAGTTCTTGCTTGGCTTCTGCGCGCTGCGCGTCAATAACATGCTCTGCGTGTCAAGAACATGCTCTTGCGCTAGAAGCCCCTGTCCTAGGGGCATCACGGTGTGTACGCGTCGGATGGTCATGTGAGCTGGGCGGGCCCGGGGTGGGGGCCCAGGCGCGAGAAGCCCCTGCCTCCGCCGCCTGGCGCCGTGGCCGACCTGCCCCTCTTCATCGTGGCCCACCGAGACAGGTGGGCTCCTGGCCCAGCAACCTGCTGCACGTTGCCGTTGACAACTTTGTAGATCGAGCACAAGAGATCACAAGTGAAGCGCTTATGTTGGGATTGCGCCTCGCAGGCTGTCCGCGGTTTATTAGGTCCTGCTCCAGCTGTGCTTGCAGTTTTCAGCTGCGTCTGTATCATATGCTTTCCCTCTGCAGCCCTCATGCAGGGTGGTGCCTTGGCTCTGCGCAACTCTATTGGATGTGGACATGTGTAACAAAGGCAAAGCTTATTGATTGCACACAGGTGTGTTGATGATTGCACACAGGTGTGTTGATGACAGCCTCAACAGCCATAATTCCCCACCGCCGGCACGCTTCTGTTAAGCAGCAGTGCTCTGATCACAGCGTGCGCTAGGGTGACCATCTTTCGCGACATGAGCGGCGCGTCGCTGCACCGGCGCGGCTACCGCGGCGCTATGCATGCGGCCGCGCTCAACGAGGCGGCGGCTGCGGGCGTGCTGTCGCTCGCGGGCTGGCCGGCGCTCTGCCGAGAGGAGGGTGCGCCATGTGCCCTGCGCTGTTTGGTTGCGTGCCGGCCAGCTGGCTACTGCTGCGCAAGGAGTGGGCCGTTGCCAGTCAGCGGCGTTGCGGTGGGCTTGTAGGGCTGCATGGCAACATCTGTGCAGGCCGCACTGGCATGCTCACGCCTCACCCAGCACGAGGAGGGCCCAATTGGGCGCTGCTGAAGGCCAGATGCGCCCGCATGTGCAGGCGCAGTGCTGGTCGACCCCATGTGCGGCTCGGGCACGCTGCTGATCGAGGGCGCGCTCATGGCGGCCAACGCGGCACCGGGCCTGCGCCGCGCCGCCTGGCCGTTCGAGCGCTGGCCGGACCACGACGCGCGCGCATGGCGCGCGGCGCGCGAGGGCGCCGCCGCGGCGCGGCGCGCGCCACGCGCGGGCGTGCGGCTGCTTGGCAGCGATGCGCATGCAGGCTCCGTCAGCCTAGCCTGCAGGTGCGGCCACGACTGCGTGGGTATCCTTTTTCCTTTGCGGGTGCGCCAGCGTGCATGCTGCCAGGCAGCCTGTGCTGCAGCATGGTGTACATCCAGGCGTGGCTGCGCTCTGGCCTACGGCGCGCAAACACAACTCATGGGTCTGTGCTGCAGTGCAAGTGTCCCGTCTGCACATACATGTGAGTGCTGGCGCGCAGGGATGCTGACGCTGCGGGCGTCAGCGCGCTGGTGGATGTGGGCAGCGCGCCGTGCGCCGTGTGGCGCCCGGGCGCGCGGCCGCGCCTCGTCGTCTCTAACCCGCCATGGGGCGCCCGCCTGCTGGGTGGGCGAATAAGTGGGTACCGGCCCGAGGACGCGCAAGCTTCAGACTGGGGCCAGCGCGGAGGCCAGGAGGACGGCCATGAGGCCGCGCGGAGCGCCGCGCCGGGCGCCCGCGAGCCGCGTTGGGGCGGCCGGGAGGGCGCGCCCGCTGTGCGAGCGCGCCCGGGCGCGGGCCGCGGCGCGGACGCGAGCGCAGACGGTGCGGCCACTGGTGGATCCCAGGCTGGGTCGGCCGGAAATTATGACGAGGACCTCGCGGCGGCCTGGCGGGACCTGGGCCTCTTTCTCAAGGCGCGTGACGCCCCTGGCGGGGTGCCGCTCGGCTGCGCATGTCCGCAAGGCTGTTATGGGCGCTGGGGCCGTGATCAGGGCATAGTGAAGACGGCTGCACCCAAATCATCGCAAGCAGAATGTGCTTCTCCAGACATCTCATCTGCGCACCTACTTGCTCACCTTACTTAGCAGCGGCAGTTGACCAGCCTTGCTGGCCAAGGCAACACTGTTGTGTGCACAAGATCGGCACATAGGCGGGCCGCCTGGTTGTCTGGGTGTATGCGAAAGAGCCTGCAAGGCCGCTCAACACCGCAAGTGCCCAGCGGGTTACCGCGCACTTTCGCTTCAGCCGTGCGCTGTGGCGCGCAGAGCGCCTGCAACGAGGCTGACGCGTACCTGCTGTGCGGCAACCCCGCGGCCACGAAGCCCCTGCGGATGAAGTGCTCGCGGCGCATCCCGCTGACCATCGGCGGCGTGGATGTGCGGCTGCTGCACTACCATGTGCTGCCGCCGCGGGCGCCGGGTGTCCAACCCTTGCATGCCAGATCAGTGTCAGCTCGTGAGAGCGCTCACATGCAGGATATGGAATCCAGTGAGCTGAGCTGGTAGGACGCAGTGGCAGGCATGCGTATCGACATGTGAATACATGTGCTTGCACATGGAATTTATGCATGCAGACACTTGGAGGCAGAATCCGGACTGCGATGCGTGTTGGTGGTACATGAAACATGGCAATTTCTTGGCCTGCACTGACCTCGCCAATGTGGTAGCCAGAGGGGCAGCAGTCCAGTGCATCTCATGTGGCTGCGCTCTCCATTCTTACATCATAAGCCACAGAGCTCTGTGGCTCATGAGTGGCCGATTGGCAAGTAGCCCTGGCAGCTGATTGAACCTCCATTCCTTGAACTGGAGTTTCTACTTGCACAAAGCTGCTGCATCCACCAGTCAACCAGCACAACCAGCACATGGCCCGATGCGCATGCTTGCCTGGCCGGGCCTTGCATGCCTAGTTCCGCGCGCCGGACTCGCCCGTATGGCACAGCGACCCATCACCAACTGGTTGAAAAGGAGTGCCGCTGAGACTGTTGATGGCAACGGCAAGGCGTTGCATGTGCAGTGCAAGAGCGCGAAGCAGGTGCACCTTGCTTTGCCTCCTTGTCGCCGGAGTTGCTTGACGGGTGTTCAAATGGTGATGCGCATTGAGGACAGACATGCTTGCGGCAGGCGTGAGAGACAACACAGCTTGGTCCTGCTCACAAAAGCAACCACCATGCTGGGCGTGCAGGTGCACGGAGGGACAGCGGTGCGTGCGCAAGTGGTGAGCCATGTCGAGGTCCTCACACCGGGGGAGCGCGCGGCGCTCGCTGGCAAGCCAGTGCCGGTGGGCCCTGAGGCCGGCGCGTCTACGCCCGCGCGTCCGGACGCGGCAGCAGCGCGGGAGCCTGCAGAGCCCGGGGCGACAGCGGCGCACGAGCCTGCGGGAGATGCTGCTGCAGGCGCCGCAGCGGCTGACGCTGCGGAGGGAGAGGCGCCGGCGCTGACGACTGAGCAGGAGTTCCAGGTCGCGGCGAACAGGTGCGCCGCATATTACCTGTTGCTCTCAGGCAGGGCAGGGCAGGAGGGGGCCCTGCTTCTGACCGGCAGCAGGCATTCTTGGCCTGTGCGCTGGAACCTGTATGCTCGCGACGGTGTGTGACACCTTGTCAGGGAGGTCTGCAGTTGCTTTGCTCCTGAACAAAACGCATAAGTCTGCGTCCAAGATACTCGGCCTTTCCAGGAGCCGGCGGGCTCGCAGGGCCATGGCGCTGGCCAGGCGCGCCGCGGCCGCGGCCGCCGAGCGCGGCGAGCCGCCGGCGCTGGCGGAGCTGCTGACGGAGGCGAGCTGGCGGCGGGAGCTGGCCGGCGAGTTTGCCCGGCCGCACGCCGTGCGCCTGGCGGAGTTCCTGGCGGGCGAGTGGCGGACGCAGGCCGTGTTCCCGCCGCAGCCGCTCATCTTCAGGCGCGGGGCCCTGCCGCCGCATGCGGATTCATACAAAACTCGCGTAGGGGGGAATTTGCAACGTGTTGCTCGCGGCAATTTTGAGCGGCCATGCAGTGTTGAAGTGGCACCGCTTACACCCGCTGTGGCATGGCTGCGGCAGGGCGTTCAACAGCTGCCCCTTTGACCGCGTGCGTGTGGTGATCATTGGGCAGGCGCGCATGCCCAGCTGCCTGACGCCCGGGGTCCGTCCGTTCACAGCTGTCGCACGCCCGCTGCTGCACATCCTCACCCTGCAGCCCCGCTGTTGCATTGGCACTCTTCTTTGCCTCATTGTCCAAGAGTGCTTGGCGGGCGGCGGCGCGTATGGCATGTGCATGGGCAAGGCGTCAGCTGCGGCCCTCAGACGCCCGACGCGTCGGCTGAAACTTGCGATTTTGCACTCCTTGCGCAGGACCCGTACCACAACGACGGCCAGGCGATGGGCCTGAGCTTCTCCGTGCCGCCCGGGCAGCGCGTGCCGTCCAGCCTGGCCAACATGTATAAGGAGCTGGCCGACGACTGCGGCTGCGCGCCGCCCAACCACGGCAGCCTGGAAAAGGTGGGCCGCACCTCCGTCAACATACTTGGTTCTGTGCGTGCCATGTGCATGCCAGTGCGCCCGGGACCCAGCTCTGTGCTCTTCGGCATCCTTACCAGCACCTGGTCCACATCCGGACTTTTGAGAGCTCGGGGAGCTGATGCTTGTGCCAGACGCATTAAACACACAGAACTTGTGGCATCGTCGCAACGGCAGCGCTTTGGTCCTGCAGTCGCCCCTTTTGTCCTGGGATGCGGCAATCCAACCGCTCTTGCGCTCTACGAGCTTCTTTTCGCAAGACAGCCTGGCGAGCGTGCCGGGTGCTGTGCGCCGTGAAAGCAGAGGCGTGCGCACTGACGCGGGCGGCGCGGCGCAGTGGGCCGCGCAGGGCGTCTTCATGCTGAACGCCGTCCTAACCGTGCGCGCGCACGCCGCCGCCTCGCATGCCAAGCAGGGGTGCGCCGCCGCATGCGCCCCGCCTTGCTTGCGCTGCTCTCCACGGCCATGGCCGCCACAATCACCACCAGGCGCCGGCCCGAACAGAAACACATTCACTGCCATGTGAGGGCTGGCTGCGTGATCAGACTATGACTGCACTTGGTGCGTGCCGTGCACGGCGAGATCGCTTCCAGCCTTGCTTTGCCGATGCGGCCCGCCGCCGCGCAGGTGGGAGCCGTTCACGGACGCGGCGATCCGCGCGCTCAGCGCGCACCGCCGCGGCCTGGTGTTCCTGCTGTGGGGCCGCTTCGCGCAGCAGAAGGCCGCGCTGGTGGACACCACGCGGCACCATGTGCTCACCGCCGCGCACCCCTCGGGCCTGTCCGCGCGGAAGGTGCGCTGCGCTGCCGACCCTTGCAGGCCTCGCTCGGCGTTGCAGGCCTCGTTCGGCGTTGCAGGCCTCGCTCGGCGCCGCCTGGAGGGCTGGGCATGGCACTGGGGTGTGGCTCTCCTGATTGTGCTCACAGGCATCTATGCAAGCCTTAACTCATGGGTGCTTACGCTCTCCGTCCTGCTGCCCCGCCCCAACCTTGCAATAGCTTGCAGCAAATGCACAGCCGAGAGAGAGCGTGTCACGTGCGTGGAGCAATGGTGACAACAGAGAGGAGCATTCGTGCATGACATGCCTTTTCCGGCGCCCTTGGAAGCACTGACGCATCCCGCTGGCATATGCCAACAGGGCTTCTTCGGCTGCAAGCACTTCTCCAAGGCCAATGCGCTACTCGCCAAGGAGGGCCTGCCGCAGATCAACTGGAGCCTGGATCGCGTGTAGGCATAGCAGGTACTGGCCTGCATGACGCTCAGTTGATGCACAGCTGCATGCATTCGGTTGGGCAAAATGTATTGATTAGTTGATACCGCGTAATGGGCTGCCTGCCATCAAGCGCGGCAGTCATGCAATGCAAGCCAAGCATACCAAGCTGGTATTGTACTGGGTTTCACAAGTTGTACATTGTGGAGGGCTTTTTTATTTGTGCTGCGTGCGTGTGCTATCCAGCAAAAGGGTGCCTGCCTTCATTCTGGTAGTTGGCCGCTGGTGACATGCGGCGTGACCTGCGAAACTCTCTTTACTTTGTCCTTGGTACCAATGGCTCTGGTGGAAGATCAGATCACGCAGGCTACGAGGTTCGAACTCGTGCGGCATGATTGCCAATGGACTAGAAGGCCATCCCTTTCACCACTCGGGCAAACCTGCTGGGATGGCCAGCGAGGCAGAATATCCGGGTGACACTGTATCAGAGTGCCCCTTTTGGTCTCTGGGTGTGCCTGGCAGGACATTTTTCGGAAGCAAACCTGATCATCACTATGTGTGCGCTTGTCCTGGGGCTCAGCGATGGCCCAGACCTTGAACGAGTGAATTGAACCAATAGCGTCTAATGAAGTGTCAATCCTGCTTACAAGCGTCCCGTGCTGCAGGACTCTATCCATGCATGTCTGCACAGCACTGCCTGGCACAAGGCACAGGGCAAGCACTTAATGCGCCTATGAGGCATCAGGCCTGCCGAAGATGCCTAGCTGCTCAGGCGACATCTGTCCCCCAAGAGACAGCCTGCAGAAGAAACATAATTACTCTTCTTCCTCACTTCAATCACCACCTGGCCGTGCTCCCCTGGGAGGGCAGCACTTTAGCAAGACACGCCATACGCAAGCGCCTTGAGCACCAATAAAGCAAAGCCTTGCTCGCATATAGGCTGCTCCTGTTGCCACCGCTTACTGCCAACGAGGCAACCTGGGGGCGGCGCTGGCCGCCAAGCCGCTACGCCAGGGCCTGGCCCGCGTGTGGTGCGCGGCAGAGGCCAGGCAGCCGCGCCTGCTGCAGGCGCCGCAGCGCTGGAGCCATAGCTGCCGCGCAGCCGCTCAGCCGATGAGCTTCGAGCCTGCGGCT
>JAABUY010007404.1_pt1 | contig 10439 bp, 18 predicted proteins | sample 5560271 | NCBI WGS metagenome assembly JAABUY01 (sample SAMN10711886, study PRJNA513374) | rock metagenome | isolation source: Antarctica rocks | place: Antarctica: Victoria Land, University Valley
TTCCGGCCCGCGGCGTCCTGGCCGGCGCGCCGCGGCAGGCTCGCTGCGGGCACCGCGATCATCTTGGCAACGTAGGCGACCGCCGGCGCGCGGCGCGATGCGTCGCAGGCCAGCACGGCGGCGCGCGACGCGTCCACACCCTGGTGCGCGGGACCCTGAAGGGTCACGGCGGGGCATGACAGCGCGTGGTGCAGCTTCAGGCCTGCACTGGATTCTGGCTGGCAGCTGACAGTGGTCCACGGCGGATGGCCCACCCCGTTGCTGCAGTAAGTGTGCTGCTGACTGCACAATAGACCTACAGCAGCGAGCAGGGCATTACCTATCAACAGCTCATTGCTTGTTCCCTGAGCAGTCTGGCTTACCGATCTGTACGCCCGCACACGCGTACGACAGGAGCCTCACTACCCGCACCTGCCGCCGCCGTGGGGACAACCACGGCCGTGGGGACTGCCGTGGGGACAACCACAAGCTTGCTGAGCTGCACGACGTGAAATAACAGGTCCCACACTTGCGCCGGCAGAGGACATGCAGCATGCAACGCCGACTCTTTGTGCAAGTGGACGGCTGGAGCGCTGGGTCGCAGCACGCACCGCCTGGGTGTCAGGCGCCAGCGCCGCAGGTCCCGCATGCGCCTCCGGCAGCGGCAGCAGCCGCGGCAGCCGCTGCGGAGCAGCCTGCCCAGCCAGGCACTACCTCAGGGCTTCAAGGGCCACACCTTGGGGCAGCGCAAGCAGTGGGCATGTGGACTCGTTGCACGGCAGAGCAACGCCAACTTTAGAAACGCCTGTATTTTCATCTCTCACACTGCATGCACCCAGCTGCCTGCAATGGGACGCAGACGCGCAGCGCTTAAGTCGCAAGTCAGCTGGTATCAGTCTGTCAGCGCGCACCCCGGAACAGGCCCCACAAACCCCGGCAGGCATACGCGGCGTGCCTGGCGCGGGTCGGGCAGGTGCTCCACGGCCATGCCGAGCACTGCCTCCGACAGTGGCAGCCAGGCGCGCAGCACGGCGCGCAGCGCCGTGCGCGGCTCGGGGTGCGCGAGCGCCTTGTCCGGCACCTGAGCGCGCACACGGTGGGTCAAGGTAGATCTCAGCGATTCTTATGCAAGAGGTCACGTGTTGAGGCCATGCGCAAGGTGACTCCTGCCGGTGTTCAGGCCTAATCGCATAGGGCATTGGCCAGGCACTGCACTGTGACGGACTATACCAGAGTGCCCAGGTATACGCCACACAGCACGTAAAAAAACCCGGCCGCAGCGCAGCACAGCTGGCGTGCGAATGCCAGAGGCCCCATTGCCTACCTGCTTCAGGCCCAGCCCGCGCACGATGCGCTCGAGGACCTCGCGCGTGTCGGCGCCGGGCGCGCACGCCTCGTACGCGCGCCACAGCGGTTCCAGCGCCAGCTGCCGCATGCGCCGCAGCAGCGCACAGTCGACATGGGCCGCTGCAGCACACAGTCAGCCGCGCGCCGCCGGCCACGCAGCAGCGCAAAAACCACGCATAGAAACTCAACACAATTGGCTGCCGACCGCGCAGCACTGCGCAGCGAGGCGGCGGGCGCGCGGCGCGCTGCGCGCCTGCACGAACAGCGGCTTGGCGCGGCCCTGCTGCTCCGGCCGGATGCGCGCGATGCGCCGCGCCTTGGCCTGGAACGCGTAGTCGCCCCACATGGCGCGCTCGAGCGCGCGCGGGTTGGCGCCCAGCCTGGCGGCGTACAGCGCGGCGAACTGGCCGACGCGGAAGGCCCAGCCGTCGGCCGCGCTCGCGAACGCGACGTTGCCCCTCTCCGGCGCAAACACGGGCTCCTCCGAGCCGGCGCCCTCCGCCGGCTCGTCCGCGCCGTCCGCGCCGTCCCTGCGACACGCCCCGCACCTGAGCCAGCTTCACTAACTAGTTCATGATGCGGTGCATGCCACGATTCAAGACACGAAAACATCTGCCTCATGCCGTTCCATGGTCTGAGTGTGAAAGGAAGCGTATCACTCATTGGCATGGCTGGGCCGGGCCCTGCCCCCGCCCTGAGGCTGGCGCGGTCCCCGGCAGCGGCCCGCGCCGCGGCGCGCCTGGGCTGCGCGGCGCGCGCGTCCGCCGTGGCCAGCACCGCATCGGCGTCGCTGATGAGCTGCTCGCTGCGGAAGCCGGACAGGATCATGTTGACGTGGCCGACGATGCCGCGCAGGCGCGCATACGCCTCGCCCGGCGACGCGCCGACCTCCAGCACGAGGCGGTCCACCTTGTTGATCACGAGGCACATGCGCACCTGCGCCGCGCGCGCCCGCGCGTGTTGCCGAGCTCTGGGCAAAAGTATGAAGGTACGATGTGGCTCAAAACGATGCACGAGCAGCTGGCGCAAGATGCAGCCCTGCAGACAATATCAGCGCGGCTGTGATGCGGCGCGCACTCCGGCGCGCCCCCGGCCGCGAGCTGCGATCGCGCCGACTGGCGCACCGGCAGCGTGACAGGCGTGATGCGTACAGGAGCTGGCCTGGACGGGGAGCCCCATGAAAAGAAGCTTATTCCATGCATTCCACTCACGACCCCTGGTGCACCCAGCTGTGCGCCTGGATGCATCGCCCTCCGTCGTGCAGCTGGAAGCTGCCCAGTGGCACACAGCAGGGCGCTGCATGCGGCGGCCCGCCGCGCAGGGCGCGCCTGCTCCTGCCAGGCCTGCCGCAGGACGGCGTGCGTTTGGATGCACACGCCCTCCACGGCGTCCACCACGATCAGCGCGCCGTCGCTGAGCCGCGCCGCCGCGCTCACCTCGCTGCAGAAGTCCACATGGCCCGGCGAATCGATCAGGTTGATAAGGTGACCTGCGCGCGTCCGGGCGAGGCCCCAGTCGCGTGCGCGCGGGCGAGTCGGGGCCTGCACCAACATGCATGACCACCGCCATCAACCCCCGTCCGCGAACGCTGTCCACAGACGTGTTACGCGCACACGTGCAAGCTCCCGGCATGGGGCTCCTGTTACGTGGAGCCGAGTAGGGCCCTGAGCTGCGCACCCTTGTCCAGCTTGTCTTGCGCAGTCGGCGGCGCAGGCGAGCTCCCCGGCAGCCCGGCCGCGCCCGGGATGTGCAGAAGGCCTATGGAGCTGGACTTCATGGTGATGCCCCGTGCCTGCAGCGCAGGCACAGCCTCGACTGCAGGCACGACCAGGACAGCCGCTCCTCCGTACCAGCAGCTCCGACCAGCCTGCTCTGCACGTGCGGGCACTTGCAAAGCACCTGCCAGTGTGCTGGACCGGCGCACTCTTTGTCGTGCTGTGCAACGGCCAGATTGCTGGGCAGTGCGCGAGGGAGCGCTGCAGCGCCGGCGTGCGGCCCCGGGCGCGCCTGCTCGTCATCGCGGCTGTCCAGGTAGCGCAGCTCGCCGACCATGCGGGGGTGGATGAGGCCGTTGGACGCTATGAGGTTGTCTGACAGCGTGGTCTTGCCATGGTCTACGTGCGCAAGGATGCAGATGTTGCGTATGCGCTCCTGTGAAGCACACGTCCCTGCATCACTGGCTGCAGCTTGACCAGCTTATACGAGGTACAGTAGCAGTGCTTGTGCACACTGTCGCTGTGCAGCCAGCCTGTGCAGTAAGCCAGGAGACGGCAGTAACTCAGATGCACAAGAAGTCACCAGCGCCTGCCGCCAAGCAGTGCTGCCTTTTTGGCCAAGCATACCGTGCGGCTCTGCAGGGCAGCAAGCTCCTGGGCTGTGACTTGGTTCATCGCGTTTGGTGGCTGCGGGGCTGCTCAGTGCAACGTTTACAGCCCTGAACATGCGTGCGTTGGCTAGTACAGCATTGTCGTTATGGGACTAAGGCTGGCAAGCGCTGTTGTTTGGAAAAGAACTTCGCAAGGTAATACTTGCAGCCTGCTAGCAAGGTACAGCAAGAACACAAGTTGTACGCAAGGTCTCTGTTTCTTTCTATCAACTTTATTTTCTCGGTTGCTCGCTACTCACTGTAGTGAGCTCGAGCGTCCCGAGGAAACTGGGTACCCCACCCCTGCCGTGCTGCGGGGTGCAGGCGTTGAAACGCTGCTCATGGGTGTCTGCAGTGCATCTTTACTGTTCTGTTTCGTGTTATTGTGCACACAAATGGTTTGTTACGAGGCACCTGTCGCACACCGGACTCACCACGTTCACAACATAGCCCAGTTATCACAAAAACCTCAGTACAGCTGGGCCAGCACCGCATAGCATACAGCTGCTAAAACTGCAATTCTCCTATCTGGCACCCCCCCCGCCCTGCAAAGGCCAAAACTGAATGGGATACTTGCCAGGCAAGGTGCGCGTCGATTGACTTGCAAGGCAACTGACGGCTAGCCTATGCCAACTGAATGCCAGAGCTAACCAGGAGGGCGCCCAAAGAAAACCTCCAGCCTACACTTCAGCAGTTTCATTTTCAATTTTAAGCTCTTGTGTCAGGCATTGTGACTGCAGCACCAGACGTCTGCATGTCATTGAACACACTCCGCCATCAGCTCAGTCTGGCAGACCCACCCACAATCCTTGTTTCATGCAAGCGCATGTCCCCAACCACGACGCATGCACCCCTGCACTGCATGTGCCATACAGTACGGCATGTGCCATATGAGTACGTGGATGACATTGTTGTCAATAACGCAGTCTTCCGCTCCCTGTAGCCCAAGGGCAGCTTTGGTAATTAGCCAGGCGCCCGCTCTCGACGGGAAACCCCGGCACATGATGAACTGCTGCCCCTCCACCCATCCATCACAACAACACCAGCCCCGCTGCCCTGTACACACTGGTCACGCCTGGTCAGCATCTCGTGTCGTGCCTGCGTGTCAGCTCCTGCCGTCCCGGCAAACCTCAGATTCTTACGTCCTGGCCGGCTGCACGGCTGGCGCGACAGGCAGCGGCGGCGCGAGCGGCGCGGACGACTTTGCCGCCGGCGTGCCCGGCCGCGGCACCGCATCAGCCTTCGGCTTGGGGTACGCCAAGCCGTTGGCTGCCGGCGCATGCTCGCGCCGCTCGTAGCTGAAGCCGGCGCCCGCGTCGTGCACCGCACGCATCGCGCGCCCCGAGATCTCGTGCGTGTCCGCCCAGTCGGGGTCCCACGCGATCGCCGCAGGCGTGGAGCAGGCGATGCTCAGACCCTGCGATGTAGATATAGGGTATGGGTATGGGGTACAGGGCGCAATGCGTCACAACCGGACGTGACACATGGACATGACGCGGGGTGATGAGCACGTCGAGCTGCGCCTCGCACGGCGCACCTTCCCAGCACAGCATGCACCCGCCCGCCCAGTCAGCGACAGGCAGCACGTGTGAGCCAAGCAGTGCGAGCTCCTGGACACGAGTCGCCGCATCGGCGCTGCCGTGCTGCTGGGCAGGGGGCGCGCCATGGGCACGGTCGCCAGCGCGCACGGCGATGGGAAGTGCTCCTCAAAGATGGAGCGCAGCAGGTAGTACTCGCGCGTCGCCGGCGGCTGCTTGGGCCACCGCGCCGCGCGGCCCGCCCACATCTCGTCGGTCACCACCTGTGACGCGTCGCAGGCTTATCAGTTTGCGCTGTACCCTGGATGAACATCGCTGCAGCAGACGGGAAATCTCATGTGCACTTGTTCATTGCAACTGGCGAAGCACAGACACCTTGTGAGAAAATCCTGTGATAAAGTTTTGTAGACTCCCGGAACGTTAGCACCTCCAGGCGCTTTCCGCCCACCGACTCGCCCACCAGTTGCCATACGGGACCCTCTCTGACACGCGCACCTTGGCAGCGTGCGCCTTGAGGCCGTCCACCCAGTCGTAGCCGACGCCGTCCGAAAACTGCTCCTTCTGGCGCCACAGCACGTCCTCGGGCAGGTAGGGCGCGTCCGGTCGGTCGAACGCCTTGCGCAGCAGGTACTTCTCCATGCGCGCGTGCCGCCCGTCCGGCCTGTCCGCCATGTCAATCTGCGCGGCCCGCGGTCTCCGTCAGGCTGTGCGCAGCAAAGTGTGCAGCAAGGTCTCTGCCACGCGCCACGCCGCCTGGCCAACGCGCACGCCGACATCTGTCGCATGCCCCTACGTGCATGTCTGAGACGCACGCACGCATGCGGCGCACGGACCTGCGTCGACGCTTACAAGGCCGCGTAGAGCAGACAAGCACCCACGGCAACTGCATGCTGGTGCACATCACAAAGTGAACCTCGAACTTTGCGGCCCATGCGGACCTGCGCAGTCCGACGCCAGAGATCACACTTCAGGCTATCCTGCAACGTGGCTGCCCTGCTGAAGCCGCGCTGCCAAACGTGCATTGGTCTCGCGCGTACGGCGGCGCTGGACCAGCCACGCGCACAACCCACCGCCGCAGCAGAGGCTGGGCGCAGGGCCCCGTGTGCGCGCATGGCCGGCGGCCAGAGCGCGCCAGCTTCTCGGCGGGGTCCAGGCCCATGGACATGTCCAGAAACGCCTATGTGCCTACCCTGGACCTGCAGGAGAAGAGGGGATTGTCCAGTTGCCACTCCCCCAGCCCTATCACGGCCCCGCACATGCGCATGGCCAGCGGAGCTGGGGCGCGCCATCTTCTCGGCGGGGTCGAGGCCCATGGACACGTCAAGGAAGGCCTTGTCCAGGAAGGGCACGCGCGGCTCCAGGCCCCACGCGAACGGCGCCTTGTTCGCGCGCAGCACATCGAACTGGTGCAGCCGCTCCAGCAGCGCCACGGTCTCCCTGCCCCCGCCCCGATGCACTTTAGCACCATGGCGCGATCCGCCTGGAAACCCAGGCCGGCTGGATGCAGGTCTGCTGGCGCCGGACGTCGCCGCGCGGGCACGTTGCCAACGCAGAGCCCGCCACTGCAGGCCCTCTTTGCAGCCACTTCAACGCCCCTATACTAGCTTGGCATCAGGCCGACCTCCGCCGGGACAGACAGGCGGGAGGGCGCGCATCAGGCCGCCCTGCGCCGGGGCAGGCGGGAGGCAGGCGGCGGGCGGGTGGGGGCGCGCACTCGTGCAGCGCGCGCGGCGAGGGCGCCTTGTGGAAGAAGAGGTAGCCGCCGTAGATCTCGTCGGCGCCCTCGCCGCTCAGCACCACCTTGAAGCCGCCCGCCTTGATCTTGCGCGACAGCAGGTACATCGGCACCGCCGACCGCACCTGCCGCGCGCCGCCGCACGTCATGCCCTGCGGATAGGGCGCCGGGCGCCTGACAGCGCCTTGCTGGGCATCAGCAGGACTCAGAGAGCGCATGCAGCGTGGTCCCCCGGCGCTGCCTCGGTGCTCGCAAGGAGTGTGCATGTGCTCACAGCAGGCAAGAACCCTTGCCCCAACCCACCCCTGAGGCAGAGATAGACCACGCTGAGGCGTGTGCTTGTAGCTGTGGCACGCAGGCGGACGGTGACACACCACACACCCACGCGCTGCGCCTGTACTCCCATGACCCGCGCCTGCTCGAAGGACTCGATGTGGTAGATGAGGTCATACACTGCATCGATGCCCTCCTCCACGGTGAACGTGAACTCGTGGTGCTGCGTGCCCAGGAACTGCGCGACACGCCGCGCGGCCGCCAGGTCCGGCGAGCCCGCGATGCCGATGCTAAAGGTGTGCACGCCGTGCTCGGTGTCGTACGCGTTGCGCGCCTCCTTCAGGTGCCTGCGCGTTCGCAGGCCGTGCGCGCTTCGGCCAGCGGACATGTTGCTTGTAGCCTGGCTGAAACATTACACCGCCTGCGACTGAACACGGAGCGGGACTGTAAGCACCGATCATCCCAGCAACCATCAGCGCAATGCGCATGGCGCAGCCACCTGCACGCGCCCACTGACAGGTAGCCTACAAAGTGAACAGCAGCACATACTGGCAGCGCGTTGCGCCCGCACACCACGTTGTACACCGGCCGGGCCGGCGCGCACCTGACCGCAATGGACGCCACGAGCGAGGAGTCGAGCCCGCCGGACAGCAGCACGCCCAGCGGCGCGTCCGACATCAGCCGCTTCACCACCGCCGCGACGAGCGAGTCGTGGATAGCGCCCAGGTCGGCGCGCGCGCTCGGCAGCCGCCCCGGCTCCAGCCAGGCAGGCTTGTACCATCGCTCGCACTTGCCCGTGCTGCTGCGGTAGCAGTGGCCCTGCACGCGCAGCGGGACCCCGACTCAGATAGTTGCATCCCAGGCTGCCAGGCCAGGCTGACCAGCGCTCAGACTCGCCGGCGCTGCTGCGGCGGCAGTGGCCCTGCGCGCGCGGCAGGGCTTGCCAAAAAAGGAAGCGCGCCGCGGCTGTCTAAAATCAGGCTACGCTCGTGTACGAGAGGCCCCTGCACCTCTGCCGGACTGGGCCCCAGCACATGTGCACGAACATAACACATTCTGACAGCCCGTGTGCATGGACGTAAGCATGTTGCCTGGCCTGGCCTGAGCAGGCTTGTCAATGCGGATGTTTTTCCTGATGGGGACAGGTTCCAAACCTGCAGTGCTGCTCTAACGTCTGCAGTCTGCTCTGAACGCTTGCAAAGCCCCAACGACCAGACCGCATGCATCGTCCGACGGCACATGGTCCACTCACTGACGAGCGCACGTGCCCAGCCCCGCGAGCGCAGGGGCCGCCGGCCGCACCGGCGGGAAGATGTCAAAGTGCTCGCACTGCGCCTGCAGGCCCTTGAGCTCGCTGCAGAACCAGGTGGCGCCGTCCGCCGAGCGGCCCCAGTAGAGCGGGCAGACGCCCAGCGCGTCGCGCGCCGCGCAGAACTCGCCGGTGCGCCCGTCGTGCACGACGCACGCGAAGATGCCGTCCAGCAAGTCCCACAGCGCGTCCGCCGCGCCCATTTTCTGCGCGCGCGCCGGCATCGGCTCCCACTTCCTCAACCCTATAGCAGGTTCCGCGCGCACGCCAGCATTGGATTCCAATTCCCTAGCCCTATACCCCACACCGGATTTCTGCGAACACGCCAGCACCAGCTTTCACGCACATGCGGCGCATGGGTCCCGCTCATACCGCAGCTTGCATGCAGTAGCATAGAGACATAGCCAGCTCCACATACACAGAGCATGAGCGACAGCCCTCCATTTGCTCGCCCAGGCACACAGCAGGAGAGAGCCCGCGCGTGAGTGAAGCTCATGAAGGCGTGTCTGTGAGGAGGAGCTAAGAGAATGCCAGCGCACTTGGTACAGGTGGCCAATGATGGCCGAGTCGGACTTTGAGTCCTTGACGATGCGCACACCGGGCAAGTGCTGCGCCTTGACCTCTTCATGGTTGTAGATCTCGCTGTTCCTGTGTGGCAAGCACACGCGGCGCGCGTCAGAGCAGTGAAGCCTGAAGGTAACACAGCAGTGGCGTATGGACAGTGACAGGCAGTAGTTGCGAGATGCAACACAACTGTGCGTATCGTTCACGACTTTATCAGCTAGGCGGGCTGCACGGAAGGAATGGGTGCGCACAGCGCCCACGCTATGTCCCCTTCAGGTGTCGAAATTACAAAGGGCTGCCTGCATGCAGCGTGCGCTGTTAGTTGGGGCGGCAGCTTCATCGCTGCTCATCTCATAAGCACAACATGCTTGGCAGCACCAACAAAAGACACTGCACACAGCCAGGAAACAGTACAGTGCACGCTTTTTGAGAGGACCTATTTTAAGCACAGCGGGGCAAGCAGGGCGGCAGCACGGTGCCGGCAACATGCCATTATGGACGGGAGGTGTGGCGCACTTGCCGCCGTCGGATGGGTCAATATCTGCAGGCGCTCAAAGCTCAGGAAGGACACAGTGTCTGCTGCACTCTGCGCGCTCTGCCATATGGCCGTCGCATCGGGCCCCCTATGCCTTATGAGTTTGCTTTGCCGCAGCATCATCCGCCTCAGCTCCTCAGGGTCGCCCTTGAGCCCGAGGGCTGCAAGGATGCCGCACATCCTGGGCCCCCCTTGGTGTCAGGCAGTTGAGTCCACCTACACACCGAGCCGCAGCGCGCGCACGACCTGCCTGCGCCCTCTGCGACGGTTGTGAAGACAGTCTAGCAAATCTGATCCAAACAGAACGTGAAGTCCTCGCTGGAGTGCTGACTTTGCAGCTCGAGGCCAGCCCTTTTCCCTGCCGGCTGCATCCAGATGGGCCCAGGGTATTGAGCTCCCATGTGCCGCGGCCCCAATCATTGAATGTCCCTGCGCGGGGGGCCTCGGGAGTGCGCCTCATAGTGAACATCTCGACGCCTGTGCCTCATGCGCTTTCACAAGGCCCTTCCCTACGCCTCTGACAGAGCGTGACGGCATGTAGTGACACTCGCAGCTGAGGTGATGCGGCATGGATACACAGCTGTGCACGGCGGGCTGAAGTTTGTCATCTGCTGTGCAGTGCTATCTGCTGCGCACAGCAGCGCAGATCAGGTGCAATCACCCATATGGCATGGACCACTTCCGGGCAGTGTCCCTGTGCTTGACTGTGCTTGTCAGAGTGGATCTGTTGCTCCTCCTCGTCCCCATGCAAGTATGTCTTTCTGTGCGAGAGCAGGCTGTGATGGAGTCAAATG
>JAABUY010007406.1_pt1 | contig 10436 bp, 17 predicted proteins | sample 5560271 | NCBI WGS metagenome assembly JAABUY01 (sample SAMN10711886, study PRJNA513374) | rock metagenome | isolation source: Antarctica rocks | place: Antarctica: Victoria Land, University Valley
ACACGTGGAAGCCGAGCGCCTGGCGCGTGGGTGAGAGCGTCAGCGCCTGGCCGCTCGCACCAGCCGCGTGGCGCCAGTGAGGCGGGGTGCGAGCGGCTTCCCAGGCGCGCTCATGCTTGCCTTTGATAAAGGGCATCTGGCGTGACACCGGCCTCTTTCAAAACTGGTAAATAAGCGCTCGAGTATGGAACAGCGCGATGGGGAACTGGCTGGAACAGACACTGTGCAGAGAGTGCATGCAAATATATTGACAGAGGAGATGGTGGTGAGCACACTGTTTTGTGACGCCGAGCATGCAAGTATACAGCCATACGGTCTTTATATCTGATTGAACGTTGATTGGCCACGAGCGTGATTGACACTTGACACATCACTGTCTGCAGCGTTGAAGGGGAGCGGTGTCACCTCCTCCTCCTCCACATAATACTCCGTAGCATCAATGCCTGACATTGGTTCTTGCTGTGCAGCACTCAGACAGCTGGTGCGCTTCTGCGACTTAAGTGTGCAACATGCCAATAGCGCACTTGCTTTACAACGTGTCCACAAAGCATACGCAAGCAAGGCTGGGCACTGGTGCCATCACGGCGCAGCTAGCAGTATCGAGCTCGCTGCCAAAACAACAACCCACCAACGCTATAAAAAGAATTTGCAACCAAACTATTTTACTAGTGTACAAAAATGGATGGATGAGACATGTTTCTAAGCAGACAAAAGACATGCCAGAGCAGATGTTCACGTTGCTGGGGCAGGCAACACCATTCAGTAACCCGTTTACGCCGACAGAGCCACCTGTGTGTTGACAAACGCTGACCGGTGTGAAAGGCAGGACACAACACTCCGGAGCACGTGGTGCCCCGTCTCAAAACTCAGGCGGACGAGCCCTTGTTGGAGAGCTTGCGCGTCACCAGCAGCTCCAGCCTGCGGACCAGGCCCTGCGCGCAGGGCCTCTTGGCAGGGTCGACATCGATGCACTCTCGCCACAGGTCCACCACCGCCTCTGGGCACTCCTCGGGCGCCCTGCGCAACGACCACAGGGCAGTCTGACTTGGACGAGCGTGTGCACTGGACCAGCGTGGGAAAGCAAGAGCTCACAAGCCTTGCCGAAACACAAGGCGGCAGCTCCTGTTCCGGGCACCATTATGCCAAGGAGCGGGACCTCTCATCACACAAGTATGACCAGTGAGCGGTTCTGCGCCAGCTCTTGTGCGAAGAGGTGTGCAACAACACTACACATGCGGTCACCGGAGCCGTCTACCAACGCAGCGTGCCAGCACCTGGGCGGCCGCAGCGGCTTCCTGCCCTCCGCCATCTCGCCAGTAATAACCTGCACCACAGCCCATGGTTACTATAGTGGAGCGCATCATCATGAGCCCAGGAAGCTTCACCGCCAGCCAGGCAAGCATGATGAGAGACTTGGCGCTCACCTCCTGCATCACCACGCCAAAGCTGAAGATGTCGCAGTAGTAGCCGACCTCGCCGCCGATGAGCATCTGGGGGCACATGTGGCTCACCGTCCCTGCGCGCGCGCGGCCACACCGCCGTCAAGCTAGACATGGGCTCAAGCGCCGCCTGCCAAAGCTGCCAACAGCCGCAGGACCTCTGTCTGCACTTGTGCTCTTTGCCATGGTCCAGAAGCAAAACAAGGGCGGCCAGCCAGAACGCACACACGCGCGCGCAGGGCTCCCCTGGGGGGGGCGCTGCTCAGCGGCTTGGCAGCGCACCGCGGAAGGTGTGCGCGGCGACAGACTTGCACATGCACTTGCTCAGGCCGTAGTCCGCCACCTTGGCCACCGTGTGCGACTTGTCCAGGAAGATGTTCCCGGGCTTGATGTCCGCGTGCAGCACCTGCGCGCGCGTCCGCCCCTGGCCTCAAACGCCTCCGCGCGTACTTTGCAAGAGCGCCCCTTCTGTCCAAAGAGGGGCGCAGCTGATCTTGGCAAAGCTCTGTACCGCGGCCGCACTATTGCACGTGCTTTCACTTTGTCCACAACAGGCCCAATGCAGGTTGCAGACACGAGGGAAGCGCAGGGACGAAGGGCGCTGAGGCGGTGCGCAGCATTGAACGATAGAACGCCGCTGTCCAGAGCGCCACACCGCAGCCGAGCCGCATCGGCTGCCGGGAGCGCACCCCTTCGTTGTGGAGGTAGCTGAGCCCGCGCGCGATGCCCAAGCAGATCGCGCCGCCCCGCGCGCCCCACGCAAACCTGCAGCGCGCCCGGCAGGCGCAGGTCAGTCCTGCGGCTGGCGCGCAGCCGAGCGAGACATGAGGGGAGAGGGTATGCCCATCGTAGGCCAGACATTGGGCGCGCAGCTTGCAGGCCGGCAGCATGCCCGCCGCAGAGCGCCCCCTCTGGCGCAGTGCTTGGACGGCCGGGAGCCGCTGCCACAGACCCGGGCGCGCGCGCAGGCCTGAGCAAAAAACCTGCCACTCCCCGCACTGAGAACGCCGCCGTCCGCGCGAGCACGCGCGCGAGTGCCGGCGGGCGGCAGCCGGCATGCGCGGCACGGGCGCCGCGGCGGCGGGCAGCCGCGGCGCGCAGGGCTGGGGGCGGGGCGGGCGGCCGCGCGGCGCGCACCGCCGCGGCTGCGCGCTGTCCAGGAGCAGCGCGCGCGCCAGGTCGCCGCCCGCGCAGTACTCCGTGACCATCATCATCTGCGCGGCGCCCGCGCCGCCACGCTCAGCCCGCCGACGCCATCTTAGCGCCCCACGCCGTCTCAGCCCTGACGCCATCTCGGCGCTGACGACGTCTCAGCCTTGCAGCGCTGCTGCAAAATCAGAGTCTGGGGGCAGGGGTGCGTGCGCTGCTGGCATCCCCGGCGCGCACCGGGATGATGTTCACGTAGGCCGTGAGGAAGGTGAGCACGTTGGGGAAGCGCAGGCCGCACAGCAGGTGCGCCTCCTCGCGCAGGCTGCGCGCCGCCTCGGAGCCCCAGTCGCTGCGCAGCACCTTGACGGCGACCAGCGCGCCGTGCCACCGCCCCAGGAACACCTGCGTGTCCGGTGACAGGTTTAGGTATAGGGTGTCTGGCATCAGGCGTTGGGCAGAACACCTGCACAGTGACAGGTGTTGGTAGGGGACAGAGGCCGGCGCCGAAGCTGCCGCCGGCGCGGCAGGTGTCAGCTGCGGCGCCTTCTGGCTGGAGCGCTGCACGGCAGGGAGAAGGCAGCGGCTGGAGCCGCCGGGCAGCGCTGGCGGGGCCCAGCCGGGGCTGCATCGGGCCTAGCTCCGCCGCACCACCGCCGGTGAGGCACCCCCTGGGCTCCTAATCTATAGAGAGCCCGCCATTCCAAGTGCAGCTACCTGCATGTGGCACGGAAGCAGAGCAGCAGCCCTGCCCCCACTTGTCCCACACTGCGGGGGCTGCCTTGCCACGGCCGCCATGCAGCCACCCTGGCCTCTTGTGCGCAGCACACGAGAGCAGCACGCGCGCGCCCTGCCCCCGACCGGCTGGCCGCTCTCGGCCGGCGCCGGGGCAGCGGCCTGCGCACGATCTGCACACGGGGGCCGCGCTGGTCGAGCAGACGCGCGGCACTTCGAGCCGCGCAGGTTGGCTGCCGCGCGGCCGGGCGCGCGGCACGGGCGCGGGCAGGGGCGCGCGCGCCTGCCCGTACGCGCCCTCGCCGAGCAGCCGCGGCGAGCCGTCCTCGTTCTCGACCAGCCGCAGGTCCACACTGAGGCCGCTCATCGGGCCCTCGGCCATGCCCCAGCGCTTGAGCTGCCCGAGCGCGCAGGGCAGCTTGGTGGGCGTGACCGCGCCGCTGTCGTCCACGCGCAGCGTGCCGCCCGCGTCCTTGCCCTCGACCTGCTTGCAGTCGTGCTCCTTGCCCTCGGACCCGGGCGCCGACCCCTGCGCCGCGCGCTGGTTTCAGACCCGAGCGCCGGCCCCTGCGCCATGCGTAAGCTTGCCGGGGTGAGGCTTGCAGCGAGGGCACGCGATAGCAAGCAGGCGCGCTGGGTACGGAGCTAACGGCCCCTCCCCAGCTTCCATTGCGCTGCCCTCTCCAGCAGCCGCTGGGCTGCCGTTGCAGCATGAGGCGCTGGCGAACTTGTTGATGCAGAGCACACGCCATGGAACAGCCGGAGCTTGTCCTCGGGGCGGGGCGGCAGGACGGGCCGCGCACGCTCGGCGCATGTGCGCTCAGCAGCGCCTGCTTGCTGTACGCGGAGCCCGGCGCGCGCGCGCGAAGCGCAAAGTATGCCGCAGCCAGCAGCACGGCCGTGAGAAGCACCGCGCCGGCCGCGGCGCCACCAACTGCCACCGCCACGATGCTGGGGCGCGACAGGCCGCCAGCGCCCGCCGGCGGCGGCGCGGCCGGCGCGCTCGCGGCCATCACGGCCGCGACGGCAGCGGCCGAGCCGCTGTCCGGCACGCAGATCGCCGCGCTGCCCTCGCTGTCCACCTCCAGCGATCCAACTGTGCGCCCAGTCGCGTGAAGCTCAGCGGAAGAGAGGCCGGTGAAGTGTAACCATCATCTGCTCGCCACCAACAACTGCACATGGCCTGCTGCCTTGCGAAGCATGTCCTCTAAACTTATGCATCATATCGTCCCAGTTTGGGTAGGGTCATTCACAACTGAATGTCTGCACCTGGTGGAGTTATGGGCACGGGGTTGCCGTCGACCACGCTGAAGCGGCTGACGTCGTAGTCTGCATCATATATACCTGTATCCCGTACAACTGTGACGCCATTCTCGCTTGTCGTGGTACGGTCCTGGCTGCCAGGGCTCAACACCTGCACAGGCGCGCCCTAAGCTGCGTCAGTGCAAAACGGCTACAAGCCGTGATGTCAGTACCATGTCATGAGCAAGCTGGAGCTGCGACGCCCAGCAGCCTGACCAAGGCGCCTGGGGGCGCCCCAGCTGTAAATCCCTCAGACAGTCGCAACGGCCGGCCGCCGGGTCACCTGGGCGCCCCTGTCGCGCGGCGGCCCCGCGTGCCGCCAGTCGCAGTCGCCGCGCCCGTAGCGCGCGGACGACCAAAAGAACTGCGTGACGTTGTAGCGGCGCAGCGCGCCGCCCGGCTCTGCCGCCAGCGACGGCCAGGCGAGCAGGCCGCCGGCGTAGAAATAGCTCGTGTTGCTGGCGGCTGAGAGCGGCGCCGAGTTGGTGAGCACCAGGTCGCGCAGCTCCAGGCTGGAGTCGTTGCCGACAACGAGCAGCCACGGCAGCTGCGCGAGGTCCAGCGTCGACGCATTGCCGGACACTGCGCGCGCCCGTGCGCTGCTTGCCGCGGTGGCGCGGCTGTCACTTGCAACCGTGGCACATGACAGTTTTGCACGCCCGCAGCCGGCGTCCGCATTGCCAGGGCAAGCGCGCCGGTCGCAACCATGGCTGACTTTTCTCAGCAGGTGAGGGCCCCTCTAGCCCAGCACAGCTCCTTCTCCAGAGCATCCACGCCAGGTCGTTCTGCAACCCTCACGTCGGCCCCGTACGGCTCTTGCAGGGAATACCGAACGCGCTCAAGGGCCTCTTGCAAACAGCGCACCGGAGCGCAGCACCACGTTTCGCTGCTGCAGCCGCACAGGCTGGCGCCAGTCCTCCGCGCTCAGCCGGAGGGTCCCGCCGCCCACCTGCCGCGCGTGCTTGTTGGCGCTTAGTAAGGGCGCGCTGGCCACGCTTTGCCGAGCGCAGAGCCGCGGGTGTGAGCTGCGGAGCGCTCACGCTCTGGCCGGCCGGGTCGAGCACGACTTGCTCGACGCTCGCGTTGCGCAGCGCGGCAGCGAGCTGCGCCGAGGTGCGGGCTATCACTGGCTTTGTTGTACCTGCACCCCGCACGCCTGGTAACAACAGCTGAAGCTACGTGCTGCATGCTCTCCTTGAGCTCCAGCACTGGTCGGAACACAGGCACCCAACGCAAGCAAGCCGCCGCGTGAGCCTCACCTTGGCCCCATGCGGTCTGAGAGCAGCTGCAGCAAACCACCAGCACCGCTATATATGTGCGAACACTCCTCATTAGCTTTGCTGAGTAAACCGCTCGCGTGTCTGCGCTCCCTGATGATAGCAGAGCCACGCGCGATGCGCTGTGGCCTGCAAAGCTCAGCAGCACGCGCTCATGACGGAGCGCCGTTCGGGACGCCTGGCTGGTCCTTCTGTGTTCGTTAGCAAAAGGAAAGGCATAAGTAAACTGATTACTTGAGGCAACCCTTAAGTTTGCAGGAGTTATAGAGTGTGCTGACATGCACTGTACATCAAACTTTCAAATTTGAAAAAGTTCAAGCCTGCCGCACAACGTTGATCATCTATCCTGCGTAACAGTTTCAACATGGTTCCTAGCTTGACGAATAGCACTGGCATGCACCCAAGCTGGAAGATAGTGCGAAGTTACAGCGTCGTGCTGGGCTCGTGTCCAAAAGCAGCACAGCACACAGAGGGCAAGAAGTGTGTATGCGTCCCGGAGGCAGTGCAGGGCTTAAAGCAGAGCACAGCTCAAATGCGCAGTGAGGAAGAAGTGATGAGGCAGCACAAAAGTAGCGACTTGACTCAAGCCTCAACCCTCACAGTAAAAGCACTGGGTGCCCCGACTGGCAGACCAGGTCGACAACGTGCAGGACCGACACGACATGCAGGACCGTTGGCAAGGGCCGCGCCCCTGCAGGGACGGGGCTGTGAAGCGGTGCTGGATCGCCGCCGCTTGCTGCACAGCCACCAGCGCCTGGGAGTGGGCGCTGTGCGGGCCGCGCAAAGAAATCACCGAAGCAGACCTGGTAAATGCACCGTCTGCACCTGGGCCGGCAGTTCGCAAATGACCCCTGAACCCTTTGCAGAACGCGCCTCAATCAAATTGCTGGCTCAAAATCCCTTCTGGGAGGGCTGACCAGGCAATTTCCAGCTGTGATCAGCTGTGCACGTTGTACGAGTGCAGGGCGGGCCCCAAGCTGCCAAACGTGACCCTAAAACAACGCTTCCCCTAGTCCCACCACCCTTGGCTCGGCCCCCTGCTCCACTTTGCAGGCACAGAAGGTAGAGCGCATGCGGCACGCCCCAGTGCAGGCGTGCGCAAGCCTCACGCCATGCACGCCGCGCCCGCACGCTGGTTCGCACACCGCGACCCAGCAAAGCTTTTGTGGTCGCGCAGGATATTTATCATCTGGCAGGGCTACATGGCGCACGCCTGCGCAGGCACTCGGGGCGCAGCGCGCCAATGCGGTCACTGCTTTGACTGGGACGGGTTTTGGGGGCAGGCGGCGCGGGTGTGACCTGCCGGGTGCGGTCTAATACAGGCCTCCCTGCGCACAGCGCACGGGCGCCGGGCGCTGACATGTACATGCGCTGGCGGCGCCGCACGCTGCGGCGCGCCGCGCTACCGCGCGCCCGTGCAGGCCGACGCGGCCTTGGCGCCGGCGCACGCGCCGCCGCAGTACGCAAGCTCCTCGCCGGAGCTGTCGTCGTCCACGCTGCCGCCCCGTGCCGCGGCGGCGCGCGCGCGGCGCGGCGACCGTAGCACGGGCGGGCGCTTGGCGGGGCTCGTTGCCAGCCCGCACGCGGGCGCCGCCGCGCCGGGCACCCGCAGCGCGCCCAGCAGCCAGGCGCCGCGCGGCGACGCCGGGCGCGGCGCGCCGCCGCCTGGGCGCTTGTCGGCCAGCGCCGCGGGCGCGGGGTGCACGGCTGGGGCGCCGAGCGCGCGCGCCGCGGCGCGCGCACAGAGGAGGAGCAGGCAGGCGGGCAGCGCGGCGGCCGTGGCCAGGATGAGGGCCACGTCCAGGGAGTGCGCGGCGGGCCAGGACAGCGTGTGCTCACGCGTCTTGAGGTAGGGCGCGCCGCCGGTGGCCAGCACGTGCTCCACCCAGTCTGCGCGGCCCCGCGCTGCGCTGCTCACCGGCGCAGCCCTTCAAGCCCTGTGATCGCCGCACTTGTGATATCCGCAGTGTTAGCATGTGTTAACATGAGTCAGTGCAGCGCATGGCCTGCAGTCAGAAAACCAGCCGACTCTTTAACCTTCCTCTTGCCATCAAGCAAAACGGTCTTTTGTTTGGCAGGGCCGCAAGGCTGCGCCGCCTGCCCTGGCACCTGTGGGCGGGCACAATGACGGCTGCTTCGCCAGGACTTTGCGCCGCGCCCCTGGTGCTGAAGTGCCTCACCATGCACGAAACCAAAGGGCGCCAGGAGCGCCGGCATGTCAGGTCGAGGGCCCATGTGTGGCTTGCGGCGCACCGGCCGCGCGCTGCACGGGCGTGACGCGGTGCGCGCGCATGCGCGCGCCCACCAGCGCGGCCGCCCGCCGGAACGCCGGCTCGCTTGCCACGCGCAGCACCGCCGCGCGCAGCGCCCCCGCCTGCGCGCGCGTGCGCGCGCGTCGGCGCACAGCCGCGGCCGTGCCGGAGCAGCGCGGGGATGCACCACGCTTGTCGAGCAGGTCATGGAGATGCCTGAACCGGTGACCCACCACCCGCGTGGACTTAACAAGCCAACCTGACTTGCTATCTATCCCCGCAGCGGCGCGCCCCTGCCCATGGGGCCGCTTGCCTGCAGGTGCTGCGCCGCCACCAACAGGCCAAAGCCCCGGTGCACGGCCTTGGCCACGTTGTCTGGCTGGTCGCCGTACATAGGAATGCCCACCAGCGGCACGCCGTGGTAGGCGGCCTGCGCGCGGCGACCGCGCCGCCCTGGCTCGCATGCAGGGCGAGCGCAGGAGGTGCAAGCCTGCGGAGGGCGGTGGCGGTGGTGCACACTGATGGCCGCGCGCGCGCTGATTGTCCATCTGGTCTGCATACTCTGAGTGAGCGCGCAGATGGACCTGATCTAAGATGCAGAGGGGACAGCCCGAAGCGTGCGACGCGCAGGACGGCTCAACAGCAACTAGCGCAGCTGGTAAGGAGCGCTGGCCTTGCCACACTCATCCGATCAGTGCATCACTTAAGCAGGTGACAAGTCCTTTGCCTGCATGCATGGCCCTGCCCTTGCACAAGCAGGGATCTGATCATACCTCATACACGCTGTTCAGCCCGCCGTGCGTGACAAAGGCGCACACACGCGCGTCGCCGAGCAGGTCCTGCTGCGGCGCCCACTCCACCACCTGCCGCCTCACGCGCGGGGCCTCTTGAGCCTGGGAGCTGTGCATCAAAGGGATAGGGCAAAGTTGGTCCTGCTGCACCCACTCCACCTCCTACCGGCTTACGTGCGGGGCCGTCTGAGCCTGGGAGCCGTGCAGCAGCGGATGCAAGGAGCGCGCTTTGATGCGACAGACATGCTCGTGATCATGCCCCCATGCCCGGCGGGGCTCCAGAAGATGCGGGACCGTCCGCGCATGCGGGAAGCTGCATCACACATACCAGTTGCCTGGCAGCCCAGTCGGAGTGGCCAGACTGTGTGTCTGACGTTCCAATGAGAGGCGCCAGAGGTGCATGATAAAAGTGTGAATGGAGCTGGCGGCTCTTTGAAATATGACCCAGGGAGAGGTAGCCGAGACCAGTCACAGCCTGATGCATGCCACACAGGCACCTGCGCATGTGGCGCGGCGGGGCGCACGCGCAGGTTGGGCGCCAGGCGCAGCGCGCCGAGCGTGGCGTTGCCGGGCAGGTCGCCGGGCGCGAGCTTCCAGACGACGCGCTGCGGCAGCGCGCCCAGCGCGGCCGCGACGCGCCGGAAGCCCTCCAGCCCGAACGTGCACAGCGTGCCCAGCGACGCATACACCACGCCGCTGTCCGTGCCCTCCAGCAGCGCCTGCGCGCGGCCGCCCATGCGCGTCGCCACAGGCAGCCTTGCAAGGGTATGTTTGGTGGGATGCGTTCTAAGGTGTTAAAAGGTGGTAGGCGGATATAGCAGCGTGGGGCTGCAACTGCCTGGCTTGCGGATCATGGAGCCTTGAGCCGCAGCCGCAGTGCGCAGAGCGCGAGCACGAGCTGCGGCATGTCGGGGCTGACCCGCAGAGCTTTGTGCGAGCTCGGACGAGCGTGGGGCGGGGCTGCGCTTGCCAAGCGCGCACACGACGGGTGGCCTGTGGGGTAACCGAGCACACAAGCGCTGCGGCTCCTGCCGGGGCGGGTCACCTCGAACTGCGGAGGCAGCGGGCGCGCGGGCCGCGGCAGCAGCGCGCCCACCAGCTGCACGTTGGGCGGGAGCGGGCGCGGCCACTCCAGCGCAAAGTCGCTGTTGTACCTGCCGCGCGGGCGCGGCGGCAGGCTATGCGCAGTCCTCGCAGTCACCAACAGCCGGTGTAACCCAGGGCAGCACAACAGGGCCAATGTTGCATCCTTCATGTCCGCTCTTGCGCCAATGGCGCCTAGTTGCCGGCAGGCCTGCCCGGTCACGCGCAAGCCGGCGCGCGCGCAGGCCGCCCGAGTGGCAGGGTCAGGGTAGGGTTAGCACGCACAGGAGCATGGCCGTGCCGTGGAGCAGCGCGCAGTTGAAGCATTTGACACTGAAGCCGGCGCACAGGCGCGCATACATGGGCGGCACACGCGCAGGCCGTGCAGGTGCTAGGGTAGGGTAGGGTTAG
>JAABUY010007409.1_pt1 | contig 10435 bp, 10 predicted proteins | sample 5560271 | NCBI WGS metagenome assembly JAABUY01 (sample SAMN10711886, study PRJNA513374) | rock metagenome | isolation source: Antarctica rocks | place: Antarctica: Victoria Land, University Valley
GCGCCGGCTCCCGCACCGGCTCCGGCTCCCGCACCGGCTCCGGCTCCCGCACCGGCTCCGGCTCCGCCCGCACGGGCTCCCGCACCGGCTCCGCCCGCACCGGCTCCGCCCGCACCGGCTCCGGCACCGGCTCCGGCTCCGCCCGCACCAGTACCGGCCGGTCCCGGCAATGGCGCGACCGCGCTATGCAACGACGGCACCTACTCCTACGCCGCCCACCACCAAGGCGCTTGCTCTAGCCACGGCGGGGTCAAGGTGTTCTACAAGTAGCTCCTGTCCAGCCTCGTGCACATGCGCTTAGCCCCGGCCAGGGGGCTAGATGGCATTAGACTCGCCCAGTGAGTGCGTCTCACTCTGCTATCGGTCCGCTGTGGGGTGGACTGAGCGATGCCTTGGAGGTGGCATGAATGGCGGCGTCGGAGGGTGGTTCGGCCGTTTCGAGTCCGACGGCTGGGGCGTTGCGTAAGGCCGTCGCAGCAAGCTTCATCGGCACGTCGATCGAGTGGTACGACTTCTTCCTGTATGGCTCGGCCGCCGCGCTGGTATTCAACAAAGTGTTCTTCCCGTCCTTTGATCCGCTGACCGGGACGCTGCTGGCGTTCGCCACCTATGCCGTGGCGTTCATCGCCCGCCCGTTTGGTGGAGCTCTGTTCGGCCACCTCGGGGACAAGCTGGGTCGCAAGCGCACACTGATCTGGACGCTGATGCTGATGGGGTTCGCGACCTTCGCGATGGGTCTACTTCCGGGGTACGCCACGATCGGTGCCGCCGCCCCGGTGTTGCTGGTGGTGCTCCGGTTCGCCCAGGGCCTCGGCCTCGGCGGCGAATGGGGCGGGGCGGTATCACTGGTCACCGAGTACGGCGACGCGTCTGGTCACCAGGATCGCCGCGGCTACTACGCCAGTTGGCCGCAGATCGGGGTGCCGGCCGGGAACCTAATGGCAGTGGGCGCATTGGCGGTGGTGAGCGCGGTGCTGACCCCGGAGGCGTTCATCTCCTGGGGGTGGCGCGTCCCGTTCCTGCTCAGCAGTGTGCTGATCTTCGTCGGTCTGTGGATCCGCCGGGCCCTCGAGGAGTCGCCGCTGTTCGCCTCGATGGCCGATTCCGAGCGGCACAGCGCGCCAGTCATGGAGGTCTTGCGTCACTATCGCCGCTCGCTGCTCATCACGATCGGGATCCGCATCGCCTCGGACGTGTCCTATTACACGTTCGCGCTGTTCAGCCTGATCTACGTCACAGTGCAGCTCGGCCTGCCGCGCTCGGTGGCGTTCAACGGCGTGCTGGTGGCCTCGGTGGTGCAACTGGTGGCGATCCCGGCGTTCGCGGTGCTGTCTGACCGGGTGGGCCGCCGACCGGTGTACCTGTTGGGCGCGGTGGGTGTGGGGATGTGGGGCTTCGCCTTCTTCCCGCTCCTGGATACCGGGTCCGGGTTGGCCGCGATCCTCGCCATCACCGTGGGCCTGCTGTTCCAGGCCGCCATGTACGGCCCGATGGCCGCGTTCATCGCCGAGCTGTTCGGCACCAGCGTGCGTTACAGCGGCTCATCGCTGGGGTACCAGCTCGCCGGCATCGTGGGCGGCAGCGTGGCACCGCTGATCGGGGTGGCCCTGCTCGCCCGCTTCGGCAGCCCTACCCCGGTCGCCATCTATGGTGCGCTCGCCGCGGGTATCACCGTGGTGGCCGTCCTGGCCGCCGCGGAGACCCGCCGATCGGACCTCACCCCCGCAGGGATGATTGACCCGTCCGCGCCGACGACGCCGACAACCACCGCCGGATAGAGAGAGCTGCTATGAACGAGACGATCGTGCGGCGGGTCCGGCAGGCGCTGGCCGAGCGCGGTGTGGACGGCTACCTCGCCTACACCCCGTCGAACATCTTCTACACCACCGGGGTGCAGAGCTTCTTCGTCAGCCAGTGGTGGCGGATGTTGGGCACCGTCGTCGCGCTGGTCCCCACGGCCGCCGAGGACCCCGTCGGCCTCGTGATCGGCGACTTCGAACGCGGTGCCGCCGAGGCCGCCACCGTGGTCAGGGACATTCGCACGTTCCGACTGTGGGTCGAGACCCGGCGGGCCGACGAGCTGCAGCAACCAGTCCAGGACGGCGTCGGCACGGTCGAACGCCCGGAGCAGTTCAACACCGACGAGCAGGACGAGCTGCTGCGCGGAATGCTCGCCGACCGGGGCCTGCTGCAGGGTCGCATCGGCACGGACTTGCGCTTCATCCGCGCCGAGTCCATGGCCCGCCTCCGCCGGATCGCACCGGGTGTGGCGTGGGTCGACCTGACCGATGAGCTGTACCGGGTGCGCCGCATCAAGGAGCCCTTCGAGGTGGACCGCCTGGAACGGGCGGTTCGGCTGTCCGAGGCGGGCATGACCTACGCCGTGGAGCACCTCGACGCCGGTATGACCGCCGGTCACGTGCGCCATCTCTATGGTGCCGGTATCGCACAGGCCGCGCTGACTCGGCCCGAGTTCCGTGACTACACCGACCACTGGGTCCTGCCGGCGGTGGGCGGTGGCGTGTCGGTGGGCGTGGACACCGAGCATGTTGCCGGCCTGGCCGACGGCGACCTCGTCAAGTTCGACTGTGGCACGACCGTCGGCGGCTACCGCTGCGACGGGGGCCGCACGTTCGCCTGGCGCACCGTCCGGCCCGAGTCGCAGCGCCTGCACGACGTGCTGCGAGAGGCCCAGCAGCTGGCCCGGGAGATGCTGCGTCCCGGTGTCGCCCTGCGTGATGTGCACCAAGCGACAGTCGAGCATGTCCGGGCCGGCGGCTACCCGCGGTACTCCCGAGGTCACGTGGGCCACTCGGTCGGCATCGACACCTTCCACGAGGAGCCGCCGTACATCGGCGCGGAGACCGACGCCGTCGCCGAGGACGGCATGGTGTTCGCGGTGGAGGTCCCGTCCTACACCCCGGACGTTGGTGCAATCATGATCGAGGACCTCGTTGAGGTGACCCAGCAGGGCACCCGTTCTCTGCACACCCTGCCGCGGACCCTCGACGTCGTGGGCTGAGTACCAGTGCCGCCTGGGCCTGGCGCTCGGGGAACACCCGTTGGGCAGGTGAGCCTGCGCCGTCTGGACTACTTCGTCGTCCTGGCCGAGGAGCTGCACTTCAGCCGGGCGGCGGCCCGGCTGCACCTGGCGCAGCCGGCGCTAAGCCAACAGATTCGCCGCCTCGAGGACGACGTGCGGCTGTCGCTGTTCGACCGCTCCCGGCGCCGGGTCGAGCTGACCCAGGCTGGGGCGCTGCTGCTGGTGGAGGCCCGGCGGGTTCTCCAGGCCGCACGGCTGAACGCTGTGGCGGCGCACGCCCGGGTCTTGGAGCGCGTCGACCAGCAGAGCGAGGAGATGCTCGCGTTCCTCGCTGACCTCGTCCGCATGCCCAGCGTTGGCGGCACGGACGGCGAGAACAGCGCCCAGAGCCACCTGGCGCCGGTCTTCGAGAACGAGGACCTCGAGGTCGACTATTGGCAGATCCCGCTCGACAGCATGCTCACCGCCAGCGACTTCGCCGGGATGGAAGTTGATCGCACATAGGCGTGGGGTTTGGTTGGTCGGCTTCCGGGTCGTTGTGGCGCTCCGACGCTGATGCTCAACGGCCACATCGACGTGGTTCCCGTCGGTGACCTGGACTCGTGGTCCGACCAGGATCCGTTCTCGGGGCTGCTCAGTGCCGGTCAGCTGTACGGCCGAGGCGCGTGTGACATGAAGGGCGGCCTGGTCGCGGCTCTGTGGGCTGTGCGCGCGTGCGCAGCAGCGGGGTGCCGGTATGCGGTGACATTGTATTGGCAAGCGTCCAAGGCGAGGAGGACGGCGGCCTGGGCAGCTACGCCCTTCTGCACCGGGGCTGGCGCGCCGACGCGTGCGTGATCCCTGAGCCCACGAGTCTGGATTTGGTCCCAGCTAACGCGGGTTCGCTGGCATTCCGGCTGCGAATCCCCGGACGTGCCACTCACGCCTCACGCCGCAGCGCCGGAGTCAGCGCAGTGGAGAAGTTCTGGCCCATTGTCGAAGCGCTCACCGCTCTGGAGGCGCGGCGCAACCACTCCTGTGACCCCTTGTTCTCAAGGTGGGACATCCCCTACCCGCTGTCGATCGGCATGGTCCGGGCCGGACAGTGGGCCTCCTCGGTCCCGGACCTGCTGATCGCCGAAGGTCGCTTAGGCGTCGCGCTCGGAGAGCCAGCATCTGGGGCCAGGGGAGCACTCGAGGAAGCGGTGGCACAGGCGTGCCAGGACGATTCCTGGTTGCGGGCGCACCCGGTGGAGGTAGAATCGTGGGCGGCCAATTCGACTCTGGACGCCTGAGTCCTGAGAGCGACCTGCTGGACCGAGTCGGCGCTGCGCACCGCTCCGTTACGGGTGGCTCAGCCCAACAGACCTGGGGAGCACCGTGCGGCAGTGACCTGCGGCTGCTGACCAAGCTGGGCGGCATAACTACTATCCACTACGGTCCAGGCGCCGCCGCCCTTGCGCACGGGCCGAATGAGTCGGTGCCGGTGGCGGAGGTCCTCACCTGCGCTCGGGCCCTGGCCGTCCTGGCGGTCGACTACTGCGGGCAGGAGACACCAGCCCCCACGCGGAAGAAGTGAGCAGCATGGATACCGAATCCCAGACCTTGTACACGCCCCCTGTCAGCGCCACCGTCGGGCCTCATCTTCTGCTTGCCGAGACGGTGATGGCGCAAAACTACCACCCGCTACCGGTCGTCCTAGCGGAAGGCAACGGCGCCTGGGTGGTCGATGTCGACGGGCGCCGCTACCTGGACGCTCTGGCCGGCTACTCGGCCCTGAACTTCGGGCACCGCCACCCCGACCTGGTACGGGCGGCCCGCGGGCAACTGGACCGACTCACCCTGACCAGCCGCGCCTTCCACAACGACCAACTTGGACCGTTCTGCCGGGACCTGGCGTCGTTGGCCGGCATGGAGACTGTGCTCCCCATGAACACAGGGGCCGAAGCGGTCGAGACGGCCATAAAGGTCGCCCGCAAATGGGCCTACGAGATCAAGGCCGTCCCGGCGCAGCAAGCCAACATCGTGGTCGCAGCCGGCAACTTCCACGGCCGCACCACCACTATCGTGGGGTTCTCCACCGACCCGGACGCCCGCGGCGGTTTCGGCCCGTTCACTCCTGGATTCCGCATCGTCGCCTACGGCGACTCCGCCGCCCTACAGGCCGCGGTGGACACTCACACGGCGGCAGTCCTCCTTGAGCCGGTCCAGGGTGAAGCCGGAGTTGTGCTCCCCCCGGCCGGGTACCTGGCGGCCGCCCGCGAGCTGTGCACCCAGCAGAACGTCCTGTTCGTCGCCGATGAGATCCAGTCGGGCCTGGGCAGGACTGGGTCCACGTTCGCATGCCAGCTTGCGGATGTTGTCCCCGACATGTACGTGCTCGGCAAAGCCCTCGGCGGTGGCCTCGTGCCAGTGTCGGCGGTGGTGTCACGGCACGAGGTCATGGACGTGATCCGCCCCGGCAACCACGGCTCAACTTTTGGCGGCAACCCGCTGGCCGCCGCGGTCGGCCGCGAAGTGGTGCGACTGCTCACCACCGGTGTCTACCAGGAACGTGCGCGCGTGCTCGGCGCACAGTTGCGACACCAGCTCGACGCACTCGTCGGCAACGGCGTCACGGCCGTGCGGTCCGTAGGTCTGTGGGCCGGGGTCGACATCGATCCGGAGCTGATGACCGGACGCGAAGCCTGTCGTCGCCTGGCAGCACGTGGCGTCCTGACCAAGGACACCCACGGGTCCACCATCCGTCTGGCCCCGCCCCTCGTCATCGAAGCCCACGAGTTGGACTGGATGGTCGAGCAGCTCAGCGCCGTACTTGCCAGCGGTGGGTGATACGGAAAGACCACCCGCGTCCCCCGACCACAGGAGTGATGATGGAAGGGTGAGGCAGAACCCCGGCCCGCAGTTCGGGGTTCTCTGAGGGCGTGTCCGAAACCGGTCGGTATCGCACACCCGGGAAGGGCCGCCAGATCGAGCTTGCATGGGCGTCCGAAACTCGTGTGCGAAATATGTGTCGCATAACCTGAGGAGTCGACGGATTGTGAGACACTTGCGGGATGGCAGCAGCAAGCACCCGACCCGGGGATCTCATCGGCTATGCCCGGGTGTCCACCTGGGACCAGAACCCCGACCTGCAGGTCGACGCGCTCACAGAGATCGGGTGCAGGCGCGTCTTCACTGACCACGCCTCTGGCACGCGGGCCGAAAGACCTCAGTTGGCGGCCTGCATGGACTACGCGCGCACCGGTGACATCATCGTCGTCTGGCGACTCGACAGGCTGGGTCGATCCCTGCGACACCTGGTTGACACGGTGTCCGGCTTCCAGGAGCGCGGAATCGGCTTCCGGTCCCTGCACGAGTCCATAGACACGACCACGTCGACAGGTCGCCTCGTGTTCCACCTTTTCGCCGCGCTGGCGGAGTTCGAGCGGGACCTGATCGTGGACCGCACCCAGGCCGGCCTCGCCGCCGCCAGGGCGAGAGGCAAAGTGCCGGGCCGGAAGCCGAAACTGTCTCCCGATCAGGTGGCGGTCGCGCAGCGACTGCACGCGGATGGCCATCACAACGTCTCTGAGATCGCCAAGGTGCTCGGCGTGTCCCGGGCAACCGTCTACCGGAACCTCTCCGCCACGCCCCCTGTGTGACGCGAGGCAGCTCGCGAGACGGCTATCCCTTGTCGTGACCCGCCCGAGGCGGCTTTCGTTACCGCCAGCCCCGGTGGGGACCGTGTAGAAGCCGTCGAGAGGCTGCACGAACGAGAAGACGTCGGCCGGATTCTGGCGACAGTGGCTGGCCGATTGTCTCCTTGGGGTGGTGCCCCGGCGGCTCCCTGGGCGCCGGGACGCATCAGGTGGTGGAGCGGTCGACATCCAAGCCGCGAGCCTCGCTGCAGGCCAGCGAGCCACGCTTGTGGCGTGGCCGTGCTGGGCACCGTCGCATTCGCCGCCTGGCTGCGTACCCCGGCCGAGGCGTCATCTTCCACGGCGTCACCTTCCACGTCCACGCCGTCGCCAAAAGGCTGCCCTACCTGGCGCCAGCCGCCCGTGCCCGGCAAAAACCCCGCCAGCACCAAAGACGATGGGCTGGCCTCGTCGACAGCGCCGGTCGCAAGGACGGCCTGAAGACGCAGGAGGAGGAGGCCGTGGCTCAGCGCCGGGAGTCCGTTCGCCGATTGGAGTCTCTGCGCACTGATATGCGCACCGCCTGTGATGCCTACAGTGCGTTCGCTCAACGAGAGGGTCGTTGACTAGCCGCCCGAGACCAGACGCGGTCTCGGACGGTTTGGGACTTTGGTTTGGAAGCAAGTCCTTGCGGCGTGTGGCGGGCAATCCCAGAGAGACGGGTGTAAGTCACGCGAAGGTTGAGTCGCCGCGCATGCCACGTATGACCCAGGCGAGGCCGCCTAGGGCTGCCGCGTTCGCGGTGACGATGATCCATACCACGAGGGTGATGCTGTGGTCGTAGCTGAGGCCGAGGACGGCGCCGGCCAGGAGCAGGCCGATGCCGCGGACCAGGGCGAGCCAGCCGAACGCGACGGCGCGGGAGTCGCGGTCGACGAGATCGGTCACGACTGCTTTGACGGTGGAGTCGAGGACGCCGTTGACGACGCCCCAGATCGCGACCCCGACCCAGATGAGGCTCGCGTCGTCGGTGAAGGCGATGGCTGCCGCGCTGGCGGCGACCGGCACGACGAGCAGAACCCGTGGGCCAGCCCGGTCGTAGACCCAGCCCATGACCAGGCCGCTGGCCCCGTCGACGAGCATGGCCACGGCGAACAGGATCGGGATCTGTGCCTCGGTCAGCAGCCCGCGGGTTTGGGCGTGGAAGGCGAGCAGCGGGAACGAGGCGACGCCGGCGGACAGCACCGCGACCGCGGCGACGTAGCGCCAGTACTGGACCGGCAGCACCGCACGGGACGGCTGGCCGCGTTCCCTCGCAGCGTTCGTGTCGTTGGGGTCGGCGCTTGGGCCGGGGTCCTGGGCTGTCTCGTAGGCGCCGGGGTCGGGGACCCTGGCGCGTAGCCAGAACAGGACGGCGATGACGAGGACGCCGGGGACGGCGAGCACGGCGAAGGCGAGCCGGTAGTCGCCTTGGCGGACGCTGAGGATGGCGGCGAGTAGCAGCGGGCCGAGGACGGCTCCGAGCTGGTCCATGGCTTGATGGACCCCGAACGCGGTGCCGCGCCCGGTCGAGGAGGCGGCGTGGGACAGCAGGGTGTCCTTGGCCGGGGAGCGGACCGCCTTGCCGAGCCGTTCGGTGCCGTAGAGGACCAGGGCTGGGGCGAGCAGGTTGGTGGCGCCGATGAGGGGGACGCTGGCCACGGTCAGGGCGTACCCGGTGATGGTCCAGGTCCAGTAGTGCCGGCTGCGCCTGACCAGGTAGCCGGAGGCGACCCGTAGGGCGTAGCCGATGAACTCGCCGGCGCCGGCGGCGATCCCGACGATGGTGGCGGAGGCGCCGAGGGTGGCCAGGTAGGGGCCGATGATGCTGCGGGCGCCCTCGTAGACCATGTCCGCGAGCAGGCTGACCAGCCCGAAGGCCAGCACGAAGTGCCAGGGCCGCAGTCCCGGCCCGGTGCCGGTTCCCGGTCCGACGCCTCTTCTCGACCCGGTGGGGCCGGACTGTCTCACCATGTCATCGAACCATGGGAGCGCCACCGGACCGGCGGCCAAGGCGAAGTGAACGTCGCCGTGGGAGCGGGCGGTGAGCGCTCAAGGGGGCCCGAGCCGGGTGCTCTAGGCGCCGGCTGCGATGAGGATCGCGTCGGTGGCGAAGCCGGCGGACAGGCCGGCGAGGATGCAGCAACTGGTCAGCTCCTTGAGGTTGGTGCGCCGGGCCACGGCGAGCAGTTCGATGATGACGTAGAGCACCGATCCGGCGGCCAGCAGCGCCGCGGCCATCATCGAGGCGCTCGACCAGCTGCGCTTCGAGGACCCCGGCGACAGTGTCGCTTCGCTTCAGGCCCGCTACCGCGGTGAGCGGGCCGGGTGGGAGCCGGTGACGCCGGCCCCACCCCGGGCCGACCTCGACGACGTCGCCCAGTCGTCCCACTACGTCCGGCCGAGCAGCATGCCGCGCTGCAACGCCTTGCTGGCCAGTACCCCGACAACGAGATCGGCCGTCGCCTCGGCGTGTCAGCCCGGACCGTGCTGCGTCACCGCCCCAGCCAAGGGCTGCCTGCCTACCAGCCGGCCGGCCCCAGCGAGGGTCCCGCCCGATGACCATCGCCTCCGGCCTGCGCCCCGACCCGTCGGGTCCCGAGTGCGTGGTGCTCGATGGTGGGCCACGATCTAGGTGAGTGGAACTTTCTTCGCGACTGGGACATCCGACGCGAGTCTGCGACGGAGATGGACCGCAGCGCCCGAGATGTTCAGGGGTGGGCCCTCGGCTATCACTCGACGGAGCGAACCACCACGCATCCAGACGAGAAGATGCGCTACGAGGCCACGTTGTGGAGATGGACCGTGCTGGCGGTGCCTGACACCCCCTAGCTAGATGGCTCAGCGTCCCACATCGCGCAGAAGTCCCGCAGCGTCGCCTCGAGGCCGTCGTGGCCGATGCTCGTCGCCAGTTGGGGGAGCGCCTCCACGAGACCCGCGGCCGCGGCCACGGTGATCTCGCGCACCGCCTCGGCCGCGCGGGCCAGCTCGTCGGTGACGACGGCATACGTGAGGCTGCTGCCCCGGATTGTCGAAGACGGGACGACCCAAGCAACCGCGGGCAAGTCGCCAGTCGAGTTGTCCACAGGCCGCTCCGGTATGCCGTGCCGCCGGTCAGGCGCGGCTCCTCACCCCCGTGCAGGCGAGGTGACCTGCTCGTCGAGCCAGGTGAGCCAGGAGTCGATACCGTCCCCGCTTCGCGCGCTCACCTTGAGCACCCTCGCGGACGGGTTGACCGCGGCGAGGTTGCGCTCGAACAGGGCCATGTCGAAGTCGAGGTGGGGCAGGAGGTCCATCTTGTTGACGAGCACGAGATCGACGGCCCGGAACATCACGGGGTACTTCAGCGGCTTCTCCTCGCCCTCGGTGATGGCGGAGACCATGATGCGGTGGTGGGCGCCGACGTCGAACTCCGCCGGGCACACCAGATTGCCGACGTTCTCGACGAAGAGGAGGTCGAGGGCGGAGAGGTCGAGCCGGGTCAGGGCGGAACCCACCATGGGCGCGTCGAGGTGGCACTCACCGCCGAAGCCGTTGGAGGTGTTGAGCAGCACGACCTGTGCGCCGTATCCCTTGAGCCGGTCCGCATCGATGCTCGTCTCGATGTCGCCCTCGACGACACCGACGCGCACCCGTCCCGACAGGCTGGCCAGGGTGTGCTGCAGCAGGCTCGTCTTGCCGGCGCCGGGTGACGACATCATGTTGATCGCGACGACCCCGTTGGCGTCGAGGAGGTCGCGGTTCGCCCGCGCCG
>JAABUY010007411.1_pt1 | contig 10434 bp, 9 predicted proteins | sample 5560271 | NCBI WGS metagenome assembly JAABUY01 (sample SAMN10711886, study PRJNA513374) | rock metagenome | isolation source: Antarctica rocks | place: Antarctica: Victoria Land, University Valley
GGCTAATGGATGCAGGCACAGCCCTATTGCTCGTCAGCCTCTTCCTGGCAGTATCGACGGTCGCGAGTCTGTGGCGGGCGCGGCAACGTCTGAGCGTGGTCACGTCGCTTTCTCAGGTGAGACTGTGGAGCATTGGTCTTGTCATCATCGGACTGGGTAACGCCTGGACGTATGGACAGGCGGCAAGTGCGATGGCCCATGAGCAAAGCCTTTTCTGGTCCACCATTGCCGCCACGTCGTTTGTTGGCGCCATTATCCGACCGCAGGCGCGGGTCGGTTAGGGGCTGCCAGAGCATAACGTCGTCAATCTTGTGCCCTGTTTACCCATGAACGGGCGTGAAAAGTGGATACGTTGTTCATTTCGCCCGTTTGCACAAAACGTAGGTAGCTTAGCCCTTGTCGGCGTTAACTGGTTGGGAGTACCCATCGCTGGCCTCCAAGCCACGGCGCACGATACCCAGTGAACCACCCCGTATAACGTAACGAGCGCCGGAGTCTTGTGTTGGCTGAAAAGGACGTCCAGACGAGCCATGCCCTTGACACAGAGGGCGTGGCGATAGGTATGCGCGCACGCCAATCGCCCTGTACCTCCCGGTGCAGCACGCATGGCAACGGGTACCATGGCTTTTCTGACACGTACCACATAGAGCACACCGAAGCCGCTCGATGTATACTCATGCATTGTTGACTTGAGCCAGGGTCTCGCTCCACAGCAGACTTCGGGACATGTAGAATGGGATTGCAGGCACAGCCATCCCATTCTACATGTCCCGACCAGCCAAGAAGCGCGAGGCCCTGTCCACGGGACGATCATCTGAGAAAGGGAGTCGTTCGATCTGACGGGTCACTCACCACAGCGCCGACCTGCCGGCGCTGCGCACCACGCACCGAGGATGTCGATGAGGAAAGAACAGCAGTGCCTCCGTATAGGAATACTGGGATGTGGTCCCATCGCGCAGTTTGCCCACCTTGAGTCCGTCCAGAAGGGCTGTAACGTCGTGCTGCGCGCGGTCTGCGATGCCGACGAAGGCCTCGCGCAGCGCTTTGGCACGTTTTACGATGCCGAGCGCATCTATCTCGACTATGACCACATGCTGGCCGATGACCAGGTCGACGCCGTCATCATCGCGACCGCGGACACCTTCCACGTACCGGCCGCGCTGAGGGCGCTCTCCGCCGGAAAGCATGTCCTCTGCGAAAAACCGGTCGGCGTCGGGGTCGACGAGGTTGAGGAGCTGGCGCGCACTGTCGACCAAACGGGCCTCGTCCTGCAAATCGGGCATATGCTGCGCTTCGATCCGGGCATCGAAGCAACGCGCCACTTCCTGCAGCATGAGATAGGCGAACTCCTTGCCCTCAAGGCCTGGTATGGCGATTCGACCCATCGCTACACCATCACCGACGCCGTGCAGCCCGTGCCGCGCTTCGGCGCGAAGGCCGTGAAGCCGCGGGACGACCCTAAAGCCGATAGAGCCCGCTACTATATGCTGGCGCACGGCAGCCATCTCGTCGATCTGGCCCGGCACTTCGGCGGTCCCATCACCGCAGTGCAGGCCCGGCTCGCCGAGCGCTTCGGCGCGTCGTGCTGGTTTGTCGAGACAGAATTCGCGAATGGCGTTCTCGGCCACCTCGACCTCACCATCGCCGTGCGTATGGACTGGCACGAGGGCTTCCAGATTTACGGTGAGCACGGCAGCGCGATCGGCAAGATCTTCAATCCCTGGTACTACAAATCAAGTGACGTGGACATCTTCCATGAAAGCGACGCGACGTACCGACGGGTGCTCGGCGCCGACGGTCACGTCTATCGCCGTCAGCTCGAAGGCTTCGCCGACGTCATCCTTCACGGCGCGGCGATGCAAGGCGCCTCGATCGAGGACGGCGTCGCGTCCGTTCGCGCCATGGCCGCCATCGCACAATCCGCGCGTTCGGGCCGGCCGGTGACGCTGGCCGACGTCACGGGAGCGATCTGATGTATGCGGCCATCTTCGCCCGCACCTATCCGATCACGCGCGTTAGCGACGTTTTCTCCGCCCTTGCGGCGGATGGCTACCGGGGCGTGCAGTTTAACCTGCTATGCGCCGGACTCCCGAGCCTGCCCGACCACCTACCCGCTGGCCTGGCCGAGGACGTTGGCAGGCAGGCGCGTCGGGCGGGCATCACCATGGCCGCTCTCTCCGGAACGTACAATATGGCGCATCCGGACCCGGCGGTCCGGGTGGCCTCTCGCGCTGGTTTTTCCACAGTCGTGGACGCCGCGCGCCGGATGGGCGCCCCTGTGGTCACCCTGTGTACGGGATCGCGTGATCCGTCCGCTATGTGGAAACGCCATCCCGACAATGCGACCGCGGCGGCATGGCGCGATCTGCGCGTCGAACTGGACCACGCCCTGATGCTGGCGGCCGCGGGTGGCGTCACGCTCGCCGTCGAACCCGAGCCAGGCAACGTCGTCTGTGACGCCGCGGCCGCGCGCCGTCTGCTCGACGAGGTCGCGTCGCCGCACCTCGGCATCGTGCTTGATGCCGCCAACCTGCTCTCGCCCCAGAGCCTGCCGCGGCAGGGATCAGTCGTCGCCGAGGCGGTCGCCGTGCTGGGCGACGCCATCGTGCTCGCCCACGCCAAAGACATCGACGCGGCGGGCCAGGTCGTGGCCGCCGGCGACGGCGCCGTCGACCTGCCAGGCTTCGTCGCGGCCCTGCGCGCGGTCGGCTATAGCGGGGCGTTGATCGGCCATGGATTTGGGGTGGAGAAGGCGCCGCACGTGGCCGCCGTCCTGTCCCATCTTGCGCAGGCCGCATCATGAGCGAGGGCGTCGTTGTCGCGGCGGATGGGTGCAGGCTCGCCTACGAGGTGGTCGGGGACGGACGGCCCGTGCTCTGGCAGCACGGCCTCGGAGCAGACCGCGCGCAACCTGCCGCCGTGTTTCCTGCGATGCCGGGCGTCCGCCGCATCACCCTGGAATGCCGTGGGCATGGCCGCTCCGCGCTCGGCGATCCCGCGCGGTTGTCCATTGCCTGCTTCGCTGCGGACGTCCTGATGCTACTTGATCACCTCCAGATCGAGCGGGTTGTCGTCGGCGGCATTTCTCTCGGCGCCGCCATCGCGTTGCGGATAGCCGCCCTCCATCCCAGCCGCGCCTCTGGTCTGATCCTGGGCCGTCCGGCCTGGGTGGACGGCCCCTCTCCCGACACGCTGGCGCCGTATCTCGCCGTGGTCCGCCTCCTGAGAGCGTACGGCGCCGACGAAGGCGCGCGCCGATTCGAGACATCGCGAACACGAGAAGCTCTTGACGCCGTCTCACCAGATAACGCCCGATCACTGCGTGCGTTCTTCACGCGCCACACCCGCGAGAGTACCATGGCCTTGCTCGCGCGCATTCCCCTGGACACGCCGGGCGTCAGCGTCGAGATGATGAAGCGGATCACGGCGCCCGCGTTGATCGTGACCACGGGGCAGGATTATATTCACCCTCTTGCGTACGGCGACAGGTTGCACGCCCTGTTGCCGAACGCCGCGCTCCGTATCGTGACGTCAAAAACGATTGACGGGGATCGCTATGTCGCTGAGTTTAGAGGCGCCCTCGGCGCATTTCTGACCACACTGGAGACGGCGTCATGACGACCATCCTCGTCGTCGATATCGGCGGAACGACGGTCAAGGTCGGCTTCTCGATCGGAGGACAGCCGTACGACGACGTGCGCCTGTTCTCGTCCGACGCGTTGCGCAGCCAAGATCCGGTCGCCGCCCTCGCGGAAATGATTCGCGGAGTGGTCACGGACACGGAACGGACGCCGGACATCGTTGTCTCCACCGTTCCAGGCTTTCTTGACACGGATGCGGACCGCGTCTTGTGCGCGGCCAACATCCCGCGCCTCACGGACCGACGTCTCGCCAGTGAACTTGGCGCGCACCTTGGCGTCCCCGTCCTCCTGGAGCGCGACACCGTGCTCGCGCTCATCGGCGAACGTGTTGCGGGAGCGGGCCGGGGCGCGGACGCCGTGCTGGGTCTGTTCTTTGGCACAGGCGTGGGCGCGGCTTTCCTTCAGGACGGGCGCCCGTTCCGTGGCGCAGGCTGGGCGCTGGAGATAGGGCACATGCCCTTCAGGAGCCAGGGGCGGCGCGTGGACAGCACGCGCGCGGACTGTCTGGAGGCCTTTGTCTCCGGGCGCGTGCTGCAGATGATCGCCGACGATCACGCCGTTCCGATCGACGGGGTGTTTACCGCGGCGCCCGCGAACGAGGAGCTTAGCCGCGACCTCGACACGTTCGTGCATGATCAAGCCTGGGCCGTGGGGACGGCGACATCCCTGTTCTCGCCGCGGACGATCGTGCTCGGCGGCGGGATCTGCGACATGCCGGCGTTTCCAAGGAGCCGACTGGCCGCGTTGATCGAGGCGAGTTTCCCCTTTGCCTACACCGGTCGCCCGATGGATCTCCGCTGGGCGGAACTTGGCTGGCGAAGCGTGCTGCACGGCGCGCCATACGCGGCACGGGAGCATGTGCAGCGCCACGGACAACCTATGGGAGGAGGAACAGTATGAATGCAACGACCGACGGCGCGCCTGAGGTCAGCCTGAACAGGTAGGTTGTATCGATCTTCGGGCACAGGGCGCGGAGTCGATCGAGAAAGGCGACCCCACGCGCTACCGAACTGCGCGCGGTCATTGCCGCGGGCGCGCTCGCGCTACATGACCAACCGCAGGCCGACCGGTGAGCGGGCGCGTGCGCGGGGTCGAGACTCTGGTGCGCTGGCCGCACCCCACGCGGGATATCATCCCGCCCGATAGGTTCATCCCTGAGACGACTACTCGGTTCATCCGGTACGACCTGGCGCATGATGCGCGCATCGCTCACGGCCGCATCCTGCATTCTTTGGGTCAACGCATCACCTAGTCCGACGCCGCTGTGTGCGTGCTGTTCTTGCATGTCTATGTGAGGAGGCATATGATCATCCATCGACACAAGCGGTCATCGTGGGGACAGGGTGGCCGTGGGCCGGCTTGAGCAGACGGGGGAGCGATGTTGCTACCCAAGCTATAGATCCTTTCCCTTTTTCTGATCGGGTTTCGATACGCTGCCTCCATACCGCTAGCCAATGCGGGCAACGAGCGGATAGACTTGCTGATAGGTCCGATAGAGTGTCGCGTACTGCGCCATCCGTGATGGCGCCGGCGCCACCTCCGGCGGGCCTGTGACCTCTGGGCCAAACCATGTCTCGACGGCCGTGGGGATGTTGGTGAACCAGCCGCGCGCGACCATGGCGGGAACGGCGGCGGCGAGAGCGCCTGCTGCACCCGGCGCCGTGGCGACGCGGACACCGACGCCACAGATGTCCGCGATGAGTTGGCGCACGAGTGGGCTGCGCGCCATGCCGCCCAGCACAGGGATGGTCGGTGTCGAGGCTCCCAGCGTTTCGAGCACTTGACGCAGGGAGAAACAGATCCCTTCCAACACCGCCCAGCCCAACGCGCCGCGCGACATCCCTGCTCCGAGGTGCACGAAGGCGCCCATGGCGCGCGGCTCGTACACGGGACACCGCTCACCGTACAAATACGGCAGGAAGACGGCCCCCTCGCTCCGCTCAGGCGTGTTTTCCAGGAGGCGCTCGAAACGCTCGTAGTCGATCGGCGCTCCTGCGACACTGGCGTGTTCCTCACCGTCCAGGAGACGCACGATCCACTGATGGACGCCGCCCGCGTTGAGGACGGGTGCGATTCTGATCAGATCATCGCTCGTGACCGCGGGCAGGTGCCGCACGCCTTCTTGCACGCCGGGACCAATCGCGCGGGCCAGTGACGCGGCCCAGCCGGTCGCGCCCAAATACATGTACGCGTCTCCCGGCGCCGTCACACCCGCCGAGAGGGTAGCCGCCGCGGCGTCGCCCATACCCTCGTAGACAGGAGTCCCGGCCATAAGGCCCGTAGCGCGGGCACCGTCGCGCGACACCCTCCCGGCGATGACATCGGCTGCCAGGATGGGCGGCAACCACTGTGGCGGAAGGCAGAGCGCGTCACTCCACTCCGTCCGCCACGCCCGCGTTCGCAGGGAGAAAAGGCATGCCGTGGCGGCGGTCGTCGCGTCCGTGGCGCGGATACCTGTGAGGCGGCCCAGCACGTAATCCTTCGCATTGAAGAGCACGCCCGCGCATTCTTGCAGGCGTCGCGGCTCATGCTCCCGCAACCAGACCAGCTTCGCGATAGGGTCCATGCCGTCGATGAATGACAACTCGTCGTCGGCCACGCCGCGCTCCCGCAGGCGCGCGCGCATGGCGGCGGCCTGATCGACCGCGCGCGCATCGGAATACAGGATGGCCGGCCCCAGGGCGCGTCCCTCCCGATCGACGACGACGACGTCCTGCATCTGCCCCGTTAGGGCGACGGCCTCGACAGAGTGCGGCTTCCAACCGGCGCGCCAGAACGCTTGAGTGAGGGTTTCCACCGCGCCCCACCAATCCCGCGGCTCCTGTTCGACCAAGCCGCCGGCGTGGTGTGCGATCCCGTATTCCTGCGTCCCCTCATGGACGATACCGTGATCGCGGTCGATGAGCACCCCTTTGGCCGCCGTTGTGCCGATGTCAAACGCGGCAATCAATCCTCGCGGCACGCTATCTCCTCTCCCCATCCCTCAATCGTCCATCTTCTCTTACCCCGTATCCCGGCGCATCAATGGGCGTCGGCCGGTGCGCGTTGGTTTCACATCGTCTGTCGGTCGGCGCCCATTGGCGACTGCTACCGCTGTTGACCAATTTTCTGCACGACGATAGCAGCAACGATGATGATGCCCGTGAGGACATCCTGGAGCGGGTTCGGCACCGCCAGCATCGTCAGGCCGTTCTCCAGTGTCCCGATGAGGATCGCGCCGACGAGGGTGCCCCAGATATTGGGCACGCCTTCCTGGAAGACGGTCATACCCAGGAAGACAGCCGCGTATGCCTGCAGGAAGAGCCCGCTCCCCTCGGTTGGACTCGCGCTCCCCAGACGCGAGGCCAGCAGCGCACCCGTGAAGGCGGCCAAGCCGGCGCACAGGGCAAAGGCGATGATCTTGACTCCTTGTACCCGCACGCCTGCGATTCGGGCCGCTGCCTCGTTGCCCCCGACCGCGTACACCCGCCGCCCGAACGGCGTCTGCGCCAGGACGACCCAGACGAGGACAGCCAGCCCCCCCATGATGAGAGATGGCACGGGTACTGGTCCGGCAGTGGCCTGTCCCAAGCTCGTGAAGCTCACTGGAATGTTGTCGAAGACGGTCGTGCCGCCGCTGAGTTGCAGCGTCAGCCCCGAGAGGACCGTGCCGACGGCGAGCGTGGTGATGAACGAGAGGACGCGGAACTGCGTGACGATCCAGCCTGTGACCATGCCGATGGCGCTGCCAGCGAGGAGCGCGATCATGACGCAGAGCCACAGCGGGACCTGGGCGATGGCCAACTCAGCCGTGAGCACGCCGCCCAGCCCAGCCATCGCACCGATGGAGAGGTCGTACTCCGCGACCGCCATGATAATCGTCGCTCCGACCGCCATCATTACCAGGAACGAGATCTGCAAGCTGATATTCAGCGCGTTGGTCGGCGTGGCGAACTCGGGGATGAAGATGGCGAACACTACCACCAGGACGATCAATGCGATGAGCGTCCCGTAGATCCGGAGCACCTGGCCAATCTGTGCCCGCACCACGCGCGCGCCCATCGCATTAGCCGGCGCGCGCATCGCTCGCTCCCCCCTTTTCTTCCGCCTCGTAGCACAGGCGCATAATCTCCTCCGCGCCGAGCTCGCCGTGCATGACCTCCGCGACGGTGCGGCCGGCCCCCATCAGGATGAGTCGATCGGCGATCTCCATCACCTCCGCGAGGTCCGACGAGACGAAGAGGACGCCGCAGCCGTGCCGCGCCCGTTCGATGAGGATGCCATGGATGACTTCACGCGTGCCCACGTCGACCGCATGGGTCGGCTCATCGCATAGGAGGATGGTAGGATCCGCGAGCAGCAGCCGCGCCAGGAGGACTTTCTGTTGGTTACCACCGCTCAACGTGTCGACACGTTGTTGTGGGCCGCGCGTGCGGATCGCAAAACGGTCGATTTGCGCACGCACCACGCGTCTCTCCGCTCCGCGGCGGATGAAGCCAAAGCGACTGTGAGCGTCGATCGTCTGTAAGGTTATATTGTCGCGGACGCTCCGGCGCATAATCAACCCGTTGGTCCTCCGATCCTCGCTCAACATAGCCACGCGGGCGCGCAGGTTATGATGCGGCGTCGGCCGTGGCACATGCTGGCCACGTATCGTGATCTCACCACCCGCGAGCGGTCGCACGCCGTGCAGCGCCTCGATGAGTTCGGTCCGCCCCGCTCCGGCCAGCCCAAACAGGCCCAGTACCTCGCCTGGATGGAGCGTGAGGGAGGCCATCGTGACGTGGCCGTCCTTGGTGCGGAGGTTACGCGCCTCCAGCAGCGGGGCCGTCCCGCGCACGTCGACGTGGGCCAGCCCCCTCACCCCGGCACGAGCGCGTCCGGTAATGAGCGTCACGAGCTGTTCTTTCGTCGTGCCCGTCGTCACCAGGTGTCCGGAAACGCGCCCATTACGCAGCACGGTGATGCGGTCCGAGATGGCAAGGATCTCCTCGAGCCGGTGCGAGACGTAGATGAATGACGTGCCGCTCGCTTTCAGACGCGCCATCAGTGCGAAGAGGCGTCCGGCCTCGTGATCAGTGAGCGCTGCCGTGGGCTCATCCAGAACCAGGATTTTGCTGGCGAGGAGGCAAGCGCGGGCAATCTCGAGCAAGGTCTGCTCGGCGGGGGACAGATCTTTGGCGAGACGCTCAAGGGGGACCGCGAGGTCGAGATCAGCCAAGAGACGGGTGGCCCGCCGACGCATCACCGCCCAGTCCACGAAGACACCGCTCCGGCGCGGATACGGCTGGCCCAGGAAAAGGTTCTCCAGGCCACTCAAATGCGGGATGAGTTGCCGGTCTTGATGAATGACGTTGACTCCGGCCCTTTTCGCCGCATGAGGATTATCCGGCGCGAAGGGCCGACCTCCGAGGGTGATCCGGCCGCCGCTGGCGCCGTACACACCCGTCACGATCTTGACCAGAGTCGATTTACCAGCGCCGTTCTCGCCCACGATGGCGTGCGCCTCCCCCGCCGCTACATGGAGCGAGACATCGTCCAGCACGGTGACGGAGCCAAAGCGCTTCGTCAGCCCGGTGATAGCGAGCATCGCTCTTCCCTCCGGGTCACGAGCCCTTGGTGATGAGGCTGGCCGGCGCGTACAACTGCGCCGCCGAGGCCGCTTTGCCCGCGAAGACGCGCGCCACTTGCGCGACGATCAGATTCGCCTGCGTGTCGAAATGCTGCTTAACGGTCGCGACCAGCGGCGTGCCTCGTTTGATCAGACTAACCGCCTGATCAGACCCGTCGATCCCGGTCACGATGATGCCGCTACGGTGCGCAGCCTGAATCGCCTGGGCCGCGCCGATAGCCGGCTGGTCCCAGCCGCACCAGACACCCGCGATCGCTCCCGTCTTGGGATTGGCGGTCAGCAGGTTGGTCGTGATTTGGTTGCCGCTCTGCACCATCGATGACACATCGATCTGCTGCTGGGCGACGACGTGGAGACGGGGGTAGCGCTTGAGCAGCCGATAGAACTGCTTGGTGCGCTCGTTGACCTCGGGCTGAGGCGTGTACGTGAGGACAATCAGGTTGCCCTTGTAACCCAGGCGCTTGAACAGGTACTCTGTGACGATGGAGGACATTTGATCGCTGTTTGAGCTGGCGCTTGAGGCGACACCGGGGATCGAGGCCGCATCGAGGCCGAAGACCGGGATGTGCGCCGCACCGGCGTCGGCGATCTGCTTCTTGAGCAAGTGTAGGTCCGTACTCACCACAATGATCGCGCTGACCTTGCGGGCGATGACATCCTCCATTTTGCTGGCCAGCGCGCCAATGTCGCCGTCGCTCGACACGACCGTCGTCTTCCAGCCATGGGGGACCGCATCCTGCTGCAACAGGCCGACCATTTCATGGGTCGCCGGCGCCGTCAGGTACGGCGTGACGATGGCGACCGTTCGCTGCGCCGTGACCGCGCCTGTGGCGCGTGCAGCGAGCCCTGGCGTGAGAACGGCTGATCCGAGCACTCCTGCGGTAAGGGCGGCGCGGGCAAGACGACACAAAGTTAAAGGCATGCTGTATGACTCCTTTATGAATAATCGGTGAGGCGTGAGACCTCGCTGCAATCGTTGCGGGCCGCCTGGGCAAGCGCACCCCGTATCTTAACACCCCCACCATGTAACAACCGGCCCATCCCCTCCCTTAGGGCTTTTTCTACAAGTTAAGGATTTTAAGCCGTTGTCAAGGGCCTTTTTGCAGCTTTTGAGCCGAACAAACGCCTATCGCGTTGCGCAAACGCATGGGGCATATAGCGAAGCGACAGCCGTGTGCGGGA
>JAABUY010007413.1_pt1 | contig 10433 bp, 9 predicted proteins | sample 5560271 | NCBI WGS metagenome assembly JAABUY01 (sample SAMN10711886, study PRJNA513374) | rock metagenome | isolation source: Antarctica rocks | place: Antarctica: Victoria Land, University Valley
CTTCGCCTCTGCCCATCTCCCTTGCTCATAGTAAATCGTTGCCAGATTGTTCATGCTAATCAGTGTGTCTGGATGCTCTACCCCCAGCACTCTTTTTCTCGTCTCTAGAACTTGCAGATTCAGCTCTAACGCCTTCGCATATCTTTGTTGATACGTATACGTTAATGCTAGATTATCCATGCTGATCAGCGTGCTCGGATGCTCTACCCCCAGCACTCTTTTTCTCATCTCAAAGACCTGCATCTGCAGTTCCTTCGCCTCTGCCTTTCTCCCTTGCTCATGGTAAATCGTTGCCAGATTGTTCATGCCAATCAGCGTGTCCGGATGCTCTATCCCCAGCAACCTTTTTCTCGTCTCTAGAACTTGCAGATTCAGTTCTATCGCCTCTGCCCATCTTCTTAGCTGAGAGTAAATCGCTGCCAGATTGTTCATGCTAATCAGCGTGTGTGAATGCTCTACCCCCAGCAATCTTTTTCTCGTCTCTAGAACTTGCATCTCTAGCTTTTTCGCGTCTGCCAGTCTTCCTTGATACCTATACGTCGTTGCCAGACCACTTACAATTCTCAGCGTATCATAATGTTCTGGCCCAAGTAGAATCTCACTATCCGCTTTTCCTCGTTCGTAAATCATCTCTGCGGATTTATATGAGCCCATACTAAGGAGGAGCTCAGCGAACCAGTTTCGCGCGATTAAGTAATTATTGAGTTGTTCTTGACTCAAAGGCATTGTAGATTGCAATCGCGCGTGGGTTTCATAATTATCCTCTTGTGTTATGATGTGAACTAGGATAGTCTGTTTAAGTGATAGGGGTAGGCAAAACTCGTCGTGACGGTAAGAAAAAGCAATCATTTGACCAAGAAGTACAGCTGCTGCTAAAGTATTTTCCTGATAGACAGACTTCTCTGTTCGTATTTGAATCCAGTCTTTGACAAGGGGGTGTAACGTTGAATGATAGAATCCGTCTGATCCGTGACTAAACGATTGCAGCAGCGAGAATTCTTTCAAATTTATCAAGACATCTTTAAATATATCACTGTTCCATTGACATTGATCGTCGGTAAAGTCTTTGCGCCAATCAAGTACTTCGACACTTTCTGTAGATGATCCTTCATCGCCAGAATTTACAAGGTAATTGCCGACGTAGTCAGCAAGGAATCTCTCAGATATGTCCTTGGGGTCGAAAAACGCAAATAGTGTTAAGATTCTGATCTCCAGACTTTCTTCAGTAGAGTGTGACTGAAGCTGCTGAAACGACAATTCCCAGGTCGTAAATACGTTCAATGAAGTCTCCTTTTCTGCATCACCTAGCTTTTTCCTGTACTGGGATAGTTGTGGCGTATTCTTTAGAATCAGTTCCCTACGACACTTGTAGTCATTCAAGAACCTGCTAAGCGTAGTTTTCCGCTTTCTTATATAAGCACCAGCCTGTGTGAGGGCGAGTGGGTGGTACCCGAGTCTCTCTACGATGGCTTCCGCATCTTGAGAGCTAGGATCTTTGATCTCACTCTGTTCAATAAGCAAGGCCAAGGCCGCCTCTTTGTCCAGACCAGGCAATTCGATAAAACCAATACCACGTCCGATCACCAATGCACCAGCATCTGCATGTCTGCCAGTGACTAATATTGCTCCAAGGTCGTTTTTGGGAAAGAAGTCCTGGATGTTTGGGAAAGCGGTGGGATCATCGTAGTTGTCAAAGACCAGAAGCCAGCTAGTGAACCTCGATGTCAAAGCTCGAAGTACGAAAGCAACTCTTGCGTCGGAGTCCGGAAGATGATCTGTTGGGCTCTTGATGCGCTCGGAGATAGACTGAAAGCTTCCAATTGTCGTGTCTTCATTCGTCGCGTCGACCCAGAAGATGGCCGAGTATGGCGAGTTCTTCTTTCTGTGACAGTATTCCAATGCTACCTGACTCTTGCCCTGACCGCCCATTCCCTGCAGGACTGCGATGCGAGGGCCTTGTCCGGCAGAGAACGCTTGGTCAATCCTACTTATAATATCCTCACGCCCTACGAAGGAGTGGATCCGGCGGTTGGGAACCTCGTAGTAGAGCTGCTCCCGAATTGATGATGGCGAGAAGCGGTCTTTTCCTACGGACACAGTTTGCATAATCAGCATTGGTTTCGATCACCATGAGTTCTTGCCACAATACGGAATGTAGTAAAATGCTAATTCAAGTTCACAAGCTTCAAAAGAACAATTGTTATATATCCCCCAAGGACTTAGAAGCCTGCGCTCCTCTCAAGGCTGCCAGTCTGGTCTCAAGGTCCCCTTCGGGAGCATTAGGGAGGATCTCACCCTGCCTTTCGAGCGCACCCTCGTACAACTCTTGAAAATTGCCCTGCACTTTCTCGTAATTGTCCATGTCCATCATGATTGAAGGATCAAACCGGCAGATCTCGCTGTGGCTTGCATCAATACCAACCTGATTTTCAATGTCTCCAGGAAGTCCGATTACAGCAGACGCTCTCGGCACAATACGAACCTGTAAAGTTTCAGTCCGATCAATTTGAAGGAAGCTATAATCAACACTTACGTGATGCTCATCCTCTTTTTCGTAAAAAGAAACGATTTTATAGAGGTTGAGTTGGTGTCTCCAATTCGCTTGAAGCACATCGGCGAACAGCGAGCCATGGGAAAGAGCCTGCATCATATCGTTAGGAGGATCACGGAATATCCCCCTGACGATAGCCATGGAACTTCTCCCCAACTTTACAAGCGCGTCGTTCCCTCCATCATGAGGGGTTCCGAAGAAAGCAAGTCCAAAGCTGCTTTGTGTTACAACGGGGCTAAAACGGATAGCTTGACATACTTACGTCGACTCTCGTATGGCAGTATACCGACGGTTGTTGTGAGCGTTGACTAGCGCCTAGAGCCAGGTAGTCAATAAGAGGCGCGAAAGTTGACTATGGACAACTGACCTGTTTAATCAATACACCGCCAAGACTGTGTCCCACAAAGATGATCGGCCTTGTTGGGTTGTTTGTACGCTTCAAGTGTAGCGTTTCAAGCAGGTCATCAGCTTGATGAACCAGTCTCTCCTTGGATGCACTAAACACAGGGTTTGAATTGTAGGCGTAAAGAAATATCCGAGCATTTGGAGCGGCCTCTGGTAGATTATCCCTCAGCCATAGATTTCCATCAGCGGTCCCGGGTTTCCTCCACGTGTTCCAGGCATGATTTTCTGTGCTGTCGCGATTGAACGGATTCAGTCCGTGTACAGCAACGATGCTAGTATTTTACATCAGCGATCCGTTATATTGCAGAAACACTTTGACAAACTCGACTTTAGCCTCCTCGTTGTGTCCGGGACCTGTACCAGGCTTCAACTCCCGCAAAGGCTAACATGGTCAGCAAGTGGTCCTCGAGTCCAAACATTGAACATTCCGCCATACCATTGTAGAGTATCAGCCAGCGTAAGCTCGAAAACGTAGAGGTGAGAGCCCATATAACAGCGACGTCAAAGAAAGGGCTTTTCAGCTCGCAGAGAAGAGAGTATGACCAAGGCGCTATCTTGACCCCACCATGCGACCGTGCTCAGACATCTCTGAGCCAGTCGTTCTCACGCCCCTGCATATGGAAGGGGGGCAGAGCAACAAGCAAAAGCTCATGATGGCTTTACCTACTTAGAGCGCGAACGATGGAGCGGGCCACCCTGCTGGATTTACCTGATTCTCTGGATAGCCAGGAGGGTGGAAGCGGGGGCCCCGCCGCGACATGTGCTTCGGCGAGGGTAGACCAGAGCGTGCGGAAGGAAAAATAAGGAGCTATTCACATGGATGCTTAGCCCTATGAGGCCAAGATTACTAACCAAACCACCTAAAAGTGAAGAGAATTCCAGGATGCCCCACCTTACGAGAGTACCTATTTCAAGAACATTCCATGTCACGCTTGACAACGAAATAAGAATCTCTGTCATTCTTCGAGCTCCGTCCCCATAGTTTAAGATTAGCAACCTATTAGGAGATGCAAGTTGGCTCCATAGACGAAGAGATTCTCCCTCAAGCAAACTTTTGCTCGACTAATGGCCGTTTGCACCATTTGTCTTGACAGCCCCGTTCGACATGGACGTATAATTCAAATACGGCCACCCATTCAATCCCAGTGTCAACGCACTTCCCTCTTCAAGCTCCTTTGCGCGAGCCGTCAACTCTTCGACATCCCAATTACTCCACACGAGCTTTCCTTTCAAGAACTCGGCTACAGGACTCGCTGCCCAGACTAGGAAATCCGCAGGCAGTGACACTAGCAGAACCGCCAAACATCAGCAATGCACGATGCACCTTAGGTTGTATAACCAAGAAATATGGAAAGAGACGGAAAGGATAAGAGTTGGGCGCAAAATACGGGAAGGAGGATTGGAAAGGAGATGGCAAAGACAAGAGACTCACCCTCATCAATCGGAAACGGCGACCCAGCATCCAAGCCCTTCCTTCCCATCAACGTCTCTACAACACCCGGATGCACATTCAGCACTCTAATTCCGGGGTTCTCAACAGCGACCCCCTCGAAGAACTTCGTCCCCGCGAGCTTACTGGCCTGATATGAGCTATATTTGGGATAGGACGAGAGATGGGCCGCGCCCGTAGTGAGGTTGATGAGCACGGCATCTTTCGGCGCTGCAACGCGAAGGAAAGCGCGGGTAACAAAATATCCGCCAAGGACATTGACCTCGAACGCCTTCCACCAATTCGCGGGCTCCGATTCAGATACGGGGACGAGCTCCGCCATGAAGCCTGCGTTGTTTACAAGCACATCGACGTGGCCAACCGTTTGAAACGCTGCGTCGACGGCCTTCTCATCCGTGCTGTCGGCGACAAAGGTGAGGACTTTGGTCTCTGGGAAGGAGGACTCGACTGCTTTCTTGGTAGCCAAGAGAGTCTTCTCCGTTCGCCCTGAAATGGCAATCGTAGAGGCGTGCGCCACTGCAAAGCTACGAGCGATCTCAACGCCAATGCCGGTGCCGCCGCCTGAGGTTCAATGTCAAGGTTAGCTAGACTGTTGGACCAACTGCTAGTGGATGGAAGGGATAGTGGACTGCGCGCTCACGCGCCTGTGATGAAGATTGTTTTGCCAGCGGCGGACAGGGAGGGGTGGCTAGGGTTTATTGCAGGGTAGGTCTTGTTGTGCCAGGTCTTGGTCATGGAGGGGAATTCCATTGCTGCTGGATTCTGTTTGGTTGTTGGGGCGATTAGTGCGTGTTGGGGTTGGAATGAATAAGCGTTGGTGTCGGGGATTAGAAGGATTTCAAGGAGAAAGGCAAGAATTTGGGAAACAAGCGTTTTTTGAGAGAGAGAGATTGAGAGTGCAATTGAACGAGAACGTGTTCTGCTCATCTCAAAAGCAGAGACCCAATACCTTTTAATACACCTCCCTTTCCATTTCGCCTCGCAGCAGACCAAGCGCAAAAGGCTTTGTCATTCCCCGATTACTGATCTCAACCAGCTACGTCTAGCCTACTTCGTGCTTCAAGGCCGAATAAGAACAGCAAGCCTTCTGCATTGTAAATCAGAGTTCTCCGCATAATCGTAGAAATGCAACGGGTTTGTGATGATCGAAGATGGAATTAAGAAGCTAAGAGATGAGTAACCAGACACATGTCTACCAGATCGAGATACGTTTTTCGGCGCTAAGTCAGTAGTGATCGACAAATTGTGTTTTCAACATGGTTCCATTCAGCCCTCACTATTGATATTGAAGTCTATCGAGTACCTTCCCTCGTAGATGGCGCGACAGCATGAGCGATCCTGATATGTCTGAGCATGGGTGCGGAAACCTTGAGGACTCGAGATTGAGGAAGGGATGGACGCGAGTTGTCTTCATTCAGCGCACTGATATTTCATAAGGCTCGATAAAGTCAGTATTATTCATCCGAATATTGCTCAGCAGTCCCTTTTACGCATACTTTTGAACGTTGCATTCATGACCGATAGTATTATACAAACATCTAGGTGAACAATTAACCGGAAACCCCTAGACAGATCTTCCGTCCATTGCTCCTGCCCTTCCAAAACTTTCAAGAAGACTAATCATCTGCTGATCCCCACCCGCCTTAGCCACTTCATAAGCCGTCCGCCCCTTCTTATCCAGAAGATCAGGATCAGCGCCTCGATCTAGCAACAACCGCACAACTTCTAAATGCCCGCTCTCAATGGCCGCGTGCAAGGCCGGCCAAGGGTGACCCTTGCAAGGATGTGTGATCAATGCAGCGTTTGTGACAATATCATTCACATCAGCACCCTGCTCCAGTAGCCAGCTCACCACTTCTATCCGCCCGGTCTTCGCCGCTGCTGCCAAAGCCCCAGAATGCAGCAGCGAGGCGCCGTGCTGGAGTAGGATCGTGCAGAGCTCCACGGATCTCGTTTGCCATCTTCCGCATGCGAGCCCGAGTGGACTCGCGTCAAAGGGGTCGTTGCTAGGCTTGAGTCCGCAGGAGATGAGAAATGTAATGTACTCCGGTGATGCCGGGATGCTCAGTGCCTTGCCTAATTGGGTTTCTCGGCCTTCGCTGATGATCATGTGTATGATGCTTGGGTCGTGCGTGAATAGTGTTTTGTACATCCCAATCGAGGGTGATAAAAGTGCCCGGCGGACTGTTTCCTCGGGGATTTTCATTCCAGGAAGGAGTGTTAGAATGTAGCGAACAGTATCAAGGTGGTTGTTTTGGGTTGCTTTGGTCAACATGGCGGTGGTGAGGGAAGATTCCAACGATGCGGAAGGTTGGGCGTCGTGATCTTGACCATGTTCTTGAGAGGTGTGAAGTAATTCCTGCAACTTTGAGGTTTCCCCATTTGAGCATGTTTGAAGAAGAGCCTCGCGCTGCGTAGACGTACTAAGCGTCGAATCCATTGATGCAATCCTTCGAATGATAATAGGCAGACGATACTTGAAGAAATTGAGCGTTGAAAAGTACAAAGACAAGGATTTTTGATCTCGTTGTACTGAGAAAGTTGCTGTTGAGAAGAAACTTCAAAATTCAAAAGTAGAAGATGTCTAAGGAGAGACCTTAGCAGGACAGTCTACCGTATATAACAAAGGCAGGTGTTGGTGATTAGCAATACATAAAGCTATGAAACATGAGGATTCGATCTCACAGCCACTATCTGCGGTTCCTCCTTGCGAAGGATTTGCAGCTGAGTGAAAGGTAAGGGAGATTCTGTTGTTGTTCGGGGCTCAGCCTTAGGAGCTAACCCGATTAAAAACCGTGACGTAAGTACAGTACATAAGCCCAAATTTGCTTCAGCTTAACCCCGTATTCCACGTTGATACATGCTCTGCTCCGTCGTTCTTGTACAATAATGACAGTCTATCTTACTGCAAACAGAAACGCTTGAGTTGCAATCCCACAGCAAAGTTCAACAATCACGCGATTAGAGATCAAACTCCACGCCGCCAGGCACAGCCCGCTATCAATAGTTGGTAGCCACTTCGGTGGGATCAGCGCTGAACCTGACTACTCCACCCACGTCCAGCTCTCCTCCTTGACTGTTACCGTTGCCATTCTGGCAATAGTTGTTGAACGCGTCGACGGCCGCTTGACAAAGCGACGGATTGGAGATACTGTTCGGTTGCAAGATCTTGACGCCGAACCTTATGTAGGCAGCCAGACCCTGGACATCGTTCTGCGTCGCCGACTGCCAGATTCGAAGTACATTTGCTGCGAGTGGTGGTAAGGCGTTGTTAACGAGCCCGTCACATGCGCTCACGGCGAATTGCGTGATGTCGTTGTCTGTTGCCAATGCGCCGCGGTTGTAGCACACTGCATTGGTGACTGCGTAGCCGGCTACAGTGCCATCGTTGGGGGCTCCTCTTCTGTCTTTGTTGCTCTTGCTCTCTCCTACAGCGTCTAGTGCCTTGTTGTAAGTGTCCTCAGGTATATCGACATAATGGCCGTTCCCTGCTGGCTGCCAGGTGACTTTGTTGTTGCTCTGAAGATGCTCTACGACCTTGTCTTGAATAGAACGAGAAGCATCACGTCTAACCGCTGGTGATGCTAACCCCCCTCTGACTAGACTGGAGCAGGCAGCAAGGGCGCAAAGTGTCAAGGTACTGTCTGTATTATGAATTAGTATGAAACCATCTGTAGGAAGATAGGAGCTTACAATGCATCGTGGAAGAATGCTAACTGTATGGGATAAAGGGTTTGAGTGGTTGGACTTTCGATAGTCTGTCGAACAAGTATGGTCTTTGTGATCGAGGTTGAATACTCAGTTGAGATTGCAGGCACTATACTGTTCTGATTGCGGAATGGTTTCTGATGCTGAGAACGGGGGAGCAATGCAGTCTTTTATATTCATCTTCGCCCCCATCTTTCCCATTCTGTCCTCTGATATGAACACGTAACCAAAGGAAATGATGTTCTTAGCGACGCTTCTAAAATCATTCAGCTTCATGATAATTCCAAAGACGCTTGAAACAATAACATCCTTTCTCACCTACGGTAAAAGATCATGTTTCGAACTTCTGGTAGCTCCTATTAGCACGCCGACTCTCAGACCAACCCGGTGGGATTTCTGTCACTCCGAGATCCCCCTTGTGTTGTATCCAACATCATAGCAACCCAGCAGTTGCAGTACCGGACTCAAATAAGGACATTTTTATGTCATTGGGAACTTTGAAACATGGGTTTTGACATGCTGACTTCAAACATCGATAGAGTAGGATTCTCTGTGCCATGCGATCCCCCTGAGTGGTGTTTCGATGTTGGCAGCCACCTCGTAATCAGGGTGTGCTTAATGATCCTGTTCGGGATCATGGTTCGCCGCACCTGCACTGGTGGAGGCTGAGATGTACGGCACACGGTATGCGAAAGTGCCTGGACTAGCCGAGAAAGGATCTCGAGGATGGAGTACTGTAACCTTGAGTAAGGCAATTCTAATTTGATTTGTCAAGAAAAGGGTAGAAATATCAAGACTCTTACATCAAGTGACGAGTCTTGGCGAGCCATCAAGCAACTGTCTCTCAGTCAACAGTTACAAGCATTTTCCCCCACCGAACGATTACAAGCGTTAGCTTTCCACGAACAATTGCTGAAATTCTCTCTAAATAAGCAATTGAAACATTCTGTCCTTCATATTACTGCCCTTCCTTCCGCCTCATGCTGAGGTGGCCTATTCCCTTGTCAATCACTAAGCTGATACCAACATATTCCGAGTGAGATAGAAGGATCAAACAGATTGTTGTCAGATGATGTCTCTCTTTCAGCATGGCAGTGCAAGAATACCCTGATGAATGATGTTGGAGAGAACATGACAGCTGTGTATTTCGAAGTATCTGATATATAAGGAAGTGAAAGTAGAGCGATTCTCCCCAACACTGCACTATCGCATTCAAATGCCGCATCGCATCAATCGTTTCTATCTAATAGAACGTCTTCTATCATTCTCTTCTCAAACAACTTGAACCAAGATCAACAATTGCATCCCGACACGGTCTATTAATCCAAGACTTATTACTTCCTATACATCGCCTTTACGCCGTCTCGATACCGCAAGTGTCATCCTGCCCTTTCAAGATGAGGTCTTTTGTTCAGCACTCGGGTGCCTTCAGTCGCCTCCTTTCATTTCTCACCGTGAGCTTCGTTTTTGCAGCTTTCCTAGGAGGAGCTCCCACCACAGCCGCGCCGGTAAAAGACGTACAAGATCTCCACAAAACAATCTTCGCCCGCGCTTGCCCTGCCGTCACCGACCTCGTGCTACAACTCAAGGCCAAGGGTCTTGCCGGAAACACCGTTTTCTACACCAGACCGGTAACCAACCAGCAGGCGGGTTCCTTTGCTCAAACTTTAACTCCCTTGGGCCAAGGCTACTTCTCCCTTGTCGAATTCGACCAGCAAATGGACTGGGTCGACCAGTGCAACTTGATTGGCCCCGGCCAAACGACAACAGGTGAGCAGGATAAGCTCACGCTGAGGATCTCCCAGACGCTGGCGGAGGGAGCGACGGGCACGGCGTATATTCTGATTGATGCCGGGGCGGACATCAACGCCCCTGGCTCCGTCTGGGGCACTGTAGAGTTTCCGACGTTGCAGCGCAATACAATGATCACTCAGGTTGTTCGAGTCGACCCAGCAAATACTGGGAATTCATATCCGGTGTGGAAGGCAGGCGATCCTATCACCCTCCCTCCGAGCACGGCTCCGTAGTTCTTGCAAGTTCGACGTTCGCATACAAGCTGGCTACGTTTGACGAAGATTGACTCACGGCTCAAGGGGAATTCCCAGAGGGTTCTCTCGGTCTTTGATTATTGATCGACAATATATGTTGACTGCGCGAAATTTGTCAGTGCACACTCACTTACTGCGAGGTATTTTAGATATAGTGAAGATCTTCTCAAACTTCAAATATATGATAACTGCAACCTTTGTCATGATTCTTGTCTGCGTGTGCTAGTTCTACATCAACAGATTAGAAACCGGCGCGGGAAAAGTGATTTGA
>JAABUY010007414.1_pt1 | contig 10432 bp, 15 predicted proteins | sample 5560271 | NCBI WGS metagenome assembly JAABUY01 (sample SAMN10711886, study PRJNA513374) | rock metagenome | isolation source: Antarctica rocks | place: Antarctica: Victoria Land, University Valley
ATCAGGTGAGTTATGTGGGCCGCCTCCGACCCCATCTCGAATCGTTTCGGGTTCGGAAGCGGTAACCTGATGGGAACACCCAGGCCACGGTTGCACAGTTCAAGACGGATGGAGCGAACCTATTCAGGGTGTCATTCCTCATGGGTGAGCTCGTCCCACCATCCCCCGCTCGTCCCACTTGGGCTGATCGGTTGGGGTTTCAGAACGTATGTGCCCGCCGGCGACCGGGTTGGGGACTACCTTCAATGAGACCGTGTGTTCCATCCGAAAGGATTCGCGCTGAAGGTCGACACAGCACTTTTCGGAGTACCAGGATGCGATCAACTATATCACCCACACTCAAGGCGCGTACTGCATCCTCGACGTGAGTCCTCCTCGTCCCGTCCCGTCCTCAGTGTGCAGATGACGTTTAGCCGCACAACTACATGCGATACGGGTGCGTCACTCCCCTCCCCGACCACGTTGACGTGTATGCGGGATGTTGGACTGACTTCATCGCGTTTTAGCGATCCCTCGAGCCAGCCGACTTCTGGCGCGGTCATCGGCTCAGGCGATGCGGGAGCGGCCACGACCGACCAATTCCAGGCGTTTTGGCAAGAACTAGCCGGGAGATTCGCGAGTGACCCTAACGTCATGTGGGTCGGCTTCATCCCTCATCTCTCCACTCATATCCCTTTATCTCCCCGGCACAGAGCTGACGACGAGTTAGCTTCGGGATCAACAATGAGCCTCACGAGTGAGCACTTCATGGCCGCATGTGTGAACAGGTATGAAGGCTCGCTGACGCTTGCCGCTCAGCATGGCCACCTCCCTCATCGTGACCAACAATCAAGCTGCCATCAACGGGATCCGTGCGGCAGGCGCCAACCAGCTCATCTTGGCTCCCGGCAACGGCTATACCGGTCAGTCCGCCCTCTCTTTCCTCCTCGCCCGGTGGTTGACAACAATACACTTATCTGTATGCTGATGATGGCATGGTGTCCAGGTGGTCATTCTTGGACTCAAGGATCTGACCCGTCCAGCGCTCTCCTCCAAACTCTCACCGACCCGGCTAGTAACCTTGCATACGATATCCACGAGGTGGGTCCCTTCGTCTCCACCCCGTGGTCTTATCTCACAGCGGTACAGTACCTCGACTCGGACTTCTCCGGCTCCCACAGGTAGGTCCTGCAGCCAAGTAAGCAGCGGATACTGATGGCCTGGGATAGCGATTGCAGTCAGGCTGGCCCTAGCAACCTCGCGGGTCTCACCAGCTGGCTACAACAGTACAACCTCAAGTATATCTCTTTCCCCAGTTCTCAATCGGTCCAAGATAACATATGAGTAGGGCCCTCGTCTCGGAGACTGGCGGTACGGATAGCTCGCAGTGTGCCGGTGCACTGTCGGATCTGTACAGCTACCTCGCTGCGAATGACGTGTATATCGGCTGGGCCGGTATGTCGTCTTCTTATCCTCCTCCCCTTCTATGTCCAGACTCTCCCTTTCCTCGACCCTTTCGTCCTCCTCAAACCTCCGCCGCTCCGTTTCCCCCCTCCCGACCTCACAAACTCCCCTTCCCCTCCCCTCCCCTCCCTTCGCCTCACCCACCCTCCCTTTTCTCGCTCTCCCCTTCTGGCACCAAGACGCGAGCTGACGCACTAGCCAGCCTGGGCAGCCGGGCCGATCTGGGGCTCCGCCTCGGCCTGTTGTAACGACGGCGCCGCCGTCGGTAGTCTCGAGCCCGGCACCAATCCAAGCCAGTATGACGACGTCTGGGTGGCGGAGATCAAGCCAAGTATCCCCACGACGCTCAAGACGAGCGGGATGAGCTCGCTGAGCTAAGGGGGGAACGCGGAGTGCCGGAAGGTATGATGATCGAGACGACGATGGGTGAAGAACGAGAAGAATATGAAATACCGATTCAAAGGACGGTTTGGAGCACTTGACCGACGTGGATATGATTAGCGATGATGTAGAAGGCTGGGCCTGACATGTACGCGTGGGACGATGGTCGCTTTGGGCTAGTGTTCCGGCAAGGAAGAGAAAAGGCATGCGGTGAGAATCCTAGGAATGCATATTCGTGAAAACGGTGAATAAGCTTTGCAGGTGACCACTTCGCACGGTCTTAGGGCTCGGAAAGTACAACATCTCGTTCCGATCTGCGAAGACAGGCTGAGGAGCATTGGAATCTCCAGATGGGTTCGACTTTCGCTTGGGAAGAGTTGGGATGCTTGAGTGTCCCAAGTTTACGGCTCTGTTCATATGGGGTCAGAAGACGGCGACTTCTCCTCGGTCACAGGCCAGGAGGGAATGCTAAGGAGGGGCGAGTTGAACGCAACCCGAACCCGTCAGTATGCGTGTCGACCTATACAGGACTTCAGCGACAAGCCGATAAACGACGACTCGGCGAGATCAGCAACTCCGGGGGATCTCGGCTCTCGGTCAATCGAGTGGAATGAGACCCATCCCACGAATGATTTCTGTTCGGAATGCATGCCAACCCAAGACGTGTGTGAAGATGCGATGGGATGCGATACCGACTATGCTGATGCGATTGACCCTACTCTTACAGATACCGATACCCAGACTCATACACAGGCCGTGCGTACCCCACGCACGCCCAGCGCCACTCCCAGCGCCACTCCTTCTGCCCAGTCTCCTTCGCCGTCCCAGCCTACCACTGGTTTCTTGGTGGTGGTCGCCTCGAGACCGATATCGATCGCCGTGACCAGCCACTGCCTGCTCCGCCCAGTGATCTCGGAGAGCCGTTGTCGTGCAGTTGGCTTCTTCAACAGCGTCGCGCGGACGCACGGCATGTCGTGCAGGCATATGTTGAGGGCGAGGGCCATACCGAGGAGGATCGGCACAGATCTTGCCGGCCTCGAGTTCAGCGCGAGTATCAATGTCGGAAGCGCAAGCTCCCTTCCTGTACCGGAGGTGAACCTCGACAATGTCGTCCCGTCCGAGTGCTGGGTGAAGATGTCCGGCCCAATCTCCCAGATCCCATCAAGCATGACATGAACATCGTCCGCGCCCAGACATCCTGGATCGGACCCTTCTCCCAGATCCCCCTCGGAGAAGCCGTGGATACAGCGCAGTACCTTGACAATCGCCATCCCGAGCGGACTTGCGAGTTTTGAGGGGGAGGAGGATGGGATCCATTCGAGGGGGGCGATGGAGGTGTACCATATCGCCTGGAGGCAGTTGAGGGTCGTGATTGACGGTATATCGATGGTCGAGATATGGTGGACGAGGTCGGCGGCAGTGGGGAAGGAGGGGAGTGGTTCGCAAACCAGTGATCTCAGGAAGGGGATGGTGTCGATGTCGGATCGCCAGAAACGGATTGCGTTGGGTGATTGGAGGATGGTCTTGAAGGTTTGCGGTGCGGAAGCCAGCCAATCGCTCCAAGACGACATCGTTTGGAACCGTTCGGTGAGGTCAACCGGTTGAAGGGGATGCAGCTGGATGTTTTGGGTATCTCGAATGCGGTTTGCGCCGTAGACGAAGTCCCAGTAACGGTCAAGCTGCTTGCCGTCAATGGCTGCGGACGACGGTAGGGGATCTCGCGTCGTTGCCATAGGAAGGGAAGGGTCGATGGGGGATACGTCGATGGGCAACATGCTGATCCATTGCCGCAAGACGGCCGTCTCACTCCGCGTAAATGCCTACACCCTGTCAGATTCCAGATGAAAGAGGAGAGTCCGAGTGACTCACGCCAAACATCCTCCCTCCCCAAGAGAACTCCCGAAACAACCGACTCTTCTCCGCGTCCCCCGGACATATCCAAGCCCGACTATTCGCCAGCGCCCTGATAAACTCCTCCCCTTCTTCCTCAAGGATGAACGATGTGAGCCAAGCTGAGATCGGACGACCGCCGATTCGCGCTGCGACGGACGCGTGGAGTCCTTGTGTCGCGTCTGCCTTCCGCCGGAACAGTTTGAGTAGCTTCGTCGAGCATTCCGCGAGTCCCTCGCCCTGGGGTGGCGTAGGGACGTCGAGATCGTCGTCGCACACCTCGATGCCTTGGGTCCAATCAGGGGGATCGATGACGGATTCGTTGAATTTGGCTGGTGTCGTCCGCACCGAATCGGCGAGGATGAAGCCCGCTTGGACTCTTCGCCAGAGCGCGTCGGCCACCTCGGGTCCGTGGATTGATTCCGCGGACTCGAGGTAGGAGGTCACGGCCATCCGTGCCATTGCCGAGTGACCAGAATCACCGTTGTCGATCGAGATGTGCAACTGCTCTCACCGTCAGATGCTACCTTGAAGTCGATGGATGGCGGGACTCACGACAAAGTAGTACGGATCGATCGCCAACTCCCTCAACTCCTTTGTCGTGATGAGCAAGTGCAGGGGCAGACCCTCGTATGAGACGTTGAACCCCAGTATCTCCGGCAGGAACTCATCAGGCGAGGAGGTGATCGTAAGCTGAAGTAAGGCCGCTATCCAAGGCTGTTTATCGGGTTGGTCAGAGTCGCCATCGGGACCGGCTAGCCAAGAGACGAATCTCCGTTGATATCCTCGCGGTGCTGGGCCACTGCGATCTTGGCTGGATAAGCTATCCATGAGACTCTGGTATGCCGCGACGTGGGATCGCTCGAGGTCGCCGTCGCCTAGCTCTTCGCTCAAGACCTGCCACGATGTCCGAGCTGCTCTCCGCTCCGCCTTGACCCCTTCCTTCACTCTCCGACTCCCCCCCGATCCCGAGGACAGGCCGTTGAGGACCGAGAGCACGTCGTTAACAGCGAGGTTGGTGCCAGACGTACATCGAAACGTCCCCTGTAGCCAACTCCCGTCGACATACTTGACCACAGCGCTCTCCCTACACCACCTCACCGCGTCCTCCCTATCCCGAAACATCTCCCTCCCGCCACCCGCTTTCCGTCGCTTCACGTACTCGCCAAGCCTGCCTGTAGTCTGCTCCGTTTCTGCCTTCAACCAATGTTCCAGCGCCATAGCATTGAAACGGGTGGGCAAGGAGAGGATAGAGGAGGATGAGGCCGGCTCGGCAGTAGCTTCTCGTACGGCCTTCACGATGGAGGCGAGGAAGTACCGCCGAGCGAGGGAAGGAGCGTGTGGGTAGTCGGAGAGGTTCTGGAGGCGGTGATAGAGCTCGACGATGGACATTCGGAGGGAATCGTCGGTGTGAGACAGGTCGCGAAAGGTACCGTCGATGGTGGGGAGGGGTTCGTCATCGTGACGGGGTGGGATGATGGGGAAGATTACTTCCTCCTGTGATTGACCATGATCAGTGGGTGGGACAGGGGGTTGAGTGGGAGTGGCGGCACACCTCATCGAGCAAGATCGGATCCGCCTTCTCCCCAATCGGTTCCTCATGCTGAATATCACCAACCCCGAACAACCGATCACGGATCCACCCAGGAATGAATGCCACCATCGCACCGTTCGAGTCCGAGTCCGAGGCCGTACGATTTCAAAGCGAGGTGTCTGTGATGGTGATCAAGATCGATCATACACCTTTGACATCTTCACATAGGCATAATTCGAGGGTTACCCGATCGATCTCACACACACACATGACCTTTTTCCAACAGCAGGCACCGGAAGTTTTGACAGCGCAGCTCAGTAGCAGAACGCCGTTTTGCAGCTTGGTGGCAGTGGGAATCAATCGTGCAATCCAGCAGCAAATCACCTTGAGCCCTTGATGGCGGATAGCCCTGCACAGGGGACGTCACTTGCACCATCCTTCGTTGCTCTTTGTGGAATCGCCCCTCAACCTCAGACCGCCTTCACCCAAATCACCCGACTCTGATAATCTCCCTTCCACCCCAATCTCAGTCCATCCCCCATCAACGTCTCCCCGTCCTCCTCCCTCCCCTCACCTCCACCCGCACCCGCTACCGTCACCTTATACTTCCTCCCCTTATCCAGCCCCTGGAGTCGGAGTCGTGGGGCCACCTCGTGCATCCGATCTTCCATCTGGAACGCCAACACCACCGCCGTTTCCCCGTCTTCGCTGAGATACATCGCTGCCGGCCAATTGGACTCGTCTGGTCGACTTAATCGATATAGGTCCCCGGTAATGATCAGCGGATTGATCCTCTCGCTCAAGTCGATTAATGCCGGGATCACCATTTTCTCGTCGGCGGTAAAGGCTCGGGGATCAAGCTCGAATCCGAAAGACCCACACATCATGGCTACATGCGCGCGGAACTCGATAGGGGTGATTCGGCCGGTTTGATGACTGGGGACTGCAGAGATGTGCCCTGCCATGGAGGACGGCGGGTAGACGAGACTCGTGCCGAATTGGATGAATAGCCGGTCCAGGGCGTCGGTATTATCGCTCGTCCAGCTCTGACACCAATAATGCAGCACTCCCGGATCGAACCGACCTCCGCCAGAGGCGCAGCCTTCCCAGAGGAGGGTCGGGAAAGCGGTGATGAGGGTATCCATGACGCGATAGAGGCCGAGCATGTAGCTGTGCGCCTTGGAGGGTGTCGACATCTCGTGCATACCCCGATTGTTGTCCCATTTGACGTAGCCGATGTTGGCGGATTTCAGCAGGGTGGTCATCGCGTCGATGATGTAGTCTTGAACCGCTTTGAGCGAGAGATCGAGGACGAGTTGATTTCGCTGCGTGCTTGGAGGATCGTATGCCGCAGCATGGAGTACCCAGTCTGGGTGGGATTCGTACAGCTCCGAAGCAGGGTTGACCATCTCGGGCTCCACCCAGATACCGAACCGCATCCCCTCTGGTCCGGACGGTCGTAATCCGTTGACCCTCTTGACCAGGTCCGCTAGACCATTCGGGAATCGTTTCGGATTGACCACCCAGTCGCCTAATCCCGCTGCGTCACTCGTCCGGGGATGTCGATCTCCGAACCACCCGTCGTCCATCACGAACAGCTTCACTCCCAGTCCCGCCGATTCCTTCGCGATGTCGTAGAGCATATTCGCGTCGAAATCGAAATACGTCGCTTCCCAATTGTTCAGTAAAGCCGGTCGGGTCTTGAGCGTGAACTCGCTTCGAGATAGGTGAGTCCGGTAGAGCCGGTGGAATGCCCGAGACATCCCTCCGAGGCCATCGGGGGAGTAAACCGCCAAGACCTCTGGAGTTGTGAACGACTGTCCGGGCGCGAGTGACCAGGAAAGGTGAAGCGGGTTGAGTCCAAGCATCACCCTCGTCGATCCATGGGATGATCGCTCGACTTGCCCAGCGAACGAGCCCGAGTAGATCAAGCTGAACCCATACGCCTCGCCGCTCCTCTCGTTGGTGTCCGGACCGACGAGACCGATGAACGGATTGTGGAGGTGAGATGAGTAGCCCGTGGAAGAGTGGATCGCTTGGACGCCAAGCTGGACTTTCCTCCGCACGAGGGATGCCTCGCTCGCCCAGTCGCCGCTGAGGTGGATCATGTCATAGTGCATACTCGGCATATCAAGGCTGACACTCGCTTGTTCCACCACGACATTCTCGTTTCCGCGGTTGACGAGGCGGATACTCCGGGCGATGGCTGGGGAGGCACTGAAGATGGTGTATGAGAGGTAGGCGTCGAGTTGAGCGACCTCATCGGCGAGGTGAATGATGAGTGTCGAAGCATCAATTTTTGATCCAGTCGTAGACGGTAGACCCTCAAGTCCAGGTTTACCCTCCACCACCTCATGGTCCTTGCATCTGAATCGCGTGACCACCTCCCCTTTCCCATGCCTCACTCGGACCGCAGGCAGCCGAAAGTCCCCACGTCCAAGATCTGGGAACTCCCTCGGGACCCGTCCCAGCTCACCCACCCAACCGCGATACGGCGCGTTGTTGGACGGTTCGGTGGAGGATGACCGAGATCCGAAATGGACGTGGAAGAGCTCGCCGGTGGTAGGGTCGGCGCGGAGGATGTAGGAGATGAGCGAGTTTGAGAGATTGAAGGTGAGTGCGGGAGAGACGTTGATGGCTAAAGGACGTCAGGTGGATCACGGACGGGCGAGAGTAGGTTGGTTGGGAACTTGCCGGCTTTGGCTGCCATGTCGTCGACGGTGGGAGAACGGCGTCAAATTCAAGTATTCGAAGAGACTTTTGAGAGGGGAAGAGGTGCGGACCGCGTTCGGAAGTGCGGAAGAGCTAGCTTCATGTGGTAACCCTGGCCTAGGCAGCACGATTCCGTCGGAAGATTCCCCGTTGGCACTCGTTTGCGCTGGCGTCTCCCTCTTGAACGAGACTGAATGCCAAGTCCCCCTTGAGTTCCACTCTGTGCGAAATGTTCCCTTTGCGGCAGGCACTGCGAGTACAAGATTTTTCAATAGTAAATGCATGTACCCATATCTGTAAGAAAGAAAGCAACACTCGGGCTGTGGAACAGAAGTAGACTTGAGGCCATGAGTGGTTTGGATAAGACCGGTCCACTTCCCACCATAGGAGACTGTAGTGTTGATGTGGAAATCTTTGAGGCGGGAGCTGTCAACTGTACGACTAAACGAATAGGTCAATTGCGCCTGTTTGGCTTGATAGTGAGGGTATGAGTCTACGGAATGCCTCTGCAGTCTCTTCATCCCCAGGGATGCATGTGTCCACAGAAGTCCTGCTCAGCGATGGTGTAGAGGTGGCGGCTTCCAAGGTCTTGATTGTATTCTTTTTCGAATTGAATCCTTCATCATCCCGAACAGTGCCCCTGATTTCTTGCTTTGCGTCTTGAGTCTGGTCGTGTTCCCTTGAACCAAACTGTTGGCTCATGGGGATCACTCCGGCTCTGAGTCAGTACCCTAGCCGTATCTTCACAGCTATCTGTCCAGCTCTATTCTAACAGCTGTAAGGATTCAGGCTTCATCATGCTCCTCTCTGACATGATGCTGTTTTGTTTTGAAGTGGTTACTGTATCATACTGGCAAGCAGTTAGGTATGTCTAGCAGTGATGGTCAGGGAGAAGAAACCAGTCGGCTGCTCATGAGTATTCTAGACTTCTCTTCTGGGAAGGCATGCAGATATAGGCACTAGAGAGTTTTGCTTCTGCCCAGTGTGACAGACAAACATCTTGGACCTACACAATGAGTGCCTGTTGAGCGGAATTACTGTTCCAGTAAACCCCATGTAAGGCACGCATGAATACATCTCCCCCAGATGATTCTAGATTCCTACCCCGATTGCCACATCAATACATAATGTCAATTCCCTTTCCTGCTTGGTGATGCTCTGTGCTGAAATTAATCACTGCATCCTGCGTTTGTCTGTATCCATCACAGACTTTCTGGATGGGTCTGAAGATGGTCTGGCTGACACCATGAGCTGTTGGACAGGTATAGATACAAGTTCAATCTCTGCCAGCTGTGGATCCTGACTTGTATCTGTCTTGCACCAGAGTGAACCATTCATTGTAAGACGAAAGGGCCTATTGGCAGCGTTCATCTTGTAGACCCAGGCCTTGTCTTCTTGGGCTTCGAGGAGAATCTCTGTATCGTCCTCCTTGTAAAAGCTCTCTCCTGCACATAGGGGCCCAAGGTGCATCCTGGAAGCAGCAAAAGCAAAACATGTTGCTGGATTACCGCCACTTAACTCGTAGTGCTTGGACACTTTCGAAAAGTCAAGCTCAGCATGAACAGTACAGTCAGCGGGCACCCTTGTATTGCTGCCCATGTCAGTGTTAGCAGTTGATTGAGACTGTGGCTTGAGGTATGCAACCATCGTGTCTGGGATGCTTGCAGTCACTTTAGGGATGGGGACTGTCTCAGAGGTGCTGAGGTTGTCTCCAAAATAAAAAGGTTGAGAGGTGAGGAAACCCTCAGCTTGGTCAAAATTCTGAAGAAGTGCAAGAACGCTCTTTGACCCCTCAAGTGTGTTGACTTCACCGGTGGATCCAGGCTCTTTGCAACCCGTTTCTGCTGTCATTGTGACTTCAAGTCGCAAATGATTCAATTCAGCCCAAATAGTCCTTGTATTGCTGGCTCTGTGGGATGACTGGTAGTTTTATTAGATTAGCTGAGAGCTATGTAACATTCCTAGCATTTCTTATTGTACGGAAAGGACTGTCAAGGGGGGAGAAGCAGTGCAAGGTGGTGTGACATGACTGAAGAGACATAGGAGGCTTCCATGAAAATAAGTGCTCAACGGATGGCTCCTAAACATGGTAGTGACACAAGAGGATGTGACGTGTCCAAGACGATTCAGAAGATGTGTGAACTTGTCATGGATCAATTTGCAAGGACTCAGAAACTTTGGCCAGAATTGGGGCAGAAGACGCTATAGCGTCTACTTGTCTCTGGCTTATTGGAATACGCGCGTTCGTTCGGCCTCATTGCGTTCCGAACCCCAAGATTGCCGAGATTCACCTTTTGCGCCACTGCAGAGATCGAGACGTGATGCTTGGAAGACGAGACATGGAACACAAAGCTATGGAAGTATATAGGTATAGATCGCTGAGGGATAGCCTCAGCGATTCGAGATTGAAGTCATTGAAGTCATTTCGTAGTATACCCCCTTGTCTTAGTCTTTGCATCGATAGCGCTACCC
>JAABUY010007415.1_pt1 | contig 10430 bp, 16 predicted proteins | sample 5560271 | NCBI WGS metagenome assembly JAABUY01 (sample SAMN10711886, study PRJNA513374) | rock metagenome | isolation source: Antarctica rocks | place: Antarctica: Victoria Land, University Valley
GGGTGGCTGCGGCGGTGGAGGCGTATGGCCTGACTGTCTTGGAGGGTCACGGTCTCTGGGGGTACTGGGTGAGCATCCAGTAGTGGGTAGCTTCCATCTGCTCGGGGGTTGGTTGGGTGTTTTGGTCGAGCCCGTGCAGTGCGGCGGCGATCTCGACCAGGATTCCGTACACGTCGTCAGTCTCGGCTTGAGCCATCATCTGGTCTTCGGGGTGCTCGGCGAGTTCCCGGTCCAGAAATTTCAGCGCGTAGTTGATGGTGCGGAACAGCGCGCTCGGGTTGAGCATCGTCGTCGCTGCAGCAAGCCGGACCTGGTCCGCCGTCGGCTGCAGCGTCGGCTCGGGTGGGTCGGCGTCAGGACGCAACGTTGCCCCTTCGTTCAGTGGTGCGGGTTTTGCGGGCTTCATGCAGGAGGGCGCCGACCGCGCCGGTTGAACAACTCAGTTTTTCCGCGATCTGCCTGTAGCTGAGTCCTTCATCTCGCAGCGCCGCAGCTGTCTCGCGACGCTGCTTAGCCCGGTCGAGGAAGTCTTGGCGCGGCTCGGCGAACAAGCGCTGGATGGTCCGTGCAGAGGCCCCGAACCGCTCGGCGGCTTCAGCTGCGGTTAGGCGCCGTCTTACGGGGTTTTTCGCGCCCATTACAACAGCACCGCCCGCATTGCGGCCTCATCGTACTTGGTGGCGCGGACGCGGTTGGCCTCCCGTTTCTTCTCGGTCATCGTGCGACCGCGGTGAGATTGGAGGGCGCGGTAGTCCTCTTCGGTGAAGTTGCGCCAGATCCAGCGGGAGATGGATTGGGCGGTGGCGACGACCTCGGTGAAGGGCAGCGGGTGGGGGAACTCGGTGTTGATGGCGTGGCAGCGTTGCAGCACGAGTTTCTCCCAGGCGCTCATGCCGCCGTCGCGGCGGTGCCACCAGGTGGGGTAGGCCCAGGTGCGGGCGGTGTCGAACATGGTGACGTTGCGGCCGAGGCCAGCGGCGCGGGCGGGCAGCCGCGGCATCTGCCGGGGGGTGTGGATCGTGACCAGGTCATGCAGCTGGTAGGGGTCGGTGGGGCCGTAGAGGGTCTCCCAGTCGTCGTGGATGGGGTTCTTGGTGAGTTGCCCGCCGTAGGCGAAATCGCCACCCACCGAGGTCCTCAGGCCCGCTTCGATGCGCTGGGCGTACCGCAGCGGCTGCAAGCGAGCGGCGTCGGTGCGGCAGACGGGGTAGCTGAGCCACCAGCCGAGGTGCGCGCGCCCGGAAGGGGACTGGGCCACCCAGTTCGGCGCCGGGTGGTCGGAGGGCTTCTCGAAGGCCCGCAGGGCGGCGTCGGCGTGGTCGCAGTCGATGACGATGGAGCCGAGCAGCGCGTGCGGGGAGTGCTCGATGTAGCGCATCGTCAGCGCCTGCTCCCGGCTGTGCCGGTACTGCCCGTGCTCGAGGTGGTCGGTCGCGTAGGGGCGCCGCGGCAGCAGCACATCCAGCGCCCACTGCCCGTCGTCCATGAGCACCAAACCGAGCGAATCCATGCCCGGCACCTTGCACCCTATGAAGACCGTATTGGTGTACGACACGCCAGCCATATCAGGTATCCCGCCGCGGACTCCCCCCAAATAGGATAAAATGGTCAGTGCGTCGGGTCTGGGTTTGGGGATCCGGGACCACCACCCGGTGAGTGGTTCGTGGAGGTGTTGGGTGGGTTCGGGGGTCCGGGAGGTAGGTCGGGGACGGCTCGCAGATTGGGCACCCCCTCCGGTTGTGCGGGAAGTGGGGACGGGCTCAGCTGTTCGTTCGGCTGGATGGTGCGTTCGGGTCTTCGGTGGGTGCCTGGCGGGCTTGGCGGTGTCGTTGGGCTCCGGTGGTGCCGGAGGCTCGGCCGCCACGGGTGCGGTAGGCCTTCTGGCGGCAGGCGGGGGTGCAGTACACGGGGAGCCGACCGGGGCCGGGCAGGGGACGGGGTAGTCGGACGCCGCACTGGGCGCACGTCGAGGGCACCCCAATAGCGTAACGCGCCACTTCATTCGGCGGTGATGATGCCTCGACGGCGGCGACGCTCTGGGGTGGTTAGTTGATCAGTCGGGCATGGATCGGGAAGCGCATGAGGAAGGTGTTGCGGAGCGAGAACGGGCTGGATACCTCGACGGTGAGCTGTCCTTCGGCGGGGATGTGCACGGTGAGGTTGTTGCTGCGGATCCAGTCCATCTTGCCGCTGACGACGTGCGGGCCGACGTCCAGTTCGACGACTGCTTGCTCGTCGGGGTGGAGTGCGGCGACCTGATGTCCGTCGACCCGGACCTTGAGTTGACGCATCGACCCGGACTGGTTGGTGGGTCGACGGACCCGCAAGTTCCCCATGGGGTCAATGCTGCGCCCACCCCCCACCGGGAGCGGCCGCCCACGCGTCACTGTCCGGTCTGGTAGTACCCGTCGACGCTGCGCGTCGTCGGGTGGTCCGCCCGCTGCGCGGTCGGGCCGGGCGGGGTGGCGGGGGTGGGTGCGGGTCGTCGCTGGCGCTCGACCCGGCACCGCACCCTCCGCCGACCCCTACGGCAGGGAAACCCGCACCTCCCCTGGTCTGTGGTGTCCGTCGACGCTGCGCGTCGTCGGGTGGTCCGCCCGCTGCGCGGTCGGGCCGGGCGGGGTGGCGGGGGTGGGTGCGGGTCGTCGCTGGCGCTCGACCCGGCACCGCACCCTCCGCCGACCCCTACGGCAGGGAAACCCGCACCTCCCCTGGTCTGTGGTGCAAGGTGGACCTGGAGTTACTCGCCGGGGGCTCGTAACCCGCAGGTGACCTTGCCGGGCGCTCGCTGCGCTCGACCCGAAAAGACCCGAAAGGACGGTGGCCGATGCCCCCGAAGGAGCGGGCTCCGCGGGAGCGGACGGCGCAGGTGATGCTGCGGTTCACCCCCGCCGAGGTGGCGGAGGTGAGGGAACGCGCCGCGGCGGCGGGGCGCCACCAGGTGGCGGCGTTCGCCCGCGAGCAGCTGCTGGCGCGGTTGCGCCACGAGCCCGCGGCGCCGGCGGCGGCGGATGCGGTGGCGCTGGCTGGGTGGCGGTATGAGGTGAATCAGATCGGGGTGAACTTCAACCAGGCGTTGAAGCTGGCGCACACCTGGGGCGCGTCGGGTGAGTTGGTGGACGGGGCGCGGGGGTTGTGGGATGCGCTGGAGTCGGCCCGGGTGCAGCTGGCGGTGCTGGCCGGGCGGGTGGATCCGACGTGATCGCCAAGATCACGAAGCGGGGGGGAGACCCCGGGGGGATCGCCGGCTATCTGCACGGCCCAGGCAGGGCGGATGAGCACCGGTGGTTGGAGGAGTCCAGCGGGATCACTCATGTGGGGGGCGCGGTGATCGGCGGCACCATCGTCGTGTCGGATCCGCGGATCGGGGCCCGGTGGGTATCGCAGATGCGGGAGACCATCGCGTTGCGCCCGGACATCGCCGCCCCGGTGTGGCACGCCTCGCTGCGCCTGGCCCCCGACGATGAGCGGCTGTCGGATTTCGGGATGGCGGCGGCGGCGGCCCGGTTCATGGAGGGCATGGGGTTGGAGGCCAACCCGTGGGTGGTGATCCGGGACGCCCCCGATGCCTGCCACATCGTCGCCTCCCGGGTTGATCACGCTGCCGAGGTGTGGAAGGGCCGCCTGGATCAGCGGGAGGCGCAGAAAGCCTGTCAGGTGGTGGAGACCGAGTTCGGCCTCGTCGCCGCCCCGCGGGGGCGCAACCCGGCCCGGCGGGCGCCGAGCCAACGGGAGAACTGGGTCATTCAGCGCATCGGGCACGTCTCCGACCGGGCGGTCCTGGCGGAGAAGGTCCTCGAGGCAGTCCAGCGGACGCAGTGGTCGGGGTCGACGGTCTGGTTTGAACGGGAATGCACCAAGCGCGGGGTACGTGCTGTGGCCAGCCGCTCCGCCGGGGAGAACCGCACCGTCAGCGGCTACCGGTTCGCCCTCGCCGACGCCGGGACGGAGACCCCGCGGTGGCACAAAGGCTCTCAGGTGGCCGGCGCCCTGTCCTGGCCGAAGCTGCGAGCCCGGATCACCGAACCCACCCCCGAGGAGTTGCGCACGATGCCGATCATCCAGCAGACCTGGGCGCATTCGCAGGCCACCGCCGGGCGGATGCAGACCCACGGGGTCACCCCCGCCCGGTCCGCTAGCACCCGCCCCTCCCGGGCAGCGGTAGCCCCCACCCGCAGGCCGGATCGGGGCTTCGGCCGCTGACCCCCGACCCGGGACCGGGAGTCCAGGGCGGTGCTGCCGCGCCGTCGCTGCGCGCCGGCTTGCCCCCGATCCGGTGGGGGGACGATGTAGCCCGGCACGTCGCCCGACCGCCACTGCCGGGCGACGTGCCTCTCAGGCGACGAGCTCGCGCAACCGCTGGACGTCGGCAGCGATCCGGTCGATGGCGGTCTGCACCGTCTCGTCCTTGCGGGCGTTGAGGCCGGCGAGAATCCAGCCCCGCAGCAGCGCCGACATCGGTACGTCGAGCTGCCCGGCGAGATCCTCGATCGCGGCCAGGTGCTCTGGCGAGACACGGGTGGCCACGGTGACGGTCTTGTTGGGTTTGGTCCACACCGTGCCCGCCGGCATCGGCTGCCCGGCTGTCGCGTCAGCCTCGGCCGCGATCTGCTCGACGAGCTGCTTCGCGTCACTCATCGCTGCTGCCCTTCTGTTCGCTCTGTTCCTCATACGTACGTCTTTCGGTGCTGTTGGCGCGCCACCCGTTCGCACCCCACCACGCGCCGGGTCTGTCCTTGCGGCGCACGAGAATGACCACCAGCACCGCGGCGGCCGATGGTGAGTACCCGATCACCCGAGCGCTGACACCGGACCTGCTCGCCGGGTCCGGATCGGCGACGATGCGCTCGTCGTCGGCCAGCGCTTCGTCTGCCTGCTCGACGGTGACCTGGTGTCTGCTCCCCATGTGTTCGGCCCCGTGCTGCCAGTCCACCTCGAACCCCACCACGTCAGTTTACTCTTGTAAACGCCTGGTGTCAGTGCGAACTTCTCGAACTTCTGGCGGAGGGTCGTTGCTGATTAAGCATCGATGATGCAAAAGGTGTCCCGTTTGGGATAGTCGTTGGCACGATAAGTGGGAGGTGCCGGATGGGCGGCAGCGCGGGGGCGGGGCGGGGGAAGCTGCGGCGCCCGGAGGCGGTGTCCTGCGGGTGGTGCGGTGCCCAGATTGCGGTGCAGGAGCGGGGACGAGTGCCGCGTTGGTGTGGATCGGGGTGTCGGCACCGGGCGTGGGAAGCAACGCCGGGCGGCGGCCTCGGGACTGGTCGCCCAGGAGGTCGTCGAGCGGGTGGTGACCGTCGAGGTCCCCGCACCCCGGATCGCTCGGGAACACCCGTCGCCGGCGCAGCCGATGCCCGCAAGATCTGGCTTGGGCCTGATGATCGAGGGGTCGAGTTGGAGATCGTGGCGGTGGTGTTGCCGGGCGAGCTGCTGATCATCCACGTCATGCCCACGGCACTAGGGAGGAAGCCATGACCAACTACCGGGTCCTTCCCGACGTCGACCTCGCGGTCGAGGATGTGCGCGACAGCCAGGGCCGGCGGATCACCGAGGAGTACGCCGAGCGGGCCGCGGCGGATGCGTTGGCCTCGGTGGGGCGGGGTCGACCGTCGCTGACCGGGGCGCCGACGCATTCGCCGCAGGTCACCTTTCGGGTGACACCGGAGTTGCGGGCAAAAGCCAACGCCGAAGCGGTCCGGCAGGGTCGACGCGTCTCCGACGTCGCCCGCGACGCCCTGGAGCGCTACCTCGCGTCCTGATCCACACCAGAACACTCGGTGGTGCGGTTAGCCCCCCCGATCACCGGGCATTTAACCGGGCGGGGCTACTGGGAATGCGCAGGTCCAGGCCGTGATGTGTCTGTCATTTTCAGAAGACGACTGCACCGGATGTCAGAAGCCAACTGCACTGCACCGGTGGGCGATCGGGTCGAGGTGCTGATCGTCTGCCTGGCCGCCGTGCTGGATACGTTGGCTGCAAGCCAGAGTTCCCGCGTCCGGGAGTCAGTCGGTGGGTGCGCCCGTGCTGGCAACGGTGAACTCGAGGAGCGTGCGATCGCCCGCGACCTGCGTTGTTGACTCGAGCGCGAGGTGGTGTTCGCTGGCCATTTCGGCGAGCTCGTCGATCGTTCGTTCGCAGCCGCCGAAGAACGCGAGCATGGCCAGGTCGATCGCGGTGTTGGCGTCGCGACCACGGACGGGTTCGATGACGAGGATCGTCCCATTCGGGCCGGCGGCACGGGCGCATCGCGAAAGGATGGCGTGTGCGTGCTCGTCGTCCCAGTCGTGGAGTACGTCCGAGAGGATGTAGGCATCCGCGCCGATGGGCAGAGGTTCGAAGAAGCTGCCAGCGGTCGCGCTGACGCGGCTGGTCAGTCCAGCGCTGGCGAACTCCTCGGCAGCTCGGGCCGCGGTGGGCGGTAGATCGATCAGTTGTCCACGGACGTCCGGGTAAGCGCGCAGGATTGCGCTCAGCACGGTGCCTCGTCCCCCGCCGACGTCGATGATGTTGCGAAATCGGCTCCAGTTGAACCGTTGGGCGATCTGCGGTGCTTGTTCGCGAAACCGGCGAACCATCTTCGTGTCGAAGGACTGCTGCAACGAGGGCGTGACCGCGAGGTCGGCCCAGAAATCACGGCCGTAACGACGCGGGTAGGCAGCCGCGCCGGTGGACACCGTGTGCAGCAACTCCACGAATGACAACTCGGCGCGTCCGATCGCGGAGTTGACGTCGAGCTCGTCCAGCAGTTCATTGTCACCGCCGTCTTGCAACTGCTTTCCGAGGTCGGTGTTGTTGTAGTAGCCCTCGCTGAGGTCGAAGACACCGACCATGACGAGGTGATCGAGCACCCGTGTCAACGCCTTGGTCGCCGCCCCACTCCAGGCTGCCAGATCGTCGGCGGTCGCGCCCGCGTCCCCGATCCGATCGGCCAGCTTCAGGGTCGCTGCGACACGCAAGGACATCGGCGTCGCCAGGCCAGCCATGTCTCGCAACGACGACCTATTCCCAATTTCGGCCACGGCTAACGACTCCCCAACGATCCAACGCGACGGGCGGCACTCTTGCGGTCGGCTCTTGTCGCGTGATCGGGAGCATCCTGTGATCTGCGGGCGGCGAGGAGCTTCAGGCCGTCGGGTCGGAGTTCTCCGGTTGGGGAAACGTGCCGGTAGAGGGTCTGTCTGGTGATCCCGAGTTCGGTGCAGAGGTCGCCGACCTTGGTGTCGGGCTGGCCCATGGAGGCGGTGGCCAGACGGAGCTTGGCCGGGGTCATCTTGAAGGGCCGGCCGCCTTTCCGGCCACGGGCGCGGGCGGAGGCCAACCCGGCGATGGTGCGCTCGGAGATGAGTTCTCGTTCGAACTCGGCCAGGGCAGCGAAGATGCCGAAGACCAGTTTCCCGGCGGCGGTGGTGGTGTCGATGGCCGCACCTTGGCCGGTGAGTACTTTCAACCCGACACCGCGGACGGTGAGGTCGTGCACGGTGTTGACCAGGTGGTGCAGGTTCCGGCCGAGCCGATCCAGTTTCCACACAACCAGCCGATCACCCTTCCGCAGCGCCTTGAGGCAGGAGGCGAGCCCGGGCCGGTCGTCGGTGCGCCCGGAGGCGTGGTCCTCATAGAGCTGGGCGGCATCGACTCCGGCGGCGAGCAGCGCGTCGCGTTGCAGTGCGACGGTCTGCGACCCGTCGGCTTTGGACACCCGCATGTAGCCGACGAGCATGCTCGCCTCCCATCACGTATACGTTCGATTAAGTGACAACCGCCACCGCGAGCGTTCTGACGTTTAGAGATGTCACTTAACCCGTTACGTATCCTACGTTACGGGAACGGTCCCAAGCGCGGCTGCGTGACACGGCTCCGGTAGGTAGTGCACACGACTCTTGAGCAAGATGCAGTTCCATGCACCCGACTTCTGACAAGTAAGCGGCCAACAGTCCTATGCACCCACCGGTACTTCCCACGAACCTGGTGCAGTCGACTTCTGAAAATGACAGTGTCGGCGAGTGGCGATTGGTGTGTGCGGTGGGGGTTCGGCTTGCGGGACCGGCCTGGTGGTCTCGCGGGATACTTGCGGGGTGGATGACGACCGTGACGCATATCTGGACCGGGTGCTGATTGGCGGTCGTGAGCCCGTTGCCATCACGATCGTGGACTATGACGAGCAGTGGTTCCGGCGCTTCCAAGACACCGCCGGGCGGGTCCGCCGGGTCCTAGATGACGGGGCACTGAGCCTCGAGCACATCGGGTCGACCTCGGTGCCTGGCCTCGTAGCCAAGCCCATCATCGACATGCTCCTCACCGTCGTTGAGGTCAGCGACGAGGCCGCATATGTGCCTGCGCTGGAGTCGGTTGGCTTCGTGCTGCGGGTCCGCGAGCCGGAGCACCGGATGTTGCGGACCGCGGCGCGTGACGTGCATCTGCACGTATACGAGCCGGACCGTCCCGAGGTTCGTGACTACCTCGACTTGCGCGACTGGCTTCGTGTCGACGTCGACGACCGCGAGTTTTACGCCGCGGAGAAGCGGCGGCTCGCCCAGCAGCAGTGGCGTGACATGAACGACTACGCGGACGCCAAGACCGGCGTTATCCGCGACATCCTCACCCGAGCCAGGGCCTGGCGCGCCGGCGTCATGACGCTCCGGCGTTGAGTCGTCCGCTACACGATCGACTGTGGGTCGCCCCGGTGGCAGCCTTGTGCGATGCATTCCGCCCCCAAAGACGACCTGCAGCACTACCTGCAACAGGGTCGTGAGGCGGTGCTGTGGAAGCTCGACGGGCTCGGTGAGCGTGACGTTCGTCGGCCGCTGACCCCGACGGGGACGAATCTGCTCGGGCTCGTCAAACACCTCGCCGGAGTGGGTGGGGGACGCCGAGCCGAACGCCGACATGTGGGCGACCGCCAACGAGTCGCGTGAGGAAATGGTCGAGCTCTACATACGGGTGGGGGCCCACAGCGACGCGACGATCACCGATCTCCCGCTGAATGCGACGGCGGAGGTGCCGTGGTGGCGGCCGGAGAGCCGGACTGTCACCTTGCACCGGCTGCTGGTCCACGTCGCTACCGAGACCCACCGCCACGCCGGTCACGCCGACCTCGTGCGCGAGCTCATCGACGGTCAAGCCCGGCCTACGGACAGCAGCGTCCAACCTGCCCGACCAAGACCCCACCTGGTGGGCCGCCTATCGCGACCGCCTCCAGTCGGTCGCCGACGCCGCCGGGTGAGCATGGGGAGCAGGATCCCGGTGACTAACAAGCTGTCCGACCATCACCATGCTCCTGAGGATGGCCCTTGACGACAGCCTCGGGCGTGCCCGATAGCGGATCCCCCCGTGAACCGCGCTGCGGTCTCGACGCGGCTCAGCGCCGGGGCCGTGCCGGTCGATATGGTCGCGGCGATGCCCGAGCTGATCGCGCCCACTGCACGTCTGCACACCGCTTGGCTCGAAGCGCACGCAGAGTGGGGTCCCGGCGTCCACGAGGACGGCTTCGGATTGCTGCCCTCTGACGAGGTCGACGCGCCCGCGGACTTCGCGGCCTGGGTCGCGACGCTGACCGACGCGTTGGATCAGGCGAACCCAGTGGCGGCCGGCCAGGTGCGTTGCACATACCGCTGGATCGTCGAGGGCAACCGGGTGCTCGGCGGGATCGTGCTGCGGCACGAGGGCAACGACGCCGTGCGGTGGGCCGGCCACATCGGCTACGGCATTCGGCCGTCCGCGCGACGCCGCGGGCTCGCCACCTGGGCGTTGGGGCGGATCCTCGACCAGGCGCGGGTCCTGGGCATGGATCGGGTACTGATCGTCTGCGAGGCCGACAACGTCGCCTCAGCGAAGACAACCGAACGCCTGGGCGGCCTCCTCGAGGACGTGCGAGACACCGAAGACGGCGCAGCACGGCGCTACTGGATCGAGCTCAGCGGGCCGAGCACCTGAGAATCCAGCCCGAAGTCACCAGCATTCGCGCGAGCCCGGGCGGCATCGATTGTCGCAGCAGACGATCGCTGACCGAGACGGTTCTAGCCCTTTCCACCTGGACGACCCTGACGACGAAGGGCTTGATGAACTCCGACGCCCGGGCCCGTTACGAGCCAGGTCGAGCAGACGTACGTCATGCTCCAGTGGTGGAGAGACCGGCGACCAGGGCGTTGCCACCGGCCGCAGCGCTCGCGGCGTTCGGCCTGGTGGGCTCGCCGGTGACGCTCCCGGGCGGGCAGGGCACGACGTGGCGGGTCGGTGAGGCGGTGGTCAAACCGCTGGACATGGAACCTTCGCTGGTTCAGTGGCAGGGCGCCCTCCTCTCACGCTTGGACGGGCGGGACGACTTCCGGGTGTCCGTGCCTCTGCAGACGACGGACGGCCAGTGGACCACCAACGGTTGGACGGCCTGGCGCTACCAACCCGGAGCACACGTCCCGCAGCGCTGGCACGACATC
>JAABUY010007418.1_pt1 | contig 10425 bp, 11 predicted proteins | sample 5560271 | NCBI WGS metagenome assembly JAABUY01 (sample SAMN10711886, study PRJNA513374) | rock metagenome | isolation source: Antarctica rocks | place: Antarctica: Victoria Land, University Valley
GCCGCGGCGGGCGCGACTTTGCGGAGGGCTTCGAGGTGCTGGACCTGGAGGGCGGCGCGGCGTGGGAGCTGGCGGTCGCGCTGATGCAGAAGGCGCCGCGCAAGCGCCTGGGCGCCGAGGCCGCGCTCGGCAGCCCGCTGTTCGGCACGTCCGCGCTCGGCCGCTCGCTGGGCCGCGCGCTGTCGGCTGCCGGCGACGTGGCGGACCAGGTGCGGCCGCGCGCGCCCGCGACGGCGGGGTCAGGCGGATGGACGGAGGTCGAAATGTGCACCGCGTACCCGCGCTTGTCCGCTCGCCTAGGCGCCCGCTGTCGCTTTGCGGCGGCGCGGCCGGCGCGCCACGGCCGCCAGTAATGGGTCATTCAGGCGTGGGGGCCTGTCTTGTGTGCAACTTGGTGAGCTGCCTGGACAGCTTCTTAGTGAGCCTTTTTCTGAGATGGTTGAGCCGTCCGTGCTGTGCGTTTATGTGATGGCCGTGAAGCCTCGCTGGGCGGCAGCCGGCGGGCGGCCAGGCTGATGGTCGCCTGCCAGCACTGCTGGAGGGCGTGCAGCTGTCCAGCTGCGCGCGAATGCGCCTGGTCCGGGCAGTTCGGCCGGGCGGCAATCATGGCGCAGGGCGCAGCGGGCGGCGGCCACGGTGCAGGGCGCGGCGCCTGCGCGCGGCGACGCGGGCGCGCCGCGCGCAGGTCGGGTTGGGCTCCGACAGCTGGCTGGGCGACGGCCTGGGCGGCGGCCGACGCGCGGGCGGCCTGAGCGAGGCGCAGCTGACCGACCGCCTGGGCAGCCCGCTGGACCTGCTGCCCATCCCGCGCAACGCCAGCGCCACCATCTCCTGGTGGCAGATGCGCCAGGTCGCCTTCAACCGCGCCGTCGCGGTGCGCGCGGCGCCGCCGGAAGCCCAGCCGGGAGCAGCCCCGCCCGCGCGATCTCCGCCGGCGTGTCCGTGGGTTGGCCCAGATCGGCGTATACCACATGCCGAAGCGCGCGGCGCGCGCCAGTCACGGGTCTCTCTGCATCAGAAGCTGTGTGTGCCGGCGCTATCCTGCACCTTTGGCTGTCGCGATGTGGATGCGGCACGGCCCGAGCGTGCGCTCAGGCCGCGCTGGCGGGCATGCATGGATGCCGCGCACGGGAGCAGGCGTGCCTGGCAAGGCTCGTGCCCCGGGCGTGTCTGGCAAAGCTCGTGCCTCGGGAAGAAGCTCGGCCGCCGCGAGGCTGCTGCAGCGCATCGGCGGCATGCGAGTGCTGAGATGGCCATGCGCATGCGGCAGGGCAAGCGCGCGCGGCTGGGGCGCGCGGTGAATCGCGAGGTGGAGAAGCTGCAGTACAGCGCCGCCAAGACGATGCGCAAGGGCAAGCGCAAGCTGCCCAAGCTGCTCTCCTGGAGCCGCACGAACTAGCCGCGGCCTGCAGCGCCGCGCCGCGGCAGCGCCGCTGGGCCGCCGTGGGCGGGCCGGCGCCTGTTGCGTGACCGCATTTGCGTCGGGCTTTGCTCGCCCGTTTGGGAGATCCAGAGCTGCATGCCTCGTTTTACATTGTTGAAAACATGCTTAGCCCAGTGTGGTGAGCTGTGGTGCAACCAACAGACCAGCCTGAAGCAGAGCAACATTGTCAAGGGTGATAGGGTAGCCTGCATGCTGCATTTGCGGGCATTGTGTTGGCTTGGTGCTGACGGCGTCGAGCCTCACCACCCGCGCGCCGCTGCACAGCCGTGGGCTGCTGTCTGAGCATCTCCGCCTTTGCGTGCCGTGCGAGCGCGAGCACGTCTGTGAGGGCGCAGACGACATTCCTTATGTTGCTAGCGCACAAACGTAGAATGTCGACTTGTGTGACCACCCATGCATGTGGGTTGATTATTGCATGTCTATGTTCAAGTGGATGTGCTGCTGTTGCGCGAGAGCGCTCTGCATGCCATATGCCTTCACGTGCAGGTGCAGGTCGAGCGCTGCCCGGTGAGGGGCTGCTTCCTTTGCTTGCGCGCCAGACGCGCTGCGCACCTGTGTGTACCATCAGCATTTCATCTGATTGGCCAACTTGGGGCCGCCCGGGCCGCGCATGGGAGGATGCTGGCAGCGGGTGTGAGCGATGTGTGTTTGCTTGCCCTGGGGCAGGTGCGGTGAATTGGTTCGCCTGTCACCGCGGTGGTGGGCGGGTATGACTTGACCCTTTTCATAGCCATGTCGTGGCGTTTTTGGCAATTCCTTTTTAGCTCGCAGTGGACAGAATCACTTGAGTGTGCAGAATCGCTCGAGTATGTGTCGGCCTGGCAGGCGCTTGGGTGCTTGAAAGCAGGCCCAGCATCGAGCGTGTGATGTGATATGCGAGGCATAAGTGCCTGCAGCGTGCGAATAGAGGCTCTATGCGCAAGGCTCCCTTGCAGCGGCGGCGTCTCGGTGCCGCCAGGCCCCGTGTGCGTGCTCATGCTGTTACACAGGGCATGGCACAACCCCACACTTCACCACGTCAGCGGCAGCCTGCGCTCGGGGTCGACTTCAGGCGGCATGTGCTTCAACGCAGTTGCCAGCGTCATGGCCTGTGCCTCGCCCGGCCCCCCTGCGCCTGCCAGCTCGCGCGCAGACTGCCCCAGCTCCGCCACCTGCGCCCGCCATGGCCGTCGGCAAGGATGGGGCGCCTGTTGGCCTGTCATGCACACCTCTGCAGCAATCTTCCAGCACATGTGGCACTACGAGCCCGTTACATCAGTGCCACCCGGGGCATTCCCCAGAAGCCTGGTGATGCTGCTGCTGCGCACTGAAGGGCAGAGACGCCATGGAGTCTGTCGCATTCCGAGAAGCTCGTGGCCATGCTCACTTGCCACAGCCACGCAGACCACAAGCTGTGTCGGGAGCCCGCTGGAGTGCGGCGCATGGCCCCCGCGCGCTCACCAGGCGCCGCTCGGCCGCGGGTGCGGCGCGCCCGGCCGCGCTCGCCGCATAGGCGCTCAGCTCGGCGGCGGCCTCCGCCGGGCGCCCCGCGTGCAGGAGCAGCGCGCCCAGGTCGCGGCGCTCGGCGTCGCCCGCCAGCAGCGCCAGGCGCTCCGCTGCCGCCAGCGCGCGGCGCAGGTCGCCTGCGGGCAGGAGACGCAATGATAGGGTTAGCTAGGGTTAGGGCCAAGCTGACCATAGCGCAGATCACTGGTTGTATCACCTGCCGCTGAGCGCCCGCATCCGGCTCCGTGCGCATGGCTGCTGCACAATGCATTGAACAGTTCAGACAGGACAGCTCAACGGGCTCACAGACGCCCGCCGGACTGCCGTGCACGCTGCAAAGGCCAGCGGCCCACGCAGGCCCGCCAGGCACCGCGCTTGGTGCCTTCTCCTGCGCAGCGCCTGCGTGCTGCCCATGCGCGCCTGCGTGGCGCCCATGCGTGAACGGCGCTCTCATGCTCCTGCAAGTAGCTCCCGAGATTGACTAACTCCCGCCATGCACCGAGCTTTTTATACAGCAGGCCGCCGCACCCGCGCCAGGCGATGTCCAGATGCCGCGCTCCAGGCGGTGCCGCGCGGTCATGGCAATGGCCTGCAGCTCTGCGCTGGACTCGCCCTCCAGCCAGACCTGGGCGCAGGGGCAAGGGCGTGGGGTCTGCACACGCTGGCTCGGCGGTTGACGCCGCGCACTCTGCACACGGCCGCTCGCCTCTCTGCAAGCGTTGCATGCCCGGGATGGAGGACCAGGCCGAGGCCCAGCGGCGCTTCCGGCGTCTGTGTTGCAGGCATGCGCCACCTCGTTCGTGCATGGGCTTGGTGCCATGCGCACGCCCGAGGTAGCAGCGCCATAAGAGTGACTGCACTGATTCATGAGTGACTTGCAATCCCGCGCTTGCATGCAGCAGTGTTAGTGTACCATTCTGTCATTTACTCCGTCCCTTCCCCATGAGGCGCGCCTGCGCAGCATTCGCAAAACCACCGTTCGCTAAGGCGCCGCCGCCATTGGCGGCATCGCTGTCGCCGCCAGCGGGCGCCGTGTCCCACGCAAAGGGCCAGTAGCAGCGCTTCAGGAAGCGCAGGATCTCGGCCAGCACCGCCGCCGGGCACGTGTTGAGCACGGAGCCGTCTGGCCGCGTCACCGCATTGCGACTGAGGCCCAGCAGCGGCGTCACGCTCGGCAGCCTGCACGTGCGCTCATGCCGAATTCAGCATGCGCTGAGCGAGGCCATAATTTGCAACCAGTGCAGGTGCTGCGCGGGTCCGGAATCCGTGCACAGCATGGCGGCACGATGCACGGACAGCCCGGCACTTGGCATCAACATATAAGGCAGAGACAGTGCTTGCTCATGTCACCACCCTGTGTTGCCACATCCCTCCACGGCGGCATGCGGGAGCTGCAGCACGCCAGTCACTCATGCATGCATTGCTGTGCCAGCAGTGCATAAATGACTGGCGTGCTGCAGCTCCCGCATGCCGCCGCGGAGGGATATGGCCACACAGGGTGGTGACATAACCGCGCGCAGCATGCGCCCCCGCTTGAGCGCAGGCAGCGACGCCGATCGCAGCCAGAATTGCTTGCATGCGCTCACAGGCGTGCATGGCAGAGTGCTTGATGCGCTCATTCGCCTACCACACCCGCATCCACACTCGCGCATGGAACACGCAGGAAGCTGGTTGGCCAATGGAGAGGTTCACTGGCGCGACCGGGGCGCACTCGTCCAGGCGCGAGCAGTCTATGCGCACTGCAAAGGCCACGGCGCGGCGCGCGAGCAGCCGCTGCATCACCTCCGCGTACAGCACGGCCAGCACGGCGGGGATGCCCTTGCGCGTGATGAGCGCCTCGTGCAGGTACCCTGCGGGCCGCCCTCCCTGCTTGTGGCAGCAAGGTGCTCCTGCAAGCAACACTCCGCCTGGACGGGGGCACACACTATATCATGCAGGGCATATATAGCACCATATTCAATGCCTTGGAGCTGATGCTTGGCGCTGAGCCAATGCTGGGTAGGTCGCAGGAATGCAGCTGGAGCCATGCATGCAGTGCCATGCACACTTTGCAAGCGCTGGGCTGCAGACCGCCGTCGGATGCAAGAGAAAAGGGCATCATACAGAAGCAATGATGGCATGCGCCAGCCACGCAGAGGCCAGCACTCAGATTTTTTGGACATGCACGTGAAAGTACCTAGGCGCGCGTCCTCCCAGACGCCAGGGTGGTCCAGGTGCGCCCCGGCTGGCAGGCCGCTGCGGCCGCCGTGCGGCAGCATGAAGCGCGCCTCGCCAAACAGGTAGCCCGACACAGCCTGGTGCAGCGGCGCGCGCAGCTTGAAGGGGAGTCGGCCACACTGAAGAGTACGCTGGCACTGCCTGGCCGCAATTGCCAGCAAGCAGGAGGAGGGGCGCTTGACAAGCGTAGCACGTCTTCATAACAGGGCTCCGCCGACTGTCGAGAGGCTGGACTGGGTGCTGCCTGGCGACGGGCAAGCAAGGCGTACCTCCAGCACAGCTTCTGGTGGCGTGTCGTCAGGGGGAAGCAAGCGCAGTATTCGCCGCTCCAGGTCTGACACCAGCGCCTCAATCCGCGCTAGGAAGGGCTGTTGCCCGAAACAAGCAGTGCCTCTCAGCTTTCTGACTGGTATGCACAAGCCCATGCACCACCCCACACTACCCATACTGCCCACCCATCACCTCAGTTTGCAGGTACAACACAAGCATTGAGCACTGACAGCATTGGCAAAGCGGCGCTTGCCTGGATGGGCAGTCTAACAGTGCTGTGTGACACTATGGCGTCGTCTTCGGCCGCAATTTGGAGCGCGGCCTCTGCCACGCTTAGTGCTGACTCGCCCTGGGAGATGTTGAGCAAGAAGGCTCGCCGCGCATCGAAGGCGTGCACCTCCGAGTGGTCGACTCTGTCGCCAGATTGGCCACATGAACAGTCAGACAGCAGCCTCACATACCGCGCTTGCCTTTATCGATGCGCACTGCACACTGTAAGTGGAGGCGGAGCTTCTGCACCTCCTGTACCGCGGGTCGTCCTCTGGCACCGAGCGTTCTACCACCTGGCGCGTCCTCTTCCGCGGATGCATGTCTCCGCCTGCCCTCATGCGCATTCCATCGCCGCGGCGGCGCTGAGCTGGCCACAGACTGGTGCTGCCAGTGTTGCAGTGACACCATACCATCACCAAAGCAGCCTTAATCAGCACTCACATTGCGCGAAAGGTGTCCAAGTGTTTACTAGTACGGCTAGGCTGCTGCATGCGCCAGCTGGGGCTGCTACAGCATGCAGCCCCAAACATTGCATGCAAATGTTAAATGTTTGCATGAAGTGCTTTGCAGGAAATGTACAGTACAGTGAGTATCACCGTTTGAAGTCTTGTTGGGCCTCGCCGTAGCTCAGTAACATAGGTGAGTCTGCATGTCTGTGGTTGCCGTTGCCCTGATACTCCCCTACTCATGCTTGCATGTCTGCTCAGGGGGGCCAGCGGAGGGAAGCAGGTGAGCAACCATGAACCGCGCAACTGCGAACGCACACGCGCGCTCTGCTTTGGTTGCTCACCGATGCCTCCGGCAGGGCAGGCACCCAGCAAGGGCCAGACGTCGAACAATGCATGCATCTAAATGCATGCTAAATGCATGCCCCAAGGCGTCCTTCTTGAACATCGCAAATCAAATCAAATCAAAGCGTGAGCAGCTCGCATGTCTCTGCCGGCGGTAGCGGGTCAACGAAGCAGAGCGCGATGTAAAACATTGAGGTCCTGGACGCTCCGGAAGTGCCCTGCGCTGCGCCCTGCGCTGCGCTCAGCCCTCCTCCGAGAGCTGCTTGGCGGCGTGCAGCGCCTTGCTGGCTGTGAGTCGCTGCTCCGGCTTGCGCGCCAGCAGGCCCTGCACCAGCGCCGCCGCCTGCGCGCGCACAACCTCTTGCAGGCAGTTCTGAACAAAAATGGGGCATGTACACACGCCACGTACAATACACTAAATTGTTTGATAAGACAGCAAGGCTGATGTCAAGGCAATCTGTACTTAACTTGCATGCACGGCATGGTAGATGCACAGCGGTGGTAGCAAGGCAGCTGGTCAAGCCTCATACTGCTGCTGATAGCCAGGATCATGGCCACATGTTCACTCCCTCACGCGGGCCCTATCTCCGCGCCTGGCTGTCATGGAAGAGCACCCAGAGCGACGGGTCGGCCTCGAACGGCAGCGGTGAGAGCCCCAGCAGTGCGGCAGCAACCTACATGGAAGAAGGTGCTTGCTCAGCACAGCTCTGCACGCCAGCTGTTGTCAGGATGAGCCGCTCTGTTTGCAGTCATACAGACCCCGCCAATTGCTGCAAGCTCCAGCAGCTATTGGGACAGGACCGGTGCATCATGGCACACACGCAGCCGTTTAAAATCCCAGCAAACTCATGTCTTCTGAGCCTCACCATGGTGTGCTGCAGCCACCCCGTCAGGAGGTAGGCCCCACTCGACAACATGCGTCGGCCTGCCACCAACGTCCCAGCGAGGCGTGCCGCGCCGCGCCTGCTCGTCGCTGGTGTCGCCGCCGAACAGCGGCCGCCCGGTCAGCAGCAGCCAGGCCACCACGCCGACCTGCCACATGTCGCTCGCCGTGTCCGCCACAAAGTAGGTCGGCCCGGCCGGCGCGGTGGGGTCGGGGCCGGCGCCGGCCTTGGCGGCCGCGTCCACGTCGGCGTCGGCCGCGGCAGCCGCCGCCAGGCGCGCGCGCGTCGCGATGGCCATCGCGTCTGCGCACACCACCTGGCCGCATGTGGGCGGCAGTCAGCTTGCAGACAACGCGGCGTGCCGGCGCCCTGCAAGGCGGCCGCGCCGCCGCCAGCTTGCCCGCCATGCGCAGCGGGGCCGCTGCATGCGCACGGCATGCGATCGGACGCATGGCATGCGAGCTTTGGGGCTCATGCGGAACATCACTAGCCCGTCCACGCCTGTCTTTTTGGCTTCTGACGCAGGTGTCTGTGCCACTTAGGCACGCCATGGCAGGCGCCGCGGCCCTGCCAAAGCGCGGCTCTGGCCACTGCATGCACCGCGCTCACGGGCAGGCTCCTGTCTGCACACACTGGCCGCTCAAGCAGGCGGGCGCACCTCAGGCGCGGCGTAGCGCAGCGCATACGCGGACGGCAGCGCGGCGTCAGCGCCCTTGCGCGCCCAGGAGCCGCACGCGTCCAGGCGCCAGCGCGCGACCGCGTCGCACCACGTCACGTTGCCGGCCTGGATGTCGCGGTGCAGCTGCGCGCGCGCGCCGCGCGATCGCTGCCGGCGCGTTTGCGTGGACCCCACGGCGCTCGCAGGGCGCGCTGGAGCGCTGGCGGTCGCCTTCCAGGCAGCGCGCGGGCTGCACGTGCGGGAAGCCGACGCCTCCTGGACCCTATAGGGCTGACCCCAAAGTGTCGGGCCTGAGCAGGCGCGCGCCAGCACGCGGCAGCGCCGCCCAGGCCAGCGGTGTGGGGGGGCCCGCGCCATGCCGCGGCCGTGCAGGTAGGTCACGGCCTCCAGCAGCTGGCGCAGCGTGGCCTTCTGGCGCGCGGCGCTGGGGTGGCGCTCCATGCGGCCCAGCCAGTCGGCGAGCGAGTACGCGCCGCGCTCGGTCACCAGGCACGCCGGGCTGGCCACGCCCGACGCCAGCGCCACGCCGCCCGCCTCGAAGCAGTCCAGCATGCCTGCGCGGGGCGGCGCGCGGCTGGGCGCCCGGCGGGCGGGCGACGCGCCGTGCCGTGGGGCCCGCGCGCTTTTGCTAGGGCGCGTCGGCGATGGCGCCGGACTGCAAGCACGGTGATGTGCGTCGGCGGCCATTTGCAGCGGGCCATTCACGCGCTGCGGAGCAGTCGCGTCGCGGTGCACCTCGACGCCCCCCGACGAATCCGCCCCCGCGCCGCCCGGGCGGCCGGGCGCCTGGCCGGGCGGCCGACCGGGCGCGAAGCGGGCGCGCGCCCGGCACGAACGCGGCGTTGCGCGCGAGCTGGTGGAACTTGCGCTGGTGCGCAAAGTCGGCGCCGTCCACCAGGAAGGCCAGGCGCACGGGGCACGTGCTGCTCAGCTGCGTGCCCGCCGCCAGCACGCAGGCCGCGCCCTGGAAGCGCGCGCCCTCCACCTCGTACTTGCCTGCGCCGCCCCGCGCGCACGCGCCTCAGGGCAACCCGCCCGGGTGCGTGGCCTCAGGGCAAACGCACGCGCTGATGCCTGCGCAGGCCAGGGGAAACAGGCGCACGCAGGACCTGCGCTGCACAATGGGCGAGAGCGCGCGAAGCGCCGCTAGTCCGGCACATGGGCGCTGGACGGGGTAGGCGCGGGCGGGCGCACGGGCATTCACGACAGGGACTCTGCCTTGCCACGCAGTAAGCAAGCATGAGAGGTGGCCTGCGAGCTCGGAGCAGAGCTGTGCTGTAGGACGGCCCCGCCATGGAGCACCAGGCAGCCTGCGAGCTGCCCCCGCACGGCATCCCCGGCCGCAGCATGCCGGCGCCGCACCAGCAAAGTGCATCTGCTGGGTGAGGACCTGGACGATGGCTACCCTGTACCTACCCTGCCAGCTCAGGCGTCATTGGCTCCTCCGCGCCCGCACCGGCAAAGCGCGTCTGCTCGGTGAGGACCTGGATGACGGCATTCAGCTGCGCCGCGGCGGCGCCGCCCGCGCCGACGGCCGCGAGGCGCGCGCGCTCGGCGCGCGCGCGGCCCAGCAGGCCCGCGATCGCGGCCGGGCCGTTCTCCTGTCGCCCATGCATGCGCCATCAGGAAAAGCACACGATGATGCATTACGCACTGTCGCGAGTAGCGCATGCGTAGGGTCTGCACAGGACGCTGCAAAGCGCGCGCGCTGCTGGGCGCCGGGCCTGCGCGCCTTTGTGAGCGCTGCTTGGAACGCGGACAGCTGCGCGTTCGCGGCGGCGATGCGGCCGGTCGTGTCCAGCGCTTTGGACGGCGACAGGAACAGCGGGGCGGCCGGCGAGCCGGGCTCCGGGGCCCGCCGCTGCTGGGCCCCCGCCAGCGCATCTGCGCAGGGCTGCCAAGCCCCTGAGTCCCCGCTTTTGGCAAGAATATATGCAGAGGGCTCACCGCATTGTGGTCACACATGCTGAGCAGTGGAGCACACACCTCACCTGTTGGGTGCGCCAGGATCATGCGAGGGCGCACTGCCATGTGCACGCACTTGTGCTCCCTGAGTACGCTTGTAAATGACATGCGACAGATGATTATGCCAATCGCAGGCATCCTTAAGCTTCACGCAAGCGCTGCAAGCACAGCTGGAGCTGATGCGCGGGACACAATAAGACGGACCGCGCAGGGGCAGCAGTGGTGCGGGTGGAGCTGCGTCAAACCCTGTACCCCGCGCCTGCGTGCGAGCGCAGCGCATGGATGGCGGACTTGACGCGGTCCTCGCTGGCGGGGCTGGCCGAGCTGCCGGGCCGGCCCGGCAGCCGCCCGCCGCTGGGCGGCCGCCGCGCCGGCGACTGCTGCAGGCTGCCCGCAGGCGACGGCTGCCGCTGCGCCGTC
>JAABUY010007419.1_pt1 | contig 10425 bp, 9 predicted proteins | sample 5560271 | NCBI WGS metagenome assembly JAABUY01 (sample SAMN10711886, study PRJNA513374) | rock metagenome | isolation source: Antarctica rocks | place: Antarctica: Victoria Land, University Valley
CGACACCGACGACACCGCCCAGGTACCCCCCGGCCGCACCTGGTTCTCCTCGCTCGACAGACGGGAACGCCGCACCTTCATCGGCTGCTTCGCCGGCTGGGCGACGGACGCCTTCGACGTCCAGGTCTACAGCCTGGCCATTCCCGTCCTGATCAGCATTGGCTTTCTCAGCGGCACCGCCGAGGCCGGCCTGATCGGCACGGCTGCCCTGTTGAGCTCGGCCTTCGGCGGCTGGTTGGCCGGCATCTTGTCGGACAAGCTCGGCCGGGTTCGGACCTTGCAGCTGACCATCGCGTGGTTCGCGGTCTTCACCGCTCTCTCGGGCCTGGCGATGAACGCCGACCAGTTGCTGGTGGCCCGGACCCTGATGGGCTTCGGCTTCGGTGGCGAATGGGCAGCCGGCGCCGTGCTCATGGGCGAGACGATCCGCTCGCGCTACCGCGGTCGCGCCATAGGGGCTATGCAGTCCGGGTGGGCGATCGGCTGGGGTGCAGCCGTGCTGGCGTCCACCGTGGTCGCGACGCTGTTCCGGCCTGAACTCCAGTGGCGCGTGCTGTTCCTCCTCGGGCTCCTCCCTGCCGTGCTCGTGGTCTTCCTGCGCCGCAGCGTCCCTGAGCCAAAGGTCGCGGCGGTCGCGAAGGCCCCGTCGGAGACAACCGCAGCGGTCAATCGTCAGAGCTTCCTGGCCATCTTCTCCGCGCCGCTGCGCAAGCGCACCGCCACCTGCGTCCTGTTGTGCGTCGGAGCGCAGGGCGGCTACTACTCGCTCGTCACGTTCCTGCCCCAGTTCCTCGCCGCCGAAAGAGGCCTGAAGATCCTGGCACTCGGTGGAACACTGGCACTGGTCATCGTGGGCGCCTTCGCCGGTTACCTGTTCGGCGCCTGGCTGACCGACAAGATCGGGCGGCGACCCATGCTGGTCAGCACCGCGTTGAGCGCCTTCCTGATCGTCCTGCCGATGACCGCGTTCCCGCTGCCGACCAGCGTCTTCACTGTTCTGTCCTTTCCGCTCGGCTTCTTCGCCTCGGCATACCTCAGCGCTATGGGCTCCGTGCTGGCCGAGCAATTCCCCACGACCGTGCGTGGCTCCGGTATGGGGTTCTCCTACAACTTCGGTCGCGGCATCGGCGCCCTGTTCCCCTTCATGGTCGGGTCGCTCGCGGGATCCCTCACGCTCGGGGTGTCGATCGCAGTCTTCGCGGGCTTGGCCTACGGCGCGATGATCGTCGCTGCTCTCCTGCTGCCCGAGACCCGTGGCATCGACCTCGCGAAGATCTGACTTCATGCCGCCGGCGGAGGCACTCACGTAATCTACGACTACTGCGTGATCGGCGGCGGGATCGTCGGGATGTCGACGGCGATGAGCCTGCTGCGCCAGCGGCCCGGTGCACGCCTGGTGCTGGTGGAGAAGGAGGCGGGCGTCGCCCGCCACAGACGGGTCACAACAGCGGCGTCATCCACTCCGGCATCTACTACGAGCCCGGCTCCCTGAAGGCGGAGCTGTGCCGACGTGGCGCGCGCGCCACCAAGGAGTTCTGCGCCAAGCACCATATCGACGTCGCCGTTCCCGGCAAGCTCCTGGTGGCCAGCGACACGCGCGATGCGGCTCGCATGGACGCACTGCAGGCGCGGGCGGGGCACAACGGCATCGCCGTCGACCGGCTGTCCGCAACTGATCTGCGCCGGCTCGAGCCCCACGTGCGAGGCGTAGACGCCCTGCACGTCAAGGAGACGGGCATCGTCGACTACACGTCGGTCTGCCTAGCCATGGAGGCCACGGTCCGCGAGGCCGGCGGTGAGATCGAGACGGGAGCCGCGGTCACTGCGATCCGGGAGTCCGCGGGCCAGGTTGTGGTCCAGGCGGGCGAGCGTCGCTGGACGGCCCGGCGGCTGGTGGCGTGCGGGGCTGCAGGCCGACCGGGTGGCGCGCATGGCCGGAGTCGCCACCACCGCCCGGATCATCCCGTTCCGTGGGCTGGCATGGGAGCCTGTGGTGGAAGCCAGAGCGCTACACGCGCGGGTTGGACGATCAGCGCGATCGCCCGGCACCTGGAGATCAACCGGCGCACCGCGCGCCGGTATCTGTCCGGCGAGGTCGAGGTGGGCAAGCGCCGCCCGGCCGGCCCGGATGAGTTCGAGCGGCTCGCCGCCTACGCCCGCCAACGGCTGATCGATGATCCGCACCTGTGGGCCTCGACGTTGCACGACGAGCTGCTCGCGCTGGGCTACCCAGGGGCGTATCCGTCGCTGCCCCGGGCGCTGCGCGCGCGGGGGCTGCGTCCGCATTGCGAGCCGTGCCAAGGGGTGAAGGGCCGGGAACAGTCGATCATCGACCACCCGGCCGTTGGAAACGCAGTTGGATTGGCCTGACCTGTTTCAGCGTCAAATGTCGCACTTGGGGCTGTTGATCAGACCACATCTGGGGCTCGCACTCGGCGATGCGGGGGGACTGGTGACCCCCGCGCCGGCGGGCACCTACGTCGCCGACGGCCCGGCCCACGGCGGGCCGACCACCACCCCCACCAGCATCCACACCGACGATGAGGAGACAGGACGTCATGGAACACCGCGAGCTCGAGGAGATGCACGAAGGACTGGACCAGGCCCTGCGGTCGGCGTTGCAGGGCCTCGGCAGCCTGCGGGAACGCCAAGCCCGCCGCGCCCAGATGAGCGCCGACCAAACGCGGGTGGCCGCCGCCGCTGACCGCCACCAGTTCGAGGCATACCAACAGGCCCAGGACGCGATGCTGCGCGAGCAGCTGGGCAACGTCACCACCGACAAGTGGTGGGACACCACCACCCCCCAGGACATGGCCCGCACGGTGGACTTGGCCGAGCGGTACGCCGGCATCAGCCCCTACGCCAACGCCGCCCTCGACAATGTGCGCAGCGAAGCCGAACGCCGGGGAGTGGACCTCACCGCCCCACCACGCGACGTGCACCAGGGCGCACAGGTTGCGGAGAACGCAGCAGCGGTGGACCGCGTCGTGGCCGCGGTCGAGGAACTGCCGGCGGGCAGCGACACTCTGGACGACTACCGCTCCACCGATAACCGCCGTGACGTGATCGACCCCGCCGCCCACCACAGCGGCCCGGCACCCGGTCGGGAACCGCAGGGGCAGACCCGACCCCCGGCGGCGGCGCAGACCCATCCTACGAACGTGCCCGGGCCTCGGACATGGCCGGTGCCGATCCGGAGCACGTCCGAACCCGGCTGACCGTGGCGAATGCGTTCGTGCACCCGATCCGCGGCTACACCACCGGCCGCGGCAACACCGCGTCCGGTGACGCCGCCGCCCCGTCGCGGCGCCAGCAACTCAAACGGGGCAAGTGAGACCGCGGTGGGACCGCGGCCTTGTCCATGGTGGTGGTGAAGCGCACCGGTCCGGGGGGTGACGTGGTGCCGATCAGATGCTGTTTAAAAACCGGTCCAGTGTCGCCTCGCGCGCATAGGCCGCGTGCTCGATCGCGGCCTTCGCGGCCGCCTCACCATCGCCCGCGAGGACGGCTTCGGTGATAGCGGCGTGCTCGAGGACGATGTGCGCCATCCGTTCACCGCTGTAGCTTCGAGTCCCGAACCGTCGGATCGCCGTCTCGACCGTGCCGAGTAGGCGAGAGAGGTAGGCGTTGCCGGCCATGGCCGTGAGGGCCCCGTGGAACTCTATGTTTAGTCGAGAGAACTGGTGTGGCTCGCCCTGCTCGGCGGCGGCGGCCATACCGTCGTGCAGTGCGGAGAGCACGGCCTTTGCGGCGGGGGTGCCGTGGTCGGCCGCCATTCGCGCGGTGAGGCCCTCGAGGCTGCCACGTACCTGGTAGACCACGGACATGTCTTCAATGGTGAGGGTCGTGACGCGCGCGCCCTGGCCGGGAGTGCGGTGAATGAGGCCCTCCTCCTCGAGCCGGTTGAGGGCCTCCCGCACTGGGGTGCGCGAGACGCCGAGCAGCTCTTTGAGCGACTCCTCGCGAAGCCATTCGTTCGGTGCCAGCACGCCGTCAAGGATCGCCTCGCGTAGAGCACGCGTTGTGGCGGCGACGGCGTTGCCGCGGCCGCCACGGTCAGCCCGGTAAGCCGCGAGATCGGACGGCGGATCGAACCCTGCGTCGTCGTTCGCTGCCATCGCGCCCGTCTCTATTCGTGCACCTCGCGTATGTCCTGGACGAAGGAGGTGCGGCCCCAGTTCTCCCACAGTTTAGTCAGCGCTGCGTAGTCCTCGCGTCCCCAACCCTCGGTCACCGCCATCTCGTAGACGGCGTGTGCCGCGGGAATCGTGAAGATTGGAATGCCCTCGTCCTGAGCCAGCTGCTGAGCAAGCACCGAATCCTTGCGGGCGGCCCCAAGTGACATCCCTCCCTCGTACTGCCCTCGGAACACGCGCTCGCCGATGCGGTGAGTGAGCGGCCGCATCAGTCCGCCTTCGGGGGCGGCCAGGATGTCGACGATCGATTGTGGGTCGAGGCCGGTGGCGTTGGCCATGGCGACCGCCTCGCTCAGCAGCACCATTACCACGTGGGCGACGGCGTTGTTGATCACCTTCGCGGCCATGGCGGTTCCCGAGTCTCCGAGCACGGTCTGATTGGGGGTTAGGGTGTCGAACAGCGTCTGCAGGGCCTGAATTTCGTCTGGCTCGCCAGCGATCACGAGGCCCGCCGCCCCCGACCGCATCTGCGCAACGCCAGCGAGGATAGCGGCGTCGACGAGCTGAACTCCTGCGCCGGCGAGGATGGCTTTGGTGTTCAGGATGTCGCGGGGCGTGACGGTGCTCGTCTCCACCACCCGTGTCACAGCGCCGGGGGCCGAGCCAATCGCCGACGCGACGGCCAGCGACGCCTTCGGGTGCGGCAGCGAGAGCACAACGGTAGCGCACCGCGCGGTCAGCTCGGCTGAGTCGACAACCTTGATGCCGGCCGCTCTGGCTTCGGCCTGGCGCTCCGGGGAGAGGTCGCTGCCGAGCACCGAGAAGCGTGCACTCAGACGTTCGGCGATCGCGAGACCCATGTTGCCGAGGCCGATGACGCCGAGAGGCGACTCGCCTGCTGATGACCGTGCCGTGTTAAGTGCGTCAGACATAAATCTCTTCCTCGAGTTCACCGGGGCCGCTGGTTGCGTACAGCTTGCGTTCATCGTACAGTGCCGTTGCATGCAGCTTGCACACAACGGCGTGACCGGTTCAGACGTGACACTCGCGAGCGGACACGTCGTGATCCCGCGCGGCGCCATGATTGGCGGCGAGTGGCTCGCGACCTCCGGACCCGACCGTGAGATCTGCGACCCGGCGAACGGAGACATGCTGGCGACGGTGTCGGATGCTGACGGTCGCACCGTCGATCTGGCCGTGGTAGCCGCGCGTTCCGCGTTTCCAGCCTGGGCCGCGCGCAGCGTGGCGAGCCGCTCCGCCCTGTTGGAGGATGCTGCCAATGCCATTGCGGCGAACGCGGCCGCCCTGGCCGAGATCGAGACGCTCGACACCGGAAAGTCGCTGAACCAGTCGGTGAGCGATGTGCGCATAGCGGAGCGCTACTTCCGCTACTACGCCCACGCGGCTGAGCACTTCTTCGGCGACAACGTGCCGTCGTCGGAGGGCATGCTCGTCGTCACCCAGCGGGAGCCCTACGGGGTCGTTGCCCACATCACCCCGTGGAACGCCCCGATCAGCCAGCTTGCCCGGGGCGTCGCCCCATCAATCGCTGTCGGGAACACGGTCGTGGTGAAGCCCTCCGAGCATGCGCCGCTGTCATCGCTGCAGCTCGGTGAAATTCTCCGCGAGGTGCTTCCGGCGGGCGTGTTCAACGTGATTCCCGGCGACGGGGTGACCGCCGGTGCGGCGCTGGCCGCGCATCCGCAGATTGACCACCTGACCTTCACAGGCTCGGTGACAACCGGAATCGCGGTCGCGAAGGCGGCTGCGGGCAACGTTGTGGCCACGAATCTGGAACTCGGCGGAAAATCCGCCGCGATCGTCTTCGCCGACGCCGACCTCGCGGCGGCGGTGAAGTCAGCGACGGGGGCGCTCATCCGGAACTCCGGGCAGTCATGCTCGGCGCTCACCCGCTTCATCGTTCACCGAGACATCATTGAGGAATTCTCTGACCGCCTCGTCGCGAGCGTCGAAGCACTCACCGTCGGTGCCGGCATCGACGACCCAGATGTTGGTCCCCTGATCTCCGAGCGGCAGCGTCAGCGGGTGTTCGGGCTGGTGGAAGAAGCGACCTCCCAGGGCGCTCAGGTGCTCACGGGGGGCCCGACGGCGCCGGACACGCCCGCGCTCAGCAAGGGATGGTTCGCCACTCCCACCGTGCTCGGCGGGGTCACCGCCGAGATGACGATCGCGTCGACCGAGGTCTTCGGTCCTGTTCAGAGCATCCTCGTCTTTGATGACGAGAAGGATGCCGTCGAGATCGCGAATTCAACGGAGTACGGCCTCGCTGCCGCAGTCTTCACCTCGGACATCACCGTCGCTACCCGCGTCGCCCAAGCGCTCGAAGCGGGTCAAGTGCAGATCAACGGTTTCATCGGAGCGGGAGCAGAGATTCCTTTCGGCGGCGTCAAGCACTCCGGTCACGGCCGTGAGAAGGGTTTCGAGGCCCTGCACGGCTACACACAGGTGAAAACGATCGTGACGCACTACTCGAAGCGCTGAACCGATGTCCGACACCATCCCACCCGTCTACCGTAGCGCCATCGACCGGGAGTGGCGGCCCAACGCGGTATACGCGATCCGCTATGCGACGAGGCCGACAGCCCTCCGCAAGGAGCACTTCTACGGCCACGACGAGTGCGGCGACGACTCGATGCCGATCGACTACTACGTCTGGCTCGTCACGGGGCCGGGTGCCGCCATCCTGGTCGACGCGGGATTCACACCGGAAACGGCGGCGGGGCGCCCTGGCCGTAACCACCTTGGGTCACCTCTAGACGTTGCCGAGAAGCTCGGCTATCCACTCGAGGCGATCCCGAGCGTCGTGGTCTCGCACGCCCATTATGATCACACCGGTTATCTCAAGATAATGCCGAATGCGCGCATCCATCTGCAGCAAAGAGAGCTTGCCTTCTGGGTCGGGCCGCACGCTCACCGTGAGATGTACCGTAAGATCGTCGACCGCGACGACATCGTGGGCATCGTGCGCGCGAACTTCAGCGGCGCGATTGACCTCTACGACGGCGATGCCTGGATCGCACCCGGTGTCAGCGCCCACCTCGTGGGCGGCCACACCGCGGGAACCCAAGTAGTGCGTGTGGTGCTCACCTCGGGTGAGGTCATAGTGCTCGCCTCCGACGCGAGTCACTTCTACGAGAACATCTGCACCGAGAGACCTTTCTCAATCGCGCACGAGGTTCCCACCATGTTTGATGCGTTCGATACAGTCCGCCGCCTCGCCCTTCGCGACGACGGATCAGCGGGGACCGTGATCCCCGGTCACGATCCCGCCGTGAAAGACCGCTACCCCGCCGCGCTGACCCATGACGACGCCGTAACCGGTCGTGTCTGGCAGATCGTCTGACAAAACGTCGGCTATCGCCGGCCGCCTCACGGAAGGAAAACTGATGTCAACGAAGACCGCTCAGAAACTCGACAGGAATGTAACTGTATCAAGCATGGTGGGGACCGCCATCGAGTGGTACGACTTCTACGTTTACGGAACCGCTTCGGCGCTCGTCTTCGGCGCCCTCTTCTTCACGACTCTCGACCCTCTCGCCGGCACGATCGCCGCATTCGGCACCTTCGCTGTCGGGTTCCTCGCACGGCCCATCGGAGCCGCCGTATTCGGCCATTTCGGTGATCGGCTTGGCCGAAAGAGGATGCTCGTGTTCAGCCTTCTCGGTATGAGTAGCGCTACCATCCTGGTGGGATTGCTGCCCACCTACGCTCAGATCGGGATCTGGGCGCCGATCCTGCTGACACTGTTCCGGCTCGTGCAGGGCTTCTGCGTGGGCGGCGAGTGGGGAGGTGCCACCCTCCTCTCCGTGGAGCACGCCCCAGTCGGCAGGAAGAACTTGGCAGGCGCGCTCGTTCAGGTCGGTTCGCCCATGGGTCTCGTGATCTCAACCATCGTCGTCGCGATCTTCAGCGGCCTGCCGGGACACGCATTCCTCGCCTGGGGGTGGCGTATTCCGTTCCTGTTCAGCGCCGTGCTCGTCGTCATCGGACTGTTCATCCGCCTTCGCGTGACGGAGAGCCCGGAGTTCGAGAAGCTCAAGAAGGGGGGTGCGACCACCAAGATGCCCCTGCTCCGGGCCTTCCACACCTCGCCCGTGCAGATCTTGGGTGGCATCCTGCTCACCTGCGGGCCCTTCGTCTACTTCTACTTCTTCACCACGTTCCTCCTAACGTTTGGGTTGAACAAACTGCATTTCGATCGCCAGTTCCTCCTTATCGTGGTGGCGGTCTCGTCAGCGATCGAAATCTTCACCTTGCCTCTGGCCGGGACCCTCGCCGACCGCGTGGGCCGCAATAAGGTTTTCCTCATCGGCGCGATCGGACTGATCGTCTTCGCCTTCCCGATGGTGGGCCTGCTGGTCGCCTTCCCAGGCAACGTGGCGGTCATACTCGCGGTGATCATCGTTGGGATCACGATCATCCACCCGCTCACCTACGCGTTGCTGTCCGCGATGTTCGTCGATCTCTTCAGCCCGGAGATCCGCTACACCGGCATCTCGCTCGCGTTCCAGCTGGGCGGAGTGGTGGGGGGGTTCTCCCCGCTTATCTTCACCGCGATGCTCACGACACACGCCTGGGAAGTTCTCATCCCGGGCTATATGGCGCTCCTGTCGGCGCTGACGATCCTCGCCGCGATCGTGCTGATACGCGCCAAGCGCCGGCGCGAGCGAGGACAGAGCGTCCGACTGTCAGCGCTGGGCGGCGTCGCGAGTGCGGCACGCTGACTGCCGTGAAACGGGCGAACCATCATCGCCGCGGCCTTTCACTCGCATCAATCATCCGGTAGGCGATAGAAGCACGTTGCCCCCGCATGCGACCTGACAGGACGCGGGGAGGGGTACGTCGGCCCTGCGGCGAACTAACCTGCTCGTCGCCGCAGGCAGACTGTGGACCCTCAACTGTTGTGTAGCCACGCGAGCAGCGGCATGGCCCGACGCAGCCGCGAGCGCGGTTTGCTTTGGGTGCGGCTGGGAGAACCTGCGGACTAGCCCGAAGTTACGACTTTGGTGACGGGTGAATCCGCTGCTGAGGAGGGAATTCATGCGTTTGTGGGGTGGGTGTTCTGGCTACGTCAGGGTGAGGGGGATGGTGGCGTGCAGGAGTTCGAAGGCTCGGCGTTGCGTGGTGGTGGCGATGGTGAGGGTGGGCACGGTCGGCAGGTTCGGGTTGGTGCCGTAGCGGATGTCGTTGCGGGTCACGGTGGCGAGGTGGGCGAGCAGGGATTGGAAGGAACGCACGGGTTGACCGTCGGGGTCGGTTTGGCGGGATGCTTTGGTGTGCGCGGTGGTTGAGCGTTTCGCGGGGGCGACGGGGTCGGCGGGTTCGGGTCGGTGCTCGTCGGTGAAGGTCAGCGGCGCCCAGGCTCGGCGCAGGTGCCAGATGAGGTAGGCGGCGAGCATGCACAAGAACACGTGGGCACGGACCCGGGTTTCGGTGTAGTGGTGGATCGGGCGTAGCGACAGGTCGATGGCCTTGAGGCTGCGGAAGTCGCGTTCGACCCGGGCCAGCGATTTGTAGGTGGCCACGGCCCGTCCGGTGGGCAGCGCGGTGGCGGACACGGAGGTGCGGATGACGTAGATACCGTCCAGGGCGGCTTCGGCGTCGATGGCACTGTGGTTGCGGACGGCGGTGAACACCCCCTCGGCGATGTGCACGGTGAGGTGTTTGCTCATCTTGTAGCGGCCGATCACTTTGCCGTAGCGGGTGCCGATCGCGGCGGCGTCGACCAGGCGCCCGGCGGTGACGGCGGCATTGATCTTGGCCAGCTCGGTCTCGGTGGCCACCAGCAACGCCGCACGCTTGTGCGCGCGGTGGCCGGCGAGGGCGGGGTTGCGGCAGGCGATGAGGCGTTCGCCGGGGTAGTCGGGGTGGGTGATCTCGGCGAGGTTGGCCTCGTCGAACAACGACATTTGCAGGGGCCCGGTGTCGGCGGCCAGCGCGGCGATCGCCGGGGCGCGTAGCGCGGTGACCCAGCCCATCCCGCCGAGCTCGCGCAGCGGGTCGGCGGTGTTGCCGGCCACGACCCGGACCGCGACGGGGCGCCCGTCGGGGTCGGTGAGCAGCCCGTACTCGATCTGGGGTAATCCTTTCTTGCCGTCGCGGGAGTAGCCGCAGGCAGCCAGCGGGCAGTGGGTGCCGGTCACCCAGGAGGAGGACAAAATCGAACAACGCCAACCGAGCCGGGTTGACCTCGGAGTTGAGGTGCCGTGCCGTCAACGCTTGTTCGATGGCGTCTTGGCGTCTTGGCGTCTTGGCGTGCGGCGAGCCA
>JAABUY010007423.1_pt1 | contig 10420 bp, 10 predicted proteins | sample 5560271 | NCBI WGS metagenome assembly JAABUY01 (sample SAMN10711886, study PRJNA513374) | rock metagenome | isolation source: Antarctica rocks | place: Antarctica: Victoria Land, University Valley
CGGCTGATGTGCGAGTACGCGCGCTCGCTGCGCGGCGGCACCGCGCGCTCAAGAATTGCGCCGCTCAGGCCCAGCAGCATACACCGGTGTGTGACTGTGGCCCAGGCATCTGCCTCCCCTGGCTGCGACCACGACGTGGGCAGCCCGCGCGGGCCAGGCCAGCAGGTAGCACGGGCAGGGAGGTGCGCACGCTTGCCGCAGCAACACCAGTGCACGCCGAAGCAGCAATGCTGCTGCCACATCAGAGAGGCCCCTCGCTGCCAGGTCAAGGGTGCAGGCTGGGAGGCTAGGAGGCAGGTTGACACGCCTGCACCGGCCGTCTGACAGCGAGGACAGCTCGTTGCCGCCGGCGCTGCGGCGGCCGCGCACCGCGCGCTCCGCGTTCAGCCGCTGCAGCAGGCGCCAGGCAGTCAGGCTCGACGCACGGTGTTGCGCTGCAGGAGGTTTCGCAGCGGCTGTACTGCAGTCCCGGCAGCGGTCAACGCCGCCAAACTCAAAGCCAAGCACCTCGCCACGAGCTCAGGGCGCCTGCCTGGTCGCCCCAGCTGCGCAGCCCCGGCGGTCAAACACGCGGTGTGGCCCTCAGGGGGACAGCCGCGCGGCCTGGGGTGGAGCACCTGGCGCTTGGCCGGCGGCCTGGTCAGCTCCTCCAGGTCCGCGTCCTCTGCGTCGTCGTCCTCGTCGTCCGCGCCCACGCCCCCCGCAAAGTGCTGCTGGTACAGCTGCGCGTGCGCAGCGGCCCCACGTCGGACCAGGTGCTCGCCTGTCGCGCCGCGAGCTGCAGACAGGCGCGCGGGCCAGGCCGCACGTCCTGGTTGTTGCGGATCTCATGCGGCTCGTTGCACATCCTGCTGTAGCGCTGCAGCACGGTGTCCATGTCGGCGCTGGAGTACTGGAACAGCTTGTGGTTGGAGTTGAAGATCACGAGCGCGATGTCGCAGCCGCACAGCACGCTCAGCTCCATCGCCTTTTTCATCAGGCCATTCTTGCGCTTTGTGAAGGTGACCTGGACGCGCACCGCTCAGTGCCGCTGCAGGCTCAGCGCTGCTGAGGGCACGCAGCTGAGCATCGCTGCGCTGATGCACTGCAGACCAGAGCTCAAGAGACTATAACCGCACCTGGCGGTTCCTTTCGTCGCTTATTTTCTCGATGCGGATCTTCTTGCGCCCCACTGCAAGCACAGCCCGAGACTCGGGCAGAAACAGGTGGCCCGTCAATGCACACCGGCAGAAACTGCCGGCCAGGCTCCCGAGCTCGGGCAGGCGGCCAGGGACGCACTCCGGCCGAGTTTGTGTAGCCCTGCTCACTGCCGCTTGAGCCTCTTGGCTTGATACTCCCAGACCTGCTTAGGATGTGCACTGACTGGTGTCCAGCAGGCTGCTCCTATGAGCACCCACTCTGAGCATCAGCTGAGGCAGAGCTGGCACCGCGGCTGCAGGCGCCCTGTTTGCACGGCCGTGGTTTTGCGGCAGCCCTGCAATATACACCACTCCTCAGTGTCAAAGCAGCGTCACAGCAACGGCCGCTTCTATCTGTCAGGTCAGCTGCTGTACCGTGGGTCTCAGCATTGGCTCTCTCCATCGCTGCAAAGGTGGAGATCTGTGAGGGCAAATGTGAGGTTAATGCCCCCGCCATAAGTAGGCCCCGAGGGGGCCGGTGCATTTGCTGCCCATGAATGCACCTGTGGTCTGTGCAAGCTTGCCTCAGTGCCAATGCTCATGCGAACAGGCGGTCAGTAGCTGTAAAGTCTTGTAGGATGAAGTTGGACGGACTGTGACCAGCTGATGCCCTGCATGAGCGTGCTCACCTTGCTGCACGCGCTGCCGGTCAGCAGCTGCCGTGCAGCATTCGCGTCTAGTGCGCATCACAGACTGTGTCGCAATGCATTGGCGCTCCAATGGGCCCACGGGCACAGGCTGCGCTGCGTCGTGGCGCTCGCCAGCCCAGCCTCGCCAGAGCGGCTGGAGCTAGGCGCTGCCATCCTTGAGCAGAACGGCCGTGCAGCTGCCCTGGAAAGCTTTGTCAAGCTGGCGGAGCTGCTGTGCATCGCCGCCGCGGGCGGCCTGCAGGTGGCAGTGGTGCTCGTGCACCTCCGCGCGGCGCCCGCGGGGGAGCGTGAGCAGGCAGCGGAGGGCAGGAGGCACAGCCGGGCCGAGGAGCGCACCCACACATGCCTGGCGCATTGGTGTGGTGTCTTGCGTTGCTCCAGTCGCTGCAGTGTCTGAGAAGAGCCAACTGCTGATTGGTGTTGTGTCTCGCGTTGCTCCTGACGCTGTGGTGTCGTGGAAGAGCCAACTGCTGACCAAGCGAGGGTGCTGCAGGCTGTGGACCCTGCGCCCGCTCCAGCGCCGCAGTGGGCGCCGCTGGCGCCGAGCGCCGCCGGGCTGGCCGTCGTGTTTGCGCTGCTGTTTGGCTGGCTGGGCCGCGCGCTGGCTGCTGGCAGGCGCTGGCCCCTGGCCCGCCCCTGCCTGTGCCGCTCTGTTTGGAGGCCAAGCGCAACCCGCCTGCGGCACGCCTGGCTGTGTGGTTACTTTTGCGTATCCCTCTGACCGAGGGCGGGGTGCTGCGCTGCTGACGCTCCTCGGGTGCTGCCCCTGTGAACCAGGACGCGGCGGACGGAAGGTGACTGGAGGGCCGGGCTGCTGCGCAGGCAGCGCGAGGCGCCGGCGGGGCTGTCGGCCGGCGCGCGCGTGGCGCGCCTGGAAGTGCTGGTCAACAGGCAGGCGCAGGCGGCCGCGCTGGCCGAGCGGCGGCTGTCGCAGCTGGGCACGCGCGCGCGCCTGCTGGGGCGCGACCTGCAGCCCGCGCTGCGCCAGGTGCGCGGCCATATCAGGCATGGTGTGGAATTTTATGAGCATGCGGGGTTGGCTCGCGGTGACGTGCTGCGCCAGGTGCTGCCCGCCTCGTAGGGTATCATAGGGCGAGAACCAATCTCCAACCTGCACACCAGGCTCGAGCGGCCCTGGCTGATCCGGGCGAGGGCGTTCAAGCTGTTTCAGTTGGCGCCGTGCAGGCCGCTTCGCCGTGCGAATCAGACGAGAGGCGCCAGAGCTGACGTGCGCCTGCGTGAGCCGCCGCGCGCTGCGGGGTCCGCGCAGGTGCAGGCGGAGAGCGCGACGCACGCAGACGGCCTGGCGCGCGTTGCGGCGCGCCTGGAGGCGCTGGGCGCCGAGGCGGAGGGCACGCGCGCGCTGCTGGCGGCGCTGCAGGGTGCGCGGCGTGCCCCTGCACCCCCGCATCGCCCTGGGAGGAGGCGTTGCGGGGGGTCACCCCGGAGGCCGGCAGGGCCGAGGGGGCGAACTCGAGCGCGATGCCGGCCGCGCTGCAGGGCGCGGCGCTCGCCCATGCCGTGCCCAGCGCGTCCTCGCAGAGCTGTGTGATGTGGCCAGGCAGGCACGGCGGGGGGGACATGGTGCGGTCATGCTGGCGGAGCTTGCCGCCGCTGTTTCAGACGGACTGTGCTTGCTGCACTCTGGCCCACCGCGCGCGCCAGCAAGGCCACCGTCCATGCCATACACACAGAGTGTGCCTGGGTTGAACAGGCAGGCGAACCAGAAACTGCACAGGGAGATGCTGTGTCGCTGCTGACAGAGCCTGTGTCTGTAGCCAGGTCCCTGGCCCTGCAGTCCTGCGCAGGCGCGGTCACACCCTGCACTGGTGGTCGAACAAAATAGATGGCCGTAATGAAGGTGCAGCATCTATTTCCTACAGAGCGTGAGGAGTCGAGCGTCTGGTCCTGCTGCCGCGCAGGCGCGGTCGCAAAGCAGTTTGAACTGGTCGTCCAGGCGCTCACCGCAGCGCGCGCGCTCGACGCGCAGCGCCGCCCCGCCGCCGCCGCGCCAGCCGCGCCGGCAGGCGCCGCGCCCGCGGCGACGGCGCCCCCGGCAGCAAAAGCGCCTGCAGCCGCGGGCGCGCCCCCGGCGCCCCGCAAGGGCGCTGCGGCAGCGGCGGCGGCCGCGGCGGCCGCGGCAGCGCGTGGGGCCGAGGGTCCAGGGGACAGGGACCCTGCTCCAGCATACGCGGATCCCTGGACGGCGCCCCGGGAGGGCGGCGGGGGGGCTCTCGCGCAGGGCGCTGGAGGGCGGCAGCTCGCGCCCAGTGCGGTGCGCTCCCTCGCCCACTGCTCGGGAGCTCTGGCAGTGCACCTGTGCGTGTGTGAGCGGTTCCCTACAGGCAGTTTTGTTGCTGGGTGTCAAGGGCAAGCTTGTCGTGGGCGAGTGCGTGGCGGAGCTGCTGGCGGCAGCCGAACGCACGCCAGCCGAAATAATTGCGCTGCAGCCACCCGGTCAGGGTTCCTCGCCAGGAGCCCCTCGCCCTGCCTTGCTCTGGCGCACTCGCGCAGGCGTCGGTGTCAGCGTCCGGGCGATGCTGTGGTGCACGGCGTCTGGCAGGCGGAATTTGCATGCATTGTCGAGCTGAACCTGGTGCGCCTCGCAACTGAGGGCGGCTGCTGACTTGGGAGGCTGCCGGCAGCTGTAGGCGCGTGGCGAGCGCGGTGAGCCGCCGCGGCGCGGCGCGCCCGCAGCGCAGCTGCCCGCGCGATCCGGCCGCGCCCCTGTGCAGCAGCCGGCGGCAGAGGGGCGCAGCCAGCCGCCGCGCCAGGGCTCTGGGAACGACGCGGTCACGGCGGCCGACATGCTCGCTCGCGGCCGGCCAGGAGGGGGTGCGGAGGACCCTGCAAGCGCGCCCCCGCGAGCCCTGGCGCCAGCAGGTGTAAGTGGCCTGCTGGGGCAGGCCGCGGGGGCCGCCGCCGCCGCCAGCAGCGCGCCGGAGGCGAGCTGGGTGCAGCCGGGCAGCGCGCTGCAACGCGCCATGGCCGCGGCCAGTGCGACCGCGGCCGCCCTGGAGGGAGGCAGCTCGCAGCGCGAGCAGGCGCGTCAGCGGGCCGCGCCAGCTGTGGGAGCTGGCGGCCCTGCGCCTGCGCCCTTATCGGCTGCTGCGCGGCGCGCGAGCGGGCGCGCCGGCGATGGCGTGGCCGCGCCTGCCCCCGCTGCAGCGCAGCATGCGCCACACGCGCCTGGGCCTGACGCCAGCGCGGCCGCCCCTGCCCCAGCCTCTGCACAGCAGGCAGGGACTCCGATCTGGGCCGACGCTGACGCGCAGGCTGCAAGCTGCAGTGGGTGTAATGAGCGCGAGCCTGAGGGCGGAGTAATTGAGGCGCAGCTGCGGGAAGCAGCAGTGGGCGTGTTTGCGACTGCGCCATCGAACGGTGCGGCTGGTGTTGCAGACGTGCCGGGTGTCCAAGGCCATGGTGATGGGCGGAGAGGCGTGAGCGTCGCGGTCGCCGGTGAGTATGTCACATACAGCTTCGACGAGATATGAACTCGGTGCTAGCAAGGCATCCAGGAGTTCTGCCGCCTGGTGTTGCTGCCACTTCGTACCACGAGGTCAGGTGCATCCAGGACCAAATACGCTGGGTGCTCGGATGCATGTGGAGTGTTATGCAATCTTGAGTGCGTTCATGTATTACATATATCCCCAAATGCAGCAACCACACACAAATCGTGTCATGCATGCACTGTACAAGACCTCTAAAGCAGCTGATCCCAGGGCCCAACGAAGCATGGCGGATGTTGCAACGTATGCCTGAAAACATCTGCTCAGAAGAGACAGTTAATGTGAAGACAGGTCATTGCAAATTCGGCGTGTGCGTCCACAAACATGCTCCTGAGCAATGCGCTGCTCTAGAAGAGACGGTTAATGTGAAGACAGGTCCTTGCAAATTCGGCATGTGCGCCCACAAACATGCTCCTGAGCAATGCGCCGGATATGCTGCACGGACCCTCTAACGCGCGTGGAAGGAGCATCCTGCACTGAATACACTACATGACATCACATGCCATCCTGCGCGCCATCCTGCAACTACATTTGTGCAGCTCCCAAGGCAATAGGGGATGGAGAATGGCAATCACGCTCGTCTAGGCCCATCCAAGCGGCCAAAGAATCCCAGCAGGCGCCTGCCTACACCCCGCCCATTTGGATGGGCTCGTCGTGTCCCTCGCCGGTGAAGCGCAGGGTCAGGTTCACGTGGCCGTCGGCGTCGCCGTTTGTGTGCGTCCCATGTTGCGCGACAGTGGACATCAGCTCCTGCGCAGCCGGCGCCAATTGCAAGGGCGGCACGTGCGGCGCGCACCACCAAGGCGGGAGGGCCTACTCGGCGACAAGATGGCAGTCCATGGCTATACCAGCACACAGCTCGACTGTGTCGTCTGCACCGCCGCATGCCCGACCACGGGCCCATGCGAGGTATTGTCCACAGTCAATCCTCAGATAGCATCAATCAAGGCAGAATCCGCCTGCTCGAGCTCGCACACATACAAGGAAAACCCAACATCAGATATGTCCTCATGTCCTGTCCGACCTGCGACCCAGCGCGAGCGCGCGCCTGCCGGTCGACCTGCACTTCGAAGCTGTGGCCGTTGATGTTTGCTGTGGTATGGCCAGCCATGTCCCGCGCAATCAGCATCACGTTGCCGTCCTCGTCCAGGATCTCTTCCAGTTGCTGCAGCGCGGGCGCAGCAGGGTTACCCTTTGGCGCAATGCTTGGCGCTCAGCTGTGGCGCATCTGGCGCCCATGCATGCGCACGCAGCATGACCGCCAACTGCCGCGCTTGCTCCTCGCCTGCAGTGCGCGCTCCGCATGCGCGCTTGCAGGGGCTGCACCGGGCAGCCGCGCCGGCTCGCGGCCGCCACGCTTCTGCTAGCGGACGGCGCCGCCACAGCGGCGCGCGGCGACGGGCGCGCGCCTTGAGGTGCACGTCGGAGCGGTCGCGCTGGCTGAGGATGAAGGGGAAGGGCTGCGTCAGGAACAGCGCGGTCAGCGCGGCCGCCAGGCAGGGCACCGTCACGTTGGACTGCCCGCACAGGATGGACAGGATGTGCGTCGTGGCCAGAGGCGTGCGCGTGATGGCCGTGTTCAGGCCTGCGCGCCCGGGCCCGTCACTAAAATTTGGCCAAGGGGTGGCGCTCAGCCGTGCTATCGCTGCGCCGAGCGCCGCGGGGCCGCACATAGAAGCCACAGTCCATGCAAAAAGACGGCTGTCGATGCCCGGCTGTCGTCGTGTTGCTGAGCATGGTCAGGGCGGCATGTGCACCCACAGCCCGACGGCCGCCGGCGGGCGCAGCCCGGCAGCCGCAGGGGGGGCGGCTCGGTCGCGGCGCGCGCGCCTGCGGCCGCGGTCATCGCCAGCAGCACGGGCGGCAGCGTGCCGAAGAAGGGGACGCCCGGCAGGATGGCCGCCAGCGCCTGCCCGAACGCCGTGCCGGCGAAGAACAGCGGGAAGATGAAGCCGCCGCGGAAGCCTGCGCCGCGGCGGTGCATGCGGGGGTGAGCCTGCACTGCATGCCCTGAGGCATGAAGCAACAAGGGGGCTGCCTGAGAGGGCGCCTTTCTCACAGATGGTCCTGCACATAACCCGCAAGCTGGGTGCAGGAGGCCGAGGCGATGGCTGTTGGGCTGCGGGCCTGTCGCGTGGCCGTGGGGCGCCTGCGGCCTGCTCTGTGCACGCAGCATCACCGCACACGCAGGTTTTAGAGCGGCTTGGCAAGGTCTGGCACGCAGCATGCCTTGGCATGCATATGGAGGTGCGGCCGTCAGCCAGCTTTGCTGCACTTTGGCATGGAGACTTCAGGCCCGAGTAAAAATACAAGTACCTGCAGCAACCCCAAGCACGCCACTGTGACGGGGCCACGCACAGCATGCTTACTACCCAGACCGGCGCACCCGCGCACACGCTGATGCTGATCGCCAGCAGCTTCGCGCCGCCGAGCAGCGCGTACATCCACGCCGGGTAGGCGCCCTGGCAGAAGATGCCGGTGCCCCACGCGCCGCCCTGCGGCCGCCCGGCGCTCAGCACGGCTCCCGCAGCGGCGCTGCAGGCCTCTCCGGGCATGTGCGGCCCTTGCAAGTACATGCATCCCGCTCTGCCTGGTTCACGCCTCCTGCGCAGCATCGGGCCGCCGCTCCAAGCATGCGCCCGGGCACGGGCGGCGCTTTCCTGTCCCAGTGCGGCGGTGCCAGCACAGGGGCGCGCCTGCGGCCAGATGTGGGGCAGTGGTTGCGCGGGGTTGGCGAGCGTGTTGATCTCCAGCTCGCCCCAGAACGCGACCGGCGGCAGCACGATGGCCAGGCAGCCGATCAGCACGGCGCCCAGCGTGCCGCAGGCCACCGGCGTCTTGTGTTCCTGCGCGCCGCGCGCAGGCCCGCATCGCTGCCTGACCCGCAGTGCCCTGGCGCACGTCTGACATGCGGAGTATGTGTGGATTATGCAGAGAGCTGCATGCAGGCAAGTGGTGGGCCGGAACCTTCTTGCGTGATCACAAAACATGCGGTGTGGTGGGAGCGCACACGCAGCTCACTGCCTTGCTGGCGAGCACTGCGCGTACTCACAACCCTGCATGCATGCAGGGCCTGCTGCCGCGGGCAGGGTGCACTGGGTCGGCCCTCTCCCAGCATTGCTGGGGAGCGCATGGGCAGCATGAGCTCGCCCCAGGACGGGAACTGGGTCTGCGCAGCGCTCCAGCCGCCACATGCGGGGCACGGCAACTCGGACGTCGATCAGGGCGCTGGGGCGGCCGCGCACGTTCAGGCGGATGGCGTGGAAGGCATGGTGCACCCCGTGGTGCAGCTGCATGAACAGCAGCGCGACGCCGGCCGCCAGCACGCCCATGACCACGCCTGCCCGGGGCAGCGGAGGGGAGCGCTCAAGCCACCAGGTTCCCAGGCTGCTGATCAAGCCTGATCAAGCCTGATCAAGCCACCAGGTTCCAAGGCCGCCGCACCGGCCTGGTGTGCGGGACGCAGCCGCACTCTGGGACAGACAGCTGGGACAGCGTGACAGCAGCATTGCCGGGCGTGAGCCTGCTGGGGCCGCCAGTGTCACTGTGAGAGCTGAGCGGCGTGCAAGCGTGCTCACCACAGCTGCATGTATCAATAAGTGGACGCCTTGCAGACAGTGGCCACGCCCGGCCCATGCCCTGCTGCATGTCCATCACAAGATGCCCAGGGGTGAGTATTTGAGTGTTTGTTATGTGGTAAGACAACCATGATGACACTCACCGGGCGCGCGGTTGGATGTTGCTATGCGACCAAGGCATACAGACGCACGCGCCCCCAAGCTCCCTGAGCTCGGCGCACATGGTTTGTCGTAACTCAACAAGCTGCCACGGCACATGTCCCTTGTCTCCATGCCTTTCACTGGTCAGTTCCCCGCCCGGCGGCGCACCCACGAGGACGTGCCGCGAGTCGACCTCCGGGAACTCGGCCGGGAAGTCCCAGACGGTGCCAAAGGGGCGCTGCAGCAGCGAGCGGAAGACGACCAGGGCCACCAGGCCCGTGGTCACCGCATAACTGGCCACCTCAAAGAACTGCAGGCCCGCGCGGTGCAGCACCTGCGGCGCCCGCGCCCGTGCTCGCGGCCCGCAGCGCACGCGCGCCCGCACTCCTAGCTCGTGCCTGCACTGTTGAGGCGCGGGGCGAGCTCGGCACCGCTGCACAACAAGGCGTGCTCTCTTGCTCCACGAACGTGAGCATGCTCACATCTGCCCGCCTGTGCACATGCAGCGACCCGCCTCCAGGCGCGCAGTGCGGCGTGTGCGCGAGCGTCAGACAAGCAGGCGACCCGTTGAGCGGCGCGCATGGGGCACGGCCACGCTGTGGTGCGGCCCGGCCCCTGCAGCTGCGCATGAGCTGGTGCAGCGGCACATGAGCTGGCGCAGCTACGCATGAGCTGGTGCAGCGCGCCTCCAGTGCAAACAGGCTGCCGCCGAGCGCGACGCCGAAGAAGGCGGCCAGGCCGGCGGTCATGCCCATGAGCGCGCAGTCGCGCAGGCGCTTGCCGCGGAAGCCGAACACGCCGCTGGCCACGCCGCTGACAGCCGCGCCGCACAGCGCCAGCAGCGCCGCCTCCGGGCCCAGGCTGCCGCCTGGGGCGGGGCGCGCGGGGGACCCCGTCGGTGTTGTGCGCGGGGCGCACGGAGCGTGCGCAGCGCGTCGGCGGCGCCGCTCCGGGCCCGGGCTGCCAACAGGACAGGACAGGGCTGACAGGCGTCCTCTATGGCATGGACAGCAGCCTGAACAGCGCGGACGCACTTGTGCCACAGCCACAGCAACAAGTGGACCACTGCAAGGTTGTGAGGCTGCACTGGCTTGTAGAGGCGCCTGCTCGCTGTCGTGGGCGACAGGCTGTTGTTACTGCTACAGGAGGTGGAAACACACGCCTGCCTCCAAGCACAGAGTCTGTAAATGCCACTGTGGTCTGACAGTGCATGCTCCTGCCCTCTGCCAGAGCAAGAGCACTCGGTCGTCACCGGGGAGCAAGGTCAGGCAACGCGCCTGCGGCGATGCTCATCGCCGAGCAGATGAACATGCAGGGCGCCTGCTTGACGGGGATGCGGCCGCGCTCGTGGATGGCGCGCACTG
>JAABUY010007425.1_pt1 | contig 10419 bp, 15 predicted proteins | sample 5560271 | NCBI WGS metagenome assembly JAABUY01 (sample SAMN10711886, study PRJNA513374) | rock metagenome | isolation source: Antarctica rocks | place: Antarctica: Victoria Land, University Valley
GGAAAGAAGACGATGCACGTACTGATGGTGGCCGCCAGAACAGCGAGCTGCACTTCCCTTCCACCTCTTTCCGCTGCTTCGACCGGCGACTCTCCCATCTCCATGTGGCGGAAGATGTTCTCAAGGACCACGACTGAGTTGTCGATTAGCCGGGACAGGGCGAGAGCCAGTCCGCCAAGCACCATCGTGTTGATCGAACTGCCGCCCAGGTTCAGCCCAAGGAAAGTCGCCAGCACTGAGATCGGGATCGAGATCAAAACGGCGAGGGTGGCCCGGACGTTGCCAAGGAACAGCAGAATCATCAACGCCGTCAGGCAGAGACCAATCGTGCCTTCATTGATGACGTTCTTCACCGCGATCTTGACGAAGATCGACTGGTCGAACACGACGTTGGTCTTCAGGACGGACGGGATATCGAGCAGGTTCTCGATTGCCTTCTTCACCCCGGCAACGATCGAGATAGTGTTCGAGTTACCACCCTGTTTGAGCACGGGAATGTACACGGAATGCTGACCGTCCACACGGACGATGTTGGTCTGAAGTTGCCCCGCATCTTTCGCCCGACCGATATCAGCAACCATGACCGATGCATTTCCCACGGTCTTCAAGGGAAGATCGTTGATCTGGTCGACGACCGGGACCTGGCTGTTCGCGTAGATGTTGTAGTCCTTCAGGCCGATCCGGACGTCGCCGGCGGGCAGAATCAGGTTGGACTTATTAAGCGAGTCCACCACGTCCATAACGCTCATCTGGTGAGCTTCGAGCTTCACCGGATCGACATAGACCATGATCTGCCGGTACCGGCCTCCGTATGGTTGAGGAACGGAAGCACCGGGCACATTCGCGACCTGATTGCGAACCGTGAACTGAGCCAAATCCTTGAGTTGGGTCTCGTTCAGCCCTCGACCCTTCAACGTGATCAGGCATACAGGGAGATTGGCCGCGTCGAACTTCAAAACAACCGGCGGAAGCGTCCCCGGGGGTAGGCGGCGCAGGTTTGCCATCGCCAGGTTCGAAATGTTGCTGACCGCCGCGTTTCCATCGACGCCCGGCTGAAAGAAGATCTTGATCAGACTCACGCCTGGAAGAGACCGTGATTCAATGTGGTCTATACCGCTGCCGAGCGTGAAGAACCGCTCGTAGCTGTTTGTGATGTCCGACTCGATCTGCTGGGGTGGCATACCCGAATAGAAAGTCGCAACCACAACAACCGGAATGTTGACCTCCGGAAACAGGTCAACTGGCATTCCGGTCACCGTGGTGATCCCGACGACCAGAACAAAGAGGCACATCATGAGAACGAAAAACGGGTATTTGATCGCAAAGGAAGGCATTACTGATTTCCTCCCTCAGCCGGCATTGAAATGTCGCTCAGCCTCGGCTTAACCGTCTGGCCGGCGTCGTAATTTGCCTGGCCCGAGACAATAACGGACTGCCCTTCTGAAAGGCCGCTCAGAATCTCAATTCGGTTCGCTCCCTGGATGCCCAACGTGACCGGCACGACCTGAACTCTGTTGTCCTTGCCGACCACAAGCACATGCGCCTGACCGTCTCCTTTGAGCACCGCGCCTGCGGGCACACTCAACACCGCCCTATGCTGCTGAAGAACCACCGTCGTCTCTGCCGTCATGCCAGTGCTGAGGGCGAGATCTGGGTTTGGAACGTCTACCTCCGCCAGCATCGTTCTGGTGGAGGTGGCCAATTCGCGGGTGAAGCGAACGATCTTCCCGGAGAAAGTCTTTCCGGTCGCCTGCAACTTCATCGTTACGTCCCCACCTATCTTGACCAAGGGCACATCCTCTTCAGGAACGGGCATTCGCAGGCGCAAGACACCGCTTTGTGCGAGCTTGATCACCGGCATAGACTGAGTGTTGGAGGAGGTGCCTGCCTGGATCAGCGAGCCCAGGTCTGCGTACCGCATCGTGACAACGCCGTCGAAAGGAGCGGTCACGACAGAGTAACCTTGCATCGCCGCAATCCTTTGGTTGTCAGCGGTCGATACTCCGAGTTGCTGCTGGGATGCATCGACCGAGGACCTGGCCACCTCAATCTTCGCCTGAGCATCCTGATCTCTGGCACGGGCATCGTCGAGCTCCTGTTCGGCGATGAGTCCGGGCCGCTTCTTTGCCGCCTCCGCCAGTCGGGTATAGGCCGCGTGAACGGCTGCATAGTTGGCATTGGCCAGTGACACCCCGCTTTGAGCTCGCGCAATTTCAGACTGGCTATGCCTGATTTCAGCCTGTGAACCGGCAACTTGTGCGTTCAGCTCGGGAACTTCGAGAGTGGCGACAATTTGCCCCTTTCTGACCCGATCTCCGATATCGACGTTGATCCGGCGGACATAACCCGAGACTTTCGCATGCAGATCGACCTCCTGGTAGGGCTGAAATTCACCTGCCACGGAGAGAGTGCTCGACAAATCGCCACGGGTAACAGGCGCTACAGAAGCCGTGGCGACCGCTGGGGCGGCATCCGGCTGCTGCGATTTGCAGCCGATGAAAACCACGCTTGGAAGCGCGAACAAGAGCGTGCCGGCGATAGAGATCGCTGGAGATCGTATAAACATGAAAATCACACCTTCGCTGGTCAGTGAACTAGAAAATCAGAGGAGCATGTCGAGAGCACGGCCCACGATGGTCGGCCGTCGTCTCGATAGAAGTCAGTAGGTGGGAAGGAGAGAACCGGGAGGTGGCCTGAACGAAAAGTAGCTGTAATTGGCGTGTCGATTGATTCGGAGAGGAAATTTGCCCCGACGCCCAAGACGGCTAGCCGGTCCGCTGTGGAGCATACCTAGACTAAGGACCGTTATGAAGGCGAGAACGACAGGCAAAGACGTCTGTGTCTCAGGCAAGGGTACCGCTGAAACCTGGTCCGCGATAGGCCTCTCCTTGGGAGAGAGAAGCTTGGCTTGCGTCACCGAAACGATGTGGCCAGCAGGCACGTCGTAGAGTGAAAGTTTGTACTGCACACCCCAGCCGAAAATCGCGAACGCAAGAGTAATGATACCGAGCGTGTTCACGATCGAGTTACGGCGAGCTGAACTTATCAACAGCATATGGGGTATACACATTCAGTGCGGAACAGCGACCAAAGGCACTATTGGCAGTATCAGCTGAAATGCCAAATGCCGCAAATCCAAATCTTTTTATGGAAGATAAGGAACCATAGAAACGACTCGCAAACTGATGATCCGCAAAGAAATTCGCTGACTGCCCACCTGTTTGTGGGCGTTTTCGGTCGTGGTTCCGAGCGCCGATGCCACACGGAAGTTGCGTAGCATGGTGCTTCGCACAGCATGGACTGGGCCCCTATGGACAATGCACGCTTAGGACGGGGCAGGTGGCCTCGGAGATCATTGATAGACGAAGGTCGTATGCAGACGCCTATCTAGGGCGGACGGCCTTTTCACTCCCAAGACGACCAAACCGGCACAGTCGGACTTCGCGCGCTCAAGGACCTGATCCTTTGTCATGTGCGGGTCGAGTTGGAAGGCGTTGGAGGACCAGCGATGTTCGCCATCGTGCAGGATGTGCTTCAACCTTTCTGTGTATGTAACGACCTGGGATGGGCGGAGTAACAGATCATGCTCAGCGGAGCTGGGCGTCAGCTGACATATATCGACCCATGTTTCGAAATCGTGGCTCAGCATCAGAGCAAACGGAGCAGCGGCGGCAGCTTCCGGAGAGAAGTCGGATATGTACAGGAGTTCTCTGAAATCGGAGATCGAGGTCGATACCACCCAGTAGGTGTCGTCCCACGGTCAAAGTCGGGACGCAGGAAGACAAAGAATGCGCTCTGTGTTTGAGCCAAGCACCAGGAGATTCAGACCCCGATGTACCCCATGCGTTCCAAGCACGATGAGATCCACTTTGTTTGGGTCTGCAGCTCGAAGCAGAACGTTGCAGGCATCTCCTTCCTCGATGCGTATTTCAAACCTCGATCCTCGCCCTTCTGACGCCGGCGGCCAATGCAGTCAGGCGTTCCATGGCTGACTTCCTTTGACTACTCGCCTTACCGCTCATCATCTCGGCTGCCAGTGCGGCTTGCGTCAGCTGAAAAGCGTGAACCATCACGATCCTGAGTTTGTAGTGATGAGCAACCACAGCATAGTCGCTTTCGGTGCTCATTCGAGTCCATTCGCGGGTTGCTGGTCACCGCGTCTTGCAAGCTGGCGAGATCCACCTTCCGGTATGGTTGGGAGCTAGCTGATCCACTGGAGATTCCGTTAGGAGGAGATCCAACGGCACGCCTTCCCCGTCTTTCTTCCTCGATACGGTTCTTTCGCGCTACATAAAGGCCGTAAGCCGCACAGACAACGGCATACTACTAAAAGCCAGATGAAATGCATCGGACGCTCCACTCAAGGCACAAGCTCTAGGCTGCTGACAAACATCTATACAGGGGCGGCGCCGCATAGCGCACCCTCAATGTGGGCAGGACCGTCGCTACTGTTGAGGTGGAGGTCGGACGCAGAAGGAGAAGCCGCTAGATGAGAAGGCACGCGAGCGGGACTGCCTGCACGCTGGAATGGAGAGATTCGGAGAAGTTTAGCCCCGCCAGCCACCGACGTCAGCAACATCGAAATTGCGACCGCATCCCTCAGGGCGCCCCAGCTTCCCTGTTGTTGAGGGACAGAAAAAACCTATTTCTTACCTTGGATCAGCTTCGCGGCCCACGTGCTACGACCCGGAGAAGGCGCCCTGTATAAAGCCAGCTTCGATTGGAGACCCCAGGCGAGCACTGCTAGGCGAGGAACACGAGGCTGACCCTGATGAGCTTTGTTATGCATCCTTGTGCCCCGGTCTGCACACGATGAACTTCAGTCCGCCCACGGAGCCACTCCCGCCCTTGGTGGCCGTGAGTATAGTCCTTTGTCTGGGTGTAGCCGAAAGATGGGCCTGCTCGCCGCTTGCCTGTTTCGAGTGGGCTCGCGCCCGGAGATCGCGTGCTATTGAACATACTTTGCAGTTCATTCGCGGTCGTACACCATTCCTGCCATGTCCGCCGCTGTAAACCCCTTTGATCCAGCCAGATCAGGACGGCCCACGTCTCCGATAAACAAGGTATCTCCTGTCAGGAGCTTTGCGGGCGTCGATGGCTCGTCGGAGTCTGTGATTAGAAGGCAAATACCTTCCGGGGTGTGCCCTGGCGTGGCGAGGACCTTGAGCAAGAGGCTTCCAATTTCCAGAATCTCACCGTGGCGTACCGGCTTATGTTTGAACGCGGCATGCGCCTCCGCGCCGAACACAATTTCGGCTCCGCTGCGTTCTCCGAGTTCGTTGTCGCCGCTTACGAAGTCAGCGTGGAGGTGAGTTTTCAAGCACATATTTGATCCTGAGTCCCTGCGTTGCCGCCTCGCTGAGATACTGATCAACATCGCGTTGCGCATCGACAACAACGGCTTCACTGTGTGAGCCGATCAATACGAAGCGTGGGCCAGACACCCGAGATAGAACTGTTTGAAGTACGTGATTTCCACCGTGTTCTTTACTCGTTCATTCTGCGACCCACTCCTGGGCGCGTATTGGACGAAATTGCGGTCAGGTCGGGGAAAAAGGGAAAGCAACTTCGAATAAGACATGCCGGTTCATAAACTCCAGCATGGCATTGGGCGGTTTCGTCTCCCTGCAAACAGATGAATTTATTGACCTTTCTTTTTGGGTGGCAGGCTGCTTTCTGCTCGCGGGCTTTCTCGGCAGCCCTTACGGCCTTGGAGGCGCGGACGTCTTCGTTCCGCTCCTGGCGCTGAGGCTGAAGGTTGACGTTCACTACGCACGTTAGCGTTGTTGAGGACTTGCACCGCTGACAATACACCCGTTGATCGCTAATGAACCAGGAGAACGCATGAAGACATTGACGCGAAGATCGTTCGTAGAGGCTGCTGGCTTGGGCCTCGCTGCATTGAGCACAGTGGCCGGCACTGTGCCGACTGCATCAGCACAACTCGTATATCGAGCTGGGGACTGGAACGTGAGAGAATTTGAGAAACTCGTGAAACAACCCGGCCGGGCGAAGCAGGTCTATGACATCAGAGCAATCGGCGATGGGAAGTTCCTCAACAACATCAAGAACTCATTGAATGGCTTAAGCTTCGGCTTCGGCATTCCGAAAGAAGATATCAAGATTGTCGCTGCGCTGCACGGGCCATCAAACATGCTGAACTTCAATGACGACGCATGGAAGAAGTATCAAATCGGGGAGTGGCTTCGGCTTAAGGATCCTTCGACGGGGGCGCCTGCGGTCCGGAACATCTACCTGGCCAGAAAATCGAGCGGCTCATCCAATCCGGACGACCCAGCCTCAATCTATCAAGACATCAGTATCGAAGCTTTACAAGCCAGAGGGGTGACCTTCCTAAGCTGTCACAGTGCGACTGAGGAACAGGTTCGCACTCTGGCAAAGGAACGAGCACTGAAGGAACCCGTCGAAGACATTGTGCGCGACCTGCAGGCCCAAATCGTTCCCGGAGCACTCATAGTACCGGCGATGGTTGCTGCCATCTCGCTGCTTCAATCAGAAGGCCGCTTCACATACATCACAGCCTGAAAGAGAAACGCTTGATCGACCGTTCAATGCGCGTACTTGCCCTGCTCTCGGCGTCGATCATCGCTCCTGCCCAGACCTCTCCACCCTGGGGTAACGGCACGAACAACCCTGCGGTCGAGAGAGGGGAATGTTCTTCAGGTGGACGATGTGGACAACGTACCCGACCTCCATGGAAATCCGGAGAACGCCAAGCTGGTGCTTTTTGTAGGTGGCAATCAGTTCTTTGTCATGCCGCGATTGACCGCAGGGGTTCGAACATGCTCACCCTGAATGCGTGGCGGTATCTTCTACGAGACGTTGCCGCCCGGTGTGCTGCGAAATCAGATGAAACCTGGAGGCACAGTGACCCTTGGCACCCTCACGTTGCACGTCTTGCCAGATGTGTATGAGGCCGGTGGGCAGATTGTTGCGGAAATGCAGCAACAACACAAAATCGATTTCGGGTTCCCCTTAACGACGATAATCTCCAGGTCGTTCGTGGCATAACTGATAACGCTATTCCGAAGAGGGCAGAATGCCTACAGGGAGTTCGGCTTCAAACCGTTTGCTAGCGAACACAGAGCAAAGTGATGCGGAGGAGATGGACATGGTTCGTAGTTGGCTGTACATGTGCTAAGTACATCTCTGCGATCTTTTATGGGTCTACGCGCGAAGGATCTCTCGTACTTGACCGAGAGCCACAGATCAATGCCGATGATGGCGTGGACCCCTCCTCTCCGGAGTAGCATTCCGAGTGGACAAAGAGGGGACAGTATCCGCTTCGGAGAATCAATTTTCGACGACACCCCTCTCTATGCAGCGCGGTATTCAGGAGCGAAGATCGGCTGCTCTAGTTGCCACGCTGAGGGCGGCATTGAACCGTATGCATCACCCATGGTAGGTTTGCCCGCGCTCTGCCCGATGTTCAACGCACGAGCCGACCATGTCATATCAATCAAAGACTACATCCAAGAGTGCTTCGTGAGGAGCGAGAATGGTCGTCCCTTGCCCGACGACAGCCCCGAGATGAAGGGGTTGGTGGACCACATCAGCTGGTTATCGCAGCCCAGAAAAGGGGCTAAACCCTTTGTAGGGGGTGGTCTTGTCGATCTTCCCATCCTGAAGCCGGATTTGCTCGCGGCCGGGCAGTTTACACATCGCAATGTGCGGGCTGTCACGGAGAGGGCGGTGCCGGAAAACCACCACTGTTCCTGCGGTGTGGGGCGGCACCTCTTTCAACGACGGAGCTGGGATGAACGGTATCCCCAAGATGGCAGCCTTCGTGCAACACAACATGCCCCAAAACCGCGCGGGAATCCTCTCTCCACAGGATGCTTTCGACATCTCAGCCTACATACACGATTACCCACGACCCGTGTTCAACAAAAAATATGCGCACTTCTAGGTGCGAAAACGCTTCCCGTGCCTGTGCCTCAGTTTGCACACGCCTGCCACACCTTATGGAAGAAAGGGCAGCAATCATGAATACCGCGCAGCTGAGACCGCCAGGGTAGCGAAGCGAGAGGATGCGGATTTCATCCTGCTCGCAGCGGATTCGCCGTTCCACTCAAAGGTCGTTTAAGAAGGAGCAGACCGCTTCCAGCATAACGATCCTGCTTGCAATCAGGCGATGGAGCATACATTATGCCCCTGCACCACAGACACCTTGTTGCAGACATTGAGAGCACGCGAATCAACAGGAAACTCGTTTGTGGGTACCGGTCTAAAATCGGTGTGCAACTACAAACTCTCGAGGTGACATCGCCGATATGCCTGTCGCCTTCGCGCTCGTTAGCACCTGTCACCCTGTTCGCAATCCGCTCGCGAGGGCATCCGAACCATATGCCGCCCGTTGGAGTGGCGGATCTCAAGCAGATTCCTTATGAGCCAGCTTGTCAGGGGAGTTGTACGCGCCTGGATCTGGTCAACTCCTACGGACTCCAGGTGGCGCAATCCAAAGCCGACAGCTGGAATAGACAGGTACTTCACTGTCCCGTCCTCAAGGCCCCTTCCCCACGGACAAGCACATGAGCCTGCGCCTGCATCGAAGCGAACCTGACGGTGCCGCCTGCGAACCATGGACGTTTCAACAGGGCTGCGCTGGACCGGTGCATCAGCAGTACGTCAACTCCGGTCGGATAGCCGAACCCCTTGTAGAAGGACAGCGATACGAAGCCCGGCTTCACGGTGCTGAGATCCAGGCGATTCGTCGGCGTAAATGCCGCCGCCTCCAGCAGAACGCGCCAGCCTCTGCCTTGTGCTTGCTTTACCAGTTCAAGAGGATGTTTCTCTCCAGAGAAGTTGGACTGTGCGGGGTACGCGAACATGCTGACCGGTCCCGGATGCTCGCAGAGTTGCGAGGCGTGCGCGGTCGATCCGCAGATCGGGTACGGTAAGCGGGGCATATTCCACGCGGGCGCCGTGCAATTTCGCGAACTCCCGAATCCCGTTTACGGAATTGTGGTATGGGCGGTCAACAGTAGCCGCCCCGACGCCACGAACGGAAACGCTTTCCCTACCAACTTCAGAGCACCCGAAGCATTCGGACTGAGGACCGCGATGTACTCTGCCGGGTCCGCGTTGAAGTACCTGAGGACATCACCCCGCACCGACTCCACGTGCTCGGTTGTTGCCGACGATGCACGATCCGCTGAATGTGGGTTGCCAAATGTTCCCGTCGACAAGATATCTATGTGCGCCCGAACCTGCGAATCCGCATGCAGAGATCCCCCCGTGTAATCGAGGTAAATCTCACCGGTACGATCAAGGCGGCTGTATTCCGACTTTCGCAACCGATCGAGTGCCGAGGTCTCCGCATATGCGGGAAAGCTCTCACAGAAGCTCTGCAGGGCTCTCACGAAGGATTCATGATTCTTGCCTCGTTCGCCACCGAGCTTCGAATCGTTCCACTCACGACTTAGGTCACGAAAGTGCTCGTCCGTATTTCTTCCCACACTCACATGCCCACGGTAGGCAGCGCCAGTAGATCCTGGGTCCGATTGTCGACCGTGAGCGTTCCTGCTATGGAGTGTACGGGTGATACCGGCAATTCGAAACTGTCAGAGCGGCGAACCCGTCACTCAAACAAGGGAGGGTGTCCACCCATAGTTGAGTGCTCCCCGGTGCTCCTGAAACACACAGTAGCCCGCTCGTGTGTCGCGCTGCCGGTCCGGGGTGAGGCGAACCAAGCGCCGCCTTTCATCAGACCTCGACGAAGGAACCGCGGGAGACGCTTTCAACGGTGTGTTGACGCAGGAAACATCGAAGTGCGTCGATCACATGGAGGCCCGTGGGTTGCCGGTGCGTGCCATACTTCTCCGGAACCGCCTGCATAGTGATGGATGCAGCTCGGTAGAGCCGCTCCGGCTCGAGACCTTGGTCGCCGATGAAATCGCCTGGATACGTGTTCCCGAGGGGCTTTCCGCCTTGAAGAAAGTCTTCATGCCCCCGCAGCGCTTGACGTACCCCCCCATTTGCCCGAACGGGTCGCGGGAAAAGGTCCGCTCGAGGTTCTCTTCAAGCATGTCCCAGACCTCGCGGCCGCGAAGCTCTAAGGTCGTGATTTCAGGATCCATCGGGGCCAGGTTGTAGAGCTGATCGAGGGTCACCTCGCCCTGCGGAATCGGAACCCCATAGCGCCATCCGTTCACGAAGGCCAGTTCCACGCCGGTTGCATCCCTCATGGCGTCGAGCAGCAGATTGTCCGCGGTGGACTCAAGCATCGTTGCGCGATTCAGGTCAATCGCGGTTCGTCCCACCACCTTCTGAAGCACTTCGCGAGATCCGGCCACCGCCACTTGAACGAGCGCTGCGATCGTGCTGTCTTCGGGTATGGCTTCATCTACGGGTATAAGGCGATGTTCCTGCAGGTCCACACCTTCCGGGCCGAGGTGA
>JAABUY010007428.1_pt1 | contig 10415 bp, 11 predicted proteins | sample 5560271 | NCBI WGS metagenome assembly JAABUY01 (sample SAMN10711886, study PRJNA513374) | rock metagenome | isolation source: Antarctica rocks | place: Antarctica: Victoria Land, University Valley
CATGAAGTGTCTTTCCGTGCGGCGCATCTCCCCCAAGTTATTAGAGAGATTAAGGTCTACTACGCTGCAACTCTCAGGATCCCTACATGCAGCTGGGGGCAAGGGCTAGGGCCAGCTTGACTGAAGGCTATTGGCAAGCGGAGCCGGGCGGGTTTCAGCTGGCGGGGCCGCGGGGGGTTGGAAAAGTTGAGCCGGGGTTGGAAAACATTCTTGGCGTCGGGTTGGTACTACGTACCTTAGCGAAGCTTTATGATTCTCTTTAACCGTACTAGAACCGTATTAGTTTAGAAGACTGTCAGTAGGCAGTTTCGTAGTGCTTACGGTAGATAAACTCGATTACCGCAATTCTTTAGTCACGTTTCTACATTAGACTGATTTATAATATTCTACGATTATAATTCGGTTTTGCCACATTTACATCTTCGAGTCTGAAAGAAGACTGATATGCAAACAGTCATGTTACGATAGATGATAATTGAAATCGTAAATTTACGGCTACAGGCATGAAACAGAAGATGAACACTATCACAACTGATTTCATTGTAATACGTAAATACTATCTGTGATAGATACAATCTCATTATCAGCCTTGAATCATGATGACGAACAATATTGATTCAACAAGAACGAGACTCTCGTAATAGCGTATCTCTTTCTTGAACTCAACAGCATCACTGATAAAGTTTCATGCACTTGCGACAGTCGAGAAATTCAATGCGACATCAGACTCTTTCGAAGTTGTGACACTCGTGAACATTTCGTGATAGTGCGTATTAGACTCTTCGTCTTCTTCAGTTGCAATTTCTTCTCTAGTTTCGATAGCAGCCTCTTCTTCAGCTTCGATAGCAGTCTCTTCTTCAGTTTCGATAGCAGTCTCTTCTTCAGTTTCGATAGCAGTCTCTTCTTCAGTTTCGATAGCTGTCTCTTCTTCAGATACAACAGTAGATTTTTCTTCAATTGCGACATCATATTGTTCTTCAAGTACAACAGCAGTCGTGACAGCAGTCACGAGCATTTTCTGATCGAGTATATCTTCTTCGTTCACATTGATGACATTTCTCATAGAAGATTCTTCTTCTTCAGTTGTGATAGCAGTCAAGACGCTTGACTCATCATCTTTCATATCATTCTTCTTCTTCTCTTTCTTCATCTTGATGAACAAAAGAACTTTTTCGCGAAGTTGTTGTGATAGCACGTCATTCTGATATATGTAGAATGTGAATGATGACGAAGATTGCTGAGCTTGAATACAAATCTTCGAGCATTCGCATACATGAAGATCGCTAGAGAGTGCTGTCATCTGCCACTTTGAAATCTCAAACTTGTCGTATAGTTTGATATCACGACAAAGCTTGAGATCTGCAACAATCTTTAGTTGAATCAGATTTCTGAGATGTTTTTTCGCGCGATGCACATAGACTGCAAGATCAGTCATCTCACTTCTCAACTTCTCAGCAGTTATGATAAGATGCTCTTCATGATTCACAATATATCGCTGAACTTTCTTTTGACTCAGTGTCAGAACATCTTCAATATAGATCATTTCGTGCTTGTCGAGTGCTGTTTTCTTCGACGATGACTTTTTCGCAAGATTCATTTGATCAATCGTCTTTTCATAGAAATCTGCCTGCTTAGTTAATGTCGAAGCTTTCTTTCTCAGACTTAAAGCTCGACTTCGTAGAATATCACTATCATTCTCTACGATAGCGAAGTCTTTACTGAACACATCTTCTTCATTGTGTTATGCATTATTAATAAATGTCTGCAGATTATTCTTTGAACGCAGAGCTTCTTTATCGATAATAAGAATGAGAAAGATGTGTGCGTTGTTCTTGAGATTGATTGCGATGACTTTATTCGCGAAGAGTGTACTGTTGAAGACATTCAGCTCAATCTGATTTCTGAGTGTTTGTACTTTCTCTAGAAATTCTGCTCATAGATAAGACATAGACTCTGCTTTTTCGATGTTGCAATAGAGTGCAAGTACTGACTTCTTGATGAGATTATTCAAGAATATCACTCTTTCATGATCAACATCACGCTGATTCTTCATTGAAATCAAGACTTTCGTGATCACTTTCTGCATTGAAATCTTCTTTTCTTGAACTTTTGCAGATATTGTTTCTCTGACGAAAGCGATAGCATCGAAAATATTGAAGTTCTTGCTACGAGTAGATCGACGAGTAGAAGAACTCGCGCTGTCGTTCTTTGTAGTAGTATCGTCAGATCGCTTCGTCTTCTTTGATGAAGTAGTTGCGATAATGTCATCTGACAGAAAATTATGCTTGCGAGATGTCATCGTGATGATTGAGCGATGCGCTGATTATCAAGATAGATTAGTTGAAAGAAAGAAGAATGCAATGCGTAAAGAAGTTGAAAGAGTGATGATTGTTGATTGTGTTGAGAAAGAAGAAATTCAAGTGAGGTGAGAATTGAAAGTGAGATGAGAATCAAACTCAACGATCATCAGATGTTGATGAAAAACGAATACGATGATCGATGAATGACGTAAGAAACATATATTTAATCAGCTAGATTGATTGATTGTATGCTAAAGTCTAATGTCAATGTTGAAGCTCAGATGAAAGAATTTATGAAAATGTGATAACATGTCATCACGCTCAGAGAATATCAAAAAATCAAACAGTCTCTCTCATCTTTCGATTTCAAATCATTAAGTTCTCGATCAGTTTTATGCAGCAGCAGTTTCATCTTTCTCAATAAACATCGCTGAAGTCATGATATCTGCTGAAGTTATGATCTCTGTTGAAGTCATGATTTTTGAAGATGTCATCAATGAAGTAATCATCATCTGTTTCTTTGAAGATGATGCATCAATGAAGATAAAGCACTCTTCGAGAATGCAAGCACTTTGATCAGTCTGTGTGTTATGCTGATTGCGATAACGTTTCTTCACTTTCTTGAAGTCGATTTTGTCGACTTTTTTGAAATTCGAATGCAACGAAATCTTGTTGTAGAACTTCAACAGTTGATCTCTGAAATTCAGTCTTTCTTGAGTGACAAAAACATCGAGATAAAGCTTCATCTTGATAGCAAGATTGACATAGATCGCTATAAGTAAGATATCAGAACATGCAAGATAAGCAGTTACAATAAAGATCAACTGACATTTTATATAGTATTGATCTAGCGAAGTGCTTGTTTCAAATTCAACGTAATCTTTCATATACTTTTAGACTGCAAAGAAGTTGTCAGACGTAAAGTATTTTGCGAAGAAATTCAAGAGAAGTGAGCGAGTTCAATACAATTCTTTCACATTCGCATTCTTTAACACTTCTAGAATCTCTTTGATATGCTTCTGTTATTGTAAGATAAGCTACGACAAAGTAAACAAGCTGAAGAAATACATATCTTCATATGACGAATTGTGCTATGTTTGAATCTCTTGACGAAATCAAAGATCTTTATGCGCATGTCTTGATCGCTATCAGAGTCAATATCAAATGCTTTATCGTAACATTTCTTTGCAATGTTCTTTCATAACATATTTGTAAAGTGAAGAAAACAATTTCAACGTGTCAGACGATCTAGCTTGCGCTGCAATTTAACATCACTAATGTCTTTCTCTTCTTTGATTTCATTGATCTTGAAAGAAATTCTCTTGCGCTTTCTCTTCTTGCGACTGTTGATTGCCTTCAGAAGCTTTTTTCGCAAGAAACTTGAGATTAATGTCGTAAATGTGTCATCAGTCAAGAAGATGTCATTGATCTTTGAAAATTTAGTTGCATGATCAATCGCTCGATTAAAATTGATAGACGATACAGAAGCTGTAATCGTGAGGCTGATTGTTGCGATAGAGAAAGAATTCTGACCGTTTATCGTTTCGAAGTTCAACGTGAAAGACGAAGACAAGTCTGAAAACGTAGCTTGAATGATGATTGTAAATTGAGAGAAACTCGCAGAGAATTGTGACGCTGAAGCGTTTTTATTCTTACTATCGCGCATCATCACTATTGCGATAACTTGATGAACGATACAGCGTTGCTTGAATGATGATGAAAGTACGTTCTTAGATGAAGATGAATGAAGTTGAAATCTAAAGTGCAAAAAGCAATCAGATGAGATATGTAAATCATCATGTGATCTCGCGTCGCTTTGATCACAAATTCACTTTATGAAAAGTGCTCTTGCTTTATCACAATCTCTACAGATCAGAACAATGCATCAGTCACGACTACATCATAGCAATCGAATGAGTGAGTGAATTGTTCGCACTGCATCTTCATAATCTTCAATCTATACAAGTTACAAACATCAAAACAAACGATTGAAACCTTCGAAACTCTCAGACAGCGACAACGACTGCGAATCATTGTTAAACATTGACTGATCGAATGATCAAGACAGTGTCATTGTGAGTCTCTTCTAGTCTGTCTAAATAGAATCAAACAAACATCATCTGATTTTTATCGTAAAGAATGTAGATGATTGTAATGATTGTTTCTTTAACAACACAAGATATAAACAAAGATCAGTATAGTAACAAACTAATCACTAGACTGAAGGTCTGAGAATAGCTAAAACAATAGACTGTATTGACTATTACATGAGTTGAGCACGAAGCTTCTATCTAAGAGAACGATCATCGTTATATAAATATAGAAGAATCGTGTTAAGTTGTCTCTGCTCTGAATGATCTCTTTGATTATTCTCGAGCAAGATGAGCAAGATGAGCATCATGCTCATCATGCTCACTGTGATCACTTCTGATTCGAGCGATCAGAGCGATCACTTCGAGACTCTGATTACTCAATGATTATTTAATCATGATCTTATTTAATCATCTGCGAGAGAGTTCTAACAATGATCTCGAGAATCGTCTTCATCAAGTTGTTGAGCTCGATAGTGAAACGAACGAAGATATCAAGACTGAACTTTCGTGAAATATTGATTTTCAGAAAGTGCAATTAGCAAATCAATATCAAGCTCTGAAACTGTTATTGCAAGATGAAGATAACATTCAATTCATCATTGAGTTTGATGACGTCATTAACGACGAAGAAATCAAGAAGAATTTGTCAAATATATTGAAATCGATTACTGAAGTCTTCAATTCTATGTCTTCTTCTCAGTCATGTCGTTCGTCTCAAGACTTGTCTGAAGCGCTATCGTAATCTCGAGTTCAAGACGAAGATCTCGACTCTTTCATGTTAGCTCTCGATCTGTGATGTGAGAAAGCTGAAATCTCTTGCACGCAGTACTCAAGTCTGAGAGAGATTCTTCGCATGCTGAAATCTCATTCAATACTCAATCGTTTACTCAAGAATTACGCTTCACTACGACGAAAGATCAAGAGATGATTATCACAACTACAACTACGACGAGTCTTGCTATCATTGAATGTCAGCAAGATGTCATTCTTAGTAGAACAGCAGAAGAAACACGCAACAGCAGATTCAATAAAGAAATATTTCTACTTTTTTGATTCGATCGATCTTTTTCAAAGAATTCTCAAGTTCAGACTTATCAAAAAGATGCATTTTGATTTTGATGAATTCAGAACTCATTCTATCGAACTTTAATAAAGCTCTGCATGAACAGCATCAGTGAGAATTACATCAGAATAATTTGCGCATTATTGCAACGATGAATCTGTGTTTTCTTCAGACTAAATTTTCTACAAGTGCGTCTCTCTCGAATGTGATACTCGTCATTTAAATCGCATAATCGAAGTAAATCTTGATCAGCGAGATGAAGTCTTGAAATCAGAGCGAGAAACTTTGAAACTCAAGATACAGCATGCTTTCTGAAATCATGAAATTTCAGTCGTCTCTTTTTCTTCTCAACTTTTCGATTGTCATGAGATCATGTTGCGAGCGAAGTATTCTTTTCTCGATCAGCAAGCTATTCTATGTCAACAGTTTAATGTTAAAATGCACTACAGCAATGAGTCTTTATTGCAATCTACGTCAACTGATAGTACTCTGATTTGTCGTTCGCTTTTAAATAAAAAGAGATGATTACAATCTTTTGCATTCTCAGCTTTGCATCGAGAAGAACTCGAGATCGAAAAGTATGATCATGAATATTTTCGCAGTCATTTTGATGCTCAAAAAGATAACAGATGTCTTTCTTTATCTTACTTACTATTTCTTGATGACTTCGATCTTTATTGAAACTTCTACAGAAGTCTTATGAGCGCGTATCTTATTCTTGCGTCTTTTGATTTTCATGAATGAATGCGACACGTCAACGTTTTTCTCATTACTCTTGAATCACATGAAAGCAATCTCAACGATGTTTTAGATATTCTGTCGTCTCTGAGCATTCTGAACAAGAAAGCTATTTTCGAGTTATTGCAATCAACGTGAGTTTGTATCTTTTCTCTGTGCATGATCGAAGATATGTCTCAACAGCAAGCTAACGCAAGATTCAAATTGCAATGAATCAAACTTGATTGTCGCTTCTGTCTAATTTTGAGTGAAAGTCGTGATGAACTTGATTTTGATATCATTGCAAACGACAGATTTCATAATCAGACTATGAAACAACGTCGCAAGATCAGTCAATTGAGTGCTGTCACAAAGAGAAAGATCTTTGCTACTAAATGAGATTTAACGACAGAGAAGTTAGCGCTGTTGAGATAATTTTCAGCTCTCGATGTTATACTCACAAGATCTAGCAATTCTGCGCACTCTGAATATGCTGACTTATGCAGGCAACTTCATTATCTGCTGTTCGAAGTCATTCTGACGTCAACAGCAACTCAATCATATGCTATCATAATTCACAAATGATAATTTGCATCAGACTTTGCACGAATTCAGTCTTCACTTCATCACTTGAAAAGCTATAGCTTGTCGAAGCACGCAAGATGAATTGTGATGATATCAGCGCTGCTAAGATGTTGATTGAAGAAGAAGCACTTGCAATCGTACTATCACGTCGCTCTGCAGATGTACATGACAGTCAACGTGAATGACTTTATTACAATCGAGATCATTATTCGAATCTTTGAATTGATGACAAAAAGTACATCTCTTCTTATGACTGACAAGTTAGAAGAAAGAGCGCAATTTCTAGACATTATCAAGAAAGCGAGACGCAAGTTTCAGATGTTGCTTGACGTTGCGATCAATGTCGCAAGTACTAATTTCAGATCAAGATCAGCAACATCAGTTCAACGAAATTCTCAGTCTGAAAGATCTACGATTTCGTCAATAGAAGACGAGTCGAAGAAGATTTTAAAATCTCAAGACTATTGCAACGATCAGAAACGATCAAACATGCACATGATTATTCATTATGAGACTATGATGACAGAATATGATATGCTCAGCAACATCAATGTTCTTGTTGAGAAGAATAAGCATAGATAAGCACTACTCATGTGATTCATTCTTCGTATATTCTAATATGCATCTATCGCAATTGTTAAATGATTTAAGAAAGTAGTTTATCAAATAAATCACATCAAGATCGAGAAACTGCTACTTGAACATGAATGTCTACGTCAAAGCATTTGACTGATTCTCATGAATACTTAAAAGAGTGATGAGTCTTTGATAACTGTCATTATCAAAGATCTCTATCGAAAATGTTCTTCTTTCTTTGATACACTGCTCTTCAGATCAGAACAAGCATCACTGCAATCATCACTTATAGAATGCGAAAATGAGAAGAATGAGATCGTTTTGCAGTCTGATAGCTCTCATAAGCATGTGATCGCAACTGATCATCTGAGATCAAGATACTGCAAAGAAGTTCTTCAGATATCAATTCGCGTCTCTGATTTTCTCATGATGACAAGATTCAAATCTCAACTTAGAGAAGCATTCGCGAAAGACTACAATCTAGAGAATGTAATGTACTTCGAAACTTTGACTTTTCAATGATGCAAGAAAATTGCATTCACTTTCAGATGAAGAATGCAATTGCGATAAAACATTTAAATACAGTACAACTGACAACATGTATCTTAGAATTGCAGAGCGACGTTTCTTCTTCGCTTTGAATGACTTTGTCAGATTTCACATCAACTCTATTGAACACATTGATGATCTGTTTGTTGTGCGAATTTCTACAATTGCAAGTTCTTGACTCTTCTTTAAGCTTACGATAACTCAAGAGAAACATGTCTCGAATTCTATCTTGAACATTTCTGTGTTTGAGCTGTCAGAATTTGATTGTGTCGTCGATCTTCTCAATATCGACTCTGCTCGATCTTATCTAATTTCTGTTATTAGCTCAGACTCAGATCGCGCTCTTCGATTGTGACAACAGAATGACATTGCAAATCAAGAATCAACTGAACAAGAATTGTTGATGATTTCGTGAAGTATGCAATATCTTTAGAAAGATGAACTTCTATCGCAACTAAGATATCTATAATGATTACGTGCGACAGCGCTACTATTGATCGAAGTGATGCATAATATGATGAGAGTTGAAAACATCGATGATGAATGATGAAGCAATGAGAGTTGAAGAGAGTTGAAAGTTGTCGCAAGTCGAATCGCAAGTCGAAGTGAAGTTTGATTTATGATAATCTTTGATAGATTACAGGTTAATTACAGATTTTCGACTGCTTTGCGATAGCAGAATGATTAACATTGCTATAACGTCATAAAATTAGAGAGTCAAGAATCAGTTTCTGTGACATTACGTTTCAAAGTCTTATCACGTCGTTATCGTAACTCGTATTAACTGTCAAAACGTCAAATCAAGTCGATGTTTAAAAGTCTTATCACGTCGTTATCGTAATTCGTGTTAATTATTAAAACATTAAATCAAGTTGACGTTTAAAAAGGTCTAAACGATTTGAACTATATGACGTACTATGATAATTAATCGTATGACGCTTACTACGTGTTTCAAATTTCTTCGCCTAAAGGCGAGAGGGTTGAGTAACATCGTTACAAAACCTTTACCGTAACTCAACCGTAGATTCATCGTAAAAAGAATTCTGCATGAGTCGCTAAGGTATTTACGGGGTTTCCGTGCACTCTAACCTAGAAAGGTTAGTTTCAGACAGTATCGAGTTTAGCGTGCTGAAACGAGCACTAAGATAATTAGTCATAGTTAGCGTGCGCGAAAACCCCGAAAATATGAGGATGCCAAGAGCATCAAGCGAGGTCACGGAAAAATTGACATCTGGTCAAAAAGGCCTCGACTGTGCATATGCGCAGCATCAACTGAGCATAAAGAAACATAGGAAAGCATCGACGCTGAAAATCGAGCGAATGAGATAACAGATTGACTAAATGGTTTGAAGGTGAGAGTCGCAGATCGCGTATGCCGCGCATATACTAAAAAGAAACTCAGCTAGGCTCGCTCAAAGACAACAAGAAAAGTGATGATGCAAATCATGAGCTGAACGATGAGAATGAAGAAGAAAATGCACGAGAAAGATCTGACGAGAATAACGTGAGAGATAGCTTGTTAATGAGCATGTCACAAATTGAGTTCATGATTTCGCATGTTTTGTGCATATGCTAAGCATACCTATGTAGAAGAATCTTCGCTTGTCTTGCTATTCATGATATTGTATGCGTGGCCTGTGATTGTGCTGTTTTCTCGATGTTTCGCTCAAGCTGTGCATATGCACGACTTCAATACTTCGCTCTTGCTGTTTGTCTTCTATCTACTTTAGCTAAATAAGATCAATTTCTTGAGCTCATGATTAGCATATGCAGAAAGCTGAGCCGGGTTGGAATAATTTTGAACTCATGGTTAGCATATGCATTCAACCCCCCGCCAGCTGTAACCCCGAAGCGGGGCCATGGAAGTTGATGGAAGGTGGCAATTTCCACCTTGCTGACACCAACAGCCTCGGCAACTAGGCGGAGAACGGGGGGTATACATAAGCTTCCCACCTCCTGTTTCTACCCTCCATCTCTTTCGATTCGGCCAGAAACGCGCTTTTGCCCACCCACCCACTTCATAGACTCAGTCGTATAGATAGAGGGAGTGCTTGGCACCTCATGGCAGCCCCCAGGGCAAATTTTAGCCCTGGAGGCTGCTCGGGAGCGCCGAGTTTGCCAAAACAAATATAAATATATATTTATAGTTCAAACGGAGCCGGTGCCCCATAGTGGGTAAGTAAGCCTTGGCAGTTTCAGTAATTTGCGGTCACGAAAACAACCCTATGTTTGTACGGAATTGCTTCAGCTTACTGTTTCAGTGGCATCATGTTCATAAGCAAGAGTGGATAGTAGGATCTGTAGGATTGGTGGGCTTCGCGCTGTGATGTAGTTGCAAGCATACAGCAGGGCGGGAAGGCCACTAAAGTTAGCCGATGTTAGAGGTACCAACTGTTGGATACCGACTGTTGGAATTAAACTTTTGTCTTGATTGACAGGCGGCACATGTCACAAGCTTCACCGCTTTCTTCGGAGCCGAAGAGACCTATAGAGGCTAGAAAGTAACGCATTACTTCGTCACTGTGCCTACTT
>JAABUY010007430.1_pt1 | contig 10412 bp, 14 predicted proteins | sample 5560271 | NCBI WGS metagenome assembly JAABUY01 (sample SAMN10711886, study PRJNA513374) | rock metagenome | isolation source: Antarctica rocks | place: Antarctica: Victoria Land, University Valley
CGCGCAGCTCAAAGGCGAAGCGCTTGAAGGGCGCGAGCGAGCCGGATTTCAGGTGCAGGTGACGGAGGTCGAAACGCCAGCCGGTCCGCTGCCGCCCGCCGTGCTTGCGCACCAGGCGATAGAGCCAACGCTCCAGACCGCCGGTCAGGTCGAAATAGGCCCGGTCGATGGTGAGGACGAGCGCATCGTCCAACACCGCGGCGTAGAACCAGTCGGGCAGGATCAGCTCGACCCCGAGCGGCCGGCCGTGGGCGTCCGACCGCTCGGCCCATTCGTTGACCCAGGAGAAGCGGTGCATGCGCCGCGCCGAGGGTTGGCGAATGCTGGTCGAGATCGTGGTCGATTGCAGCCGGTCCAGCGCCGCCTTCAGCCGCCCGTACTCACGTGCGCCGGTGCCGCGGCTCGTGAAAGTGAGGATCTCGTGAGGCGTGGCGGCCATCAGCCGCGAGGTGCGCAGGCCCCTGTCACGCGCTTCGACGATCTGGCTGGCCGCCCAGATCAGCACGTCGGCGTCCCAGATGGTCGCCATGCCGTGCTCCGGCACGGCCTCGACCCGGATCGCGACGGACCCTGAGCGGAAGTCGATCGGGGCGGTGCGATGCGACTTGGCGAGGCTGAAGAAGGGATAGGCCATGAGGTCCTGCGCGTCGCGGGGGGCGAAGTCGCCGGGGCGGGCCCGAAACAGCTCCAGCTGCTCCTGCTCGCTCGCACGTCGTAAGGGCACGGCGCAGTGTCCGGAGCGATCAGCGGCGGGGCTGGCCGGCGTAGCGCGCGAGCTCGGTCGCGTGCCGCTTGGCGGGTAGGACGGTGCCTGTGCCGGGATCGGACGTGGAGGCCTTGGCGCCCCGGTCGACCCAGGCCTGTAGATCCTCCACGCGGTAGACGACGCGGCCGCCGAGCTTGGAGTAGCGCGGGCCGGTGCCGTAGGTGCGGTGCTTCTCCAGCGTGCGGCCGGACAGGCCGAGGAAGCGCGCGGCCTCGGGGGTGCGTAGGTAGCGCGGCGGAAAGCCGGCGAGCGGATCGGGCATGGGGCGGCTCCGGGTGGTGAGTCGGGGCGTCGCCGATCAGGTTCGGCGTCTCGCGAGTACCCTGGCGGAGCGTGATGGGCGGGGTGGATGCCGATGTTATCCGCGCATCCGCGGCATCCCCGTCGCGTCGCGGAGCGACGACAGCCTGGAGAGATGACCAGTCATGGGCGGGAGCTTCGGGGACGCCGGTCGGGCCGGAGCAGGTCGAGGTAGCCGCCGCGTATCAGCGCGAGACCGTCGCGAACGAGGCGGATGGTCCGGCTGCGCGCACTGTCGGTCCGCCAGGCAGCGCCTGCCGGCATTCTGCCCGCGAACAAGCCGCGGGCGACCCCGCGGTAGTCCTCATCCGCGAGAAAGCCGTCGAGGGCGCGCAGCATGAGTTTTAGACGGCGGCGGCGATGGGCCGTGAGGCCATGTGGTTTCGGCTTTGTGCCGCTGACCAGCAGCTGCCGAAGCCGACGGCCTGCCTCGAGCCGGTCCTCGAACAAGCCGTCAAGCGGCAACACGAGCGCGATGGGCCTGTCGTCTCCAGGACCGGGAACAAGCAGCGCCTGACGCGCCAGGGCGAGGAGATCGAGGTATTCGCCCTCCGGAGCGTCAACGATCCGGGCAGGATCCGCAGCTGGTAGCGCGGGACCGTCCACCAGCAAGGCGGACAGTGTCGTCAGCAGGAGCAGACGCGGATTGTGGCGAGGCAGCCAGAGGATCGGAGTCTGGTCGGCCCGAAGCGTCGGATCGATGGCGAAATCGCAACCCCCATTGCGCCGCCAATGCAGCGCCTTTGTCCTCGGTCGCGGGTGCGTCGGCGGCGGCCTTGTAGGCCGCGACATAGTCCTCGTTCCGGCGCAGAAACTCGTAGGCCGTCTGCTCGGGCGTCAGTTCGTCGAAGTAGTCGTATTCGGCTACGTTCTTCCAGTCGCCGCCGGTCGTAGACATGCGACGCACTCCTCGTTCGGATCTCGGCGCCACGCGGCACTGATCTCGCCGGAGCGGAAGGTTATGCGCGCCAGCGTCGGTCGCGGTAGTCACCCTGTCCGCAAGGGGCGTTGCGCGGCCGGCAACACGTCAGTGAGGGTGCAAACCGCCGAGCAGGTCGCGGTAGCCGGTTGTTGTCATCCAACGAGCCCGGGCGAGATGGGCGTCGTGAATACGACGAGCGCGTTCCGGCTCGCTGTCGGGATCGAGGCCGAGGACAAGCGCGGCCACCTCGCGCCAATCGGCATGCTCGGCCGCCGCGTCGAGAAGGCGCACATACAGCTTGAGATGCTGCCGGTCGTAGTCGGTGAGGTGGTCGGACGCGGGCGGGTTCTCCTCGATCGCGTTCGCTGCGGCGTTCATGCGGCCCTCCAGTCGGCACCTCCGGCGCTTGCAGACGAGGCTTAAGCGGAACAATGCCCGCTTCGCAACGGCGCCGGCCCATTTCTACATACCTACGCAAAGCCTAAGCTACCGCAGTTTCACATACTACAGTGTGTAACGCGATCGTGTGTAGGCCGGCATCCATTGGCGCATGGATATGCGCAGGCTGGTGGGCCGTAACTTCGCCCGTATCCGGCGCGCCCAAGGTCTGACTCAGGAGCAGGTCGAAGAGCGCTCCGGTCACAATCAACAGTACCTTTCCAGCCTGGAACGCGGTCGGCGCAACCCGACCGTGGTGACCCTGTTCGAGCTCGCGCAAGCGCTCGGCGTGAGCCATGTCGAGCTGGTGCAGCCTGACGGCGACGAAGCAGCTCCCACCTCGCAGGGCTCTCTAAGACCCGGCAAGCCGCGTAAACGGAAAGCCGGCTCTCCGTAGAGCCGTACTGCCGAAGCATGTTGCTGCTCCAGCGCGAGGGCGCCCCGCGCCGGGCGGTCCGGCCCGGTGCGTAGAACCGGAAACGTATAACGACGCCGATCCGGATTTGCGGATTGGCGGCTCTTCTATTCCGATCAGTTCCAGACGCGCAGGGGCCCCGCGCCGGGTGGCGCGGGGCGGAGGCTGCGGGACTCAGTCGCCGTTGCGCCGGGACCAGATGAGGCTGTAGCTGTCGGCCTCCTCGCCCTCGACCAGGGTGGCGTAGATCGGAGCCGGGAAGCTCGGGTCATCGAGCTTGACCGAGACGTAGAAGCGGCCCTCGTTGGAGGTCTTCTTCCAGGCCACGCCAAACTCGATCGAGCCGGCGAAGACGCGGTAGTCGGGGGCTCTGTCGCTGCTCTTCTCGGCCGCTTTGATGGTGGTCTTGGCGTTGATGCTGAGGGTCTTGACCGAGCCCGCGAAGGTGTCGCCCGACTTGGTGAAGGTGCCGATGGTCGCCATAATGAAGTCTCCTGTCTGTCTCTCGGGACCGCGCCCACCGCGGCCTCGATGGCGATCTCAAGGCCGGAGGCGATCGACGACGCAGCGTTCACGCCCGCAGCGCAGCGGAGGACGGCGGCAAGGCGGCTTTCTTGTCTCGCGAGGAATGCGGGATCCGGGGTCCCCTCGCGACCTGTCGCGTGGGGTGGTGCCGCAGGGGAAGAAAGTTGCCGGACGCCGTTGCGGCAAAGGCGATCGAGGCGCAGCCGTCCTTCGGTTAGATCAAGCCAGGAGAGGACGCGTGGGACGCAGCCCCCCGGACAGGCCCGGGGACAGCGTGACGCCCCGCACCCTGCATTCACTAGGGCACCCCGGCTTGGTCGCACAAAGACCCTCCGCGGCGCACGATCGGCGGCCGACCGGAAAAGGGTGCGCCAAGCCCAATTGCGGCGTCTTCCATTTGGTTCAGGTGGTCGCGGCCCGAAGACACGGGCAAGTGCAGCGCCTCGGGCAGCGGCAACCCGCTTTGAGCTCACCGAACGCCTCTGCTGGCCTGGATCTCAGGCCGGTTTCAACCGGCTCCCCTGCCGCGCCCGCGTCTGACCACGCCCGTGCCCCGCGCGACCCGGAGCGGGGCGTCGTCGCGCCATTTTGCGTCAGGGATCGAGCCCGCAAGGGGCGAAACGGCGACAGCCGGTTCGAGCGTAGCCGACGAGCCCGCCCCCGAAGGGTGACGCCGGCACTTCTTCCTACCGGACTTGCTCAACCTCCAGACTACCCGATGAAAGCGGCTTCAACAGCTCCGCCTCGGGACGCAGAAGGTCCAGCCAAGCGGCCCAGTCGGCGCGTTCGAGCACCACCATCTGACGATCGTGGATCGGCGCGACCTCGGGCCCCGGTGCGGTGGTCAGGAGCGTGAACGCTTGGGGCGTGTCGTCCGTGGCGGGCCGCCAGAGACCGGCGAAACAGAACCAATCCTCGCGGTTCTCGTGAAGCGCCACTTGGATTTCGGCGACTTCGTTCCCGTGAACTCGAAGAAATGCGATGCCGGAACGAGGCAGCGTCCGTTTGGGAAGCGTCGACCCTCGCTGCGGAAGTTGATCACCGGGGGCGCTTCGGCCGTCCCGGAGCAAAGCCCCAGCGGAGCTGCGCAAGCTCGACCCCTTCGGCGTGCCGCCGGATAACGGGCGCGACCTCCGTCGGCCGGATGTCGTCGCGTGGCTCGAGATTCGGGATCGTGCTGCCGATGATTAGCGGCAGCTTGATTTCGCTGAACGCCTCGACATAAGCGCTGTACGGGACATGATTGCCGAAGTCGTTGCACATGCGGGCGCTCTATAGCACGCGTGATGGCGGCTGTCCGGGAGCAAGCGGAGTCGCGAGCCGCCCGAGCGCGGCGCTCGTGATGATAGCGGCGCCGACGCCGGCGAAGATCGGCCGCCACAGTCCGTGCGTGCCCCCGATCCGGCTCGAGCCGAGCACGAAGTGATAGCCGGCGAAGGCTGCAGGCCCGGCAAACAGGGCGGTGACGGCGAGGCGCACCAGTGTCGACCAGATGGTGGCGATGACGAGCTGGCCCAGTCCGAAGGCGGGGTCGCCGCGAGGACGCCGACCAGGCTTTCTTCGGTCCAAGCGTTCAGGCGAGCCGGTGCCTCGCCAGATCCACCATGACGATGTCGTCCGGCGTCTTGGCCGCCGAACCGTCGCTGGCGGGATGGTACTCGATGCGGAGCTGCGACGCGTCGACGACGATCCGCAGATACCCGTAGTCCTGGTCGTCATAGTTTTCGAGCACGACCCGATCGGCGCCTGCGGCCGCCTCCTCGATCTCGTTCGGCACACGGAGGGCGCCACTCTTCTTGGTGGTCAGCTTGCCAAGCCCGTGGCCGCCGTTGCCGGCGATCAGGTAGGGGATTTGCTTGTCGCCGCGCGTGCGGGTGAAGCGCTGGTAGTTGTGCGCGTGGGCGGACAGGACGGCGTGGGGCCAGACGTTCGCCTCGTCAAAAATCGCATCGATCTCTTCGCGCATGGCGGTACTCCACCCGTGCTTCGAACCAGCCGTGTAGGCCGGGTGGTGGTGGGCGAGGATCAGCGCTCCGGCATATGACTCGGCCTTGACGCGGGCGAGGGCGGCGCGAAGGTAGTCGAGCTGCGAATCATTCAGCTCAGGAAAGGTGCCGCCCTGGGTGGAGATGACGCCAGGGTCTTCGAGAGTGTTGCTGTAGAGGGCGAGGACGCGCACGAATGGCGCCTCGAAGGTGAAGAACACACCGGGCTGGATCTGCGCGGTTCGGCTGAGGCCGCCGGCTTCCGGGTTGATGCGGAACGCGTCAGCGCAGAAGTTCGAGAGAAAAGCATCGAGCGTGATCGCGTGAGTGCCAGGCGCCACCATGCCGTCGTGGTTCCCGGCAAGCGCCACGATCGGCGCGGGATAGTCCCGATAGGGATCGTAGAACTGGTCGTAATAATATAATTTCTCGCCGAAATTGTAGATTACGTCGCCGAGGTGGAAGTAGAACAGGGGCACTTCGGCCGGATCGGCTTCCGTGAAGTCGCTGATCATCTTGTCGGCCACCTCGTTCTGCGGGTCGGGTCCGCGGGTATTGCCGGTGTCGCCGACGGAGTGGAACACAATCCGCCCGGCTTTCGTCGTTGCAGCAGCCGTGGCGGGACCGTTTCCGCCCAGGACGGCCGCCAGGGTCAGGACCGGTTCGGGCAGGCCGCGCGGCGCAGGGAACGGCAACGGCTGCAAGGCATGTTGGGCGTTCAACGCGTCGAGCGTTTTGTAGGCCTGGGTGTCGCTGGCGTGCCTGACCGTGAACTCGGTCGGGTCGACCGTCGCCAATGGTTGCCCGAAGATCGGCTGCTCGACCGCGTGCGGCTGGGTGTTGTCGATCGGCGCCGAGGCATCGGTCGGAACGTCGTATGGCAGGTCCGGTCTCGCATCGGCCTGCAATCCGCGACTTCGCTTGCCGCCCGTCCCGGTCCGTTTCGGTCTTCTGCTCATGGCCGTCCTCCCATGAAGATATCAAGGCGGAGCCGGGCGACACGATTGTGACGTGCCTGAGCCGGTCGTTCGATGCATCATTCGAGCAAAGCGGCGAACAGGACGGCGCTCATCGCCGTCCTGCGCCGCCGATGAGACCCGCAACAGGGCTTATGATGGGCCTTGGTTGCTTCAGGCTCGTTTGTGACAGCGGCCGAAATGAACAGAGCTGGCTACACAGCTACCGCGACTCGGCGGCCCCGAGAAGTCGCTCATCATCGAGATTAGCCTCGGCCGTCCATTTAGACGGACAGACGTGGGGCAGCCCCGATGCCAGTGCCGGTCCATGCTCGGCGTCCTACTCGTGACATAGAGCGCCCCGCCTTGCAGCGGGGCGCTCTGGTGGTGAGTTCAGCGGCTCCAGACCAGGTTGTAGCTGTTGGGCTCGGTGCCTCGACCAGGCTGGCGTAGATGGGAGCCGGGAAGGAGGGGTCGTCGAGCTTGACCGAGTGGTAGGCGCGTGCCCCGTCCTTGGTGCGCTTGGTCCAGGCGGCCCCGAACTCGATGCCGTTGCCCGGGTAGGCGCGGAGGTCGGGGGCCTTGTCGTTGTCGGTCCCGGGTGCGGGAACGAAGCGGACCTTGGTGTTGAGCGACAGGGTCTTGATGGAGCCCTGGAAGATGCCGTCCTCGTTGCGGGTGAAGGTGCCGATGGTCGCCATGGTGTGTCTCTTGCCGGCCTGTGATCTCGAGGCCGTTTCGGTTGCGACCTCGATGGCCATCGACAGGACGGGGGCGGGCGCCGACGCACCCGCAGTCCCCATGCGACCTGTCGCATGGGGTGCCCCATAGGGCTGCAGCGCAGCGGAGGACGGCCGGCGACGGCTTTCTTGCCTCGCGAGGAATGCGGCGACCCCGCGAGGGGTGGACCGGGGTCCCCGCGCGACCTGTCGCGTGGGGTGGCGCTGCAGGGGAAGAAAGCCGGGAGCTGGCCGTTGCGGTCCAGGCGCCCAAGGCGCAGCCGTCCCCCGTCCAGATTGGCCCATCACAGGACGCCACCGGAATTGGCCGCCCCGAACCGGGCAGGGGGAGACACTGCGCGCCTCCCGGTACCCGCCTACGACGGGGCGGCATCCCCCGGCGCTGGCCCCGGCAAGCTGACCTCCGATCCGCCCCGAGCAAGCCCCGGGCGGACCACATCGCCCCTCCCACGCCGCCCAGCTCCGGCGGTCGGCTCGAACGAGATCCGGGCGCCGAGCGATCGGCGTGCCAGGGACCGTGCCCATCTCCTGACCACGGCCGAGCGGGGCCCCACGTCGATCCAGTCCTACGCCAGCCCCGTCGAGGCCGGCAGCCAAGCCACGCACCCTGGCGCTGCCAGCCCATTGGAGGGAACGCCCCGCCGCGCGGCGGGGCGCCGACGGGCACGATGGAGAGGGCGCGAGCGAGGCGGAGCACATTGAGAACGGCCCGCCAACGGACGCCTCGCGTCCGGTGCAAGGGGGTCACTCTGTGCCTGCTTCGTTCGCGAGTCGTCCCGACGGGCGGAGCTGACTTGAGATGCCGGCAGGCATCGCCTGTTGGAGAAGCCGGCGGTGGGGACAATTCATGCCAAGGCGAGGCGAAAAGAAAAGGCCGCCGACCGCGAGGTCGACGGCTCAGGACGATCTGGCGGTCGGCGCTTCGGCCTACTGGTCGAAGCGCATCACCGGGATGCCGAGCTTCCTGGCCTTGTCGGCGAGGTTCTGGCTGATGCCGGAGCCGGGGAACACCACGACCCCGATCGGAAGTGTGTCGAGCATGGCGTCGTTGCGCTTGAAGGGTGCGGCGTTCTTGTGCCGGGTCCAGTCGGGCTTGAAGGCGACCTGCGGCACCTTGCGATGGTCGGCCCATTTGGCGGCGATGAGTTCGGCGCCCTTGGGCGAGCCCCCGTGCAGCAGCACCATGCCGGCGTGCTTGGCCCGGACCTTGTCGAGCACGTCCCAGATGCGGAGGTGGTCGTTGCACGCGTGCCCGCCCGTGAAGGCGATGCGCGGGCCCTTGGGCAGCAGCACCTGCGTCTCGGCGACCCGTTTGGCGTTGAGGTAGTCGCGACTGTCGATCACGGCCGCCGTCATGGCCCGGTGGTTGACCATCGAGCCGGCACGCGGGCGCCAGCCCGACCCGGTCTCGACGGCGAAGAGTTCGGCCGCGTGGTCGCGCAGGAACTCGAAAGCGTTGCGGCGCTCCTCCTGGGTGAGCCCCTCGGCATGCAAGCGTTCGAGTTCGACGGAGCGCACTTCGGAGCCGTCCTGCTCGCCCTGTGATCGCCGTTGCGCCACGGCGTTGTCGTCGAGCGCGCGGGAGATGCGGTCGGTCTTGCGGTGCAGGACGTTGACGAGCGACCAGAGCAGGTCGGGCAGGTCGTCCTCGAGCCGGGTGCCGGTGAGGAGGCTCGACAGGTTCTCGAACATGGAGCCGAGCGCCATCTCCGCTATGTCGGGCTCGGGCAGGGGCCGCGGGTCGGCCTCCTCGCCCATGGGGCGGTGGGCGTAGCGGGTGAGTTCGTCGAGGAGGTGGGCAGAGGCTGAGGGGGCGTGGGTTTCGTGCGTGGCGGAGAGGTCGGAGGCGAGAGTTTCGTCGTAGCTCATGGAGTGCTCCTGTTCGGCTGGGGCGGAAGACCGCGGCGCTCGCGGCCTTCACGGCGACCACGAGCCGCGGCCGGGCCTGGCCGCATCCCGGGGTCTCGGCCCCGGGACCGGAGCGAGAGCGGAGGACGGCGGAGCGCCGGCTTGTTTGTTCCGCGAGGAGGACCGGCGAGGCTGTTCGCATGGTGATCCCGCCAGGGATGTCCGGTCCGGGGAAAGAAGCCGGCGCGCAGCCGTTCCGGCTTGAAGGCCCGGCTGCGGCCGGATCGCCGCTCTGAGAAGGCCGGCCCGCGGTCCTCTCGATCCCGGCCGGTCGGGGCTCCCGCACTGCGACGAGGTCCACGGCCCACCGCGGTCCCGCGCGACGGGCTGCGGCCCGTTCGAACCCCCTCTACGCGACGCCGCGGCGTCGTCCACCCATGGGCAGCTGCGCGCGGACCCGCTCGGCCAACACGCCCGCGCCCCAGCGGCGGAGGTCGGCGTTGAAGTCGACGAGGCGTGGCCGCAGCACGGTAGCGGCGAGACCGGCGGCCTCGGCCCGTTCGCGCAGTCGCTCGGCAGCGTTGCGGCCGGCCGCATCGTTGTCGCGCGCGATCAGCAGCGTGGTGAGTGCCGGCGGCAGGGCCAGCATGGCGAGGTGGGCGGCCGACAGCGCCGCGATCGCGCCGGCGTCGGGGAACGGCGGGGCGAGCGACAGCACCGTCTCGAGCCCCTCGGCGACCAGCAACGTTGGACCGCTGCGGGAACCGAAGCGGGCGCCGTTGCCGGCGAGCTGGCCGAGCGAGCGGCGCGGCGAGGCGATGGGCGCCTTGCCGAGACGCCGAGCCTCGAGCGATAGGTCGAACCGGGGATCGAGGTAGGTGCGATGCACGCCCGTGATGGTGCCGGTCAGGTCGGTGACGGCGGCGAGCAGCGCCGGCCAGGTCTGGCGTGGGCTGTCGGACGCTTCGCGGTAATGGGCCGCGGGGTGGAAGCGCATCGCGCTCACGTCGACTTGCGTGAGGTCGATGCCGCGAGGCCCGAGGTAGCGCTCGGCCAGGGTGCCCCGGATCGACCGCCCGGACGCGAACAGACGTCGCGCCATCGCGACTGTGTCGGAGTTGCGGAGGCCGCGGTCGGCAGGGCGGCCCTGGGTCGGCGCGGAGCAGGGGAGTGCCAGGAAGGAGCAAGCCTCGTCCATGGCATCGCGGAGTGTGCCGAAGCCACGATTGAACCTGATGAGGTCGAGCAGGTCGCCGTGCTGGCCGGTGGCGGCGTCGGTCTTATGTGCAGTTGAACATAAGACCGAATATGTTGCGGCGAGAGTTATGTTGCGGCGCTGCGATTGGGCGCTGTCGCACGACCGATCGTCGGCTTTTACGCAACATAATCTCGCGCGGGGGTTTGCGTGATGCCCCGCGACGCTTCCGAACTGGCGCGTCGCCTCGCCCGCGATGCCGATGCGGTATGCCGCCATTACCTGTCCAACGGGCGGCCCCAGGGCCGCTACTGGACGGTGG
>JAABUY010007431.1_pt1 | contig 10412 bp, 10 predicted proteins | sample 5560271 | NCBI WGS metagenome assembly JAABUY01 (sample SAMN10711886, study PRJNA513374) | rock metagenome | isolation source: Antarctica rocks | place: Antarctica: Victoria Land, University Valley
ATTGGGAAAAGGTGTCAGAAGTTTGAAAGCAGGGCAAAGAGTCGTGGGAGTCCCATGGACTGGATTATATGGTACTTGGCAGCAATATCGTGTGATGCCAGCAGAAAGCCTGGTAACTGCTTGAGTGCAAGCAGTGAATAATCTGTTGATGCCACCTGGTCAATTGACCGGATATCCGTTCAATTGACCAGGCATCGATGCCTGCTGCAGATGCCAATTTCAGACAAGCTGTCAGACAAGGTTGCTGCACAATTCTGGGTAGGGCTCTGTCTCAATCTTGAACGTCAAATCCTGCAGAAAGCTTAGACAAGATGTGCACCATGCTCACCTGGCTTTAAGATTTGCTTTCCTCCAGTTGTCACTGCTTCAAACAACACCTCAGCAACACATCGTCTGTGCAGCTGTACATAAGTATTTTGGGTTTGAAGCAAGTCTTGCTGCATGCAACCTGAGCCGATGGGCTGTGCATGTCCTCAGCACTTCCTGCTGTTCTCAAGTTCTGTGTGCCTGGCAGGTCAACCCCATGACTGCAAAGGGTCTTGTAGACACCAGCAGGCCGCCAGAGGGTGAGTACATGATGCAGACTGCAGCTGGCTCCACCCTCGGTCGCATGATCACATCTCTTGCAAAGCACCTGGGCATCAACATCATCGATGTTGTCAGGAGAAGTGCACAAAAGGAAGAGCTGGAGAAACTTGGGTAGGACTTGGGTTTGCACACATCTTGGTTGCTTGTACAGTCTTGTGGCATAGCAGTGGCTCCTTAGTTGCTCCCATGACAATACAAAAAACATCTTGTTGCCTGCTTGGTATGAGTCTGGTCACTGCATTTGGATGTGTTCTAGCTGACATCATTACAAGCTTAAGCCACTTATAGAGCATGAATGTGATGGCATGTGTGTACAGGGCTGCAGCAGTGATTGCGACAGACAAGGAGGACCTGGTTGAGCGGGTGAAGCAAATCACAGGTACACACTGTTCTGTGCGCAGAGGCAAAAATCCGACTGCGTCTTCAACAATGTGTTACTTTCAACACCTGGTTCATGTAGAAAGTCCAAGGTTCCACCTTCTGGCAACTGAGTATAAACTCTCTGACTATACCGGACTGCTGTTTGCTCCTAACATTGCACACGGTGTAATGGTTGGTCTGTTACAAAATGCTCGTCGCATCTCCCTGCACTTGGCATCTGCAGCTTTCAAGTGTTGTGCATCATGGTGGTGCGGCAAGCATCAGGCCTGTATTCTGGCTACCATGCAATGCAGATGGGCAGGTGCTTGTGGCACATCAGCCTCACTTGTACTCACGCATGAGTGTGACATCTGATGTCTGGTAGCCTGACGTGTACCCAGCCTTGCTACTGAGCCAACTGACTGTGACATTCAATGGTATTGTTCAGATCCATGTGGCAAATGTATCACATACATAGGATGCATTGCATGTGGTATGTATGCTTCTGCACACAGGTGGCAAAGGAGCATACGCAGCAATTGATGCTGTTAGCGGTGAAGTGACTCAGAAAGTTGCAATGGCGCTGCGTGACGGTGGCACTGTGTATGTGTATGGAGCACTTTCTGGTGACCCAATACAAGTTGACACTCTTGATACCCTTTACAAGTACAAGAAAGTAGAGGTATGGTACCATTCCAATTCGGCTTTGTTTTGTACCCATTGAGCATTGTAAACCTGTTTGTAAGATCCAAAGGCACGGCTAATGCTTGGCTTGACAACAAGTAATCTGCAAGTAGAGTTTGCATAGACGCAGTAGCATGAACTAGGCATATCATGTAAGTCTTCTGCATAACATTGCTAGGCTGCCCAGTCTCTTGTTATTCACTTGCAGTCCCCTGTGTTCAGATGCATGTATCACGAGCAATGAAAACCCTACACCGCAAAACCCGGTACCGCAGGGCATACTTGAATGTATTGTTGGGGATTAAGTTTGATGTGCAAGCAGGGTTGGCTGTTGGGGACTTGGCTGGGTGGACTTAAAGATCTGAAGGCAACCATTCAGGAGGTCCATGGGTACCTGCAAGACAAGGTCATTGTCCCTGAGTCAGGTGGCCGCCCTAATGCCTCTCCCTTCTTTGCCTTTGCCTCTGCCTTTGCCTTCTCTGCCTGTGCCTTCGTCTTCGCTTTGACACTTGCCTTTGCCTCTGTACAAATACCTGGCCAGCTTTACAACCTGTGGTTGTGTTTGCATGCCTAGTGTGGGGTTGATAAACTCAGGGATCAAGGTGTGTGCTTGCTTTGTGTGCAACACGCCACTGAGGAGCTGAGAGCCATCTGCACGGCACAGCCAGCTCATATTTGTTGAGCATTATTGTTTTGGTTTATTTGTTGAGCATTGTCAACAACCTATCAGTTCTGCCAATGTTGGATGCTTGAATGGACTAAAATCATGCTGACTGTTAACCCCAACCCCTCACGGTATGAAGACCCTGTTTTCTCTCATTTGTACTATTCATGTCCTGCAATGTCTGATCAAGCCATATATGCTGTGCAGGTGATAGCTTCCCTCTGGAGAAGGTGCATGAGGCAATCCTTGAGAGTGAGAAGACTGGCCGCAAGGGGAAAGTGTTCCTCGCAGGCTGATTTGGCATTGGTTTTGCCACAATTTCACTATTACAGGCATTCATCTTGGGTTCCAACAGTGTACAAGTCTTGCAATGCTTTTGCATGCATATTCTGTGTCTTGTATCTGGCTTCTCAGTTAAAACTCTACAAACTTTGCGTCGCAGGTGAGTATCGTGATTGACAATGAACCGTGTGATAGTCTCATGCAAGGGATTCTTTTATCAACGTCCGAACCTCAAACAAGTCGATAGAAATGTGGTGCCTTGTCTGGAGGGCAGTACCACAGTGCTTGCAAGTGAAGCATCTCACAGAAGTGATCAGCGCAATCACGGAAGGATTTGCTCATGTAACTGCAACAGCCCTAGCAGCCGCTTTGTGAACAGGCAAAGCCATATGGATGTCTGTATGCATGCATGTCTGTACTGCAAGCCCACATGGACAATTAGTCATTGCAGACCAACAGACAGACGTTTACATTTTCAGCCAGTCAGCAAGGCTGCACAGACATGCCAAGGGGCAGATTTTAAGATTTGATCAAATAACCAACTTTGAATCTGAATCAAGGTCAAGCAGCCTTAGCAGGGCACATAGAGCACAGAAACAACGTCACAGAAGTCAGCCTGGCTGGCACCAACAATGTAATACCAGCAAGTGATATCCGCTTATGAAGATTGGCACTGCAGACACAGAGTAGCATGATACATGTGGTCTAAACAAACAGCTGCACCTCACACATTTTTGCAGCACTGTTCCGTACAACAAGAATACAGGCCTGTGATTTTGATGCCCCTTCAAAATAGCCAGTTCTGTAGCATTTTGACCCACAGTCTGTGAACACCAGTGACCATCCAACATGTTGTACCTGGCGTCAGCAGCTGCAAGCTATGGCGCCATTCTTTGGAGAACGACTGCCAGGACTGTGTTAATCGTGCCCATCAAACATCTGGCATAACAGACTGACATGTTGTGCATAAGCTGTGAACTTGTTGCCTGGTTGCACCTGACGCAAGCAGCATGCTGCAGGCTGAAGAGCCACTCTTTGACAGAACGAGCCAGGGCTGTGTTGCTGGCACCCACCGGAGAGCTGGCGCTGCAAACTTGCATATTGCAAGTTAGCTGTGAACTTTCAGTGTTGCAGCACCTGAGGCAAACAGCATACTGCAGGTTGAGAAGAGTCAATCTTTGAGAGGGGCCGCCAGGGCTGTGCTGCTAGTGCCCAGAACAGAAATGGCGTTACAGACTCACCTGTTGTGCACAAGCTGTGCATATAAGGGTTTGTTGTACCTGACACAAGCAGCATGCTGTAGGCTGAAGAGTCACTCTTTGAGAGAGGGCGCCAGGGCTGTGTTGTTGGCATCCACCAGAGAGCTGGCATTGCAGACTCATGGATTGTGAAGAAGCTGTGGATTTCCATCGTTGCTGCGCCTCATGCAAACAGCGTGCTCCAGATGGGGGTCAATCTTTGAGAGGGGGTGCCAGGACTGTGTTGCTGGCACCCACCAGGGAGCTGCCATCACAGACTCACATGTTGTGAAAAAGCTGTGAATTCACTGTCTGGTTGCATCTGATGCAAGCAGCATGCTGCAGGCTGAATAGCCACTCCTTGAGAGGGGCGCCAGGGCTGTGCTGCTGGCACCAACCAGGGAGTTGGCGTTGCAGACTCACAGAGTGGTGAAGGAGCTGGGTCGCTACACAGACCTGCGCACTGCTGTGCTGGTGGGAGGGGACTCCATGGAAGTCCAGTTTGCTGAGCTATCTGCCAACCCAGACATCATTGTTGCCACTCCAGGTTAGCTGCTGATCCTGTACAGTTTGTTTGCAGTTCGTCATTATGACTTCACTCCTTATGACTGATCAACTTTGACATGACCCACTGCTAGTCCCCAGGACATTTGATCGATTGGGTGATTGTGTTTGCTTGATCAAAAGTCCTGATGTACTGTACTGGCAGAAGTAAGTATTTGTGCATGAAATCCTCCATCATAAGCATCAAGTTACGCATCATGACCCGGTCTTCCTGTGGGTTAACCAAACTGACATCCCTAAACACATGTCGCAGGCCATTGCTCCTCTGAAAACATCCTTTTTAAAAGCAAGGCAGCAAGACAGATTGTGCTGTGCTTAGGGCAGCTGATGCACCCTGTGAACATGTCAGAAGCTTGCTGCTTAACCCTTGGCCATCTCAAGAAGGCAACACGACAGGTGGTACTCTGTGTAGGACGGGTGATGCACCACTTGAAGGAGGTGGAGGGCATGAGCCTGCGGACAGTTGAGTTCTGTGTGTTTGATGAGGCTGACCGCGTCTTTGAGATGGGCTTTGCAGTCCAACTGCGAGAGATTCTGTCCAGGATGATTGAGGCCAGACAGGTTTCCCCTTTCCAATGCATGTATTGCATGCATGTAAAGTTACATAAATGCACAAACAGAAGCGCCACACAGCTGACTTACGGCATATCATTGCCAGGTGTCGAGCACATCATAGCTGTACGAGCTACCAGCTGTACAACACCCCTGCAGGGACACTATTGGCAAGCAAGCTTTGCTGCGCTGTCATAAGAGATCATGTACGCCTGCACTCTTTGGCACATTACCCCGCTTAGTAGACTGCAGTCTCCTTGAGGCCCCTTATTGCCTTCTAGGAAGTCTCAAACATGATATCAATTTAGCACAGCAAACATCACAGCCTGACTCTAAAGGTATGAAAGCTGTTGAGAAACACATCACAACTACAAAGAGGGTTGTCAGTGGTTCATATCAAACCCTGGTCCTCTTTGTGCTTGCATTGTATCTACATTTTCCTGCAAACAGAGTTGAAGGTGTTCAAGAAAGACAAACATGCAATTTGCTGCCAACCAGGGTCTGCGTTGTCATGTGAAGAGACATGAACAAGACAGACAAACGTTTCCTCCAAGCAAAAGCAACATAAGCATGCCTGACGTATGGTGCTGCTTGCAGACGCTGCTGTTCTCAGCAACCATGCCTTCAGCGCTGCATGAGTTTGCCAAGGCAGGCTTGAAGGAGCCTGAGATGGTCCGCCTAGACACTGACACCCGCATATCTCAGGACCTTGCCACCGCTTTCTTCACCGTCAGGTACGCCTTGCAAATGCAGCTGAGATTATCATGAGGGTGCAGGCTCAAGCAGCACAGGCTGCCCTGACATGTCTGTATCCAAAGCAGATAGGCTTGTTCCCTGGGGGCTGCCCTGTTGTGTCTGTGTGCGGGGCAGATATGCTTGTCTCATATGTCAGACCAATTGGCTGCAACATATTTGCTCTGCTCATGAATAGCTTATGGCATCTGTGTTGCTTGAGGCTGTACACATCAGCTGTCATGGTCATGGTCTGCCTTGCGCAGTGCATGTTTATCTTGTGAGATGTTGTCACAGTGGTTCTGACTCAGGAGTCCCTTGTGCAATCAGCTCCCCCCCCCCCTGCTGCTTGAATGATCTAACTCAAGTTGTCCGCTGCGGCTGGTGCGCTCAGTGCTGACAGCCTTTGCACAAGCTGCAAATTTTTCTGAGGAGCGGCAACCACAGCGTGCACCATTGCATGAGGCATCAACAGGGTTCAAAGTTAGGCTTGAGGCACTGTTGTACAGGATCTACGTGAGTCAGACTTCACTTTGACGCAACACGCCATGCACAAATTTTACGATAGAGGTCACCTCTTAGGCACACGTCCAGATCAGGCTCACATGCCTATTTGCAGCAATGGTTCTGCATGCCCCTTTCTGCAAAGAAAGTGGTGTGCTGCTTGTTTTTGGTCGCCACCGCTACAATGCCAGACACTTAGTCCTAACAACATTATGTACGGCAACTACCATTTGCAAGATGACACTTGAGATGTTTGGAATGTTCCAGGTGTTTTCAACATGCAGAGCATGTCAGGCTGGGGTCTAGCCTGTCTGTTTCTTGGCAATGTTGTTCAGGGGTTGTTATGCTTTCTGTGGGGTTTCTGAGGGGTTTCTGAGATTTCTATGGGGTTTATGAGATTTGTGTGACATGTTTTGTGTTGCAGGCAAGGGTAGCTTTGAGGCTGCCTTGGTGAAGTCTTGCATCTGGCTTTGCCGCCACAAGGGACTTGGCCGGTTTTCAGGGCAGTGCTATCCAAGTTCACAAAGCCTTGACAGAGCAAACAATCGTAGCCAATGGCGCTTTGCCACCTGGTGCCATGCCTGCTAAGGACAACAGACAGGTCACCCTGGCTTCCTCAAATGTGCATACAAGTGTTGCCAATGCAGATGCGTGTTTGCAAGCAATTGTGAGTGGTGTTGCTCAAACAAGGCCTAGAGTGCTGACAAGGCTGTTTCTGTTCCTGAAGCACGTACAGGCTTTGCACTTGTCATGACATTGTGAAAGAGCAAGGAGAATCCAGAAGTGGAGTTGTAGAGAGGCATATGCAATTTGTCACTCACTACACATTGCTGGTGATGACAGGTGTCCTATACCACAGTCTTACAGGGTTACACTGTTTGCATGTCTCCATATCGATGCGTGGCTTTGAGGAATAGATAGCCTGAAGCACCAACGACAGGCTCTAAGCACTAAGACAAGCAACACATCAGTGTCAATGTTTCTGCTTGACAATATGATCAGGGTCAGAGCCTGACTTGTACAGTTTTGCAGGCGCTCCTTGAGGAAGCTGACTTTGCAATGAACACAGTTGCTGCTGGTGAAGCAAGCTGGGATGACACCAGATCTCAAATCTCTGACAAATATCAGGAGGTAGGCTTGCAAGAAATGGCCAACTTTTTTGTTGCTGCATAACAGTAGAGCTGTCACTGGCATGATGCCCCAAAATTACTCTCAGATTACTCTACACCTGTGTCATCTCATGCCACAGCATCATGAACACAGCATCGCAAGAGACAAGGGGAAAATTCGGATTTTGGACCATCTTCATACAGTGACGGTGCAAACATAATGTACGTGCATACCGGTAGTTGCATTCAGGTGTGCCTGAATAGTGTAGGTCAATGCAGGCGGATGACATGCAAGATGCATCACAATGATGCAACTGCTGGACCTGTTTAACGTTGTGAATTGCTGCCCACAAAATCGTAAACTGTCACCTTTGTTTGCGTTTTGATGTCATCATCGATCAGCCAGCCTGTGCGAACTATGTGCAGCCCATGTCGGCACAGCATCACGGTTGTTGCACAGCTAGAAGGTCACAGTCAATTTGCTGTAATTCAGAAGTTCTTGGTGTCGGCAGGCCATGGCTGATGTGTTATCACAACAGCCGTCTGGCGTCAACTTGGAAACGAAGCATGGTGTATGCTACCAGCAACAGATACAATGACGTGAGCCCCATGATGTAACTTTGTGCCTGGCAATAGCTTAATCCTGCGCACACAAACAAGATACAGAAAGCACTGCAATTGGAGCTGTTCATAGCTTTGCAGAAAACGCAAAAAAAACTAACGTATGCAGCAAAAATCTTTGAATGACTTCACTACATCTGATGTTACCACATCTGGTTGTTGACATGACAATTTCCTGATAAGTGCTGTTAACCTCAGCATATGTCAAACGCAAATCAGTTCACATGAGCAGGCAAACCGAGTGACCTTTCGCAATAGCCCGAGACACAGAATGTTCTTCATGGATCTTCTAACCAGTGTGCATACTTTCACCTTGCTGAATGATGTGTTGCCACTTGATTGGTCTTCTGTGTCTTGCTGTGAAGCTGCACAGGTAGTGTCTACCAAGAAAACTTTTGCAAATGGAATGATGCAGGCATAGGCAGGTGCTGGAAGTTACATCATCATTGATCCTACAGGGAACTCACACGCCAGCACACCCAGCAGCCGCAGCAGTTGCGGTTGACACATGCCAACACGAACACCAGCGACGAACTATTGCCCACGAGCTAAGCATAACAATGAAACAACAAATGTACCACCTGCTTGCATGAGACTATAAGACTGCTAGTACCCTACTGCATTGTGACAGCAACCACATCATACAAATTTACTAAAAAGGGGAGACAAGCACCTGAACGATCAAGTTTGCGTGTGGAACAATACCTGAAGCCTACTCACTGCATCCTTGGCTGGCAGCAGCACAGCATCACACTGGGAGTACCGATGGTGTACAATGTCAAGAAAGTCCTCAACATCAGAGCGCATCACCATGGCAAAGCCTCGCTTGGTATACAGATCAGCAATGTAACCATGCAAACAATCTCTGGTAACACTGCAAATGAAGCTTTCGTCCAAGTCATTCCTGTATTGTAAAGGTCTAAGCGTACTGACAAAGTCTACCAGACTGGTGGGGCTCCATCCAGCATTCTGCCATATCTGAAGGAACGCCAGCCATCTTTCCTCGCAGACACTACTCAGCAGCTTGGCACTGTGGAGTTTGTCAATGATTGATAGGGTCATCAGGCCTTGTGCTCTGCCAATAGTGCCATGTGGTCCAAACACAAAGTCACCAGCTACTTCATCAACTACGGTGACAAGGACTCCCAGGAGATATTTGCCAGGCATTGCCTTGTTTTCATATTGCTGTGTAGCAGCAGACTGCAGCTCCAAGCATATACTAGGTAATGGAATACCTTCCAGGATATCAATCAGCAGACTGGTGCTGTTTGCGCAGCGGTCTATCAAGACCGAGTGAGGTTGACTTTGTTCATGCCCTTGTTGCTGAACGTCTAGAGGATATTGCAGGACAGACTTGCAGGGTGCACTTGTGACATCGCCAACCCATACGAGGCCTGAATACTGGCAGCTCCAACTGTGTGCAGTGGGATGTCCCTCCAGTTTCGTTGGCTTGGCGGACTGGCCAAGCCTTGCTGCAAAGCGTAATCGCTTGTGGTTCTGTCCGAGCACAAGGGCATCCACAAAAGTGGTCCGCTTACTCGCCCTGACGTCAGTCAGAGAACTCCCGGTCTCCTGCTTGCGTGTGATCAGGACCAAGGAGCCCTTTTGTGAGGCTGCGCAGCCTCCTGACTGGCGAGGAGGCGTACCAGTGCAAGTGAAAAGCTGCTGACTACCTGACTGGGGTGAGCACTGCTTGTGACCTGTACCCTGTTGTACCAGGGAAACCTCACTCAAGTCAATGTGTCCTTCTGCTGTATCACGTGCAGGCATCGGGCAGACAGCGCAGGTTTGTTGCCCCCAACGTGCAACAAAGCATTCGGAGCTCCAAGGGTTTCTTCAAGGGTTTTGCAAGCATGCTGACTCAGGTACTTGCGGCAGTCTGTGTAGCGTCGCTCAGTGCTATGTTGGCCAGCGCAAACAGGATGTCCGCATACATACCTCCTCTGCTCATCTTGGATCTGAAAGGTGAAGCAGCAGATCGTGACAGTATCGCAGTTCTCGAAAAGCTTCAGCAATCACTCATCGCTCTTACTAAGCCCGTCCCCGATACCTATCGAGGGGTGATTTAAGGCTAAATTCAACCGGCAGTCTACTTCGAAGCTTGCAGACGGGCTCAGATCCATGTCATCCCGAACGGAGTGTGCTAACTGAGGTGCGTGTGCCTGAGTACTGCGCCAATCAGCATTTTGCGAAAGCAGCCTTTTGTGCTGACTTGCGATATCTGTTGCAGCTGTCCTGACGTTGTAGGGGACTCAGCGCAAGGCGCTTGCACTGGCGATGTCTTATGCCAGTAAGCTTCATTTTGGTTTTGGAATTTGGAATGTATATACGTATTTATATTGACAACATTTGCCTACATTTTGAACATTTGCTTTGCTGGTGTACAGATTGTTTCTGATCATGCAGGCGCATCTCAGCGCAACGTTCGCATAAGAGTCATACAAAGCGAGCTGCACTTACAGCAACCTTTTGGGGCCTCTGCACACCTTTGGGATGTACAGCAGTGGTGCAGAC
>JAABUY010007435.1_pt1 | contig 10409 bp, 9 predicted proteins | sample 5560271 | NCBI WGS metagenome assembly JAABUY01 (sample SAMN10711886, study PRJNA513374) | rock metagenome | isolation source: Antarctica rocks | place: Antarctica: Victoria Land, University Valley
AATATTTTGTTTTTTATATTTTTAAAAAAAAAAAAAAAAAAAAAAAAAAAAAAAAAAAAAAGTAAAATATTAAAACTAATTTAACACAATTTGTATTAACAATTTTTAATCTTATATAATATTTTCTTGCAGATCGTAAAAAATTCAAATAATTGATGAAAGACATTTCATCATTGTTGAGTAAAATTATTGTTTACTGAATAAAATGTGCAATTGTCTTAAGTAATTATCTAATATTCAATTAACTGCAAGTGAAAACAAATGATTTTCTTATTCATTAAAATGATATTTTTATTTTCTAGTCATTGAAGCTGTTTATTTAGTTTGAGAACAAATGTATCAGCTGTGTTGTTGAATAAGTTCAACATTTTGACTTTCTTGCTCAGTTTTCAAAGTAGCATTGTAATAATGACATTTATCAATGTTTTTTAATCTCAAAAAGCATTGAATGCATCAGTGATTTAGTAAAGAGAGCAAGAATATATTACTAATGTTAATTATGACTGAAGTTTTGCTGAAAATGCTCGCAAAGCACGCAAAAAGCAGTCTAATAAGATTCTTAAAATTGAAAGCATCTTGTACGTCAAAGATACTCGAAGTATAACTCAAGATAGACAGAAATTGAAGGACGACAGGCAGCAGCAGCGCGAAGAGGCCTGGGAAAAGCGTTATTTAAATGCACTAAAGAAGTGCTACAGGGCTACTAAGCCCCATAGGGCTGCTCTCATTAAGTTCGTTCAGGCTTACCAGTCGGGTTATTTTGAAGCAATTGCTCAAAAATCCTCGTGTATATAAAGGGTAGTTGAATTTAGTGATGCATGGCTGAAAGTGATGCATGGCTGCCAAGCACTGAGCGAAGAACTGAGCGAAAGTGGGGGGCACGAATAGGCTAAATCCTTCAAACGACGAGATGCTGAAGAAGTTTCTGAATAGCATCATCGACGGTCAGGTGACAATGAAGCATTCGAATGTTTGATGTTATTTATATAGATCTCTGTGTTTAATACAGGTTTCAATAAACGTGTATAAAACACGCTTTTTGACTAATCTAATTTGATTAAGCAATAAACATGTTTAATACAATTCTCACCCTAAATTAAGAGATAGATGCCTTCTGTTGATAGTCATGCCCGTGCTTGCAGACACATCCTCGATCATGTCGAACCAGCCACTTTGGATTCGCCCCATCAGATTGTACTTTGGCCCGAGTTGAATTTTGGCAGTGAGAACAGCTTCTGCCTTATTTCGGATTACGTTCGACAAGTTATGCCTTGTCGTTTCGTCTGCTTGGAGTATCCTCAGAGTTAAAAGCCCTTGATGTTTCATGACCTTCACAAAGAGAATCTCCTGAGGCGAAAGCCCTTTGTATTCATGCCTGTCGAATTCTGTCAATGCTTGAGGTTTCCCTAGTAGCAACATTGGCATTTTGAAGAAGTTAAGAAATCCGTCTGATTGACTCATGTGCTGATAATTCAACATTTGATACTCATTCTTAAATGACGACGCTCTGCAATTATTATTCGGCATACACTGCGCAATTCAATGTAATCGCATCAACGCTGTGATGAAAGAGCTCGCAGTAGATCAGATAGTTGTACAAAGCCTGATCGACATCGTCGCAAAACGTCGAGCAGGAAGAAGCTTCGTCATCTCGATATCGTTGATGTTCACATTCCAGATCTAGCACACGACTCAACGAATTCACGATGTCGATTTTGACTTGATGTAGCGCTCGAACGTCATTCAAGCTCAGACGTGCAATCTGTACGGCAAGGTCCTGCAGTCCTTCATTGCATCGTGTGATCGCATCGTATAATTTCTGCCGATTTCTCTTGTTCTGTACTGCCCAATCTGCTATCTGACGCGCGATGCCCGCAAGGAGAAGATGTGGATGAGGGGATAGCAGGCTTTGCCCGTGTTTCTTGGCAAATGTTGGAGGGAAAGTAGCGAAGGTGTCGGCACAGGTGTTGCACAGGTGTGGTAGAAGATGCGAGAGGTACTGATTAGAGAGTATAGATCGTCGAGGGAGTGTAAATAGTTAGGAAGACTGGCAATGAGCTCTGCTGGTAGATCCGTGAGTTGCATTACTACTGTTACCGCTGTGGTTAGTAATCTTCGCTCCGCATTGATCCGGGTTGATGCGGCCCTAGTGGATTCAGGGGATTCAGGGTATTTAGCTGATTCCCACTTCTTTCTTCCTCCGTAGTTCCTACCTACTAGATAGTTCAATATATCTACATGCCTATCTACCCTAATGACCTCGTATACCAAGACATGTTCAGCTTCCAGCTCAGCAACCTACTCGCCACCCTACATGCTCAGCTACCAGAGCGGCGGGGGGGAGAAGGGGCCGAAGGCGCTTGTATTGGTATATGAGGGTCAGAGCGAATATGTGCATATATTGACTATCTAGTAGGTGAACTGTCGAAGGAAGAAAGAAGTGGGAGGTAGGCTAGATACCCCTAGCGCCAAGCCGGAGCGGAAATAACTAACCACCGGGGTACGTATGTGCATACGTACCCCGTTTCCAACATACCCAAAGCTGTTAGTATATGAGGGTCAGAAGAAATATGTGAATAGGCACATGGGTAACAGGCATAGGATAAGGTAATGGTTCGTAGGGATTGGAGGGGAAATCGCCTTCGTCGAATGCATTCTTAAGAGGTTGCGGTGGTCGTTCATTGTAGGGTCTCGGTCGAACAATGATAAGACAGCACATTTTCCTCTGCTTTTTGATTTTTGATTTTGATATATGAATTCTTTAAGAATGCGGCAGTAGATGGGTCATTTCAGGATATTTATGCAAACCTTCAGCCCTGGACCACCAACTGTAGATGCCAGCACCAGTTGTGAGATGTCAGCACCAATATCAATTAGGGATTGCTGACTCCTTGCCTTCCCGCTGTCCCAGTTCGCATGGCACCAAAATTGCTTATTCTCTATAGGGTGTCAGGAAAGCTGAGGTCTCAGTATCTATAAGACTTACCGGCGTCAACCATGTAGGTACCAAGCAATTTCTTTGGGTCCCCATGTGCGTGTGTGTCGCGCTCTATCATGCTTGCAACCACCCTTTTAAATGGGTCTGGAGACCCTGCAACAATCCGCTGCGGAGATCCTTGACGTTTCCCCAGTCTTACCGGTTTATTCCTTGCGGCGAAGGTGTCTATGCCGGTCTTGCTGCTTTCAAGAGTCCAATTTCGGAATATACAGCAGACAAGAAGCTATGCCCATCATGTGAGAGGAGAAAAAGGGCCGCGGCGAGAAAACTCAAAAGGGCTGCGATGGGGAAACTGCGAGAGGAGAAGTATTCAAGGCTCTGTCCATGGTTTCAGGGTTACCCTCAAGAATCAGATCTCATTTGATTCAATGTAGCCTTCACCTACAATTCGCGATTGAAATAGAGGTACGAAACTATGTGTATGAATACTCGCTGTGTCAGCAAGACATCCACAGAGTGCAGAAGCGCTACGTCACATTACGCACTCTTATCATCATTTGCTGATTTCACGTTCACTGCCTGAAAATTGTGGAATGATAATCTGGTAACATGTTACTGAAAACCGTATACTGCTTTCGATCCTTAAATCTCCAAAGAGTGCTTATTTACTTTCGTGCCCCATTTCCAGAGTTGTACCATGCATTTTTCTGCCCTCCTCGCTGTCGGGAAACTGATTGGTATGGCTTCGGCCGTCTACTCTCTTGTCGATAATTTAAGCGGTAACGGTTTCTTTAATGCCTTTCGCTTTGAGACCGTAGGTACTTGAGAAGATGCATCAGAGATCAAGGCTGAACTGAATACTAGGAAGATGATCCCACGCATGGCTTCGTTAATTACCTCTCAGAGTCCGATGCGCGAATCGCAAAGCTGTGGGACGTGACCGACGGCGTGGTTAACATGCGGGCTGACTCGGTTAACGTTGCTACGTCGGGTCGCGGCCGTAACAGTATTCGTGTTTCGACAAGCAAGACGTATCAGCATGCCCTTGTCGTGCTTGACCTTGCACACATGCCTGGCAATGCCTGCGGGATCTGGCCTGCAATTTGGATGATTGGCACCGGCTCCTCCGGTTGGTTCGATAGACATATTTCTCATTGGATGACTATGATCACTGACATCTATGCAGGCCCACAGACGGTGAGATCGACATCATCGAAGGTGTCAACCATCAGTCCCGTAACACCATGTCGGTCCACGCCACCAACGGGTGCTTCTCAGCCGGCGAGTCCTGTCTCGTTAACAAAGGCTGCGACATCAACGCTGAGAACCCTTTCCTCTTCGGTGACGGCTTCAACAACGTTGGCGGCGGCGTCTATGCCATTGACTGGACCTTCGAACACATCAACATCTGGTTCTAGCCCAGAGGCAAGGCTCCGTCTGACGTCATGGGAGTCAACCCCAACCCAATCGCATGGAGCACACCCACGAAAAGCTATCGGCAAGATCAGGGCTGCATTATGGATGATCATGTCCAGAATATGCGTTTGGTCTTTAACATCGCTTTCTGCGGCGAATGGGCGGGGCAGCCGGCGATTTTCAATCCCCAGGCGTACAAGGACGCGTACTGGAGTATCAACGCTTTAAAGGTATACACCCTTCATGATGCTACCGCTGCTTCGCAATGCACGCCTACGAACCCTACCATAGTCCTTACAACGACCATCACCGTCACTGGCGCACCCACGGCTCAACAGCGGCTCGTTGAAGTGATGACTGATAGGCATTGGGCCGTGGGGTACTCTGTCGGACCCCCGAAGGAGAAGAGGCAGCTTGACTCGAGTCTGCTTCACCCTAGTCTTTGTGTGTCGGATATGGGGCATTTGGTACGTAGGTTGAAGCTTGATAGGATCTATCTAGGAGCGAGCAGGTGAAAACTCTACTAGCGGGCCCCCTGTTGGAAACAGGGAACAGTACGAAACAGGGAACAGTACTGTTACCCCTGTGGTTAGTAATCTCCGCATTGATCCGGATTGATCCGGCGCTAGTGGATGGGTATTTACCCTTCGCCCACTTCTTTCTTCATCCGAATGCTCTACCTACTACTTAGTTCAGTCAATATATTTACATGCCTTTCTACCCATATGACCTCGTATTACAACACCCCCGCCCTATCAGCTGAGAATAGCCTCTGTCCTTATGTTTTGACCTGGGTCTACTGCCCTAGACTACGGCCGCTTTTATAATCCATTCCCTGTCAGATAACGTTTCCCACTCATCGTTCTCATGGCAACTTTCGACGTGTAGCTTCATCGACCTGGCAGGTGTTGAGAGGCGCACGAAATCAATGGGGGTCCAAAACGTATATTCGGACTACATAGCTACAGTAGATAGGGAGTGCTGACATGATGCACCTATTAGCGTCATCACCCAGCCTAGATGGTCATGCCCTTCGGTATGGCTTGCCAGATATACTGAAGGAACATCGACACACTTTCTCATCATTCTCATGTCCACGACAGGTGCTTCGCTTTGATTTGCCTTGGCGTCGTGCTTTGTTGAAACCCAGAAGTAGTGACTGTATTAAAGTGTCATCTAGCGCCATCATCTGTGTCATCTTGGGCGATAAAGCAAAAGCCCAGCTCCTCTCAAGTCCAAGAACCAAACGTAAGCGTTTCAAGATGGCGGGGATCGACGTGGGATGAGATGATGCACGTTCGAGGATTGTCATGATAAGCGTTGTCAACATTTTAGAACAATAATAAGCCTAGCATGTGTTGGGCTAGCCCAGGACTGATCGCGCTAAGGGCTGCGGTGTGTGGCTCGCCTTTCCACAATTATTTATTCATCGAGCAAAAAGCGTTGAACTAAAACCGGGATTGTTTGTAGACAACTTCAAAGCCTCATTCAACATCCAATTCCCTGTTGCCCCGAAGATCCTCTCCCTCCCCCTCTGGTCCTTTAAGCGTGTGCTGAAGAGCATCGATAAACGGTTGCAAATGCTCCTTCATCATCGTGTCGAGCTCGGGAGCCGTCAACGAGTGATGAAAATGATGCTGTTGAACTATGGCCAACAATTTCGTGTTCCTCTCCCGTTCGTACGCGAGGGCTTTCTGTGCGTCTCGAAGGATTTTCTCTGTGTATCGGTGGCACTTGAATTCGTGGGCGAGACTCTGCTTCACTATCTGTTGTTCCTTGATTTCGTCGTTCAAGCGGACGCTCTGGCCATCGTAAATCTTCTTCCTTAGAACCTTGTCGGCAGCGATTTCTTTAAGAATAATCTCATGCTTCTGGTTTTGCTGAACGAGTTGCTCACGGTAGTAAGCGATTTGGCACAACTCACTCCTGGTAACTTGAGCAATACGTTGTCTCGTTTCGTCAAGCTGATTATAAAGGTCAGGGCAGTTATTACATGTCACAAGGGTATCTGACATGGTGCTATCGGCGATTGCTTGCATGAGAGGATAAGGGTCAAGACAGAGGACGAAGGGAGAGCAGAGCGACATTTATAACCGTTCTTCCACGTAATAGTCGCGACAATGATTTCAGCCAAATTACAAATCTGTTTCACTTTGTGACTTTGTACGAGACCATTTCTGTCTACGCCTTCAAAGTACTAATAACACGGATGGGATGGATCCCCCAAGGAGTTTAGATCAAGGGCAAATATCATCTGACATGGCTGAAAACACCTGCGCCCTGATCCTGCCATCGCTGATATCGTAATTTCCCGACATACCTGATGAAATGCTCGAGTGTAAGCATTCGTAGTCAATGGCAGAAAGATGACCAAGGACCCCTGAATCTGATACAAACATCTTGAGATGGGATGTCATCTTTAAGCTAAAGTCAAACCATCCCTCCGAGTCGGGTCAGGCGCATCACACCGCACGACGTTTTCTGACCGCACTGGCAGCATGAATACTGCTCAGCACAACGTCTGAAGAAGGATATAGATCTATAAGGGAACAGATAGAAAAGCCAATCTTGTCCGGAAGCTACATTGTTCTCGCAAGGCGCAGTGGTCAGCGAACGCCACATGGGCGGGAAAGGATAGCTGGTGCAAATCAATCTGCTACATCAAAACGGTGCTATGTCTATAGTAGTAAGAAAAAATACAAGATCTCTTACAGACCGGAAAACAAACTAGAGATTACCTTCGACCTCTTCTCTGCATCATGCATGGACAAGTCCAGGGTTACAGGACAAGAATGCGGACTTATACTCTCACAGTTCTAGGGTTCTGGCTTTTAATTACCCCAGCGCCGAACGGGCCAATGCACTTGCCATCCTTGCTCAGCCAAGTGAAGAAGCCTTGAGCTCTTGTCCATATGCCTCGCTTTTGCAGCCCACAGGTATGGCGGTATAACAGAGGCGAACATGACTGTTAGCAAGATCCTCCACACCCAACGAGTAGACCCCACCAGATTATGCCAGACCAACGCGTCACTCTTTTCCTTTACAAAGGCGGGGCATGCTGCGGCCTCGTGATACAGAATATGGAATTATTCATAGCCAACAGGGACTATCAACTACCAGGGTTACTAGCGCGCGATTACGAATGGGCTGACCACACGGGGTAATCACTCCGCCATTAAGGTCAGCAATCCATTGGTGGTAGTGCCATGCAAGCAAGGCCAATCGTGGATATGTTCTATACCAAACATCGATTCAGATTTTGGCATTTGCTGTTCACACTGGCTCATTATCCTTTTTAGTATTGTCTTAGTCTCTCATGAAGACCTGCAATTCGACATACTGAAGAAGTCTGTTACGTGTCATTGGCAAAGCCTTCGCGCCTCGACTTTCGAGCTTGCTTTTCAACATTGTTTTCCGGATTAGTCTAGATATATCATATGGTGTGATAGGTCTGTGTCACAATATCTCATGAATCCCGATTACTTTCCTCCCAACGCACTTTTCCAGACAGGAAAGTATACTTCATGGTTCCTGAGAAGGACTCGGAAGATTGATCTTTCACTGCTTAGGTTGGCCATATTCAGTGATGCTCTTACGAGAACGCTCGGTTTTGTTAACCATAAAACGATATGAAACAGCGTATCTCAGAAAATTGACGAGCTGTGCGTGACATAACATCTGGCGTGATAGACCATGTATATGCTAGCTTGATTCATTGATATTGAGGGGGAGGGAGAGAGGAGGGCTGCATAATGGAATGATTGGTTCGATTGAAGGGAAGGCAACGATGATGTATCAAGCCATCTATTTAATGAAATGTTCTTGATCTTCCTAGAGTAACAAGTTTTCTTACCGTTCACACCAATTCTCAACTTCCGCCATGACTACCATTGAGCGCAGCACGAGTAACCGCATAGAGTGGAACAAAGGTGACAAGAATCCTCCTTTGCCAAGATATGTTGACATCATTGAGTCATTACACCTAAGCGTTTTGCATTGCCCGCGCCTCGGTTGTCCCAATAATCCACAGTCAGATCCTTCATAGTAAGCCATGGTCATTTTGTTCACAAATGGTTACTATGTAGGCATGTTGCTCAAATAGCTCTAAATCCGGTAAGTTGGGTAGGCGAAGCCAGTATTATGCTAATTAGAAATTTCATGCTGGTGGCAATCTCAGAACTGTAATAATTAATCTAAGAAGACATTACCCCTTATTTGCAAATGCCAGATGGTTAATGTTACATTCATGTTCAAAAAAGCAGTGTAAGAGAAGTCGCTGACAGATAGCCAGGTACTTCTGAAGTGAACAAACATCTATGATCCGTCGGATGCTCTGCCGCCACCCCAGATGCAAATGTACGAACAGTTCATCTGACGATACTACCCACCGACCATGAGTACATTAGTGTAAACATCTTAGAAAGTCAAAGGCTTACAGATGGATTATTGCTGCCGTCCCAATCTCCAAGATTGCAGCCAGGAATACCGTGATTGAGCTTGTCGGTGCTGGCCCACGAACGAATCGAATGTATTCAGGCTGAAGGTTTTCAGGATAGATTTGCGTCACGACCAATTTATCTTCAAGCTTGCTTTCCACAATGAAGGGGTCACCGCCTCCGAAACCGGTTGCCTTGGCATAACCGATCTGTCGTTGTTTGTCGTTGTCCCACATTGTCACCTCGAACGAGTGAGGTTTGTTCATAGCGGCGGCGTCGATCCATTCTATGAGATGAAGTTTACAGATACCTTGCGCGTAAAGGGCGACCGGTGTAGGCGAAGAGGCTATGGTAAGTGTTGTCAGATAAGAAGCCAGGTCATCCGGGTAGGTGTAAGTGGTTGTTTGAGTGAACGAAGTGTTGCGCTCAGTTTTTGTGGTTGTAACACTGAAGCTCGAAATAGCTGAGTGTGTGGTGTTTACCTATCTGAGCCTGAGATTGAGATTGTCGACCAGTCTCGACTATCCACATTGTGTTCTGCTTCAGTAGGTGTAGCGAGAACTATGTGTTCGGGTACAGCAAGCGCACCGATGGTTGAACCAGCGAGGAACGCCAGGCCGATGACTTCGAGAAAGACTGAAAGCATGGTGGCAAGTACTGAATTTGATCTAGGAAGGAATCGATTGTTTTAGAGTGCAACATGTAAGAAATCTCATGTTTGATATAACCTGAATCCCTGGTCCTCCTTTCCGCGCCTGTTAGTTCTACCATTTTTGTAAGCGTGACTTACTGTCATACTCATAAACTGAAATTTTTTGATCACAAGCTCGCCTTTGCTTACACCCCTCTGCTGATGGTTAAGGGATGGAAGGCATGAACTGTTCTTCCACTATAGTCAACTAGGACTGTCGATGTTCCGGAGGATTGTCATCCTCAACGGTCAGAAACGGTCGCTGCTAGTTCAAGCGCATCAGAAGGCATACGTGCGGTACCACAAGTGGAAGAGACAGGTCAAGAGATAACAGATGACTACGAATAAAAATATTTGAAAGGGATTCTCAGAGAAAGTGAATGCCTGAGCTGAACGACGTAAGATAAAGCGACGTGGGCGTAAGCAGCAGGATCACCTGGCGACAATGTAACTGTAAGCCAGATAGGTAGATCTTTGATTCAAGCAATCTTTTAACAGTCACGGCTTACTCATTTTCCATTCAAGCTTTAACATATTTTTACGAAAGTACAATTCTTCCGTCTTGAAATTGATCTCACTTTACCCATAGCAGGTGGCCCCTTACCTGAAGAGATGGCCGATGATCATATATCCGTTATTCCTGCAACGTTTGAAATGTTTCATACCGAAGAGTTGACATCATCAGCGCTGTTCATCTCACAACAAGAATTAGTCACCGTAGAAAGCAAAGGACATGAAATTTTCGATTGGTCGATGAACCTTGCGATGGCCGATTCGTTTTCTAGCATCAATCAACGAAGAAAGTCGAAGACAAGGCGAGTGTTCGAGTCTTTGACGGAAATCCTGAACTTCTTACGCTATATGATGCCGCACACGAATCCTGGTGTTATTGAAACCAGTTCAAGTACGCTCACTGATTATCTTTCGA
>JAABUY010007436.1_pt1 | contig 10409 bp, 10 predicted proteins | sample 5560271 | NCBI WGS metagenome assembly JAABUY01 (sample SAMN10711886, study PRJNA513374) | rock metagenome | isolation source: Antarctica rocks | place: Antarctica: Victoria Land, University Valley
GGATGCCTTCCAGATGTTCGACGCGAGCGCGGCGGGCGTCGGCCTCGGAGTAATAGCCGCCGTTGTCACGGGCGAGGTAGGGGGCGGTGAGCAGTTCCATGCTCATCGAGGCGACTTCCGCCATCTCTGAGCCGGTGTGACGTTGGAAGATGAATGGTAGCCAGTGTGCCTCGGCATTGTGAAACGCATGACCGGATTCATGCAGCAGAGTTTCGACATCTCCCGCGACACCGACGGCATTCATAAAGATGAAGGGCCGCCCGCGATACGGCAGGCTCGTGCAATAGCCGCCGGGCCGTTTCCCCGTGCGGCTGTCGAGGTCAAGCAAGTGTTCGTCCGCCATTTGCTTGAAATAGCCGCCGAGCGTCGGGTCGAGCCGCTGGAAAATCGTCTCAGCGCGTGCAATGAGCGTATCCACCGTCTCGAACGGTTTGAGCGGCGGGCGGCCTTCCGGGTCAACGGCAGTATCCCACGGCCGGAGGGTGTCCAGCCCCATCTGCTCCTTCCGCCGAACAAGGAGGCGGGCGACGGCGGGCACGACAGTCTGCTCGACGGCGGCATGAAACTGCTCGCAATCCGCCGGGGTGTAATCAAATCGGTTCTTCGCCTGATGGACGTAGTCACGGTAACTGTCGAAGCCCGCATTGCGCGCAATCTCCGTCCGCACCGCATACATCCGGTCGAACAGGTCGGCGAGCGCATCGTGCTGCTTCGTATACGCCTGCGCGCCGAGCCGGAAAGCGCGCTCGCGCACTGATCGATCCACGCTCTGGAGGAAGGGTTGCAGGCGCGGGATCGGCAGGTCCTCGCCGTCCCAGTTGACGGTTAAGCCACCAGTGATCTTGTTATACTCGCTGTTCAGTGTCGCCTCTTCGCGCATCAGCGGCACGTTCTCCGCACGGAAGAGATCGCGCTGATTGCGCATCCGGCGCAGCGTCGTCGTCAGATCATCCCGCTCATAGCCAAGATCGAGTAGTCGGCGGGAAAGGCGCACCTGTTGCTCCGCGAGTCGGGGGCCGATCTCGCTTGTGAAGCGAAGGTTCGTTGCCTCCTTGGCTGCATTGCCGGTGTCCGTCGTATAGGCAATGCTGGCGAGCGATGCCGCCTCGCGTAGCGCGGAATCGAGGTTCGACCACGTCGCCAGCCACACCTCGACGGACGATGCATCGAGCGGGCAGGTCGCCAGTTCCTCATAGTAGGGCGCGATCTCGTCCCACGTCGCTTCCGCGAACGTCTCCGGCGTCACTGACGTGATACTTGTTGCCATTACCACCTCTTTCAGGGAGAAACCGAATGAACCGCAGAGACGCAGAGAAATTCAACTACGAAGGTACGCAGGACACGAAGGAGTTGGATTCTCTTTTCCCCTTCTCGATGTTTCTTCGCGTCCTGCGTGCCTTCGTGGTTCAAGCGTTTTCCTTACCAGTCCGAGACCGAGTTATCCTCGCGGCGAAGGATACGTAGGCCGGGCATCTGGAAAGGATACGCCGCCGCCGCTTCCTCGTTCAGTTCGACGCCGAGGCCGGGCGTGCCGCCACTAAAGAGATTACCGCCTTCGAGCCGCATATCGGTCCGGACGATGTCCGCGATGATCTCCGGTCGCCACGTCAGTTCCTGCACGGCGAAGAGTGGCGTGGAGAGATCGAAGTGGAGACACGCCGCCGTGGAGACTGGGCCGAGCGGATTGTGCGGCGCTTGCTCGATGTAGTGCGTCTCGCACCAGCCGGCGATCTTCTTCGCCTCCGTCAACCCGCCGCAGATACAAAGGTCCACGCGGCAGTAGTCCATCAGACTTTCCTCGATCAGCGCCTGCCACTCCCACTTGCTCGCTAGTTGCTCGCCGGTGGCGATCGGGACGCTGATGTGCTGCCGCAGATAGCGCAGTTCGGCGGCGTTCTCGGCGCGCAGCGGGTCCTCGATGAAGAAGGGGCGGAGCGGTTCGAGCGCGCGGGCGATCTGGATGGCGTAGGTCGGCGTCGTGCGCTGGTGGAAGTCTACGCAGATCTCGATCTCCGGCCCGAGCGATCCGCGCAAGGCAGTGAAGGCGTCCACCGTCCAGCGCATCGCTTTGGCTTGCTCGTAGATGCCGTCCCGCTCCTGCGTGCCGCCCTCGCCGACACCGAAGCGGACGAACCGCCAGCCGTCCGCGACCTGCCGCTTCGCGTACTCCGCCATCGAATCAATGCCGATGCGATGGCTGTCACCACCCTCAGTCGTATCGCGTCGCTGGACGTGGCAATAGCAGCGGGCGTAGTCGCGCGTCAGGCCGCCGAGCAGGTCATAGACTGGCACGCCGAGCGTTTTGCCGCGCAAATCCCAGAGCGCGAGGTCAATCGCAGCGACGGCGGCGGCGTGGACATGCCCACCCCGGAAGAACTGGCCGCGCCAGAGCGTTTGCCAGATATGCTCGATGCGCGACGGGTCCATGCCGACGAGAAGCGGCGTATACGTCTTGATGAGGCCTTCGAGCGCCAGTTCCTTGCCATTGATGCCCGCCTCGCCCAACCCGGTCAGCCCCTCATCGGTGTAGACTTTGACGAACGAGTAGTTCCGCTCCGGGCGATCCGGGTCATGGACGAGGAAGGTCTTGACATCGGTAATCTTCATTGCTTAGTTCCGGTTCATGCCGCAGGCGCAGTAGCCGTCGCCGCTGCCGCCGCAGCATCCGCCGTCCATCTGCATGCTACTCCCGCTCGACGCGACCGCCGCGAAGACGGAAAGGACGCGCCGTGTGTCGGCCTGCGCGCACGTCGGACAGGCGACGCCACCCTCGGCATTCTCCGGCGTGGCGTGGCGGATCAGTCTCTCGAACCGCACATTGCATTTGGGGCAAAAGTACTCGTACATCGGCATTGGGCTTCCTCCTTGATTTCTATAGCCGAAAGACGCTATCAAGTGTATCGAGCAGCAAGAAACGGGGTCCATCCTATTCGCCGTCACTGGAAATAATATCGTTCTGTGGGCGACTCCAGTTGCAGAAACGGTGTGCGAGCCGAGCATTCTCAGGGATGGTTCTACCTCCGCGCCAGTACTGATCGATATGATCCAGAGCTGCATCATCTACATCTTGAATACGCTGCTTGCAAATCGCGCATGTTGGATCATGCGTGACCATTTCTTCCTTGAGTTCGTGCGTAAAGATCCGTGGTTCAGTTGTTGGGAAACCGATCGTGCTTTCTAAGGTGTGCCGCCACTTATCAAAACGCAATGTCACCATCCGCCGAGAACTAGTCGACAATTCAATTGACTCTACGAATTCGCCGTCAGATGTTAGAAGATTGATATATGACTCATAAATTGAGTCTAAGTATGGATACACTTGGTTCTTTGTAAACCGCGTGAATCCATACATAAGGATATCGAAAAGCGATGCATTGAATCGCTTCTGCTCCCATCCACCGTTTGGATTTGAGGCATCGCCCTTGTAATATCGTTTGAAGGCGTTTGAACCTAACAGAGATCGAATCAATTGCACGGATTTTTTAAATTCCGTTCGAAGAGCGCTGGCATCTTTTTCCGAAATGGTCTTATACCGGTTCATGTCTTCATTGAGGAAACGCCGTATTGGCGGAGAATAGTTGAGATATCCAGCATGATAAAAGGCTGCGAATCGCAGCACTAGTTCAATGTCTCGCATCCGCTTCTCCGGCCTTTGAATGCCTAGGATAAACATAAAGTCAGGATCGTTGGCAAGTTCTCGCAATAGCGTGTTGTAGTTTCCTCGATAGATGCAGTTCCGCAATTCCTGATCATTCAGCGCCACCGAACCCGAATTAAGACGCTCGAAAATCTCAAACTTCAAATCCTCATGTGACTCTTTCCGAATCGTGATCGCTCGGATTGACGCTTTACGAATCTTCGCCTGAAGCGGCTTATCTAAATCGCCAAATCTCTTTCCGTTTAGATGCCGTAGCTCATCCAGACCGTTCAAAGCAAGGGTACCGTCAAGGAACGTAAAAAACGAGGTTAGACGTTGTTGACCATCTATCACAGACTCAGAACCGTCCACCTCCTCAGCTAAATAGATTGCTGGTAAAGGCACGTCCAAGAATACCGATTCTATTAGCCGACTCGATTTTTTACTATCCCACACAAAGTAACGTTGAAAATCCGGTCGCAGATCGAGATCGCCGCTCTTATAACTGGCATACAACCCTCCAATGGTTGGATCAGATACATTGGTATAAACACGCCGCTGCACACTTTCTTCTGGCACGTCGTCTGTTATTACATCTCGATCCTCGTCAATAGTAAGCTCATCAGCAACAGGCTCAATCACGAGTGTTACCCTCACTACATTCTATGCAGAAACGGCCCTGTCAATACGGATAAGTGTCTCAGATAGACGTTGACACTGCAACCAATCATTGATACGCTACGCGACGGCAGTGACGGGGAGCAGTACGCGCACCCAACGCCGAAGCGAGCCGGGGATGGTGCAAGCCTGGTGGCGGAACGCGCGGAACCTCGCCCCTGAGCTATGACGGCGAACGACGAGTAGCCGCCATCGGGTACGCCCGTTATCGCGTGCATCGAGTGGTCCCGCTGCGCGCGGGGCAACGAGGGTGGTACCGCGAGCAGTCTTTTTCTGCCCGTCCCTTTTTCTGGGATGGGTTTTTTTGTGTGGCATCCGGTCGGTGACGCGGGAAGGAGGAGTACAATGGTGATGTCGGTATCGCGATGCAGCGCTCTCCTTCGCCGCAACCTTACGAGGCCCGGGTACGGGCCTACTTCACTGGGCGCAGGCTGAAAGCCTACGCTACCGATGCGAAGGAAGAAAGGATGCCACACATGAGTATGAACGGAAACGAGCAACAACCGTCTCCCGTAGCCAGCCAGCCTATCGAGGCGGGGAAGCGCGTCTATATCTTCGATACGACGCTGCGCGACGGCGAGCAGTCGCCGGGCGCGAGCATGACGGTTAATGAGAAATTGGAAGTCGCCGATGCGCTCGTTCGCCTCGGGGTGGACATCATCGAGGCGGGCTTTCCCATCGCCTCCCCCGGTGATTTGGACGCCGTGCGCCAGATCGCCGAGCGCGCGAAGGGCGTGACGGTCTGCGGCCTCGCGCGGGCGGTCAAGGTGGATGTCGAGGCGGCAATCGAGGCGCTACGCTCCGCCGAGGAGCCGCGCATCCACACCTTCATCAGCAGCAGCCCGATCCACCTCCAATATCAGTATCGCAAGGACCAGGACCAGATCATGGTGATGGCCGAGGCGGCGATCAAGCAGGCGGCGAAGTTCACCTCCAATGTTGAGTTCTCGGCGATGGACGCGACGCGCTCGCCGAAAGAGTATCTCGTCCGCATGTTCACGATGGCGATCGGCGCGGGCGCGACGACCATCAATGTGCCGGATACGGTCGGCTACACCACGCCGGAAGAAATGGCCGCCCTCTTCCGCTACCTGATGGAAAACACACCGGGTGGCGACCGGGTTGTCTGGTCCGCCCACTGCCACAACGACCTCGGCATGGCGACAGCGAATGCGCTGGCGGCGATCCAGGCGGGCGTGCGGCAGGTCGAATGCACGATCAACGGCATCGGCGAGCGGGCGGGCAACACCGCGCTCGAAGAGATCGTCATGGCGCTCAGGACGCGGCGGGATGCTTTCGGTGGCCTCGACACTGCAATCCACACCGAACATCTCGTCAGCACGAGCCGGATCGTCAGCGGCGCGTCCAGCGTCGTCGTGCAGCCGAACAAAGCGATTGTCGGCGCGAATTCGTTCGCACACGGCTCCGGCATCCATCAGGACGGCATCCTGAAGAATCAGCGGACGTACGAGATCATGACGCCGCAATCGGTCGGCTGGGAGCGTTCAGCCATCGTCCTGACCAAGCATAGCGGGCGACACGGCTTCACAGGTCGGCTCGAACAACTCGGCTATACCCTGACGCCCGAGCAAGCGGAGAGCACGTACCAGCGCTTCATTGCCCTCTGCGACGAGAAGAAGCACGTCAGTGAGGACGATATCATTGCTCTGATCGAGAACGAGCGAACGCTCCCACCGGAGGGCTACAGACTGCAAGACTGGCATATTGACACTGGCGCGGGCCGCGCCTCGGCGCGCGTCACGCTCTTCATTGATGGTGATGGCGTCGAGCACCGGGCGGAGATCACGGCGAAAGGCCCGGTTGAGGCATTGTTCGGCGCGATAGACGCGGCGACGGGCACGCACTACAAACTCGCATCGTATATCGTGGATGCGGTGACGAGCGGCATTGATGCGCAGGCGACCGTTCGTGTTCGCATCGTCGGGGAGGACGGCAAGGTCTACGGCGGCCAGGGCCTCAATACCAACATCCTTGCTGGGAGTGCTGAGGCGTACATTGCTGCCATTGCCCGCGCCGCCCGCACTACCCGCACCGCCCACCAAACGGCATTGGTCTAACCGGGTATGAACCGCAGAGGCGCAGAGAACACAGAGGTCATAGAGGGGGAAGAAGAGGGGCGAGAAAAGAAGATACTCCATTTACTCCTTTGCATTTCTCTGTGTCCTCTGCGTTCTCTGCGTCTCGGCAGTTCAATTGTTTTCATGTTTCTGATGGAGGGTAAATACTGATGAGCGCGACGAAACCGATGACGATGACGGAGAAGATCATTGCGCGCCATGCCGGGATGCCGAGCGTGACGGCGGGTGATCTTGTGGATGTGAGCGTGGACCTTGTGATGGCGAACGACGTGACGGCGCCCATCGCGATCCGTGAATTCAAGAGGACGGGCCTTGCGCACACCTTCGACCCGAAGAAGGTCGTGATGGTGCCGTCGCATTTCGCCCCCGCGAAGGACCTCTTCGCGGCGCGGAACTGTGAGATCATGCGCACCTTCGCCAAAGAAGAAGGATGCGTCTATTTCGAGATTGGGCGGGGCGGCATCGAGCACGTCATTCTGCCCGACAAGGGGTTCTGCCGCCCCGGTGATCTGATTATCGGTGCGGACTCGCATACCTGCACCTACGGTGCGCTCAACTGCTTCTCGTCCGGCATGGGCTCGACAGACATCGCCGCCGCGATGGCGACGGGCATGACGTGGCTAAAGGTGCCGGAGACGATCAAGGTCGTCTACAACGGGCGTCTGCCGGAGTACGTCGGCGGCAAGGATCTCGTGCTGCGAACGATCGGTGAGATCGGCGACGACGGTGCGCGGTACATGGCGATCGAGTTCACCGGCTCCGCGATCCATGACCTGCCGATGGAAGGCCGCCTAACGATCACGAACATGACGATCGAGGCGGGCGGCAAGAACGGCATCCTCCCCTTCGATGAGATCACGCGCGAATACCTTGCCAGCCGCACGAACGTCCCATACGAACCAGTCGTTGCGGATGACGACGCGACATACGCGCGGACGATCGAATTCGATGTCTCGAACATGGAACCGCAAATTGCCGCGCCGTATTCACCGTCCAACGTCTTCCCGCTCAGCCAGATGGTGGGAACAAAGATCAACCAGGTCGTGATCGGCTCCTGCACGAACGGGCGGATTTCGGACCTCCGGCTCGCCGCGAAAATCCTCGGCGAAAATCGGATCAGCGACGATGTGCGCTGCATCGTCATCCCCGGCTCGCAAGATGTCTACATCCAGGCGATGCACGAGGGGCTGGCGGAGCAGTTCGCCGCAGCGGGCGCGGTCTTCAGTACAGCGACGTGCGGTCCCTGCCTCGGCGGCTACATGGGTGTCGCGGACGAGCAGGACGTGATCGTCTCGACAACTAACCGCAACTTCCGCGGCCGGATGGGCCATGTCGAGGCGCACGTCTACCTCGCCAACCCCGCCGTCGCCATCGCCTCGGCGATCACTGGCCGCATCACCGACCCGCGCGAGATCGTGGATTTGGTACCGGCGTAGGGACAGAAAGAACCTAACTCCCCGGCCCCCTTCCCGCGAGGAAGGGGGAGCGAGCCTCTGATATATCCGGGCGTAAGGGGAATGCTACGAAAATTATAGAGAGAACCCCTCCCTCGCGGGGAGGGGGTGGGGAAGAGGTAAAACATGAGCACCGAACTGAATGGATGGGCATGGACGTTTGGGCCGAGCATTGACACGGATGTCATCATCCCGGCACATTATCTGACGGCGAACACGAACGAAGAACTCGGCAAGCACGCGCTGGAAGGGATTGATCCCACCTTCTCCTCGAAAGTACGCAAGGGGGACATTATCGTCGCCAAGGCGAACTTCGGCTGCGGCTCGTCGCGCGAGCATGCGCCGATGGCGCTCCTGGGCGCGGGTGTCTCGTGCGTGATCGCGGAGAACTTCGCGCGCATCTTCTTCCGCAATGCGATCAACATCGGCCTGCCGGTACTCGAATCGGCGGAGGCGGCGGAGAAGGTGCAGCCGGGCGACGAAATCCATGTTGACCTCGAAACCGGCACAATTTTCAATGTCACGCGTGGCGAGCAGTATCAGGCATCGGCCTACCCGCCCGCGATCATGGAGATCATCAAGGCGGGTGGCCTGATTAATTCGATCCGCAACAAGATTGCCGCTGAGGCCGCGCAGCAGACAGCGGAGGCGACGGCATGACGGAGTATAACGTCCTTTGCCTCCCCGGCGACGGTATTGGCCCGGAAGTGATGACCGAGGCACGCAAAGTCCTTGATGCAGTGGGCGAGCGGTTCGGTCACGCCTTTACCTTCGAGCAGGGGCAGGTCGGCATCGCCGGGATCGAGGCGTACGGCACGCCGATCCGCGAGGAGGAGATGAGCCTCGCCCGCGCCAGCGATAGCATCCTCTTCGGCGCGGTCGGTGGTGCGACGCAGGATGCCTACGCCACTGTCCGCCCGGAGGACGCGATCTTCCGCCTCCGTAAGGACTTCAATCTCTACGCGAATCTTCGCCCCGTCGTCGCAACGCCCGCGCTAATGGACGCTTCCCCGCTCAAACCCTCCGTGCTCGCTGGTGTGGATATGTTGATCGTGCGCGAGTTGACGGGTGGCCTTTACTTCGGCTCGCCGAAGGAGCGGATGACCGCACCGGACGGCCAGCGCGCCGCCGTGGACACGCTCTACTACACCGAAGAGGAAGTGCGCCGCATCGTCCGCCTCGCCTGCGAACTCGCGGGGCAGCGGCGCGGCAAGGTGACGAGCGTGGACAAGGCGAATGTCCTGATGTCCTCCCGGCTCTGGCGCGAGGTGGCGATGGAGGTCGGTGCGGAGTTCCCGGCGATCGAGATGGATCATATCCTCGTGGACGCGGCGGCGATGGCCCTGCTCAGGAATCCGCGTGCCTTCGATGTGATCGTCACGGAAAACACCTTTGGCGACATCCTGACCGACGAGGCGGCGATGCTCGTGGGTTCGATGGGCATGCTGCCGTCAGCGTCGCTGAACGGTCAGCCGCCGGAGCGCAGCGGTTCGCCCGCGAAACTGTTCGGCTTCTACGAGCCGATCCACGGCACCGCGCCGGACATCGCAGGGCAGGGCATCGCCAATCCGCTCGGCATGATCCTCTCCGCCTCGATGATGCTTCGCACCTCGTTCGGTCTCGATGCCGAAGCAAGCGCTGTTGAAAAGGTCGTGGATGGCCTGCTCGCCGATGGTGTGCGAACGCACGACCTCGGCGGTACGCTCGACACCATCGCGATGGGCGACCGGATCGTGGATGGCATCCGACGGTATGAGTAACGAGTAACGAGGGTCGCGTTTCTTCTCGTTACTCATTACTGGGAGCGTTCTATGGCCTGTCTCACCGCTGGCGTTAACGCGCCGGACTTCACGCTGCATACGGATCGTGGCGACGAATGGCGGCTTGCCGAGCATCTCGGTAAGCCGCTGATTCTGATGTTCCACCGCCATTTGCAGTGACTCCCTTGCCAGGAGCATCTGTCGCAGTTGCGGCAGTCCGCCGAACTCGCCGCGATGGGCGTTGGCATCGCCGCGCTCTTTTTCAGCCAGGCCCACCGGCTGCCGGAGTATCGCGCCCGTTTCGACATCCCGGACGAAATTCCCCTCCTCGCGGATGAAGGCCGGACGGTCTACAAGGCGTACGGAATGCGGGTTGGCTCGTTGCGGGAGATTTACTCGCCGCAGGTGATCGCCAAATACGCGCGTCTGATCCGGGGCGGCATGAAGATGCAAATGAAGACGGATGAGGACACCCGCCAACTCGGCGGCAACGTGATCGTCGGGCGCGACGGCCGTATCATCCTCGTCCACTGCTCCAAAAACCAGGCGGATCGGCCAAACGTTGAGACACTTATCGCGGTGATTCACGCGGCACAGGGAGACACCAATGAGCAAGCCTGAACAATTTGCTGTTGGCGGCAGGCTAAAGCCCGCCGCCACCAAAACCACAAAATGCAAATGAAGAAGCGGCGGGGATAATCCCCGCCGCTTCTTGCCGCATACTGCCTACTAGTGGGTCATGCCGCAAAGAGATAGAATAGGAGAAGGAAGGAAGCAGGCG
>JAABUY010007437.1_pt1 | contig 10408 bp, 10 predicted proteins | sample 5560271 | NCBI WGS metagenome assembly JAABUY01 (sample SAMN10711886, study PRJNA513374) | rock metagenome | isolation source: Antarctica rocks | place: Antarctica: Victoria Land, University Valley
CTGGGAATCTGTTTTGATAGGGATTAGTAAAAATTGGGGAAGGAGAAGTGGGAAGATGAAGAGGGGAATGAGAGAGAAATGGAAAGGTAGAAGAATGAAAGAATAAATGCAAGACAGGAAGGTAAACAGCAAACGCACAGTATACGCAATCCCTTCCAATGCAGGGTCCCGAATCCAGCATTGCGAAGTTCCTGAAATCGAAGGAACATTCAGCAGATTCTGCGCGCCATCATAGACGCAGGTCTCGAGCACGTATTCCGAGCGGTTGGGCTCGTCGCCGATGGGCTCATTTTTCTGGTACTGAATGACGTGAATGGTGCACCACTGGTCGGATCGACTGTTTTCTTAGTCAGTCATGTCAATCTAGTCGAAGAGCTTTCATACTCACTCTTCAATGACTGGCTGAGCGATTGCGAATGCCGCTAGGACAGAGAGCTTGAGAAGTACAGAAGTTGAAAGATACATGATGAAGATGTGATTCAACAAGTAGAATAAAATGTGTACCGTCTGATGTGAGTATTGAAGCTGCCATCCAGGCTTATATAGTCCTATCTACTGTTCATGACCTGAGCTACTCCTCAAAGTCGCACCAAGGAATCAAATTTCCGATGTATCAAATTTCCGATGGAGGCTTTTCTTGTTGACGACGGGCTTGCAACAAGCAGGGGTTACAGCTGGGGGGTTGGAAAACTTTTCGGCCCCGGCCCAACTTTCTGCATATGCTAACCATGAGCTCAAAATTATTCCAACCATCCCGGCTCAGCTTTCTGCATCTTGTTGAATTGATATTTTGCTGTCAGAAGTCTATTTACGAAAATTGACACCAAAAGTTCTCGAGATTCGCTACGAAGTACTTCGTACAACACCCGGATGATGCTACTCGAACACCTCTCGCACTGCTTCCCAAAATGCATCTCACCTTCCCCACAACACCCCTTGACAACTAAATCCCGTATCTCCCTCCCTCTTCCCGCCCTCATAACCGCCGAAATTCGAATGATGCGCCTGATCATTGCTCCCCCAATGCTGATCCCCGTAAGAAAAGAGGATGGGATCGTCGTCGACGGTGCCGACGATGACGTAGACGAAGTCGGAGAGGCGGGAGACGGGAATCTGTTTTGATAGGGATTAGTAGAAATCGAGGAAGGAGATGGAAGGTAAACAGCAAACGCACAATATTCGCAATCCCATTCGATGCATCCACAATCCAGCATGGCGAACTCTTCGAAAGCGGAGGAGAACTCATCAGCACCTGCGCGCCATCATAGATGCAGACCTCGAGCACGTAAACCGAGCTGTTGGGCTGGTGACCGCTGGGCTCATTTTTCTGGTACTGAGTGACGTGAATGCCGCACCAGTCGGAGGATCGAATAGCAGGTGAGAGGTGTCTGTTTTCTTCGTCAGTCATGTCAATCTAGTCGAAGAGCTTTCATACTCACTGATTGACTGGCTTGGCGATTGCGAATGTCGCTAGAACAGAGAGCCCGAGAAGTACAGAAGTTGAGAGATACATGGTGAAGATGTGATTCAACAACTAAGTAAAATAAAACGTGTATCGTCTGATGTGAGTACTGAAGCTGCCATCTAGGCTTATATAGTCCTATCTACCTACTGTTCATGACCTGAGCTGCTCCTCAAAGCCGCACCAAGGAGAAGTCATAAGAATGTTGGTGGAAATGACTTTGCCCTTGGCGAACGGCGTCTCCCTGCCACAAAAACACAACATTTAGAAATCAAATTTCCGATGAAGACTTTTCTTGTTGGCGACGAGCTTGTAACAAGCTTGTTGACGACGGGCTTGCAACAAGCAGGGGTTACAGCTAGAATAGCGGGGGGTTGATTCCAACCACCCCGGCTCAGCTTTCTGCATATTGTTGAATTGGTATTTTCCGTTGTTGCTGTTGGAAGTCTATCTAGAAGCGAGCAGGTGCAAACTCCACGAGTAGCGGGCCCCAGCCCTATCAGCCCTATGAAGGCGGAGATTACCATCTCCCCTATTTCCAACACATATGCTCATCATGGGCTCAAGAATTGACGGCATATGCCGACTGCAACTCTCATCTTTCAACCGTTTAGCCAACCTGTGATCTGTTTCTTTATGCTCCGTTGATGCTACGCATATGCACCGTCGAGGCCTTAGAATAGTGGCCTCGCTTAATGGTGTTGGCATCTGCTTCGCATAGGCCCCGAAGCTTTTCCAACCCGACGGGGCATACTCGTATTTATGGCTCAGTCGCGCAGTCGCGCACCGTACTATAAATAAGGTTAATTTACCCTAACCCTAAGGAAATCAGTACTAGATATACAAAGCAGTATAAGGTACCGGTGACGTACTTTCTCTGGTTCAGCATCACTGGAACAGCTGTACCAGCGGACTCGCTTTTGCCACTGTTCGTACTTGATCTTCCTACCGTGTAAACACCACTGCCCACGCTGCTTCGAGAAGAACGGCATCTACACCTAAGATCGAAGTGCGTCTTCGGGCAGACAGGCTATGCTATCTGTCCCGTCAAACTCGCTTCAGTCTTGTCGTTTACCTCACGCTTAGCAGCACACGATCAGTCACAGTCCTCAAACATGGTCACGATCCTCATGCCGGCTTGGTGCAGTTACTGACTTCACCATGCATCGAATGCGTGGATGCGGAATCTGGCCAGCGCATCCCAGTTTTTTCCGACACCGACCAGACAACATCGAAAAACTCACAAATGGAAAATCCCTTATTGATGTCTTTTGATGGCCATCGATCCGAGTACCTTACCTTCACCACCGCTTCAAGTCCACGAGACTATGAACTAGTATTCGATCCGAGCGAACTCCAACCAGATCGAAATTACACGATTCAGTTCAACCCTTCTGCTCTTGGCTGGTGGAGTTACGATTCGAAGGAAATGATCCTCGAGTACTTCGCCTCACATGGGAAGCTCCCTCCCCCAGAGGATTCATCACTCAAATGCGAGTCGACAAATACGGTCTCCTTCGACACCCGTAGAGACCTACCGCAACCCCCAAGCGTTGACGTGTCGCTCTCAGCGCCTTCGACGCTGTCTCTCTCGGGCAACCCACCATTCGAATTCTCGGTCAAGTTCATCTCCCATGCAACGAAGCCTATCACAGTGCTTGCAGAGCGTCACCGCATCAAGGCTACCGAAAGCGACTTTGAGATTCTCGAAGACTCTATCAGCACGCGTGTCGCTCCAGATATCATTGATGATGGCGACATTGAAGGGCCGTGGCAGCGCGAAGACTTCTTGCGCCTCGCTCCAGGGGTATCATGTGTCGAACAGAGAATCCTGAATCCAACCATCGCACACAGTGGTCTCGAAGACCTGGAGGTCGACACGGACTACACGATGCGTATGCCGAAGAGTAGTTGGACGTGGTGGAGCTACGATGACGTGGATGAAGTGATGCAATACGCGGGTGAAAGGGGTTCCTCGATGTCACTGGGGTACGCACCACCGATTGACATTGTTTGCTATAACGAAGCAAAATTTCACGTTGTACAATAACACTGCATTGATAAGTTATGCCAAGGTGCCGAGACCGTCCAAGTTTGCAACTAGATTATCAGTGTCAATGTCCCCATGGCAAAAGGTGTTACGATTGGATACCGAACTGCTGGATTCTCTCAACCAATGTCTTACGGGCGGGAAGTACATTTCATGACAGTCATGTGGAGTACGAGCGAAGAGGATTGTTCTAATACCGTCTAAATATTTCTACTACTACCTGATTCCCCCATCTCCCCTAGCGCCATCCCTATTCCCTCCCTCACCAACCCCAAAGCCCGCACCCAAAGTTTCCCTTTCCAGAACCTGCCCACAATGCACTACTTCAACAACCCCCCAAACCCCCTGTCTCAAAACCATATCCAACGCTTCCACAACCTTTCCCATCTCCACAGGGTTCCCGAACGTCTTCCCAAAACACCAGCATAGCCCTGCCTCGCTCTCGGTTGTACTATGTATGCTACTATGCCGTTATCGAAGTAAGTTCTCTATAGCTTGAGAAGCCTGAAAGAGCAGGAGGGACCCGGTCAGCGTGTCAAGCACACAAATCGGGCATTTCAGAAGTAGGAGGGGTTTTGCTACGCTGTTGCAGCGCTTAGGGCTAGGGCTAGGACATAAGGTTGGGTAAGGTCAGGTAATGGTGAGGGTGAGGTACCATGCGCGATCCGGCATGAGCTGTTGTTTTTAGAGGATATGGGGGCGATGCAGGCTATCGCGGGAAAAAGAGAAAACAGTTGACAGTTTTCAGTGGCGTTAATTGCAGTAAATCGCCGCCCCCGGTCGTGCTCGTCCGCATTTTGTATCATTGGGATGGGTGTATATACGCTTCGAGGTGCTGGGTTGGTGGCGGTGTTTTTCAGAAACGATGGATTCGAGGGATTTCGTATACCGCTCCTTTGATTTACACACATCACATTCTCGTTCTTGGAATCCGTTGAAGTTTTTTTCTCTTTAGGTTTGGTTTCTTAGCCATCCCGCTTTTGGAATGCTTTCCTTGGCAAAGATTCCAGTCGGAGTCCAAGATCTTCGAATATATATACTTTCACTCCTCTAAAGCCCTCTCTCCCAAAACATGCTAGTCCGCTCGTTGCCTTCGCTCTTGTCTGACCGCACCCCCCTTCGCTACCGCGAAACGGGTCCTCTTCGCTAGACTCATCTCTTTCATTACTCGTCATAAATTCATGCCTGCTCGTTGTCTCGAATGTGAATGAATGGGAAGTTGACACTGCGATGGAAGTGGGGGAGTTTTGGTGAAGGGTTGGGGTTGGGAGGGAGGAGTTGGAGAAAATGGTTGGGAGGGAGTATGTGTAAGGATATTAGTAGAGTGGGGGTTTGAGAGGGTATTTTCAGACTGTTGGCTTAGGGTGTGAGGGGTGGGGAGAGACTGAAGATTTCTAACCCCCTCATTCTCCCTCGACAACTTAGAAGCTCTCACCTCCAGCAAAATCAGTGTCCCCATAACTCTCTTTGAAAGTTCAGACCAGCCGTTTCGCTCAAATAATCACAACTTCGTCTCCGTCCTGTTTGGAAACAAACTCAAGAAAGTTGTCCCATTTCAGCGTGTCAAACTCGTTTTCGAAAAGAGGCACTGATAGGTTCAACTGTTCCTTTTTCTTTTACTTATTTTCTCTGATAGCTCTTTTTCCCAATGATATGTATTATCAAAATGGGAAGAAACGCGTGAGTGTAAGATTTGTTGTACTGATGCTGGCATTAACGATGAACGTCTCTTGTTGCCGAATGGACGAAGAAGAAAGAATGGCTTCGATCATCTACACGTCAACTTTGACTGTATGATGTTAACCATAATTTCATCAACATAAGTCACCCACATCCTCGGCCGCCCTTTCACAGCCATATCTCCAAACGCTTACTTACACTGACAGACTTCTGTTGGTGGATTAAGAATGCGTTCTAGGCTCTTGTCAACCTCGAGGCACAGCTAGCTCTTCCATCTAGAACAAAAGGGGGTCCGATTGCTTAAAGAACCAATCTACAAGCCGGAAGCTTGGAATTGGACCAAGAGAACTTGTTCCTGGTCTGGGAAAACCCGGGGTTAAGCCAGGTGGGAATCTTTCTTTTAGTGATTTTGGATTCAAGTATTAGTATTTGAGCTTCTGGCTAGTTAGCCCTCACGCTGCTGTATTGTACTTCCCATGCGATGATCTTTAGATCAGGCTCCAGTAAAAGCGTCTGATAGTGTCCGTTGAGTTTGAGTTTATACCCTGGTGCTGAGACATCGGACGCCCACCACCCGGCTTCTTTGCATGAGATGTTGCCAGTCTCCACTCACAGGTCAGGTCCAATATTGTTACGACGTATGCATCAAAACATCTCAATAAAATACTTCTGTCTTCTCCTAGAGGAACAACTGGCAAATTATGAGGATATGTGCTATATTAAAGCCAGTAAGATCGTTTGAAGAAGCATAAAAGGTGTGTAAGTGCTACGCTAGTGAAGGCAGAAATTATCTGGTGCGATGACTAAAGTTATTTCTCGACACTGCGTTGTATTCAAGACATTCCTGAAGTTGAAGAAGCTTCTTGTAAACCAACAAATGAAAGATACTGAAAACCCCCCGCCACTCGATTAAGCACCGAAGTCAAATGCATGTATCCTGACCAATGGCTTTGCTCATTCTTTGGCGGAATCACGATGCCTTCTCTGCCTGAATCTTTTCGAGGCTGAAAGCTCCTGACAGTATCCCTCGACCCTTGTAAATCCAGATACTTCGGCTAGTTTCTCGTTACATGAATATCCAGGTCGGAGGGTATCAGTCAAAGTATTCAGTCGATGACATTGTCAAAATTCAACAAGAAAGATATATGTAGTTTCTTTGGGTTATCTATTGTCGATTAGCGTTGCAAAAAATATATTGTTATTCTGGTTGGGTTTGAAAACAAAAAGATTGGTACCTACTGTAATCTTCGCCTTGAGACATGCTAGCGAGGTTTCCGCCTACCTTCTGGGTAGCCTCTCATACATCAACAACCGACATAAGAAATGCCCTCGACATTCGGACATTATCTGTTCGCAAAGGTTCAGAGGGTCAGTCGCTGATTCCTGAGCCTCTCAAAAACTCTATCAGATGTGGTCTCAACCGATGACCACGAAGTAGAAGATAAGAAAGCTTGTTCTTCGCGGCGCATCAGAAACAGGGACATGCTGCCGGTGGCTTCGAAGCAAAGTACATATTGCAAATATTACAAGATGAGTCCCGCAAGCTCTCCGTCAATGAAGAGCATTTTAGAAGACGTCTGTACGACCGAGGAAAAGAGTCCAATTAGACTCAATTTAGGGTTACACGGTGGCACGGGAAAAGCCAGATGAGCAAAACCTACGAACGTCTCGCAGGATCGACAGCCCTTCTGTTCCAAACATGCATACTCTCTACGCCTTAACGCAATTGGAGCCGCTAAAGAGCAAGTGAGGCAGAGCTTGTCTATGTTGAAAATCCCTTCTTTCTTTCCTCCAGATACTATCAATCGGGTATAGACGGTATGCCCTGATTTCTTTGCCAACTATTGATCCTAGTCTCATCGAATTCTCTGCGACATCATCGGCCTTACCTGAATTCCAGAAACTGAAACAAGGCGATGGCGGAAGAGGATCAGTGGTACAACATAAACCATGCATGGATCATTAATACGTGTTATGAACGTTGAAACCTGAAGGGTTGGTTGATCATTCGGCAATACTGCCGTTGACGCTGATTTACCTGCTTGGGGACCAATTCACCCTGTCTTCCTCGCATACAAGCCATGCTCAATCGTGCGGTTACACGAAACAGTTCATACTTGCTGTGAACGATGATGCTCAATCAACATCTACTGCAAGTGAGCGGCGCTGCATCCACACTACACTGTCACCTCTGCAACAAGTGATTATGAGAAGACAGTGCTCCCAGTTCGCATGTCAGAAGCCTTATAATTTTGTCTCATCGCGCTCGCTCGACACTCCCGTTGATGCTTGATCATCTTCTGAACGCCTGATGATTTAAACCAGGATTACGGCAAATAGATGGCATACACCATATCTACATCTCTCAACAACTACCAAAATTCGGATTTGCTTTGAGACGGTCCATTTCAACCGTTTCAATGGAGCTCATCTCAGTTGCAGGAAACTCCCGCGGCATCGGGCAGATAATTTTTACCACTGTATTTCTCCTCCTTGCTACGCTTGCAGTCGTTGCCAGAGTATGGGCTAGGAAGATCATGAGACTCGCACTCTCTATCAACGACTACGCAGCAATCTTTGCTTTAGTAATCTACTTATGAAAGCCTTTACAACAACAGAGCTAATGTCTTGATAGGCCTGGTTATACGGTATGTTTGGGATAATCATCACAAGTAAGTTGCATGGTCCTCAGTTTGGAGCTTTGCCTAATACTTGCAGTGGTCGTTGCTGCAGGTCAGGGTCAGCATCAAGCCAATGCTTCTCCAGGACAAGTTCAGTTGTTACTTCAGGTAAGGCACCAGGCTCAATCCTCGCGTTTTGATGAAGTTGCTAAGATGCTTGCAGTTGCTCATCTGCATCGAGGTCACCTGGGCTTTCTCATGTGCGGCGGTTAAGATATCCATCTTAGACCTCTACACAAGGATATTCCCCACCAAGATGTTTTGCCAGGCATGTTATGGATTAATGGTCTTGACAGGCATCTTCGCATCTATCGTTATCCTGATAGCCTTCCTACTCTGTCGTCCACTTCCGCATTTTTGGGATCGGGCCTCACAAGGCACCTGCGGGTACCAAACCATTGCGTTTTTAAGCTCAGGTTCTTTGAATTTGCTCCTCGATTTGATGATTGTTATCTTGCCTATGCGGAAATTGTGGCATCTCCAGATGACTTTGACACGAAAACTCTCGATTATGGTTCTATTTGGAATAGGCGCCACGTAAGGCCCACGTTTTTTCTCCTCCCACCACCCCACTCCTAATTCCAAGGGCGTTGACGCCTAGAACACGACTGGTTTCTCTAATTATTCATCACAGTATTTGCATTATCTCCATAATTCGCCTTGTAGCACTCTATCGAATAAACAACAGCGATCTAACTTGGAGTAACGAACCACCAGGCCTATGGACCTTCCTCGAGCCTGCCCTCAGTATCATCAACACATGCCTCCCCGTTACGCAACCAGTTGCAGGCAAAGCCTTGAAATTCTTCGGAGTCAAAGGAAGCAGCAGTACGAACAGATCCTGGAACACAAGTTCAGCCGTCAAACAACCGAGCGCAATGCACGGGAACAGTGACGCCAGGAATTTCACACGCCTTGATGATCACGCTTATCCTCTTACAGAGGGCATAGGAACATACAACCATATCTCGGGTCCAGGCAGCAAGGAAATTGCAGACTCGTGCGACCTGGAAGAGCCGAGTCTGCCTACGGCCGGGATTCTTCTGCCTCAGGGATCAATGTCAAAAAAGATTGGGAGGTCAAGACAAGCGCTAGCGTATCGCGACCATCGCTGTTCGGCAATGTTTCAAAGGAGTGGGAGAACGACCCGAGCGCGGGCGTACCGTTGCCATTGCCTCATGGTCTGTAGAAGAATTTCCAACATTGGGAAAGACGTGGTTCCGCAAGAACGGGCTTAAGTAGGTAGAGATCTCAGTCCCATTCGACCTAGACGCACTAGAAACGGCACTAGACTTGCTAAGCTACCTAGGTAATTAGATTCAAGTCTTCGTCTTCGGCTAGCTAGTATCAACAGTCAACACTGACTGTTCCCTTGTGCGCGCGGTCGATATCTCAGTCATTTGGTTATCTGTACTATTTCATCCATCGAAATCTGGGGAGACGCCGGGCTAATCAATGAACTCGTCGTCGCGTGGCTGAGGAACATCAATCATTTTGGAGAACGTTCTTTTGAGATGTTACTGCTACCATTGCTATCTATCACCGTTTCTGCTGCCATGCCACTGCTGTTTCTTTTGACCTACGTCAATGATGTTTATTAAGCGATAACGTCAATGATTTAAAGATCGAATATAATGTTCATTTCATAGCATTAGCTACCTGCGCCGGATCGCGAACGACTGAGGAGGTGATGAAAAGATACAAAAGTACAGATTTGCAAATTCACTTATGAAACCACCCATTGAGCCTCTTTCTTCAAACACGTCAACGAAGAATTTCGGATTCTGGGCATACAGTACACTTTAAAGTCGCTTACTTGCGGTGAGGTTCATGACACATGTCGTCACTTCGGCGTATCGAGGACACTAGATCTGAGGAGCCGACCTGACTGAAGCACAGCTCGGTAATGGTGTGTTCATCTGAGAGTTGGCATATCGAGATGCAAATCCCAGGTATTGCCGGCAAGTTATACGTAACAAATCACGCTAAGTCTCGACTAGCTAGGACAGGTCAATCTTTGCACATTTCGTTCTACCTATCTTCAATGCGTCGATAATCAAGTGTAGGAGAGAGGACTCGCTGTTTCTCTGACGCTAACTAGATGTTGCAGTCGGGTGTATGTGAACAAACTTCTTCAAGATGTGCGACAGCTGAACAATGCCGAGTTCATCAAAGCGTCTGATGCGTATATATTCATCAGATAGTTCAATTGAAGAGCTTCGTTAAAGAAGAGCCGTTATGACTCATACATCCAAGAAGAAACCAGCGCATATTAAGCCATGTTCTCCTTACGTTCTACTTGATGTTCAAAATTCTCAAACCCCATGCCCTACCCCTGTATCTCCTTAACCTGCGCGATGTTCGCATCAAGCGCAGCCCGCCCAACTTAGTCTTCCATGGTTTCGGTTCACCTTGACTGAACATAGCCTCAATCTCCTCTAGCGACTTATTCGCCATCTCAGGATAAGCAACAAATGCCTGCACGGCAGCGCCAAAGCACAAGACTCCGAACATGAAAGTTCTCATGAGAGATAT
>JAABUY010007438.1_pt1 | contig 10406 bp, 8 predicted proteins | sample 5560271 | NCBI WGS metagenome assembly JAABUY01 (sample SAMN10711886, study PRJNA513374) | rock metagenome | isolation source: Antarctica rocks | place: Antarctica: Victoria Land, University Valley
ATCTGAACGAAAATTCGGCAATCAATATTCTGATAGTCGTGAACAGACTATCTAAACAAGTGCATTACGAGCCTATGAGTGGAATTACAGCTCTAGATACAGCTCGAGTTTTTTATCGTGCAATATGGAAACATCATGAATTATCTGATTCAATCGTCTCGAATCGTGAAACTCAGTTTGTCAGTCACTTTTGGAACGAACTTTGTACCCGATTGAAGATTCAAGCTCGATTGTCAACTGCGTTTCATTCAGAAACGAATGATCAAATCGAGAACGTCAACGACGTTTTGAAACAATATCTTCGAGTCTTCGTGTCCTTTATGCAGAACGACTGAGCTGCATGACTGTCATCAGCTGAATTTGCCATCAACAATCACTTCTTCGAAAGCACTCAGTGCACGCCGTTTCTAGCTAACTTCGAACAGCATTCTCGAATGAGGTTGAAACCAAAGAAGGCTCAGGAGAACGTTATTGAACACTCGAAACGAATACATGCCGACCTGTTTGTTCAGAAAATGAATCGAATCAATGAAATCCTGCGAGAACAAATGACCTTAGCTCAAGCATATCAGAAACAATTCGCTAATGTTCATCGACAACACGCTCTCAAGTATGCAATTAATGATATGATTTGATTAGATGCTCGCAATCTGATGATTCATCGACTCAGCAAGAAGTTATCTAATAAATTCGAGGAATCTTTCAGAATCATCAAAATTGTTAGTTCTCATTCTTATCAGCTAGAGTTGCTCGATGACTGGTCCTGTTTCGACGTCTTTCATACTTATCTGCTTCATCCTGCGGCCAACGATCCCTTACCTGAACAAATATCTTCCGCGCCGTTTCCGATAGTCTTCGCCGAAGGAGTGCTTAGCTGGAAGATGAACGAAATATTGAACTTCCGAGTAAAGAACTCTCAGCTAAAGTATTTAATTAAGTGAACTGAGATAGAAGAAAACAGTTGAGTAAAGTTTGCGGATGTGATGGATGCCATCGAAGCCATGAACGCCTATCACGCTCGAAATCTCGATCGTCCGGGTAAGAATTCATGAATCGCTTACGTGCAAGAAAGCAGCGACTCTGAATATGAGTCAGAGAATTAAAAGTCTCGCAGAAGCTTCGACTTCAAAAAGGGGAACCTATTGTCACGATTTTAGCATGTGTTACTCGAAAAGTGTTGGGAAAAGAGGTGTTAGGTCACTTAGGTGGTGTTGAACAATATTATAGGTGATGATAGGCGTGAGATTATCAGTGATGTTATGAGGGCCCCTCGATACGGATGGTACCCAGCGTTCATGAAGTATAAGAACCTCTGAATGATCTCTTTCTTTTCTTTCTTCTTCGTGCAACGTCTTGTATCTAAAATCTAGTTATTAGAATTTCATCCTGATTTCATTCAGCTCTCAGTCCGTGACACAGAGAGTTCTGTACGATCATTGAATGTATTAACGGTACTGGCAAAGATATACCACCAATGCTCATTCTACAGAGAGTCAATCTATTATTCTCTCATTTCAACAACGATATTGATGACGACGTGATTTTCACTACATCGAATACAGGCTATTCAAATGACTGAATATCACTGCAGTGAATTAAACATTTTGATCACTACAGTCAACGATATCAACGAGGTTCATGAAGATTACTCGTAATGAATGGCTACGGATCTCATCATACACGCGAATTTCTATCCTACTGTGAGAATCACAAGATCATACCTTTCGACTTACCTTCGCATACTACTTATCTGCTTCAGCCGCTGAATGTATGTGTTTTTCAGCCTCTGAAACACTGACATTCGAAGGCCGTCAACGAAGCGGTTCAAACGGGTGACGAAATCTTCACCAAAATCAAACTTCTAGCTGCTTTTCACGGGTTCAGAAGTAAAGCTTTCAAGAACACTACTATACGTTCGGCTTGAAAACAAACTGATCTAATTCTCTTCGATTCTAATGTGGTTCTGAACAAGATGCGAGAAACTCAGTCAGCTCGTTCTATTACATCTCCCACGACGACGACGAAGTCACCCAATGTCTGAATGACTACCTCTACTACTAGAAAACAGCTGAGAAGACAACAAGTCAGTTTACTTTGCTCCGACTATGAACTCGAGCTTCATCAGAAGTTAGTCAAATATATCAAAGAGATCAATGCAATGACTCGTAGGATTGAGCTACTGAAGAATAAGCTAGGCCGAACACAGTCGGCTCAGAATGCTCGAAATGCATGCAAAAAGCAGTCTGGTAAGGTTCTTCAAACAGGAGGCATACTTTATGCCAAAGATGCTCGAACTATGACTCAAGATAGGGTACAAGTAGAAGATTTGAGGCAACGAACCCGCGACGAACGTGGAGAAAAACGCTATATCAATGAATTAAAGAAGATCCACAAGGCTATCAAAGCTCATAGAATGAAGTGACTTAAACAGCATGAAGCTATTCGGAAGGTTTGAAAGCGTGTAATGACCGAATTGCTCATTAGATATATGAATGTATAGAAATATGTTGAAATTCGGGTTACATGACTGGTCGGGTTACATGGCTGACTAGTACTAAGCGAAGAATGAGCGAAAGTGCGAGGTACGAATAGATCTTTCAACGTCGTTTTTACGTATTCACTAGCGCACCCTTGTATGATGTGCATTTACATGCTTAGTTGACTTGCGTCTGTGCCTTAAACAGAATCCTAGTTGCGCGAGAATGATTGACAGCGGCAGAGACTCGAAGTTGAGATCGGACTGTCTGATTGAATGACTGTCAGCATTTGCAGTGCCTCAAATAGAAACGCGCACGATCTTCTTCATCAGAACGCGCTCTGCGTTCACATGTTCTAGATGCTGTCAAAAATGAGCTTCTTGATTTGAAATACGTGTTTTGACTTCGACTGCGTCTCTCTCCTCCTCAACAGTGTAGCACAACATCATTTCTGAATGCTCGCTACTCGTTTCTTACTAAACCTCACTTTCATTGTCTTTGAGATTTCTGCTTTCAATAAATGGAAGCCAAATTACATTCTTCTACTTGACATCAAACCCTTTCATATGTCGATCTCAGTCAATTCTTCCTTTTGCCATCGTGTCTTTCTTCGAAGTTCTCTGATCATCGCATCAGCATCGTTGCAGAAAGCATCTGCAACTTTCTGTGAGCCATCAGGTCCTTTCTGGACAGAATATGCCTAGTTTTCTCCGAGTGCGTTTGAAGCAGCTCAGGAACAAGCTTTCTCGAACGATTGAGATGAGGAGGCTTCGCGGCAGAATCTTCAAGGATGATGCTGATATTATATTGCGATCGACAGCCTGAGGAAGCAACTTCGAGACCTTTACACTCAGTATCAACATTTGTGCGCAGCCTACAATCAGGCTCGAGAAGACGTGAATACTCAGGTCCGACGATTCAAATCTATTGGTTCAGCTCTCAATATGAAAAGAAATGCGCAGATGGAAAAGGAAACTCGATATGAAGCAGACAAACAGCAAATGGCCATCATTGCCAAATTCACCGATATTCTTCACGCTTCGCGAGTCCTCGATGAGAACGTAAGGGTCTGGCTCAAGGCAGGAGCACTGAAGCTTAACCTCTTAATCGCGATGAAGATTGTCGATGCTTCAGTGATGTGATAGACGATTGATAGGCATAGAGTGAATAATATAGCATACTGGGGGATCGCGATTGTTAGAACACATCGTATGCATAAAGTAATCACGGTCACAGATTAATGAAGCTCATTCTGCTTCGATTTGATCTATCTATATTACAAAATCTCTATGACATAGTAGTAGGTAATAAGCAAAGAGATCATGCTCCTAGATACTTCCTTCATCGCAGTCCGACCAGAAAATGAAGTCTCTGACGATCGTATCTCAGAACTTGGAATATCGATTGCTCAGATACTGTTGTTCGTTGATCATATATTCAAAGAAGAAATCGCGATGAGCACTGAAGCGACCGGTCCATTTCCAGTTCACGACAGGCCGAATGTTCGCGAAGCGCTCGTAGAAATTGCCTGCGCAACGCTCGCTGTAGCGCTGTCGTTGACTGAGTGACGATTTGAAGAATTTAAGCTGAAGATTCCTCTGTCTTTGTCACGAAGCGCACAGTCCTGCTGTGGTGATGAGCGGTAAAATCATGCTGAATTATTCGTTGTTATCAAGTAAGGAATCATCAATCTGAAGAAATTGACAGCGCTTAACAAGTCGTCTGCTTGACAGAGTCGGTCTAAAGAGGTCTGAGCTATATGGTTCCTGAGATTCACTGGGATGAACAAGATGATATCGTCGACGGAAGCATTCAATTGATTCGAAGTGAACACAGTCTTCACGTCGATGTCAACGACGATGTGATGAATCGATGAATTCGAAGACATAGCTTCTGAACTAGATTCTAGTGTTGTTGCTTGCATGCTGACGTTGAAACTTGTTGAGTTTCAGCTCACGTTCAACTCAAACGACAACACCTCAAGCGCGCTATCGACATGACTGCTAAGTAGAATATTAGCTGGCTCGACCTGCATGCTATTCACTTACATTTCAGCGATCAACGTCGTCAACAATGTCAATGATTTCAGCTCGTTCATGCCTTCTTTTGCAAGTTAAGATATTGATGTTGTCAAAGTTGACAACATTGAGAAAGAGACTTCTAACTGTTGTCAAATGACAAGATAGAAATTCTCAAAAATGAAATTTCGAAGAGTCTCGATTTGTGAATGTTCAGGGTGCACCTTTTGCAAGGTTCTATTCGCAGTCAGAAAAGCTCACAGGACGATGCAAGAACTGATGATCATGAGAGTCTGAGTTGACTTATCGATGATTTATAAAAGAGCACATTTCCAAATCAACGATTCAAAAAAAATACAACATTACACAAACAAAATTCTCAGAAACAGATCGGTTGATCCGGTTCTTGAATACATTTACTCGAGCAACATTATTACCTCAAAAGACAAGCAATACTGCTCTTTCGTACGAGAACTGATTTGAAAAGAGGAAAGAGGAAAAAGGAAAATTCTTTCGATTGAATAATGATCGGTTTCGAAACGAAAATTTCATCGATCGTAGAAGTCGAAGGGAAGACGCTGAGTCCGAATCTCAAGCGAGTTGTGATCAACGAAGCGCGTAAACAGGCAGAGCAAGCAAAGACGTCTCACAGCCTTTCAACATCAGAGAGCACGCCGGGCCCAGACACTGCGCGTCTTGAAGATGACAAAGCACGTCGACAGACAGAGCAAGCAAAGACGTCTCACAGTCTTTCAACATCAGAGAGCACGTCGAGCTCAGACACTGCTCGCCTTGAAGCTGACAAAGCACGTCGACAGGCAGAAGCGGCAAAAGCATTCTTCGATGAGGTAAATCCGAAGAAGACATTGGATCAAGACACTGCTCATATCAAAGCGAACAAAGAAAAAGATCGAGCAGAAGAGTCTTTCGAAACAGCTCCTTCAGAATCATTCAAAATCTTCATCGATAAATTCGAAGAGTTTGTCGAGAACGCTCATGAAAATGAAGATCAAAATGACGAATCTGATCGCATGGAAATTGAGCAGAGCGAAGCTTCAAAGCCAGATGATCTTCGTCAGCAGATATATGAAAAAGCCACATCGCATTTGAGAAAGCTCATGAAGAATTTCAAGAATGCTGAAGCGACATCAGAATTAAATAAATTGAACAAGCAGATAAAGGAGCAGAATCTCAAAGACAAGCTCTCAAAGAAAGATCTAGAGAACTTTCTCATTCAGATTCTCACATTCGCCGTCAACTTCGAAATGACGAAAGATTACTACGAATCTTTGCAAAAGAACTCAGCTGACGATATAGCGAGAGAGAAATTAATCAACATCAACAACATTTTGGACCAGTTGAATGAGCGGCATGAATATCACAGAACCTGACTTATAACTATTCCACCTGAATCAGGCACTAATGGAGCAGAGTTCGAAGCAGCAGAGTCATTCGAAGCAGCAGAATCATTCAGAGCAGCAGAGTCATTCGAAGCAGCAGAGTCATTCGGAACAGCAGAGCTCAAAGTCGTCAATCAAGCTGGTCAGGCTTCCACCAAAGGTGATGTGAAGATCAAAGTCAGCGTTGAAATACTCGATGAATCAGACGACTTAACGTCTCTCGAAAAAGTCGTGATTGTTCGGAAAGCTGGGTTTGGATCGCGGATCATCGTGAATCGTGAAACAGATGTGAATTCGTATTTTGAGATACACTCTGGGGCCGACTTTGAAAAAGAAGTCGTCAAAGAGTGACTGAAAGATGAAATGTATGAAAGCGAAGATCTGTCAAAGGACGCAAAGGCCAATCAGATGCAAATTCATGAACGAGTCAAAGTCAAGAAAACAGATCGTAAGCCAGCTAATAAAATCGCGCGTACTCGAAGTGAAATTCAATACTACTTAATCAAAGTTCTGAGAACAGATTACGTAAGCATCAGGTCGACGCTCTCTGAAATGAAAGGACTCAGTCCTGTCAAACTCAAACGTATCGATGCACAATTGAATCGTCAAAACGAGCAGTTGCTCGCGAAACTTGATCAGTGTCGTGAGAAGAATGAGCATCCGAACATCGAAGAGCAGCTGACGAATGATGATATCGAAAAGATGCCGTGACTGTCGTCGGACGCGATTTTCGAGACTAAGAAGAAGGAGAAGAAGAAGGAAGAGAATGAAGATGTGAGAAATATAGTTCCTCAGAGAACAGGCCTGAAGCGCAGTTCAAAGCCGAAGATCGCTTCACGCACGTCGAAGACGTCTTGAATTTTCAAATATTTCATCGTTCGAGCATTATAGCATGTTGTGAAAAAAGATGAGCGAACGGCAGCAAAGATGAAGACGCGAGAATTTCTTGAAATTTGATTTCCTTCAGTCAGTCTTTATCAAGTTATAGTAGAGTTAAAACAAGAACAATAATAGATCATTGAGATGAAAAGCTTTCATACACATATTTTCGTGACCAACTGTTGTATCTCCTTTAGCGACAAGTGAAATCACATAGAATGCTTATGTAATACCTCTCTGTTTCGTCTAGTCTTGACATAAGACTAGCGCTGACTTATTTGATTTTCGTATTCAAAATTGAGTATACTCTCTCTACAATCGTTTATTGCAATCAAGATCCTTGCTCATGAATTCTCAAACATCAATCTTGAAACATTGTTTTGACGAACTCAAGAGCGGACGACGTCAATTCAAGAGCAGAGATTGCTTATATGTCGAAGCCAGACCTGAGTCGAAAGATCTCACATCTCGATCACACACGATCAGACCGAGGTATACATCTACAGTATCTGAGCAACAGGAGCATAAGAGAAAGAGTTCTTATGTCAATCAGCAACACGATGCAAAGCGAGCTCGTCGTGCCGTCGCACAATCAACGCACTTGATCACGACAGCGCTTCAGAGTATTCAAGACGAACAGAAGAAACTCGATGATAGCAACGACTTCGAGGCAAGTTGAGAGGATTTTTCTTTAGATGCAATGCTGACTAGAAACAGTGATTCTATGTCATGAGCTGTAAAAATGAGGCACGGTCCGTGTCGAGTTATTTCGACAGCAAACGAAAAGAAAGCGCCAGCCTTCTATTCTCAAAACTCAAATCTGTCATCGCTTACGATGTTGATTTCGAAGACATATTGGAGACGCATCGCGTTATAGAGGCAGATGACGAAGAGCCGAAGAACTGAAGAGAGCTTCAATTATTGATGAGAAGAGAACGCGCATCTGCGTCGCCTGAGGATCATGAAATCAAGAATATTCGGATGACTGTGCGACGCAGCTTCAACGAGAACAGCGTTTCTTCCAGTGTGTTTCCAAGAATTTTCCCCGTGAGCAGAGTGAACATCTGTAACACGCTGAAGAAGCACTGAAATCGTCAATGAACACATTGAATATCTTCTTACGCAAACCACAGTTCTAAAGTTGCATCTTCACAGCCGAATTATGCCATTGAATATCATATCAAACTCTTTCCCGATGAAGTCATCCGAAGACTACAAGGACTCGCAAGCCCTAGTAAGAACAAGCTCTCGTTCCTCGTATTCTTCGCCGAGCTGAAAGAGGCATCGGGCGCGATGAACGTTGCAAAACTACAAAACCTGCACAACGAAGCGAGTGCAATCTACAACATTTTAAGATTGCATCAGGCGATAGGTGAGAAGAACGATTTCTACGATAGGATCTGAGTACTATCGCTTGATATCAATGGCGAGATGTGAAGACTTCGGTGTCATTGAGTTTCTAAGAGTGACCATGAATATGATATCTATTACTCAAAGATTCTTAGATGTTGGGCAATCGAAGATTCGAGAGTGACTACTGTCTCGGAAACAAGAGCTTCAATGAGAAATGTTGTGAATCGAATGCGCGATGTGTTATTCAAAGATCTATACTCTGCGATGAACATCTACGAGAAAACTTTCAACCCTCAGCTCTTGGATTTCAAGTCCTATCAGACCAGCTATAACGTACGATCTGAATCAGAGAATGACAGCGTCCTTCTAGCATCTGATCACTTCTTTGTCGATGAAACGCAGTCTGTTGAGTTTGATGCACAGCTCAATACTGCTTTGGGATCTCAAGAGATTCTCGAAATCGACAGTGAATCTGTACATGAATTCATTGAATCAGCATGAGTTGATATCTCGATATCAACTCAACAGTCGAGTCTCTTCAACATCAATAACGATAAGAAAGAACTTAGGAAGGAAGAGTGAGAACTAAAAAACCTCACGAGGAGCTAGCGATAGCATACATACGTTGATAGCATCTAGTATAAACACTTAGTTGCACGGACACTTAAAATTTGATTCTTTCGCTAGACGATCACACACAATGAACGAAGCTGCAAAGAATGTGCTTGATGATCTTGCAATCCCATAATTATTATACATTAGATCTATTGTTTCCGATTTGTCAGCTATTCATCTTGACGTTCAAACAGATTATATAGCGAAATGTCATCTTGAAACATCAGTAATACCTCGTTTCATCATGCCAACTAGATTGATTCTTCTGAAATCATCAATAGAGACTCGACAGACTGCGATTCAAGTCGAGACTTTTTGCACATTTGTGATCTCTGATGATCATCAAGAGTTGGTCTCTTCAGACTAATATTCGAAATACATGATTTACAAGATCGATTCAGCAAGTTTCTATGAAAAGTCGTCCCAAACGAAGCGTCGAGCTTTTGCTGATTTTCAAATCACTGCATTGTCTGAGAAAATGCACTAATCTTTCGTCGCTCTTGCGTAACGCTTTGAGCGTAAATGGTCACAAGTTCGATCGAATGACGAATCAAAAAGTCAATCTTCTTCTGATATCGATGACACAACAGACACAAATCTAGATTATCTTCATAATGTCTCAAAGTTTCGACGTCAGTGATAAAATCTAAGTTGAATATATCACATCTTGCTAGTAGCTTGACGACCGAATTTCCTGAAAGGCGACATCGTATCGTATCACGACAGTGATATTGATCTTCTCGAAGACGTTCCGGAACGCTTGTCAGCTCGAAATAGAATGCGAAGATGAGCAACGCGTAAAGTGTCTTTGCACAATCTCGGTACATCTGTGGTACGTGGACACTTTCTCGCAGCTCATCCATGCGATCAATGTTGTCAATCGTCGACTCGTCGCTGAGTAAGACGGAATTCAGCCGAATGAAGTCTTCTCGCTTTCTCTAATTCACGAAGTTCATGAGTTCATCCCAAATTTTTTGCCCATTGAAGGAAGACATGTAAGATCGTCAAAGTCGAGGTAAATAGTCGTCGAGAATCACGTGACGAAAGTCGATAGTTCTGAGAGATGCCGAGATCTTCTGAGCATCTGTGTCAAGGAACACAACGACATCCGAGATCGAAAGAGAAGGATCGTTGCATAGACGTTCCGACAACGCAATTCTGACAGAGTTGTTGTGTCCGCTCATTTCATCATTCTGAATCGATTCGGATGTCTTGATTTGTGCTGATCGATACAAACTGTTCCACGTCAGTCGTGTTTCGTCGTACAACTACGTCAATGTACTCACACAGATGCAGTCGAAGTAGCTCGATCACTGAAAAATCAGTTTCTAAGCTTCTGCAAAGACGAGACACTCACGCTTCCCATATGCATGGTTCATCCTCAACTTTCTTCGAACGAACGTGCGTATACTCTAATCTTTTGTTCAGTCTTTTGCCTTCGAGCACAACACTCAATCTTATCGCATTCTTCTTTTCTTGCGTCAGGCCCGTTGTAATTGATGAAAATCATCGAAGAGGCATTATCAATCGTAGCGGCAATTGTTACGATCCTAGCTACGCACCTATGTTGGTAGCTATGTTGATGGCTATGTTGGTGGCTATGTTCATGGCTATCGCCGGCCGCTCGTCACTAGGCTATCGAATGGTTCCGAAGCCAACCCTAT
>JAABUY010007439.1_pt1 | contig 10406 bp, 12 predicted proteins | sample 5560271 | NCBI WGS metagenome assembly JAABUY01 (sample SAMN10711886, study PRJNA513374) | rock metagenome | isolation source: Antarctica rocks | place: Antarctica: Victoria Land, University Valley
AGGCCTGGCGCGCTAGCTAAACCTTGTCTACGACCGTTGATCATCGTGCCTCAATTGGAGCTTAACGTACGATACGGGTCCAATGATAGTCGAACCCCAACCATACCAGCGGAGCGATGTGCGCGGCCACGGCTCCGACGAGCGGCAGACACGGAAAAGCCGCCCCGTGCTGGTGCGTGAGGCGGCTGTACGCTTTTCCTTCGCCTGGCGGCCGCTTTCTACTTGGAAGAAGATATTAGGCGCCGCGTCCCTCCACGGCGGCTGTGATCGGCGCGCCCTCCACGCCGCGCGCTGGCTTCTGGCTCCGCGCCTCCGCAGAGGCCACCAGCCGCCGCAGCCGCCGCGACTTGTACCAGAGAATCGAGCGGACCAGGACCGGCCGCGCGTGCAGCCCCGCCAGAATGATCGACCGTTCGGGCATGCCCTGGATTTCCTCCGGGGTCATGAGCGGCCGCGCCATCTCGCCCCGCGTGTAGCCGCCCTGTCCTACCAGCATCTCCGACCGCTGCCGCCCCGCATTCGCTGACCGTCCTATGACCGTGGCCGTGCCAAGCCGCGCCGAGACCCAGGCCGCATCCTCCTGGCCGATGCCCGCGAAGATAACGTGTGTCTGACAGGTTGTGGTGATGAGTCGTCGCCCCTCCGGTCCATAGAGCGCGTCGAGCTGGATGGTGTCTTGCACCATCAGGGCCATGCCCACGCCCGCGCTGCGTAGCGTTGCCAGCCGGCGTGGCAAGCCCGCGATCACGCCGATAGTGCCGGCCTCGTCGAGCCAACAAAATACCTGCCGTGCCAGGGCCTTGCGTGGCCGCGTGTTGGCCGTCGCCACCAGCTCGTCGAAGGCTTGTTCGCACAGCGCGCCCGTTAAGGGGCGTAGCACGTCCTCCATGCCGGGCGTCAAGACCAGGAAGAGCGCCGTCGGTGCGCCCGCGTCCGGGGCGCCCCAGGTCGCCACCGCCAGGTCGTCGTGCGCCGTGACCCGTGCGATACTCGGGTCGTTGAGCACGGCGAACTTGACGATGAGGCCCACCAGGATCGAGCCGCCTAGCCTTTCGTTCATGCCCAACGCCGCCAGAAAGCCCTTCATCGCGTCGGCTGCTTCCTGGCAGGGGGAGCTCCGTAGCGTCTCTTTCAACTGCTCCCACTCCTGCGCGTTGAACAGGTGTGCGAGCTCGGCCAGCGGCGCGGCCGCCCGCGGTCCACGCTCGGCGCGTGCGCGGTCGTTTAAGTGCAAGATGGCCGCTTGTAGAAAGAGCGCGACGGTATCCGACCAAAACGCCGCGCCGCCTTCCTCGCCTTGCCCGCGTGTGTTGACGATCCATGACCGGGCGAATTTCAAGGCGTCCGAGGCCGTCCAGAGGTGCGCCAGCGGGTTGTAGCCCGGCCCCTCCGCGTCGTAGAAGTCGAGCCGGTGGACGCGGTAGCCGCGCGCCGCCAGCACCGCGCCCGTCGCCTCATAGTTTTCGCCCTTTGGATCGGCCACCAGCAGCGAGCGGCGCGGGCGTCCGCCCGCTCCTTCGTGCAGCAGATTATTAATGGTCAGCAGCGACTTGCCTTCACCCGGCACGCCCAGGCCCAGCACGTTCAACCCTTGCCGCCTGGCCGAGAGGCTGATGGTGCGCCGGCCACACGTCCCGACGATAAACGGCGGTTCGCGGCGCAACAGGCCCAGCCGCCGCACCAGGGGGAAGCGGGGACCATAGGAGCGCCGCGCCACGCCCGCGCCGACAAAGCCCGCGCTCCCGGCCGCCGTGCCCGGTGTCAACCGGCCCACGCCGCGCACCAGGAACCAGACCGTCGGGGCAAGCGCCACGAGGCCACGTCCGACCACCAGCAGGGCGAGCACGCCCAGGCCGAGCAGAACCCACCTCATATCCTTCTGGCGCGCCACAGGCTCGCTCAGGCCGCGCAGGCGGTCATGCCAGGCTAGCCAGTGGATCGGCGTGGGGCCGTGCCCGGTGACGAGGCCGTGCAAGCCGTGCGGTCGCCCGTAGATCTCCCAGGCCCGCGCCACGTTGTCGGGTAGCCACCAGGCGATGGCCTGCCCCGCGCGGAGCAGCCGCGCGCCCTGCGTCATCGTCACCAAGGCCGCGAGTGCGGCCAGGAGCGCGAAGAGCGCCCCCGCGATCATCCGTCGTGCTTTCATCGTGTCTCCCTTTATTTCTTTTCCAAGCAGTCGGTCTTTGCCTTTAGGCCCCTCGCTGCCACCAGTGGCGTTTGCGCGCGGCTTGTGAGGGACGAACAAGCGGTATAGCCTGCGCCTCCGCTGAGGCCGCCGGCGCCGTCGGTGGTTGAGCGCCTACCTCGATGAGCGGCACACCTAACCGCTCGTACAGCGCCGCCCGTTGCGCGTCCTGTGTGGCCCGCGCTTCCGTGCGCGCCCTGTCCTGAGCCGCATTCCTGATCGGCCGTGCGGCCTCGATGGTGATGCGCTCCCGTAGCTCCGTGATATCGGTCCGCTTGAAGCGCACCACCCGCCGCGTGCCTCCCTTGCTCAACAGGGTGGCCTCCCCCGCGATGAGAATGTGGACGTGGGTATGGCTGCGGTTTGTGTGACAGCCCGCGACCCAGGTTAGATCGCGGTCCACCTGCACGCTCAGGTCGCGCATAACGGCCCGCGTCCACTCTTGCGTGTCAGCGCGCGTCTTGATGCCCAGGCCAGTCGATGGCGAGAGGATGAGCCGATGAAAACACACCGCTCCCTTCATGCTGCGGTTTTGCCAGATCATCCCCCGCGCCTCCTTCCCAGTGACGTCCGTGTCGCCCTCGGTGAACAACTGCCGCGCCTCCCGGTCCGGTGGATCGCGCGGGTCCTCTACGGCGATGTAGCGGACCTGCACCGCCAGTTGGTGCCGCGCGTCGCCGTCGTCGTTGTGAATGTAGCGGCTCTTGATCGTGCACCGTTCCCCCGCGTCAGGCCCGCGCTCCCGTCCCCGTGCCTCGTCTAGTTCCTCGTCTAGCGCGTCCCACATCGCGGGTTATCCTCTTGCCTGATAGTCGTCGCGTAGCGGCGCGTGTGGCCCTCGTGGTAGGGGGGGCGTTGGCGGAGGGATGGTCACACGGAGGCACGCACGCTTATCTTGCCCATACTTTTGCCCCGTTTCTGTTGCCAGAAAAGAGGCCCCTGCACCGCCCGACAGAGGCCCGCGTCCTCGACATAACTTATCGGCGTGGCATCGGGTAAATCAGATGATGCTGCACGCCGTAACCGATGGCATAGACGGCGAAGAGCGCCACAAGGAGCACGGCCAGGAGGACCAGCGCGATCAGCACGCGCCGCAGTCCGCGCGCGGTCACCCAGGGACGACCCGGCGCTATCGCTCTCTGGCCGAGGTGTTGTGGCGGCGGCAGTGGCGGCAGACCGTACTGTGCCCGCACACCCTGCTCGATGGTGTAGCGCTCCACGGCCAGCGCGCGCTCGTGTATCCTGCGCTCCTTTTTGCGCCCAATGGCGTACCAGATTAGATCATCCATGTCCCTATCCTCCCCGTGCTTTTTGCTTTGCTACAAGGCCGCAAACTTCGCGATCCCTATCACTTTTTGTAGACCACCCGCGCCCGCGTGCGAGACAGCAGACAGCAGCGCCGCCACGATGCCGGGCACCAGCGCCAACACCAGCAGCCCCCCGACGAGCATAATGTCGTTCCACAGAATAGTGCCGATCACGCCGCCCGCGCGCCCATTGCCCTGCCCTTGCAGCGACACGATCACCGACAACATCAAGGCGTAGGCTGGCCCCAGGAGCGAGAGGTAGGCGAACGCGCGCAGCCAGGCCCGCGCGATGTCAGCCGCCGGCGGCCACGCGAAGAGGATGATCGCCAGCGGGCCTATCTCGTACACGAACGCGAACACATGCAACGTGACGGCGCGCTCGATCCCCACGATGATGAGGAGCACGGGCGCCAGGAGCAGGGCGATACCGGAATGCCCCATGTCGTGCATCGTACTCGCGCCGATGTCGCCCGCGAGGCCGTTGACCGCCCCGAGCCACGCGTTGACCAACGTATCGTAGCTGGCGAGCGCCGCCAGCACGAGGCCGGAGCGCCACAACAGCGCCACGCCTTGCGCGACGTTGCCGAACCACGCTGGTTTCATCGTCCAGAGCACGGCAATCCCGAACACCACGGCGAACGCGTCGCCCGCGTCGGTGCTCAGGGTGTTCTTGACCATGACGAGTCCCGCGTTCCCTGTGGGGTTGTCGGTACGCGTCAGGGGGCCGATAATGGCGTCCGTCAAGTCCTTTATCTGTGTCGCCAGGATCGCGACGAAGCCGTTCCACACCGACGAAAAGCCCCGCACGATGACACCCCAGAAGTCAAGACACACGCCGTTCCCGAGGGGCAGCGGGATGGCGAGCCCGGTCGTACAGGTCGAGTCTGACGAGACCGCCCCGCCGATGGTGGCCGCCGGCGTCGGGCTCGGGCTGGGCGTGGGCGAGGGGCTGGGCTGCGCCGTGGCAATCACGACCACGACGCGCGCCGTTTGCGTCGGCGCGGGGGTGGCTGTTGCCGTTGGCGTGGGCTTGCTGGCCGCTCCGGCCGTTGTCGTCGCGGCCAGGAGGCACAGGAGCGCCACCAGGGCAACGATGTATTTATGAGTCATACCGCTATCTCCTCGCCCGCTTCTCCATCGACGCGGGCCTTGATGCCTGCCCACAAGCCGCCCGCTTTCTCTGTCCACCAGGCCCGCGCCGCGAGGTCGTCTGTATCACTCGCAAAGAGGTACGCCTCATCGGAAGTCAGTTCAACACGGACAATGCCGTGCAGGTCGCGCGCGCTACCCCGGTCGCGCCGCGTCAGGAACATCGGCATATAGACGCCCTTCTCTCCGCTCATGCGCTGCGCCGCCTCTACCTCCTCGGGGGTGAGTTGGAGCATCCGTTCTAACCATAATTTGGGGTTGCCGTCGGTTTGCGCGCCGTTGTCCTCGACGCTGAACAGCGCCTTGAAACTGGCCTGGGTAAAGAAGGTCTCGGCGTCCGTGTCGCCGATCAGGTCTTTAATCTGTTGGCTGGCAAAGACCACACACGAGCCGCCGTGGCGCGCCTTGCGCGATGTGCGGTTGATGTAGTCGCGCGCCAGCGGGCTTTTCAGGAGCGCCCACGATTCGTCCAAGCCCGTTAGATGGTCGCTAGACGCGCGCCCGGCCGCAGCGCTCCTGGCGCGCGCCAGCGCCCGCCGCTGGTCGACGATGGCGAACACGGAGAAGTAGGCGAAGTTGCGGAGGGTGGCGCTTTCCTCAAGCGGGGACGTGTCGAAGGCAAGCAGGGGCGCGTCCAGGCGCACGGTTGTCTGCCCATCGACGAGCGCGGCGTGCTGGCCGTCACGCACGTAGGGACGCAGGCGCCAGCCCAGCGCGCGCCATACTTTCTTTTCGTCGCGATCGCCGCCCTTCGCCGTCCACTTGCCCTCCAGGTAGCCGTAGAGGTCGCTCATGGTGGGCGTGGTCTCTCCGGCGCCCGCGTAGATATCTCGTACCGCCTCGTCGATATAGGCGGGTTCAAGGTCCACCAGGCTACCGAGCAGCAGATCGACGGCCGCGCACACGAAGCGCACGCGCTCGCGCCGGTCCTCGTCCGTGGCGCGCGCTCCTTCCCACACGTTGATCGTAGCCGTGTGGGCGCCGCCCAGTGTGGCCCGCTCGCCGCCGCTCACCTCACACAGCGCGCCGAAGCTATCGACACTGCTAACCATCGTTGCCATATCCCCGTGCAGGAGGAACCACAACGCGAGTTTCTGCAACAGGGACGTTTTACCCGTGCCGACACGGCCGAGCACGACACCGATACGGTTGTACAAGTTCGGGTCGTCGAGCGCCAGGCTCACCACGTCGCCCGCTGCGTCCGTGACGCCTAACGGGACGCCGGCGCTCTTGGTGCCGGGATTGAAGGCGAGGAATGGCCAACTATTGCCGATCGTCGTTGAGTCGAGACGGTAGACGCTGCGGCCCGGATCACCGTAGCCCGGTAGCGTCGCGTGATAGGCTGGTTCCTGGTGCGCGTGCCCATAGCCCACCTCGGCCAGCATCGTATCGCGCATGGCGTCGAGGACCCGGCCCACCCGCGCGTCGAGCTGCGCCCGCGTGTCGCCCTCCAGCCGGATATAGCAGCTTGCTTTGACGATGCCGTAGCCGGTCGTATGGAGCGCCGTCGCTGTTGCCGTCGCGTCGCCCGCCGCGAGCGCCGTCGTGATGTCCTTACTCCCCGCGGACGTCCCTTCCATCAACCGCAAGCGCCACCCCTGCCGGCGTCGTTCCCAGGAGCGGTTAAGCCCGCGCACATGCAAGATGAGCGTCGCGGGGCATTCCGTCGCGACCAGCAAGCGCAGCCAACCGGGCGTTGTCGTGGGCGGCGGCGCGACGAGGTACAGCGTGCGTATCCAGCGCTCCCGGCCCGTCGCCGGGTCGACGATGCGGTAGGTGTGCATGGTCTCGTCGCCCACCGGCGCCACGTAGCCCGCGCCGTCCCCGGTAGGCGTCAGGTGCCGCGCCAGAAAGGCCCGTGAGGTGTCTTCATCGACCGACAAGGGTGGCAGGCCCATGGCGACAAGCTGCTGCGTCATGGCGCTCTCCGCACGCGAGAGGCGCACCGTGAGCGGCTGATCGGGCTCACCCTGCGGGACGGGGTACGGCGCCACCAGCAGCCAGTAGTCGAGGTGGGCCACATGCCGCGCACCTGCTTGTGCGCTCAGACGCTGGCCCCACCAGGTGATGAGGCGGTCGCCCAGTTCCCCTAACGCCGGCGTGTAGGGCGTGGGGGCGAGCTGGGCGCGTAGGTCAGCCGTGATCGTCGCGGCGTCCGCGGCGCGATTCTCAACAAAGATAGACAGGCGAGCCTTCGCGGGAAGGCCCGCCGCGAGGGCACCGAGGAGGTAGGCGTGGCGATCCTGATCACCCGTTGCGAGGGCGTCGAGGGCCAGGCCGGGAACGTGCAGCAGACGGTAGGGCGTGCCGTCCACGCCCACGACCGTCCCCGCGCCAGGGCCATCGGGGGCGTTATAGTTGACGGCGCCGCGCGTGCCGATAGGTGATGGTCGCATGACTCCCTCCTTTCAGGGCATGGGCGCGTGTGGCGCGGGCCACGCGGACGCCGTACCGGAGGGTACGACGCCACGCGAAGCGGAGGGCCTGCACAGGATAACGCTCGATGCCGCCACGCCCTAGCGCCAAGATGGGCGCGACAAGCAGCACGGTAGGCAGCGCCACGGCCAGAATGTGTATGTTAGGGTTGTGAATCCCACGCGCAAGGAGCGCACAGCCCCACAGCGACACGCCGCCGACCACGACGGCGAGCCACTGTGGGACGGTCAGCCGCGCCAGGCGCAGGTTATCGTTCAGGCTCCTAGGTGTCGTGTGGGGCATGGCTAGATGCCCGCGCCAATCGTGGCGAAGCCGCCGATCAGCACGATCGCAAGGAAGGCGCTCGCCAGGATCTCGGCTTTATGGCCACGGCTGAACACCAGCGCGCATGCCGCCGAGATGATAATGATCGCAATCAGCGCCGGGCTAATCTCCCTGATATAGCCCAGCGCCTTGTTGGCCGCGTCCCCGAAAGCACTGGCAATGATGAAACCGTTCATGATGGTCATGTCTCCCTGTGTTTAAGCAGTGTCTACAGAATCTCGGCTTTGTGGCCGCGGTTGAACATCAGCGCGCACGTGGCGCTACTGATCATGACAGCGATGAGCCCGGCGCTCATCGCATGAACGTAGCGGATCGCCGTGGCGGCCGCGTCCCCGAACGCGCTCGCGATAATGATGGTCGATGCGATGTCTACGTGTCCCATGGTGTCGTACCTCTCTCCTGTCGTGCCGCCTTGCTGACGACGGCTGCTAACTAGGTAGTTGTTCCCGTGCCACACTACATCACTTATGGTAAAGTTGAAGGTGAAGCGAACGGGTGTCTCAATTGACGGTTGCGAGTGCCTGCGTCTTCCACCGGGCCGGGCAGTATCACCTGTCGCGGCCCTTTGCCGTGCTCTTTCCTCCGCTCTAATCGCGGCCCTCCTCTCGTCGCGTCTATAACCCTCTCGCCGCGCGCCCATCGCGCCGTCGCGGTTGGCCTAGCCTTGATTTTATGGTAATGTTCCCATAAAATCAAGGAGAAATGACAAAGTTGCAGGAGGTATGGCACAATGCCGGTAGAAGGGAACACACAGGAGCATGCGACACTGCCTAGACGAAAGCTCGATGATTACACATGGCTCTCGATCCATGTGCCGCGCGAGATGCTTGACTTGATGCGCGACGTGGCCGCGACCGAAGAACGCGCTATTAGCACGCTAGGGCGGCGCTTGATAGAAGAGGCGTTGTTAGCACGCGGGTTTGAACTGCCGTGGCGCGCAGTTACGGAGATTGACCGCACAGGACAACGCGCCCCTGCCCAGAAACAGGTAAGAAGCAAAGACGACGACGAGGACGACGAATAAGCGTCCTCGTTTCTGTGTGCTCCCAATAAAAAAAGAGCCCGGCCTTCTAGCAATTCCCGAAGGGGGACGCTAGAAGGCCGGGCTCTTTGCTTGTCTATATAAAGGCGCTACGCGCAACCACACGCCGCGTACGGCGTGCATGCGCTCGACGCGCCAAGGCGCTCAGGGGCGCGGGGACGACGTAGGCGGCTTCTCTGCGCCCCGTCTACGGGTCAACGGGCAAGAGAGCCGCCCCGTCCGTGCCGTTCGTAGTGGCCGCTCTCTTGCCCTCCTGGCCGGGTAAGTAACGCGTCTGTTGGGGGGACGCCGGCGTTTCGACCATCGCAATGGCTATGATGGAGATGTGTTATGACGTGGGATAAGTCGGCAATCTCAACACGGATCTAAGCCTGACCTCGATACGCGCCAGTGCCGTAGCGGACAGCACGCCTTGGCGCTCTCTAAGTCGGATGGTTGAAATAGATCGCACATGGTCACATAAGGCCGCGCTCTGTTTGGTCAAGCCACCGTCGCCCTCGTCAAGTGGCACATGAAATGGGTTAGATTTGAGGGTGCCCGTAATGGGTACAATAATAGCCAACCCGCTTGCGCCCGTGTTGAGCCTATCATCGGACACGACGACAGCTGTGTTGATCTCGTCATCGGACACGACGACAGCGGGGCGGGAGGTATAGGGTTCGTCGCGTTTATGTCCACCCAGCTCGTGGCCTACGACAGGATCAAGGATGACCCACCACACCTCACCGCGTCGAGGGGGCGGGTTTTCATTCACCGCCCGCTATGCCCAATCCATCCATGAGCGTCCCATCCCACTCAGCGCACTCTGCCTGATAGGCAGCCCACGCCGCCGGGTCTTGACGCAGATCCGCATAAGCGGCGTTGCCCGCCTCGAATAGGCGTCGGTCCCAATATTCCTCGATCGCCCGCGTAAGGACCTCGGAGGCAGAGCGTCCGTCCAAGGCGATCAATTCATCGAGCACCACCCGCGCATGCTGGGGGAGGGGTACAGCCTCAACAACGTCGGCTTCGGTACACGTTTGCCTACTCAGCACGCGCCCACGGCCAGATGTGGCGTCCTCCCCATTGGCAAACCGCATCACTACTGTCGCGGAAGCTGTAATCTCAATGTCGTGTCCGATTGTCAAGGTGGTTTCTGATTGAGGCGGAGACATGCTAGCATAACCCGTGGTAAATTCAGGCACATGCCAAGGCATGACATTGTTCTTTTCGGGCCGACTACCGACCACAACGTTCGTCGTAGAGGTAATCATGGTAGATGCAGGTGCCATTTTATAACTCCCGTCCAATGTGCAATATCTCTAGCAACGCATCAGGAATGGCAATCGGCCCGATTTGTTGTTGATACATCGTCAGCACTTGGCGAAGAACTTGAGTTAAGATCAGTGCTTGCGACGCACTGATCCGCACGACTGTCACCGGCACTGGCGTCGGAGGGTCGTGCATTGAGCGGGTAAAAATGATGTTGACGCCGCTTAGGTTGACCTGGATATTGGCCCCATCGGCGTAAATATCAGGAACGGCGGGATCATTTGGCAGTCCGCCCGCGGTCACAGTAATCGGGCCGCTTGGCTGTTCTGTCTCTGGAGTTATGTCATCACTGCCGTTGCTCATACTCACGCTTCGTGTAGCCCCTCCCGTATCTGTATCGGCATGATTGCACTCAACAGTAGCACAAAACCTACCAGCCTTCAAGACTGGCGTTGTGGCATGTGGGCTAACAGGCGGGCATTGCATCCAGCGCGTGAAGGAGGTGGTCAGCGGCCGCACAAAGGCAGCAGCCACCGACAGCCTCACCCCCGCCTTCTAGCGTCCCCTTTCGGGATTGCTAGAAGGCGGGGGTCTTTGCTTGTCTAGGTAAGAGCGTGTCCACAAACCCCCCAGCTCCCAGGTCTCGTTTTCGACCCAACGGGGACCACATCGGTGGTTGCGGGGGTCGCCGGAGGACGCGCCCGCCACCCTC
>JAABUY010007440.1_pt1 | contig 10405 bp, 8 predicted proteins | sample 5560271 | NCBI WGS metagenome assembly JAABUY01 (sample SAMN10711886, study PRJNA513374) | rock metagenome | isolation source: Antarctica rocks | place: Antarctica: Victoria Land, University Valley
GGCCAGCGGTCGTGTGCGACCGCACCCGAAAGGCCGGACATATGACCGCAAGCGATCGGATCCAAATCCGCACCAAGACCCTTGCAAGCGGGGGCCGTCCACATATGGCCCCTGGCCAGCTCCGCCCAACTGTAACGGCAGTCGCGGGGCGCTGGCGGCCTGCTGCCCTTCTCGGCCCAGACATAGGTCAGTGTGCCTTGCTGACCGACGCGGGCTTCGTCCTGCCACCAGAGCTCGATGGGCTTGCCGCGTGCAGTCTCCGGAATGGCGGCTGCAACAAGGGCGGCAAAGTTTTTTTATGCGCCTCGATGGCCGCTGGGTCCTGGGCCGGGTTGTGCGGCCGCGCCGAGATGTGCCGAAAGCCGAGCCGCGCCAGCAGTGCGCCCACGCTACGCTCGGCAAGGCGTATGCCGTATCGGGCTTGGATCACCCGCGACAGGTCGGCACGTCGCCAGCGGACAATGCCATGCTCGGCCTGGTCAGGGCCGGAGCGGACCAGGGCCGCGACCTCGGCTTGTTGCTCGGCCGACAAGCGCGGCGTCGGACCCGGGGCCTTTCGGTCCGACAATCCGGCTAATCCTTCGACGTTGTAGCGGTGTACCCAGTCGCGCAAGGTCTGACGATCCATGCCGCACGTCTGCGCCGCTTCGGTGCGGGTACGGCCATCGAGAACAAGGGCCAGCGCCAGCATGCGTCGTGCCGCGTCGGCGTCCTTGGCTCGCGCAGCCGCGTGTCGCAGACCTGCGGCGTCGAACTCCGTTCTGGTGATTGCAACCGCCAATTCTGCCTCCCCTTGCGAATCGCGAAAAGGACAGCGAATCACAGCGGGGCCCGTTTGGGAACCGGTCGAGTCAGAAGCAAGTGCCGCTGGTATAATCTGGTTGGGTCGTCATAAAACGGACGAGCTGGTCAACGTGAGAAGGGGCGTACTGGTCTCCCGTTTTCCAGCCCGGGTCAGACAGCCGGATGTCGGAGTGCTTTCGATCATTTGGCCGCCGTGGACGGTCGTAGGCCAGGTTTCGTGTGGAAATGGCTCGCCCGCACCAGGGCCACCATCCCGGGCCGGCGGAAATAGATGGCGCGGCCACAGCGCAGCGGTTTCGAGCCGCGCACGATGATGAAGGCCTCGTCGGCGCGCGTGTCCTGCAGGAGCTCGTCCGGCCGGATCAGGGCTCGCTTGATCTCGGACCGGTTCTGGCTGTGGCCCGAGGACTTGGAGCCGAGGGCGCCGGCGCGGCCCTGGGTACCTTGCGTGTCACCCTGGGCGGTCGCCACGACGCCGTGCTCGCCGCAGAGCGCGGACAGCTCGCGCGCGGTCTCCGGATCCTGGATGGCCGCGAACAGACGCCAGGAGGTCGAGTCGTACCAAGCCCGCAGTCCTTCGCGACCCCATTGCTCGGTCACTTGGCCGAGCGACTGGTAGAGTAGGAGGAGGGTGATGCCGTACTTGCGGCCGGCGTCGCGCGCGGCCTCGATCACGCCCATGAAACCGAGACGGGCGACCTCGTCGAGAAGGAACAGCACGCGGCCCCTCACGTGTCCGTCGGCCTCGTAGACGGCGTTGAGCAGGGCGCCGATGACGATGCGGCCGAGGGCGGGGGTGGCCTGGAGCGTCTTCAGGGGAATCTGGACGAAGACGGTAAGCTTCCCCGCATTGACCTCTGCGGAGCGAAAAGTCGAGCCCGACACGAGCCGCGCAAAGGCCGGGGTGGACAGCCAGCGGGTGTCCTTGGCGGCGTTGGCGTAGACGCCGGAAAAGGTCTCGTCGACGAGGCCCATTAGGGAGCCTGCGAGGTCGCGGGCGAGCGACGAGGTGCTGGTGGCGTGGATGGCCTTGAGCACCTTGCGCATCTCGCCTTCCGGGGTGACGAGCACCTGACGGACGTGGGCGAGGGTCTTTTCCTCGTCGGGCAGGGCAGGGTCCCAGAGCGTGTCGGCGATGATGCAGGCGATCAGGCCCTTGGCCGACTCGCGGAAGAACTCGGCTCCCGATGTGACGCGGCCCTTGGTCTCCCCAGTGATCCAGCCGACCACGGCTTCGACGTTGGCCTCGGCGAGCGGCGAGGCGGTATCGATCCAGTCGAGCACGTTGAAACCGTCGACCTGCGGCGCGGACGGGTCGAGGGTGATGGTGCGATGCCCGAGGCGTTCCCGGCGAAACCGTTCCACCATCGGCGCGATCTCGCGCGACGGGTCGAGAACGACAGCCGAGGCGGTCCAGCTCAGGAGCGTCGGCACGCCGACCGAGGTCGTCTTGTAGCCGCCCGAGCCCGCCACCACTATGGCGTGGGTGGGGCCGGAGCGGCACGGGTCGATGAGCAGGGGAGACGAGCCTCCCCGGCCCCAGGTGTTTGGGTCGGTCGGATCGAAGCCCTGCCGGGCGACGTCGTCGCGATCGACGCGGTAGGCTTCGCCGACCACGATGCCGCCGTACACGGGGTCGGCGCCGGGGAACAGTTCGCGCGCGCCGTCCATGGACAGCCAATCGGCATGGCCATGATTGTCGCCCTTGCCCCGGAGCACCCCGGCCTTGCCCCGGCGAAATCCCGGCGACCCGAACAGCAGCTGAACCGCAACCGCGATCGACAACACGCCGAGGCCGAGCGCCCAGAGCACACCGACATCGACCGCCTTCGCGATCCCGAGCGGCTTGACGTGGCCGATATAGGGCGCGAGGCGGCAAGCCTCGTCCCATATGGCGAGCGCAGTCGCGATCGCGACGCCGAGCATCGCGGCGAAAGGCAGCAAACGGGAAGCGAGCCGCATTTTTCTCATCGCAACAGCCGCAACGAGCAACACCACCGGACCGGCCAGCGTGGCGGCTGGCCACGCATGGTAGGCGAAGGTGTAGAGTCTGGCCGTCCGGTCGGGGATGCTGGTGAGCACATCACGCCAAAGACCGTGAGCACCTTCGCGCGCGAACCAGAAGAGCAACAAAGGCCAAAGCTCGACGCCGGCCGACAAGGCTAATCGCAGTCTGACGGAAGGCAAACGCTTTGCTGTATTCGGTGTCACAGGCGTCTCTCTCGCCAGCTGTACGCTCCGGTGCAGATCTCGACAGATCAGGACCTACTGAGGCGGCGTTCGCGTGCTCCGCAGCGGAGTCGCCGTGGTGCTCGGACGTCAGCGTCCGATGCGCGCGGAGGCGCTGGCCGCCGCTGGTACCGCTTCGACGCCATCGCCAGCGTCGCCATCATCCAGCAGCACCCCTTGGCTCGCCGCGTCTGCCGCGTCACGCAAGCAGGCTGCCAGGAATGTGCGCGCCACGGTGTCGATTTCGGTGTGGGGGAAAGCGCCGTGCACCCAGATCGGAACCGTAATGGGCTCCATATCGCCGGACGCGATCTCGAAGCTCACGCGATGAAAGCGCTCGTCGAAGCCGGGACGGGCGACGTCACGTTCGACCGTCACGATCCGAACCGTTGCGTCGCCGTCCATGTCAGCTCCCTCATTCGGCCGCAGCCGCGGATGCCGCTTCAGCGCTCAAGCTGTCGGCCGCAAGCTCGCCTGTCTCGGCCGGGCCGACGCGTTTAACGGTGCCGCCGAGTTCGGTGGCAAGTTCTGCGGCCTCTTCATAACGTGCGAGCCCTTCCCAGTGCTGCATGATTTTGGAAAATCGAAAACCGACTTTGCGCAGGCGCGTGGTCGCGTGCAAGGGCTGCGCACCGGGCAGGGTGATGATAAGCGGCACCTTGCCCTCTTCGCGCGCCTTGACTTCGAGATCGAAGGCGCGCCCGCCTTCCGCTTTCCATGAAGCGATCCTGCCAGCCTCGTCGAGGCCCGGCTTGAGCGAGAGCAGGGCGCCGTAGAGCGCGTTGGGGTCGAGGTCGATCAGACCCGCTTTCTCAATCAGTCCGCCGGCCTCGATGAGCCGGCGAGTGCGGGCCTTGCGTTCTTCGAGCTTCAGCCTGGTCTCAGTCTCGGCGATGCGGTTTTTCTGCTGCTCGAGGCGCGTCATGCGCTCGGCGAGTGTGGTTCGGGCCATGCGGTCCCCCTCCGTTCGACGGGTGTGCATAGTCCATAGTTTACGCGGCGAAAGCGCGAGATCAAGCGTTCGAATTTCAGCTCTCGTCCGACATCGAAGCGCCGTGTCGATACGCGCTCGTGCTTGAAGCGCAGCCGCCTGCGTCAGCGCTCATACCTTCGCTCAGCCGCAGCGGTCTTCTTTGCATCCACGAGGCGCACGGCTCTCCAGTCTTGCCGGAGTTCAGATTTGGCCAGAGCGGATTGCCGCCGAGTCAGTGGCAGAACTGGAACGTGACATGGGCGCTCAGGCGATCGTCGGCCGCTTGGCACTCCGCGTCGAGTTCTCCCCGCAGGTTGGTGACGCGGTTCACCGCGCTGTCCATCGACCAAAGGTCGACCTTCAGCACCCGGCAGTCGCTCGCGAGGAAGCGTCTGATCCTGTGCTCGTGCTCGACTATGGCGTCCAAAACGCCGCCCGCGACCGCGTCGCGGATCAGCGCGAGCTGAGGGTCGTGCTTGCTGGCGTTGTAGAGCAGCACGCCGTGGATGCCTTTTGGCGCGCCTGACCTGCAGGCGTCCGGAGAAAAGGACCAGGTGCCGACGCGAGGACCTTCGGCGGCCACGATGCCCCGCGCCGCAAACGGCCGTAGCCCGGCAGGACCTTCACCGACGGCCAGCGTTCCGAACACGGCGGAGATGATGCCGACGGTCATGATGGCGGCCGTCATCGTTTGGGAGCGCCAGTTCAGCCGGCTGGTCGGTACGCCGAAGGATCGGAGGTCCACATGGTAGCGCGCCGGCCTGGATGGATCGACCAGCACCGTCACGCAGGAGGGTAGTTCCTCGACGCCCGCGGCGGCACGGACGTACCAGTCGCTGCGACAGGTCGTTCTGCTGAGCCGCTGGGGGGCAAGAGCGGTACAAATGATGCGGACCGGCGTCATGCCCATGATCCGCACTCAGGCTCGCTCGGGCCGCTCCGTTCGATCCTGCACGACGACCCCAAGGTCCTGCAGCTTCCGGATCCGGCGCACGCGCAACGCTTCGCGTGCGATCAGTGCTATCCCGACCACCAAACCCTGGGCAGCGGGCAGAATGAAGAACGCGGCCCCGACGAACAGGTCCACGAGGCCGAAGGACAGGGAGAATAGCACCAGACCCGGGGCCGCTATCGCCATCATGGCCGCACTCCTGCTCGCCTCCGTAAGACGGCATAGCGGCTCCCAAGACATCGGGCCATTGCTACGATGTCGAGCCCGCTGCTTGGCAGGTGTCATGCAGCATCGCGCCGATGTTGGCGGTTTCGCGATCCAGCGGCTGACCGACTGTTTACCTCCACCAACTCCGCGCAATAGCCACTGACGTCTGAGCTCAGCACTTCGCGATGACGGCGTCCAGTTTACATGCGGTCGTGAGTTTCGCGCATGTGATGGCGTGGTGACCGGCGGAGCCGGGTTCGGCGCTCCTCCGAGCGGAGCGAAGGGATGGACGTGCAGACGCAATATGCAATCTCGAGGATTGCTGCGGCGCTGCAGCTGTTTGCGCTTGCTCAACACGGCCCAAATCAGTCAGACTCGCCTTATGGCCATCGCCTTTGCACGAGCCCGCTACATCGGCCGCGCCTCCGGCGGTTCGGCCGTGCGCTCGGCCGCCTACAACGCGCGGGAGGGCATCACGGACGAGCGCACGGGGGCGCTCTACTACTTCGCTCATCGCGACGCACCCGAGCATCACGAAGTGCTGCTGCCCGAAGGCGCGAGCGAGGCTTTGCGGGACGCCAAGGCGCTCTGGAACGCCGCGGAGGCGGCGGAGAACCGCAGGAACAGCCAGGTGGCGCGCGAGATCGTGCTGGCGCTGCCGGCGAACGCGGAGGTTTCACCCGAGGACCGCATCGAGCTGGCGCGCAGCTTTGCCGAACGGCACTTGGTGTCGAAGGGCTTGGCGGTGCAGCTCGACGTGCACGCGCCGCACGTCGGCGACGGCGACGGCGAGAGCGAGCGTGCGAACCACCATGCGCACCTGCTCATCACGACGCGGCGGGTCGAGGGCGACCGACTCTCGGCCAAGAAGGCCCGCGACCTCGACCCGGAGGTGAAGACGTTCCGCGGCCGCGCCGCCGTGACCGAGGGTGAGCAATGGGGCGCCGCGTGGCGCGACCACCAGAACCGCTACTTTGCCGAGCACGGCATGACGCTGCGGGTCGACGCGGCCTCGGTCGTACCGGAGCAGCACGTCGGGCCGATCCGCATGCGGGCGGCGGACGCGGAAGCCAACGTCAAGGCCGAGGCAATCCGACGGGAAAACGCGGCCGCGGCGCGCGATCCCGAGCGCGTGCTGGCAGCGCTGACGCGCAACAACGCGACCTTTACGGAGCGCGACGTCGACCGGTTCCTCGCGAAGCACCTCCGCGACGAGGTCGAGCACCGGGCCGTGAAGGGTAGGGTGCTCCATTCTGCGAGCGTCCTGGCGCTGCACGATGCCGAAACGGGAGAGAAGGTCGAGCGGTTCACCACGCGGGCGGTACGCGAGCAGGAACGCGAGGCGTTGAGCGATGCCGAGCGCGTGGCCGGTGTGCGGCATCAGCGCGGGGCAGGGGAGGCGGCCAAGGCCGCAGCTCTCGCCTCGCGGAGCTTGCGCGACGACCAGCGCGCGGCGTTCGAGCATGCGCTCGGCGCGGGCGGGCTCAAGATCATCGAGGGCAGGGCCGGCACGGGCAAGAGCTACACGCTCGCGGCGATCCGGGAAGCGCACGAACTCGACGGGCGCCAGGTGATCGGCCTGGCGCCGACGAACAGCGTGGCGCAGGATCTGCGGGCGGACGGGTTCGCAATGGCTGCCACCCTCCACTCCGAGCTGTTCCGACTGAAGAACGGCCGCGCGACCTGGGATAAGCGCACCGTGGTGATCGTCGACGAGGCCGCGATGCTCGACAGTCGCGTCACCGGCGAGCTCATGGCGGAGGCGAAGCGCTCGGGCGCCAAGCTGGTCCTGGCGGGTGACGACCGGCAGCTGGCCTCGATCGAGCGCGGTGGCCTCTTTTCCGAACTACGCCGCCTGCACGGCTCGGCCGAGATCACCGAGGTGACGCGCCAGCAGATAGACTGGCAGCGGCAGGCCGCGCGCGACCTGGCCGAGGGCAGGGTGGAGGCGGCGGTCTCCGCTTTCGCCGAGCACGGGGCGATCACCTGGACGCGCAAGCAGGACGAGGCCCGCACGGCGCTGATCGGGCGTTGGAAGGCCGACACGGCCGAGGCGCCCGAGGCCACGCGCTTCGTGTTCGCATATACCAACAAAGATGTGGACAAGCTCAACGCCGAACTCAGGGCCGTGCGGCGCGAGCGGGGCGAACTCGGCGAGGATCACCGCTTCATCACGAAGCATGGCGAGGCCGCGTTCGCGGTCGGCGACCGGGTGCAGTTCAGCGATACACTGCGATCGGCGAAGATCTATAACGGCAACGCCGGCACGATCACCGGCATCAACGCCGACACCGGCGTGATCCGAGCCACGCTGGACGGGTCGAGCGCGGGCAGGGAGGTGGTGTGGTCGGCGTCCGAGTTCGCCGGCTTCCGGCACGGCTACGCCGGCACGATCTACAAGGGGCAAGGCAAGACGCTCGACCAAACCTACCTGCTGCACACCGAGCACTGGCGGCAGGCCTCTTCCTACGTGGCGCTGACACGTCAGCGCGAGTCCGCCCGCATCTTCGCCGCGACCGAGACGGCCCGCAACGTGCGCGATCTCGCGTGGCAGATTAGCCGTGTCGAAGTGCGTTCCGCATCGGTGGTCTGGGCCACGACCGACGAGGTGTCGCAGACGCAGTCGGCCAAGCTGCGGCAGCACGCTGGAGGCAGGCAGCCGACTTCCGAGACGGAACAGAGCGTGCGTTACGCCGAGCGCGGGACTATGAAAGGCGAAGAAAGCCGCGAGACGCCGAGCCAGTCTCAGGCGCCCGAGTCTACGACGGCGAGCGTGGAGAAGCGGAACTGGCTCATTCCGCCGCGGGTGTCGGAGGACGACCGCGACAGTCTCGGGCGTGGGCTCGACGCAGCAAGCATCGCGGCTGTGGTAGCGGGCGATCGCGCTGCCCAGCGCGAGCGCGAAGCGCTAGATCAGTATATCGAGGGCGCGACCCGGAGGGGGCCCGCTCGCGCCTCGACGAACTCGTCGGGCGCAACGGTGCCGTGTCGACGGCGCGGCGGCTCGCGGCCGATCCCGGACAGCTTGGGATATTGCAGGGCAGGGCAGGGCTGTTGGCGGGGAGCAAGGGCCGTCAGGAGCGCGAACGGGCGGAGCGCGTGGCCGCCGCGGTCGGACCGGCGGTGTCGCGCGTCGGCGAGGCGAAGACGAGCGCTGCCCAAGTCTACCGCGAGACCGTCGAGGCGCAACGCGCGGCCGACGCGACTGGTATTCCGAGGCTGTCCGAGTCCGCCCAGGCGGCGCTCGGAGCGGTGGCGGCGACCAAGGACGACGCGGGCAGGGCGGAGGCCTGGAACGCGGTTCAGAGAGACGAGCCGGTCGCCAGGGAAATCTCCGCCTTCTCGGCCGCGGTCGAGAAGCGCTTCGGCGAGGAGGGCGTTCGCGCCATGCTACGCACGCAGCGACCTTGGGCCAAACCGATTGAGGCCGACGCGTCCGCCCTCAACGAGCAAAGGGCCGCGGCGGCTGAGGTGGCGCAGACTGTTGTGGCCATCCAGGCCGGCGAAGGTGCCGCGGAGAGCCGATCACAGGCCGAGCACTTGGCGCACCGGGCGAGCCAAGGCGCTCGCGCGAAACCATGAAACTCGGGGGAGCAATCGTTGGGCTGTTGCGCCAGACCTACCATCGATCCGCGACACTGCTGCGGCGATGTTCAGGTTCGGACCCCCGCAAGCGTGCCTCAGCGATGCTCATCTCGCCTTCGCAGCCAGTGCCTCACCTCGGCAGACAGTTTCGCCATGGCGAGCAGCAGAGGCGGTATCGTCGGGATGATGAGCGCCAGAATATCGGAGTGGGTCATGGCCGTTCTCCAGGCACAAAAAAGCCCGCCTCGAAGGGCGGGCCTCCGCTCCGAACGGTGCGGACCACTCCGCCTCAGCAGGGCGCGGCAGCGGGCCATCAGCTCGACGTGGTTGAACGGCTTGATCAGATAGTCGTCCGCCCCGCAGTCGAGTGCTTCCACCCGGTCGTCGTTGGAGCCCGTGCGGTGAGGACGAGGATCGGCACGGGCGAACCCTGCATCCGAACCGCCTTGATCAGCGACCTGCCGTCGCCGTCCGGCAGACCCAGGTCGACCAACAGGAGATCGTAGAGGATCGAGCGCGTCGCTTCCGTCGCCTCGGCGAAGGTGCCGATAACATCGAGCTTCCAACCGGCGCCGCGGACCCGCTCGGCCAGGAGATCGCGCAGGCGGGCGCTGTCCTCGACCAGCAGCAGTCTCATCTCGTCCTCGCGTCTCGCGGCCGCACCCGCCGCACTTTACCGCGACCGGGTGGCCGATCGGGGCGTTTTCGCGCGACGTCGACAGCAGATCGACAGGAACCCGCCGCGCTGGTCGCCCCAAGCCCACGAGCGCCCGGGACGGAAAGCCGTCGGCCCGCTATGAGCGTCGCTCGCGCAGGCGCCGCCAGCCCAGCCAGGCGACGCCGACCGCAACAGCGGCCACGATGACGAGGTCGAAGCGGTGCATGACATCGCGCAGCCTCGGATCGCTGTCCCAACGCGAGCCGAGCAGGTATCCCACATAGGCCAGCGCGTAGCACCACGGCCAGGAGCCGACGAAGGTGTAGATCTGGAACGGGAGTTGAGGCATGCGGGCGATGCCGGCCGGTAGGGCGATGAACGTCCGCACCACCGGAAGCAGCCGTCCGATCAGCACGGCCGGACCGCCGAACCGCCGGAAGAAGCGGTCGGCCCGGTCGAGGTCGCCCGGGCCGAGAAGGACGAAGCGGCCCCACCGTTCGACGAAGCTGCGGCCGCCCCGTGCCCCGACCGCATAGGCGAGTGTCGAGCCGATGTTGCAGCCAAGTGCGCCCGCGGTGGCGGCGAGCACGAGGTTGAAGCGGCCGGTCGACGCCAAGTAGCCGGCGAACGGCATGATGATCTCCGACGGCAACGGCAGGCACGCCGACTCGACCGCCATCAGCCCGGCGACCCCGGCGTAGCCGGCCGCCGAGATGATGCCGACGATCCATGCGGCGACGAGCGCGATGATCCCGCTCACCATCTTGTTCTCCTTCGGCCGTCAGGTCCGGGGCGCAGCATACCCGTGCAGGGGTCCCGCCATAGAACGAGCAGGATAGCACGGTAGCTTCTCGGGATTGGCGTGCCGCCCTAGAGCCGTTGCCCTTCGGGCTGAGTCGGCCGGGGTAGCGCCTAGGCCCGTGCTGTGATTCCATGGTCGCCGGATCACGGAGGAGCAGCATGGCCCGAGCCCTGTCGCTGGACCTGCGCGAGCGGG
>JAABUY010007441.1_pt1 | contig 10404 bp, 11 predicted proteins | sample 5560271 | NCBI WGS metagenome assembly JAABUY01 (sample SAMN10711886, study PRJNA513374) | rock metagenome | isolation source: Antarctica rocks | place: Antarctica: Victoria Land, University Valley
TCCTCGCGGCGGCCGCCCGCCTGCCCCAGCGCCGACGCGGGCCGCTTCGGCACGCCGCCGCCGGGCTTGACCTCGGCGGTCGCGCGGCGCCGCGAGGCGGTCCGCCACATGGCCAGGCCGACCGCCAGGGCCGCGACCGCGAGCGCCGCGGCCGCGCCGGCGCCGATGCCCGCCAGCGCGGCCGTGGACAGGCCGGGGCGGCTGTCCTGGGGAGTTGCAGCAGTCGCGGGCGCCGTCGGCGCCGCCGCGGCGCCCGGCGGCGGCGCGGCCGCCGCGCCGGCGACCGCCGTGCCGGCGGTCCCGAGAGCCGGCGCCGCGCGCGTGCCGGCACTGGTGCCCTGGGCCGGCGGCGGCTGGGGCTCCTGAGCAGCGCGGCAGTAGACCAGTCGGACTCGATTCGGTTCACGCTGCAAAGGGCCTGGGACAATCACAAACGAGTGGCAAAAGACTGGGGCCGGGCGCGCCGCGCGCCTGCACGGGCAGCTGGTACGGCGCGACCCGGGTGGCGGGCGCGCCGGTCGGCGCGGCGCTGGAGCCGTTGAGCGCCTTGAGCGTCTTGGACATGGAGTCGGTCAGCGCCCTGTCGGGCGCACACAATTCGTCCCCGGTGTCAGCCCGCGCAGAGCCCGCACTGGCAGGCTGCGAGCGCGGCAGCGCATGCGTCCTGAGTCGGGGCGCCCCGCGTCCGTCAACAGCCAGCCGGGGAGTGCGGCGGCAGGGCGCGCGACGCAGGCGGCCACCCAGGCGACAAGGTGTGCCTGTCGTCTCAGCGCCCAGGCTAGGGTAGGGTAGCTAACCCCTGACCTGCGCTGGCGGGGCGCGCGCACTTGGTGAGGTCGATGGCGGCGGACACCGAGGCCGTGAGCGCCGCATCGGACGTCGAGGGCGCGCCGTTCGCCGCCGCCGTCGCCAGGTCCTCCGGCGTCGTGGAGTTCACTGCGCGGCGCGTGCGCGCGTTGGCCGCATTGAACGGGTGTCGGCATCCGCTCAAGTTCACAGACCCTCCCACCAGCAAGGTTTGGGTCTGGGCGGCGCGCGCACGCCTTGACCCCACCCCCATGTGAGTTGGCGTCGCCAGTGTCCACAGACCAGAGCCGTGCGGCTGCGCACAGCCCCCCGCACAGTGCGGGCCTGCATGCGCCGCGCGGTGCGCAGTGGGGAGTGCATGCAGGGGAGGAGAAGAGCTATGTCTAACCAACCATCTAATCATATCTAACCAGCCATGCCAAGAAACGGCCCCGCGTGCAGGGGGCCGCGCACCCCCGACATGACCGTCACGGCCTCCGCCGGCACGCCCGCCTTCTTCAGCTCCTTCTGCATCTGCGGCACGAACGGCTGCCACCCCTGCCGGCGCCGCGGGGCACACCGGCGTCAGCCGCGCGTGGCCGTGGCGGCAGACGCACGCATTCGGGTACCTTCTCCAAACTCTGCTTGCACAGAAGCAATGATGCGCTCTCCCCAGCACAGTCTGGCAGGTTGCTGCCCAGCCTGCAGCCTGTCCAAAAGCAACCAGTGCCGGGCGGCTGGCGGCGGGCGCCGGCGGGGGCGCGCCGGGGCGTCCGTCGGCAGCTGCAGGCTCTTGAAGAAGTCGAAGGTGATGCCCAGGTCCACGTACGGCGCCTGCGCCGGCGCCGGCGCGGCGCGAAGGCGCCGGCGCGCCTGCGGGCCGGCCGCCGGCGGCGCCGCCAGGGCGGCGCCGGGGCCCGCAGCGGCGCGCCGCGCGGCGGCGCCGCTGCCGCTGGGCGCAGCGGGCGCGCCGGCTGGCGCGCTCGCATTGTTACTGGGCACCGCTGCAAAAAGGTCGACAAAGATGGCGATGTTGGCCAGCGCCCTCCTGCACGGGCGGGCCACATCACAAGCCTGCCTCTGATCAGCCTGCTGCTTGGCGCAGCACGAGTCTGTGAGAGGTGAGCACAGCGCGGCTGCCGGACGCGCACGGCGCCAGTCAGACGCGCCGGGGCACGCACTTGAGCGCGCCCAGCGTGGCCTGGTCCTTCCAGGGCTCGAAGGGCAGCATGCGCGCGCCCGCTAGGCGCAGCACCATGATGTCGGTGTGCAGCGCGATGTCCGACGCAAACGTGAGCACGGGTGCCGCCAGCGGCATGCGCAGCAGGTCCGCCTGCCGCACCTCCTGCGGCCGCGCGGCGGGCCTTTGTCACAGCACGGGTGCGCCTTATCCTAACCCTATACTAAGACCAGCGGGCCGCGCACCGCCTCGGTGAGGTGCGACCCCAGCTGCTCGGCGGCGTCCTTGAAGGCGCCGGCCAGCGATGATGCCGGCGGCGGCAGCGCGCCGGCGCCGCTTGCGTTCTGCGCGGGCAGCGCGCCCGGCTCAGCAGCGCGCGCGCCTGCAGGTCCATGCAGACCCATGCGCCGCTCCCCCATGCGCCGCGCGCACGGTGCGCATGCGCAAGCAACCTGACAAGCCGGCACATGCCCCGGCGGGCGGCCCGCTGTGGCCGCACCCAGCCTGTCAGGGAGGCGTTGAAGCCCGCCACCAGCGCCTCGTCCTGCAGCAGGAAGACCAGGCTGACGCAGAAGCCGGCCGGCTGGGGCATGTCGCACGCGATGCCGCTCGCGTTGCCGCCCGCGGGCACCACGTAGCTCAGCTGCGCGCGCGGCCTTCTTGCGGTCAGCCGCCGCCAGGCCTGGCGCTCCTGACACCGGTGCAGCAGCCAGCAGCAGCAGCAGCGTCACAGGGCGGGCTCATTGGGTAGCTTGCACCCCTCCAGGCTGCTTGCCAATCTGGTCTCCAGGTGCACCAGGCTCTGGAGAGTGCTTGCAGGGGAAAGGCGGGCTGCGGGGCGCGCCTCAAACAAGACGGACGACGGGTAGAAGGCGGTGCCGAGCGCGCGCACGAGCGCGCCCACCGCGGTCTCGTTCGCGGGCAGCGGCATGGCCGCGTCCAGCGCGAGCGTAGCGCTGACGTTCCAGGCCGCAGCAAACCCCGTGGTGAGGTTGTACGCGGGGCCCAGCGGCAGCGGCACGGGCCGCTGCGGGCTGGCCGGCGAGGCCGCGAACAGCGCGCTCACCGCCCCGACGCGCAGCAGGCTGACATCGCTGGCGGACGGCGGCGGCGGGCTCGCGCCGTTGGCGCCCGGCGCGGCGCTGCACAAGCCTGCGCCGAGCGCGCAGAGGTAAGCGTGCAGGCAAGGAAGGCTGGACGTGCTTTGATGCTATCTGCTGCGCAAGGCCGAGCCGGGGCGCTCGCACGGCAGTTGAGCTAGGTTGGCAGCTCTCTTGCGTGCGTGCAGGACACAGCGCACACAAAGGGCTGAGCTTGAGCGTGGGCGAACCCTTTGGCGCTGCTGCAGTGCAGGCAAGCAGGATGATGCTCAACCACCGCATGGTGCTCTTGCGCATGGTCTTGCAAGAAAGGTGCTGTGTCTCACAGGAATGCCATTTGCGCTACGTGCGAGACCATTCAGACACGAGCGGCACGGCCACGGGCTCTTTTTCCGGTTTGGTGGGTCACACGCGCATAATTTTAACGGAACAAACTCGAGTTTCTAGGGTGTGCGTCACGACCTCCAGCCGCTCAGTACGCTTCCGAGCGCGGCTCCCGCGCGCCTTGCCGTGTGGTCAGCGACGCCGGCCGACCAAGCGCAGCACCCTGACGCTTGTCACACTGTGGGAGTGGCGGCGAGGATGGCGGGTGGCCACTTGAAGTCCGGGGAAGGAGCGCAGCAGTAGGTGCGCAGGCAGCAGTCAAGTGCACGGCTGCGTCAGGTTGCTGCGTGGCTCTGCAGCCCCGCACTCCACACCCCAGACCTTACTCCTGCAGCGCTGCGGCGCTGAGAGGCTGCCGCTTCCAGGGGCGATGCGGCGCGCTGCGGCGGCGGTGGTCAACCACGACACCGTCCAGCAGGCGACCCAGGCTGCGGCGGCCGTGCCCATCGTGCCGCCTGTGGACCCCGGCCTGAGCGCGCACATTGCGACCGTGCTCGACGCTGCGCACCATGCTGCGCAACAGGTCCGGAGCCGCCCCCCCTCCAGTCTCACCTCGCCGTCGTGCAGCTCGTGCAGCACAGCAGACGCGCAGGCACGGGTGTCCCCAACTGTCGTGACAGCGTTCAAAAGCTGCACCCACAAGGTGCAAGTGGTGCCCCGCGTAGAGCGCGCCACCTAGCGAGAAGCGCTGCAGCAGCCCACTGGAGGCAGCCGAACCCCGTTGAAGGAGCCCTGCAGAGGGACGCGCGAGGGAGCTGGGCCGTTCTGAGGTGTCGATCGGGCTGCGCGCGCGCGCAGGCGACGCAGCATGTCGCGAGCGTCATGCTGCTGGCGATGGTCGCCGCGACGGTGACGCTGTCGGTGAGCACCACGGCCGCATTCGTGCGGCACACCGAGGCGGCCGCGGCGGAGGCGGCGCGTGCGGCCACGCTGTTCGCGCTGCTCGCGCCGCCGCCGCTGCCGCAGGCGCACCCGGCCACGCTGCTCGCCGCGCTCGTCGGCCAGCTGGACCCGGCCACGCTGCCGCCCGGCGCGCCGCCGGACACGCCGCGCCCGCCGCCCACCTTCACGCTCGGCGAGCTGAGCCGCCACCGCCGCGCGCCGCCGCCGGACGCGGCCCCGCCCGCGCCCCGGGCTGCCGGGGGCGCGGTCGGCCACGGCTCTGACCCGTACCCGCCGCCGCCGCCGCCGGCGGCGCCCTCGCCGGGCGGCGACGACGCGGCCGCGAACCTGCAGGCGCTCGTGGGCGCGGAGCCGCCGGGGCCGGAGGCGGCGGTGCCGCCGCCGGCGCCGCCGGTGCCGCGGCTAGACTTCCAGAGCATCGGCCAGGTGGCGCGCGACATGTCGGCCGCGATCGGCGTGTGGCGCGAGAAGCGCAACTGGCTGTACAACATGGGCGCCGACCCGGAGCGGCGCCGGCGGCTGCGGTCGCTGCCGCGGCGGCGCCTGCGCGGCGCCGGGCCCTTATGGGGCGGGTGACGGCGGCGCCGCGCGCGGTTATGCTGCCCCTAGCTAGCTACTGTATTCGGCCTGCATAGCCCTCATAGGGGCTGCAGAGGACATCCTTGTTTCCATTGTGTGTGCTCCGGGTGAGAGAGGTGTTTTTGATTTGAATGCACAACCTGTTTTACATTGCGGGCGCACTGTGATGTCAACGCTGAATAAATGGCATGCCCTGCAGTCTACACCCGCCTCTCTAGCACGCGATATACACAGCTACAGCGTCACGCAGGGACAGCCTCTCTAGCACACGACAAGTACACAGCTACAGCATCACGCAGCGACAGTCTCCGCCAGACGCGACCGGATGCCCGCTGCCAGCAGCCCGCGCTTTGCATGTGCCGGCGGGTCACGCGGGCGGCTGCAGCTTGTTCAGCTCGCGATCGATGATGATGCGCATGACCTCGTTGGTGCCCTCCAGGATGGAGTGCACGCGCAGGTCGCGCAGGATGCGCTCCAACGGGTAATCCCTCAGGTAGCCGTACCTGCGCGCGCCGCCCAGCGCTCGCATCGCCATGGAACAGCAGTCGACGACAAGTGCCTCACCGCGACGCGCACAGGCGAAAGGAGCACAGGCGCAGGCACCCGGCCACAGACAGGGTGCGCGCGGCCCGGAAAGCCCTTGCAGGCATCGGAGAGCTGCAAGTGATGACGTCAGCGAGGGGCGCGCCCGCCGAGGATCTGCAGCGCGCGGTCGGCCACGGAGTAGCACGCGTCGGTCGCAAAGCGCTTGGCCATGGCGCAGTCCAGCGTGGCGGCCGGCGTGCGCGCGTCCAGGCTGCGCGCCGCGTGCCTGCGCGCCCGGCGCCGCGGCTCGCTGCCTTGTCACCACAGGCTTCGCTTGTCGCTGCGCACATGCCGAACCCGCTGGCTGAATGCTCAAAGGAACCGGGCAGACGTTTGCAGGGAGACGCATAGGCAGGGCCGCACGCGCCCTTGGCTGCAGCCCTCGCGGCAAGCGGGCGCCTGGCCCAGCGCAGCAGCAGAACCCCCTGGACGCAGTGTACCGGGTCAGACACACAGATGGACTGGGGCGCACTGCACGAGAAGGCGCGAGGCCTGGACGTCGGTCGCCATGTCGGCAATGCGGAACTGCGTCGCCTGCAGGTGCGGCCACTTTTGGTTACCCTACACCTACCCTACACTTTCGCAGGGTGACACTCCATCACCCCCAAAATACTTTACCATGCCGGGCACTTTGTTCAGCTGAGCACATGCCTATGCCTGAAGTGAGCCTTGAGCAGGGAGGCGGCCTCGCGCCGGCACCTGAAACGCGGCGATCGGCTGCCCAAACTGCGTGCGCTGCGCCGCGTACGAGCGCGCCGCGTCGAGAACCGCCTGGCCGCCGCCGACGCTGCAGGCGGCGATGTTGACGCGCCCGCCGTCCACTGCCGCGCGCCGGCGCAGGGTCAGCAGGCGGCACCGCATGTTGCATGCGCACGCGCAGAGGCCACGCCCTGGGCAAGCAGCGGCTTGCCGTCCCCTCCAGCATGGCGAGTGAGGGAGGGCCCTGCGGGGATGGCGGCCGCGCCGCACACGCGCAGCATGGCAGCCCAGGCGCGCATCGTCCTGGTAGCAGGGCCGACCCTCCCCGTGCGGGGCCCGGAGGCCGGCCCCCAGCAGCGCGGGGGGGCGGCCGCGTGCTGCGCACGGCGCGCCGGCGCGACCAGGCCAAGAGACCCAGGCCAATAGGCCCGGGCCGGCAGGGTGCGCCGAGCAAGCGCGCCGCGGCCGGCGCGCGGGGCGCACGGGCGGCCATGGCGATGCGGAAGCCGTCGCCCTCGGCGCCCAGCCGCGCGCCGGCCGGCACGCGCACGGCGTCCAGCTGCACGGCGGCCGTCGGCTGCGCGCACCAGCCCAGCTTGGCCTCCGGCCGCCCGACGCTCAGGCCCGGCGCGCCCTGGCGCGGCGCGGCGCCGCCTCAGGCGCGTGGGCCGCCCCGCCGCGCGCAGACTGGGCTTCCCAGGGAGCCGCGGGCGCGAGGGGAGGTCGCCAGGGCGGGACTGCCCCGGCCCAGCGGCGGCCCTGCGCCCCCGCCAGCGGAGGGGGCGCCGCGTGGCACACGGCGCCTCAAGGCCTCCGTGCATCCTGAAACAGTGTCCCCGTGCGCTCCCAGCAGGCCGGCCGGCTGGCGCTCACAGGGAGACGCATGCGCGCTGCTTGCGCGTCAGCGCGCCGTGCACATGCAAGGCATGCTGTGCAGGGTGTCTGGAACGGGCGACGCAGCCGCGCCGCCCGGCACTATAGGGCGTCCGGGCCGGGGCGGGCGGCGCCTGCTCGACTACGAAGGCGGAGATGCCGCGCGGCCCGGGCGCGCCCGTGCGCGCCATGACCAGGTACAGGTCAGCCGCGCCCGCGCCGCTGATGAAGGCCTTGGCGCCTGTGCTGCGCGCGCGCGGGGGGGCGCCCGCTCGGCGCCGACCGCGGGGCCGCGCGCAACGGGGCGAGGCGCCGTGCCCGCCGGCATGCTGGCAGTGGACTGCCCAGTGGCGCCTGCTGCGGCTGCCATGACAAGCTCAGCGCCGCACGCGAGATGCCCTGCTGCGAGCCTCGGCGCAGAGGCAGGCGATATTGGGCGCGGGCGGTCAAAGTGGTCGCGGTCGCCCAGTCATCGGCTTGAGCACCCAGGCAGCACATGTCCGACTGGCACGCCCCCGCCCCGCCAGAGCAGCGCCCGGGAGCGCGCCTGACAAGACATACGCGTCGCCGTCGCGGCGCGCGGAGGTCGACAGCGACGCGGCGTCGCTGCCGCTGCCGGGCTCGGTCAGGCAGTACGATGCCAGGCTCTGCATGGAAGTGAGCTGCGGCAGCAGTTGCGCTCGCTGCTCCGCTGTGCCGAACCTGAAAGGGCCGCGCGCAAATGAGGATGACCCCTGCCCAGGCCTGCACAACGGGCAGGCATATGGAGCCTTTGCAGGCACATTGCTGCACTGTGACGACGTGCGGCAGGCTTGACCCAAGGCCGCCATGGAGCGCACTGGCTCGCCGGGGCGGAGGCTGGCCCGACGCTGCGAACCTGTCTATGCAGCCTGCGACCTGCGTGGCGTGCCCGCTGGCATCAGGCTTGCCGCTGCAGGATAGAGGCGGTTCGCAAGCGAGACATGCAGCAGGGCGCACGGAGATGCCAGGGGGCGCACCATATTGTGGATGGTCAGGTAGGCCGTGTGCGAGATGTCTGCCGCGGCGAGCTCCTGCGACAGCAGCCAGAAGGCCCTTGGAGGTCGAGGGTGATGCACCCGCTAGGTGCACGTCCAGCCAGGCAGCATTCTGCAGCACTCTGCCCTGCACGCTGCTCAAAGAGCAGCGGCGACACAGGCGGCGACCTCAAAGATCACGGCGCCGTCCGCGCGGCTGAGAGCGCTGCCGCCGACGTCCTCGCCGCAGAACAGGCCGCCGAAGCCCAGGCCGGCGGCGGCGCGCAGCGTGGACACGCTGAACTCCTTGTCGGCGTCCCAGCGCGCGGCGTGCGGCGCCAGCTCCCTGGCCGCAAAGTCGGCGGCCAGCCGCTTGAACTCCTCCTGCGCACGGCGCGCGGTGGACTGTGGCGAGGCGCCGGCTCGGACCGGGCTGAGCTGTCCGGATTGGGCCGCTTGGTCCGGCCGGCGGCGCGGCGCGCTGGCGTAGCCAGCGCGCTGAGGTGGCGGCAGCGCTGCCTGTTTGGCTGACGGGGCGCGGCGGGCGTGCATGCCGTGCACGGCAGGCACGCTTGTATACTGACACAGGCACAGCACGGGCACCTCTGTTCCGCGGCGGCAGCTTGATGGTAGACCAGCAGGCAAGCTGCGCATCCGAGTCCAAGAGTCCCCAGGTCAGCGCGCAGGCACTCACCTGTTGCTCTGTCAGGCCAGATGCGTTCAGGCGTTGCTCAGTTTCGCACTGGGCAGCGCTGGCCAGGCACGCGTATTGATGCTTGGTTGAAGCGCCGGTGCGGGAGAGCCAGCCCGACGCCGCAGAGGCGCATAAGCGCCACTTTGAGCAGGCCAGCATCGCGACGCAGCTGATGGACCTGCAGCACAAAGACTGCCTGCAAGGGCTCTCCAGCTCGCTGCCTACCAGATCTGGCTCAAATTTATAATTTACAAAGTTTGTGATTAGGGGTGAAGGCACACTTGGCCCTTAATAAAGAGGCAGGGCCCAATGCTCCATACGTATGGAGCATGCTATATACGTATGCAGCATGTCACACTGTGTACAGTGTGTCCATGCTGCACCCCCTGCAGTAACGTGGAAAGGAACGTGCGCTTGAGCACTGCATGAGTGCATTGCCCATTGACTTCCTACTCTGGTGTCAGATACCTCTAGGCTAGCCCAGTACTCTGCAAGCAGGCGATGAATCACATTGCGGGCATACCATTACCATCCTGCAGCATGGGCCACACCATGCAGGCAAATGCTGCCGGCACGTTGTTTGGGCCTTTGAGTGTGCTCTCAACTGACATGCCACTCATGCTACTATTTTACGACTGAAGGAAATGCATAGTTCTTGTATTAGCTGCCTTTGACCTCCTTGGTGCTCACATGCGAACCGCCTTCACTCGCCAGGCACGGCAGCCAGAACGACATAATTAGCACGAGGTTGCGAAAGTGAGCGCGCCAGACGACATGCTTATATACAAAGGCTTGGCTGACCCGCATGCATGCATGTCACAGGGCAAGGCGCCAGGACCATGGGGCCTCCCAGGTCAAGCCGGGCCCCTGAATTGCTGAAGAGCGCGCGCTTTGGCAAGGCACGATGTGAGTGCGTTCTGTCTGGTGAGGCGGCAGCTTTTGGGACGAGGCACATTCCCTAGACCTCTCCCGACCCTTTCTCATGTTCACAAATTCGGTTCATGTGAACATGAGGAACCGAATTTCGCACACTGCGCCGTTCTGTGTCCTCTGCAGCAACTCCCTGGCTGCCACAGCGAGTGTTCGCACCTGGCAGTTGATTCTTTACACCTTTCAAATGTGAGGGCAGGAGCGCGGTGGTCCTGCACGGTGCCAAAGGCTTTGGACTCCACAGCTGTCGCCGCTTTGGACTCCAAAGCGGCGTCACCAAAGTTTGGAGACGCCGCAGCAGCGTAGACCCCGCGTGGTCAACCTTGCAAGGACGCAGCGTGCACACACTGTGATATGCGGCACTGCTACCCCACACGTCACTGCTCAACAGCCTTGGCTGCCGCGCCGCAGTCGACTGCCGGGCCCGGGCAGCCTTTTGAGCCGCGCTGTCCCGGCGTTCCTCCCTGTAAGGCCAGCGAACCTCTTGCCAGCTGTGTCTGCGCGGGAGTGCTTTCTTCACTGGGGAGGGGGTGAGACAGCTGCACGACGTGGACTACACAAGCAATGGGTACTGACCCACACACACACCAGTGAGCACAGTGTCTGTGCTTGCATGATGTATTGCACAGCGTGAGATGCAAATAGTTATTTTTAGGTGTTATTTCATCGACAACGGCATGTAGCAGCCATGCATGG
>JAABUY010007442.1_pt1 | contig 10403 bp, 12 predicted proteins | sample 5560271 | NCBI WGS metagenome assembly JAABUY01 (sample SAMN10711886, study PRJNA513374) | rock metagenome | isolation source: Antarctica rocks | place: Antarctica: Victoria Land, University Valley
AGAAGCGGGCCGCTGAAGCGACCCGTCAAGGCGTCAGCACCACCAAAGCGGCGCTGATCTTCGCGGCCGCGGCGCTAGCCACGTTGATCGCCGGCGCCTTAGCTGAGGAGAGCGGAACAGCAGCAGCAGATCAAGTCGGCCTCTCTGGAGTGCTGTTCGGTGCCACCGTCCTGGCGGCGGCGACGTCCCTGCCTGAGCTCAGCACCGGACTGACCGCCGTCAAACAGGGCGACTACAAGCTCGCATTCGGCGACATCTTCGGCGGCAACGCCTTCCTACCCGTCCTGTTCCTGCTCGCGGTCCTGGTCTCCGGCAAAGCCGTGCTGCCCAATGCGCACGCTGCCGACATCTACCTCACCGGCCTCGGCGGCCTGCTCACCGTCATCTACATGGCAGGCCTACTCTTCCGGCCAGCCAAACAACACGGCCGGCTGGGAATCGACAGCATCGCCGTCCTGGTCCTCTACGTCATCGGGGTCATCGGACTCATCGCCCTCCCCACGTAGCCGACCTCACCCTCCACCGTCCCGAACCACGCCGGACCACAACCGATCGACCCGGTCGACCGTGCCGGGGCCTTGCCTGCTGGGCGCCCGCGCGCCGGTTGAAGACCGCCGTATGGCAACGGGGTTACCTAGAGCGGAGCTCTACCGGCCTGTACGTCCTGTCTCTCGAGGCCGGAGGCGAAGGCCGCCAGCATCTGCTTACCGCCGAGGCGCTGTGCGACGCCGACTCCGGACCGGTGAAGCTAGTGTCGCGCGTGCCACCACAGCCTACCGACCAGCATCAACTTCGTATGCACGATCGGCACCAGCCGACTGCCCCCGCCGATCCTGCGGAAGCCGACCTCACGGACCGCATCGATGACGTTGCAGCCCCGCGCGCCGCCGACCGGCCCGAGAACGGCCGGGGCACCGTCACGCCGCGGAGATAGCTCCGCCAGCTCGGGGAAGGCCTGCTGCGCCAGCCCCGCGCGCGCTGCCAAACTCTTCAACGACGCCGTGTCCTCTTCGCTCCATCTGCGGCCGCACTGCTTTCGGACCGCGACGCATACGTTTGCCATCAGCCTCAAGACCTCGGGCGGCGCGTAGTGCGGGGAGGTGCAGGTGTCCGTTGACGCGGCGGAACTGGCCGCGGCTTCGGTCATCCCGGCGGCGCACCAGCGGAGGGCCATGTTCCCGTTCTGCCAGTTCTTTACGTTGGCCGAGTGGGTGCGCGCGATAGAGATCATCGACTCGATGCTGTTGGTGGAGCGCAGCGTGCGGGCCAGCGTCGGGGACCACGTTCAGGCGCAGCACGGTCAGCGTCGGCCATGCCTTCAAGCAGGCTGCCGGCCGCGCCGGGATGGGTGCGGTCCAGCTCCTTGGCCAGTGCTTCGAGCTGCGCCTCGCCTTCGAGCGCCGAGTCGGCGTTGTAAGCCTTGCGCATCCGCTTGGTGACCGTCGAGGCCAGGTGATCAGGCAGCTTGTCTGCGACGTTGCGGATCTTGTGCAGCTGGCAGCGTTGGATCACCGGGTGGTCGAAGACCCGCACGACGGCCGCCCGCAACGCCTTGCCGCCGTCGATGTCCACGAAGGTTGCGTGGGTCCGTCACTGGCAGGTCGAGCTACCGGGCGACCTCGAAGGCCGCCCTTTCCGGGAAGCTCGGGTCACCGGTGACGTCGCAGGCGAGCTGCAGGCCGTCCACGCCGCCTGATCCGTCACGGTGCCGCGCGAGAAGATCGCCCATATCGCGCTGGCGGCTCTGGGGGCGCCGAATCGCACCGGTATGCCGCCAACGTCGCCGCTCTCCTCGTGGGGGTCCGCTGCTACTTCGGCTGGCGTCAACCCCTTGACGCGGCGTCAACCGGGGCAAGCGGGGGGCGGGGAGTCGACCACAGGCATACCGGCGATGATGGGTCGTGCTCTCGCGACTCGCCCCGGCGCGGCGCCGGTTCGTGCTCGGCGTCCTCGCGCTGCTCGCCGTCGGCGCCCTCGTCGTGTCCGTCGTCGTCGTTTCCGCGGTGCTCCGAGGACGACAGACGTCGATTGTGGACCAGGCAAGACCGGGACCGGTGCTGCTCGTCCCGGGCTACGGCGGGTCGGTGTCGTCCCTGTCGGTGCTGGCCGACCGGCTGCGGTCGGCGGGCCGAGACGTCACCGTGGTGACGTTGCCCGACCAGGCGCAGGGCGACCTCACGACGCAGGCGGATGCCCTCGGGGCCGCTGCCGACGCGGCCCTGGCCCGCACCGGTGCCGCGTCGCTCGACCTCGTGGGCTATTCGGCCGGCGGTGTCGTCGCGCGGATCTGGGTCAGCCAGGGCGGGGGAGCGGCCCACACCCGGCGGCTCGTCATGCTCGGTACGCCGAACCACGGAACCGCGCTTGCCCGGCTGGGCACCCTCGTCTCGGGGTCCTGCACGATCGCCTGCCAGCAGCTGGCCACCGACAGCGCGGTGCTCTCCCGCCTCGAGCGCGAGCCGCTGCCCGCTGGAGTGGTCTCCCTGTCCCTTTGGACCACCCAGGACGACGTCGTCGTCCCCCCGCAGTCAGCCGTGCTCGACGGCGTGCCGAGCCCGTCGCTCCAGAGCATTTGCCCACTGGACGCCGTCAACCACACGCGGCTACCGACCGACCCGTTCGCGCAGCGGCTCGTCCAGGAGGCTCTCGGTGCGGGCGCGCTGCCGACGTGGGGGCCGGCCGACTGCACCCGGCTCGGCGGGCTTAGCTCGTGATGTCGCGGGTGGCGAAGTTGGCCCACGCCGCGGTGAGCAGCACGACCACGTAGACCGCCTGGAGGGCGACGCCACGTTCGATCTGGCTCCAGAGGATGGGGTCGCGGTAGAGATCGACGAACGAGAGCCAGTAGCGGGTGGGCAGGTAGGGCTGCAGCGGCCGGGCCGCGTCGACGGTGAGCAGCAGCGACGAGCCGATGAGGAAGGCCATGGCGCCGAGGCTCGCCGACAGCGGCGAGTCGCTCAGGGTCGACAGGAAGAGCGCCATCGCTGCGACGCCGAGCATCGAGAAGGTCGCGAGGGCGATTGCGACCCCGGTGCGCCACGCCACCTGGCTCGGCGTCAGCAGCGAGCCGGAGATGCTCACCATCGCCTGCGAGAGCGGGGCGTCGCCGAGGAGGAGGTGGCCCACGGTGAACCCGATGCCGACGACGGTCACCACCGAGACAAGGACAAAAGTGACGACGGCGACGAGCTTGGCCACGAGCAGCCGGGTGCGCCCGACCGGCCGAACCAGCAGATAGCGCAGGGTGCCCTCCTGGGCCTCGCCGGCGATCGCGTCGCCGGCGACGACTGACACGGCGATGGGCAGGAACAGCGGCAGGACGATGGCCAGGGCGGCAATCGCGAAGAGCGAGCCGTTGGCGACCACCGCCGACAGGAACGCCGGCCCCTGGCCGGGGCGGGGCGCGATGCGGGTCCAGGCGAGCAGGGCACAGACGATGCTGGGTAGCAGGTTGACCAGGACGATGGCCACCCACGTGCGCCGGCGGCCGAACAGCTTGACGAGCTCGACCCGGATCACTGCGGGATCTCCCCGGCGCGACGGGCGGAGGTCCGCTCCTCGATGACGTCTTCCAGCGAGCGGCGTTCTGGGCCGAGCTCCAGCACCCGTACGCCACCGGTCACAAGCCGCTCGTTGAGCCGGGCCGGGTCGCTGGTCCGCACGAACACCCGCTGCTCGTCTCGCGCGTCGACCGCACTCCCCAGCAGGTACACCGCCCGGTCGAGGTCGGGGGTCACCACGACGGTGCGCCCGGTGGGCCGGCGCAGCGACTCGAGTGGCTCCTGCAGCACGAGCCGGCCGCGGTCGAGCAGCCCAATTCGGGTGCACATCTGCTCGACCTCGGCCAGCAGGTGGCTGCTCAGGAAGACCGTCGTGCCGGCGGCGTGCAGCTGCAGCAGCAGTTCCCTGATCTCCCGTATCCCTTGCGGGTCGAGGCCGTTCGTCGGCTCATCGAGGACGAGCAGCTCGGGCTGGCGCATCAGAGCCGCCGCGAGGCCGAGCCGCTGACGCATACCGAGGGAGTAGGCGCCCGCCCGGCGCTTGCCGACGCTGCCGAGGCCCACGGTCTCGAGGGCCTCCCGGGCGCGCTGGCGCCGCTCGCGGCGACCGCTCCCGAGGGGGCCGGCCGGGCGGCGAGCACTCGCGTCGTGGAGCACGAGGTTGTCGAGACCCGACAGATGCCCGTATGCCCCCGGACCCTCGACGAGCGCGCCGACGCGGGGGAGCACGTCGGCCTTCGCCTTCGGCATTGCGTGCCCCAGCAGCTCGATCGAGCCGGACGTCGGCAGGACCAGACCGAGGAGGCAGCGGACCGTCGTCGTCTTCCCGGACCCGTTGGCACCGAGGAACCCGAAGATGTCGCCCGGCCGCACGTCGAGCGCGACATCGTCGACCGCGAGGACCGAGCCGTAGCGCTTGGTCAGCCCTTCGGTGCGGATCACGAGGCGGTCACCGACCCCAGTGCGGCGGCGGCCTGGACCAGCCCTTCCTGCGTGAGCGTGCCGGCCACGAGCCATGACTGGCCCCCCGCGCCGGCGTCGCTGAGCAGCAGCCCGACCGGGCCGACCGTGACGGCCACTCCTTGCGGTACTCGGGTCGCCGACGCGGCGAGGACCAGCTGGTCGCGCAGGGGTTCGGCCAACCGCTCCGGCAGGGCGCTGACGGCGATCTGCGTGACGCCCCGGCCGTACTCGCCAATCGTCTCGAGACCCCGCGCCGGGGTGGCCCGCTCGAAGCCGAGCAGCGTCACCGGGGGTCTGGCGGCGGCCGACCGGACGACGTCGCGCACGAGGTCGTACCGTTGTCCGGCCTGCACTCGGGCTCCTTGGGGCGGGGCGAACGCTAGGTCGGCGTCGGTGGGAATGGCGTCGGTGAAGTCGAGGAAGGTGCTCGACATCGCGGCCGTCTCGCCGGTGCGGGCGAAGACTTCGACGAGCACCGGGATCCCGGACGCCTCGTCGGCCCAGGCGTCGACGTGGCCGATGCTCGTCAGCCGGTCGGCGGGCTGGAACCGCACGCCGACCGCAGGGCGTCCAGCGACGCGGCGAGCGGGAACGCTCGTCACCTCGGCCGCCGTCGCCGCGCCGAGCATCCGGGCGGCCAGCTGGGGAGGCAGGGTGTCGGTCGCGGTGGGCAGGCGGACCGACCCGGGGACCTCGGGCGGGCTGACCACGACCCGGTTGTCCTCGTAGTCCCAGGTCGAGACGGCCGCAGCGAAGGTCCGCGTGCCGGTCTCGCCCGCGGCGGAGATGACGTCGGAGCGCCAGTCGGCGGCGGAGCGCCACCACACCCGCACCTGTGTGCGGCTGCTGAGCAGGGTGCTGACATCGAAGAGCTGGTCGGTCGAGGGCAACGCGAGCGACCCGGTGCTCTCGGCGTAGCCCGCGTACGGCCGCGACCAGGACGCCTGCATGCGGGCGAGGACGGCGGGCGCGTCCGGGCCGGTCCCCTGGACCAGCACCGGCGCATACCGGACGACGAAGGGCAGCGCCACGAGCACGGCGACCACGCAGGCGCTGACCGCCCACCGCCACGACCGTCGCATCACGCCACGGTACGTCGGGCGGCTGTGGCTCCGGGCTGTGGTGTCGGAGTCGGCGCTGCCAGTAAGCGGTTCGTAAGCGGCAGCGAAGGCTTCGGAGGATGGGGCCGGCCTGTCCGGCAGCCCTCGGCGGGGACCGACCACCGCAGGACCTGGGCCGAGCATGATCCACGCCCCAGCAGACGTAACTTCGGGCTAAGACGCCAGGCGGTAGGCGCGCGCCAGGAGGGAGGAGCTGGTGACGCGCGGACGCAGCATCTGGTCCACGCCGAGGATGCGTTATGCGGCGTTCCCGAGGATGGCCAGGTGCGTGGCCGCCATGAGGAAGGAGCTCCACTTCCACTCTTTGGGCAGGTTGCCCACGGTGAAGTAGGTGGCGAACGACTGCAGGACACCGACCATCGCCCAGAAGCGGGTCGGGAGGGCGAGGAAGAGCGCCAGGGCCGCCTCGGTGAGGAAGGTGAACCAGCCGAAGAGGGCGAAGTTTGGCAGCACGACGTTCTTGATGATCGGGGTCCAGACCCCGAGCACAGGGTGGATGACGGCGGCGTTGGTGTAACCGTAGAGCCCACCGCCGGTGGACTGGCCGAAGTCGGGCGGGTTCTTCCAGGACAGATTGAAGGGTGGACGCGATGGCTCGGGTCGCCGCCCCCTGCAGGACAAGGCTTGCCACGGCGCGCGCACCAGGCACACCTACCAGAACACCGAGGCCGACCGTGCGCTCGCCGAGGCCGACACCGCAGGATTCAGCCGACTCGTGCTGCACCACCGTGGCCGGGTGATCGGCGCGAGCGTCGTGGGCCCGTGGGCCCGCGGGCCGGGGAGGCCCTCGCCCAGCTCACCCTGGCGATCAGACGCGGGCTGCGGGCCGCGACTCGCCGCGACGATGCACCCCTACCCGACGTTGGGGGACGGGCCCTGGAACGCCGCGATCACCGACGTGCGCTCCGGCTGGGTTCCGACCCGCCGCGCGCCATCGTGCGGGGGGGTTCGCCAGGCGCGGCGGCGATGGGCCCACAAATACCAGCCTATGACGTCCTCCCACCGATCCCGTGTCGGCACCCCGACGCGTTCTACCCTGACCGGAATCATTGTCCAGCCGGGGTCGCGCAGACCGGACGCCGATGCTCATGCGGTGCCGTTCATCGGCGCGGCGCTGGGCCCCTCGGGGATCGACTGGCGGCAAGGAGATCGTCATCGTGCGCACCTCCGCGCTGGCCGGCGGCCACTACTGCGTGGCGGCCCACACCGTCGTCGCCCTCGACGCCGGCCTGGACCGCAGGGAGGTGACCGCGCGTGGCGAACTGCCGACCGCGCAGGTGTTCACCCTCCTCGTGCGAGCTCGCCCTGCTGCGGTGGGTCGACACGGTCGGGGCCGCAGACGGCGCCGTGGATGACGGCGCCCGCGACGACGTGCTGGCGCACTGAGCCGGTCACGAGGTGGTCGAGGTGACCACCGTCGTCGGGGTTATCCTGCTGCTCAACCGCTTCGCCACCGCACTGGCGTTACCCCTCCAACGACACCCACGACCGGCTCACCTGGGAAGGACTGCTGTGACCACCCAGGAAACCCAGCTCGACGAGGCTATTCTGCTCCCTAGCACGCCCGCGCACGCGAGCGCGACAAACAGCTTCGAGAGGTTCCTCGACATGGTTTGCACCGCCACCGATCCGACGATCGCTTCGCGTACAGGATCCGCGCGTGTCTGACGTCACCGATCCGAGCACGACCCCAGGCGTCCCGACGACCACCGAACCGGTAACCCCGGGGTCCCCGACCGGCCGCTGGCGGTGGGTCGCGGCCCTTGCAGGCGCCCTCGTCGTGTCCCTGGCGGTCGCCCCGGTCGGGCCGCTGCCGTTCTACACGACACCCCTGATCCTCGGACTGACCTACCTGGCCGCGGCAGCCGCGGCAGGTCGCCAGGCGACGCTGTGGGCGCCGGGGCTGATCATCACCGCCTGGGGTGGCGCGGTGCTGCTGGTGTTCAGCCGCACCCTCAACGCCGACTTCCCCGCCGTCGCCGTCACCGCCCTCGGTGTCGGGGCCACCGCAGCGGCGCTGTTGGGCCGCTCCGGGTTCCGCGTGGACGGCATCGCGATCGCACTGTCAATCCTGTTCGCCGGTCTGACCGAGCTGGCGGCCTCACTCGGAGTCGCCCTCCTCGGTCGGGGCTGGTTCTACGGCGCCTTGCTGGGGGTGTGGGTCCTGAGCGATCTGGCCCGCCTGTCCCCCCTGACGCGGACGGGGTCGCCGTCAAGGACGGGTTCGGAGAGTGCACATGTATGAGAGCCGGACCCGGGTGCCGTGACCCGTCGTCTGCTGCGAGTGCCCATCTGGCCGGCGGTTCGCGGTCAACACCCGCGGCTGAGCGCCTCCAGCGCAGCGCACTGGTGTTGTGCATGGGATGAGAAGAGTCAGGTCCAGCGCTGGACCGGACCCAGCCGTCGCTGCCGATGAGAATGGATTGGGTGGTGGCGGTCCACACGAAGGGCTTGGGCTGTTCGTTGTGGACGTCGAGGAACTCTTCGATCTTGCCGGGGCTACCTTCGTCGACCCAGGCGTTGGTGAGCTGCTGCACGCCGCCACCATCGCCGTCGTCGGCGAGGTGAGCCTGGACCGGCTCTGGCACGCGGTGCCGTCGTTTCCGACGATCAGCGAGGTGTGGCTGCGGCTGCTGGAGGCCTATGGTCTGTAGCACTGGACCTCGAAGGAGCGTTATGAGCGAGATGCCCCAGGGCAGCGGACCGATGAGCTTCGAGGACTTCCGCAGGTCCTTCTACTACGGCAGCCGCGCCGACATGCAGTTCAAGTTCCTCGCCTCGATGCCCGACGAGGAGGCCGCTGACGCGGTGGCGGAGGTGCTCGCCCGCCTCGGTGAGGCCTTCGACACGGGGGACCTTGCCCCGGTCCGGGACGCCGCGCGTGCCGCGCAAGTCACGGCATACACCAAGAGCGACCAGCCCACGGTCGACGACTCACCGTTCACGCCGCTGGCTGGGGACCTGTCGGCTCGGCGGCTCGCCCTGGTCTCCGCCGGCGGTGTCTTCCGGGTCGGTGACGACCCGATGGGCCCGGATGGACCGACCCAGGAGGAGAGCCTCGCGCTGATCAAGGAGTTCCTGCGCGGTGCACCGACGCTGTCCGTGATCCCGAGGCAGACGCCGAGCTCGCAGCTGACCGCACGGCACCCGGGTTACGACGCTGGCACGGCCCAGCGTGACCCGGGCACCGTCTTCCCGCTCGCGGTGCTGCGCGAGCTCGAGGCCCAGGGCCGGGTGGGTCTTGCCGAGAACCACTACGCCTTCACGGGCGCGACTTCCCAGGTGCGGCTTCGTGAGCAGGCGGCGCCCGCGTGGGCGAAGCGTCTGCGGGCCGAGGAGGTCGACGCCTGCCTGCTGGTGGCTACTTGACCGGTGTGCCACGAGTCGGTCGGACTCGTCGCCAGAGCCCTGGAGGGGGCCGGGATCGCCACGGTGTCGATCTTCGTGCGGGCCTTCGCCCACGTCGCCGGACGGCTGCGGGTGCCGCGGGTGCTGGTCACCCCGCACCTGGTTGGCCGCACCATCGGCCCCGTGGGCGACGTCCGCCGCCAGCGAGACGTGGTGGAGGCTGCGCTGCGCCTGCTGGTCGAGGCCCCCGGGCCGCAGACCCGCTGGAACTTTGAGCCCACCGGTCCTGGCTCCTGAACCCTCCTCGGGGATGCGCGAGGCCGAGTTGACCTTCCACTTTGGTGGAATGTGTACTGGAACCTTGAGCAGTCCCAATTCTTCGATCAGAAGGGCATTCGGCTGGTCCGACCCGCGAAGACCCCTCACCTCATCGGTGGATCCGGGCAGAGCCACCCTCACGCCGCGACGCAAACCTCCTCTTCTGCCGGCTGCGCGCTTGACTTGCGACCTTGACGGTGGTGGTCAGTGCCGGGTGGGGAGCGGAGTGCCGAACCAGTAAATGCAGTGGTGCCGGATCCGGCGACCGAGACGGACCATCTGTTTCTCACCGGGTGACCTGCCGGCGGGGGCGCTGCCCCTCGGGCGTGTTCGCCGGCCCGGCCGACGTCCGGCACTGAGGTCATCTGTCCAGACGGTGACTGTCGGGTCCCGGCCCCAACGGACGCCCCAACCAAGCCTGACGGGCTCGCGCGCTTCTGGGATCGCCACCTATGAGTCGTGGGCGGCGCAGGTTTCCGCTCGAAGGGGGCGAGACGCCGCGGCGTGGGTGGCCGCCCGCCGCGCCGGGACGACGGTCGCTGCCATCGCCGCGGGGTCGGGAGTCCGCCGAGGCAACGGTGTTCCGGGCCACCGCAGCCCACGGACCGTTCCCGGTACGCTCCGTCGGCGACGAGACCGCTCTGGCGTGGGCTGAGCGGCGACGGCGCGGGGAGCTCCTCGGGTCCATTGCCGTCGACACCGGCGTGTCGACCAAGCAGGTGGCTGCGGCGACCCGCGCATACGTGCCGTCCCCCGGACCGACCCGTCGACCTCACGACCCGCGACAGTGGGCCGAGGAGCGCCGCCAGCGGATCTCCCCGTGGGATCGGCCGCCGGCACCACCTCCTCACCGCGCGGGTCTATGAGGCGACCAGACCGCTCGGGCCGTTCCCCTCACCGTTGCAAGGACCGCCTGCAACCGTCAGTCTGCGCGGGATCGGCGCATGTCCGGGCTGAGCCACCCCGCCCTCGGGGCGCGACAACGCCGAAGAGCTCTTCGCGAGCCCGCTGTAGCCAACTAGTGCTGTGTCTCGTCATTGACTGACTGTTTGGTTGAGGGCGACCCGGCCGCGACGGACCTTGGTCAGGATGGATTCTGCGGTGGCGGTCCAGACGAATGCTTTGGGCTCGCTGTTGCTGTTGTGGACCTTCA
>JAABUY010007444.1_pt1 | contig 10400 bp, 9 predicted proteins | sample 5560271 | NCBI WGS metagenome assembly JAABUY01 (sample SAMN10711886, study PRJNA513374) | rock metagenome | isolation source: Antarctica rocks | place: Antarctica: Victoria Land, University Valley
TCTTTCTCAAACGGTCGAGCCGCTAGGAGAGGGTATCCTTTCCTCCCTCGCCCACCATCCGGTGGCTGTACGGTCCACCGAGTCCCTCCGTTGAGGGGGGACAATCTTAGTTTAATGTATAAGGGAAGGGTAGGAGACATGTCCATGACGGATCGCCACCACGACATCTTGCGGGCGCTCGCCGACGGGGAGGAGCGCCACGGCTACGCCATCCTAGAGGCCGTCGAGGAGCACACCAACGGGAAGGTCATCCTGGCGCCCGGCACGCTCTACCGCGCCATCGGGCGCCTGCTGGACGACGGCCTGATCGTCCAGACCGACCGGCGGCCCGACCCCGCGTTAGAGGACGCGCGCCGGCGCTACTACCGCATCACCCCGCGTGGCCGCGCCCTGCTCGCCCAGCCGGGGACCCCGCTCGCCCCGCGCGTCCCGCCGTATCCGAGCCCGACCCATCGGCAGTACGACGTGCTGCGCGTGCTCGCGGACGGCCAGGAGCGCCATGGCGACGCCATCGTGCGGGCCGTGGGGAGTTTGCCCGGCGTAGCCCCCTTCGGCCCCACGGGGCTTTACGACACTATCAAGTACCTGTTGACGGACGGCTTCATCGTCCAGACCGACGTGCGCCCCGATCCGGCGCTGGACGACGCGCCGCGCGACTACTACCGCATCACCCCGCTGGGGGAGGAGGCTGTTCGCACGCCGGGGCTGCTGCTCGTACCCCGGCGCACCGCCGCCCAGCAGCGGCAGTACGCCGCGCTGTGCGCCCTCGCCGACGGCGCGGAGCGCCACGCGTACGGCCTTATCGCGGTGCTGCGCGCGGACCCCGCCGGCGCGGGGCGCGTCGGGAGCGGCACGGTCTACCGCACCCTCGACGGGCTGGTGGCGGACGGCCTGGTGGTCGAGACCGGGGAGTACCCCGACCCCGCCGTCAACCCCACCGCGCCCCGCCGCCATTTCCGCATCACCCCGCGTGGGGAGGACGCCCGCCGGATGCTCGCCGTGTTGCCCCCACACCGGCCGCACGGCGCGGTCCCCTGGCGCGGCGCGGTGTCGTTCGGGGTGACGTGGGGCGCGGCCACGGGCGGCCTACTGCTCCTGCTGGGGGCGGGCGGCGCGGGCTGGGCGACGGGCGCGGTGGCCACGGTCGTCACCACGGGCGCGGGGTTGCTGCGCCGCGACACGGCGGCGTAGGGCGCGTCGAGAGAACAGCGAGAGCGAAAGAGAGGACAGCCATGGCGAACGAACGCACATCCCTGTATCTGCCCACCGAAACGAAACAGGCGCTCGCCGCGTACCAGGAGCGCACCAAAGCCGAGAATATGTCGGCGGCGGCGGACGACCTGATCCAACGCGGCCTGGTCGCCGCGTCGGCGCACAACGTCGGCGCGTTGGCGGCGCCGGCCATCGAGGAGGCCGTCGCCCGCACGGTGGAGGAGTTGCTGCGCGCCGTGGTCGTGGGGCCATTGCGCGCGGAATTGGCGGCGATCCACCACGAGGCGACGGTGGCCCGCCTGGAAGGCTACGCCCACATCTACAACGACTACGGCGCTGCGGTCGCCGAACAGCTCGAAGCGGTGGCCGAGGAGCGCGCCACGGCGGCGCACGCGGCGGGCGAGCGGGCGCGGCTGCACCGGCGCGTGGCCGAGGACCAGGTGGCCTGATGACGCCGATGACGACGCCGACGCCAACGACGCGGACGTTTGTGGAGGGGCGCTACGTGCCGGCCGGCCCCTGGGCCGCGCGGAAGATCGAGGACCAGGTGGACCACCTCAAGGGCAGCTTCCGCCCCGGCGAAACGCGCGAGGAGCGGACGCTGTTCGACGCCCACGGCGACGTGGCCGACCGCGCGACCGCACGGGCTATGCTGACGGCCGCGATCGGCCCCAAGGTGGTGTTCCACCGGCTCGTCCTCTCGCCGGGGCCGCGCGCGGGCGTGGTGCGTCTGATCGACCTGCGCACCTGGACGCGGCTCCTGCTGATGGACCTGGGCCACGACCTGGGCCAGCGGCTCGTGTGGGTGGCCGCCGTCCACCGCAACACCGACGATCCGCACGTCCATGTGCTGCTCGCCGGCGCGGCTGAGCGGACCCACTGGCCCAACAAGGGGAAGGTGCTCGGCGTGGAACTGCGACGCGTCCATTACGTCCCCGGTGGCTTCATACGCCAGCGGGGGGACGTGCGCGCGGCCGAGATCCGCGCGCTCAACGGCGACGGCACGGCGGCCTGACCGCATCAGAGGAGATGGAAAGATGGACCAGAGGGCAGGGGGTAGCCTCGCCTACACCGTCGATGACCAGGGCCTCGTGCTCTCCGTGCGGGCGGCGATGCCCCCTGAGCCGGCCACGGCGCGCACGGACGCCCCGCCGCCTGTCGCGCTACGGACCCTCGTGGCCCCGCTGACGTGGGAGCCGGTGCAGCGCCTGCTCGCCTGGGGCGCGCGCGAGGGGATGACCGCAGCCGAACTACTCGATACCTGCCGGGCGGCGACACGTCCGACGACACAGGCCCGACGCATGAACGAGAAAGGAGTTATGAGACGATGACAGATTATAGCCGCGACGATAGGCTCCTGACCCCGTTCGATGGGACGCTCGCCGGCGACGGTCCCGAGGGGAGCGCGTTCGCGCCGACGGCGACGGAGACCGGCGACCGGGAGGTGATGTACTACACGCGCGAGCCGGACGGCTTCGGCCCGGACGACTACCGCTGGCAGGAGATCACCGACCCGGCCGAGATCGCCGACATCACCGCGCTGCTGGCGCGGGGCATCGACCCGCCCTACGAGTTGTGGGTGGACCAGGCGCCGGCCGCGCTCGACCTCGACCGGCTGACCCCCGCCGAGGAGGGGGCGACGGTGTACGCCTGGGAGCAGACCGGCCCCGCCGTGGGCGACGGTCAGCTCTACGAGATCACCGATCCGGTCGTACGCGCCGCGTACGATGAGGCGCATCCCGCGCAGGGCGGCATCGAGATCATCAACCCGGCCGACTTTTATGATGCGGCGTGGGCGGCCGACGCGGCGGGAGCGACGGACCCCGGCGCGGCCCTCGACCGAGACCGGGACCTGACGCCGGCCCTCGACCTGTAGGAGCCAGGAGACACCATGAGCACACCTGCTAGCCCACCTATCACCGGCCGTCCCTGGGCACGCGCCGGCCATCTCGCCCGTCGCCTGCCCTCCCGCACCAAGGCGGGGATCGTCGCCCTGCTGCGCATCGGGCGTCACCTGCTCGCCCGCGTGTTCTGGTTGCTGCGCGGCTGGGCCGGCCTCATCGCCGGTCTGCTCGCCGTGCTGGCCCTCTGGCTCGGGCCGCTCGCGGGCGCGCAGTGGAGCGTCACCCAGGCCACGGCCCTCTATCGTCACGTCGCCGCGGCGGTGACGCTGTGGTACCAGACGGGCTACGATGCGGTGGCGTGGCCGGCGGCGACGGGGGTGGCTGCCGTACGCGCGACGCAGGCGTGGGCACACCACGGCCTCCACGGGCTCGCCCCGACGATCCACACGAGCACCTGGGCGTTCTGGATGCGCCACGGCGCGGCCTGGCGCTACGCCACCCTCCACAGCCCGAGCGGGGCGCCCGTGCGTGCGGCGATCCCGCTTGAACTGGGCGGCGTCCTCGCGCTGCTGGCCCTGTTCGCCGTGTTCATCCTCATTGGCCGGAGGAAGCGCGCCCTCGACCCCACGCGGGCCAACATCTACGGCGGCGCGCGCTGGCAAACCTGGGACGAGCTGACGCGGCGGCGGGCCAAGCCCGGCGATATGGTGCTGGGGACGGCGCGGCGCGGGCTCAGACGGATCACGATTGGCGTGCGGTCGGCGCTGCTGCTGGAAGGCGTGGCCATCGACGCGCCGACCGGCCTGGGCAAGTCCAATGCTTTCTTCAAGACGCAACTGTTGGAACCCGACCCACAGGTGGATTACGTCGCCACCGACAACAAGGGCGACGGGTGGAACCAGACGGCCGCGGCGCTGAGCCGGACGCACGATGTCTACCGGCTGGACATGCAGAACCCCGCCGACAGCGTGACGTGGGCGCCGCTCGTCCTGGTGCGCACACCGGCGAAGGCCGAGGACTGGGCACGCGCCTGGCTGCACAACTCCAAGCCCGCCGACAGCGCCCCGCCGCAGCCCTACTTCGAGCAGGCCGTCTTGCTGCTCATGGCAGCGGGCGTCATGCACGTCCATGCCGTCGCCGCCGCGGCCGGCCGGCCCTCCGGCACGCTCGACGAGTTGCTGGCTCTGCTGCTGCAACCGAACGTGGAGGCCATTGAGAAGGCGTTGAAGAACGGCCCGAGCGGCGCGGAAACGGGGCCGGCGGCGCAGTTCCTCGGGCTCATCGCCGAGCACCGCGACCTGCGCTCCTCCATCCCCTCGGGGCTAGCCCCGCGCCTCTCCGCGCTCGCCGACCCCGCCATCAAGGCCGTCGTCGGCGGCCAGGGCACGCTCGACCTCGACCGCCTCGGGCGCGCGGGGCGGCGTCCGGTGGCGCTCTACATCGTGATCCCGGCCGGGGACGACACGCTGCGCCCGCTCGTCGCGGCACTGTTCACGACGATGTTCACCGTGCTGCTGGACCGCGCGCGCACGCTCCCGAATGGGGAGTTGGGACGCGAGGTGCGGATGCTGCTGGACGAGTTCGGGACGATGGGGGCCATCCCCAACGCGCCCAAGTGGTTCAACATCTGCCGGCAGCCGCGCATCTCCCGCGTCATCAGCTTCCAGTCCTTCTCGCAACTCGTGGACGACTACGGGGAGTTGGGGGCCAAAGCCATCATCGACTCGTGCAACGTGCTCGGCTGGCTGGGCGGGACGCGCGGGGACGATGCCAAGTGGGCGAGCGACGCGCTGGGCAATCGTACCGTGCTGGCCCACGGCGAAGGCGAGTCGCGGACGGCCGGGCTGTTCGGCCGCAGTCCCGATCGGGGCAGCCAGTCGGTGAGCGAGACCGGCGTGCCCCTCCTGTTCCCCGACGACCTGGCGGCCTCGTCGCGGCGGCGCGTCGTCGCCATCGCCCGCGAGGCGCGGCCGATGGACCTGCGCACGCGGCCGATGTGGTCCGTGCGGGCCATGCGTCGCCTGATGACGCATCCGGCCCCGCGCGCGTGCGTCGAAGCCCCGGCGGAGCCCAAACCCACGCCTGCGGCCATCACACCCGCGCGTGAGGACGCACAGGTGGTGGCCGTGCCCGACGCGGCGCGGGGAGCCACGCCCGTCGGGACGCCCCGCGCGCCGGTGCGCGTGCTGGTGAAACCGACGCCGACAACCCCACCCCCAGCGCCCGCGGCCTCAGCGGCGACGGACCCGGCCCCAGTGGCGGCGACGGACCCGGCGAGGCCGGCGCGGCTGCCCACGGCCCCCGTGAAGCATGGCACGGCGTACGACTGGACGGGCCTCCCATGACCGCACACATGAGGCGTTGGATAGCGCCGTTTAGAGAGGGACAAGGCAAGCTCCCGCGCGCCGCCTTGGGTGCACCTTAAAATAGTGGACAGCGGCGGCGGGTGGCTGTGACAGGCCCAAAAGCGGTACCCTCACGACGGGCACGGGCGCTAGAGACGCCCTAAGCGTGCCCGTGGGAGGATACCGATGGACAGAGCAGACCTGTCCGCTGCCATCATACAGGAGATGGGAGCGGTGTTCATGGCGGCGCTGGCCGAGGCATGGCCGGTGGTGCTGACGAGCGACTTGGCGGGGATGGAACAGCGGCTGCGGCAGGTGGGACGCGCGGTGTTGGGGCCGGTGGTCGAGCGGATCGCGGCGGTGCGGGAGGCGACGGAGGAGCGGGGGGCCTGCCCGGCCTGCGGGGGGTGCTTGCAGCGTGTGGATCAGGCGCGGCGGCGCGCGTTGCAGGGCTTGGTCGGGGACTACACGCTGCACCGCGCCTACTATCAGTGCGGAGGGTGCACGCAGGGGCATGCGCCGTTGGACGCGCGCCTGGGGCTGGGGACGGGTTCGCTCTCGCCGGGATTGCTGCGCGTGGTCTGCCGCGAGGGCATCGAGGGCGGCTTCGTGGACACGGGGGACCGCGTGGTGGAGTCGGTCGGCGTCACGATCGACGACGAGGTGCTGCGGCGGCTCACCGAAGGAATCGGGGCGGTGGCCGAGGCGGAGGTGCAGGCGGCGATGGCGCGCATAGCGCGGGGCCAACCGGCCTGGGCGGACGCCGACGCGGCGGTGAGCGAGGCGCCGGAGAGTGGCGTACTGGCGGTGGAGGTGGATGGCATGTTCGTGCACCGCGACGACGACTGGCACGAAATGAAGGTGACAACGGTCGCGCCGCTGGGACCAGGGGTGGAGGTGGACGCGGACACGGGCCGGGAGCGCCTGGCCTGGGGCCGGGCCAGCTATGGGGCGGGCTTCGAGGAGGCCCAGGCGTTCTGGGGACGCGCTCACGTCGAGGCGTGCCGGCGCGGCCTGGGCACACCGGCAGTGCACACGGTGGTGGCGCTCGGCGATGGGGCGGAGTGGATCTGGCGGCACGCCCGCGCCTTCTTGGCGCTGCCCGGTGTCGAACTGGTCGAGATCATCGACCTCTACCACGCCTATGAGTACCTCTGGGGCGTCGGCAACGCCGTCTTCGGGGAGGGGACAGCGCGGGCGGCGGCGTGGGTCGAGCCGCTCAAGACGCGCCTCTATACGGAGGGGGCCGCCCCGCTGCACGCGGCCCTGACCACGCTCGCCCGCACCGTCTGCGTTCCCGCAGCCAACGGGGCGACGGAGAGTGCGGCGGCCACGGCGGTGCGGCGGGCGCTTGAGTACGTCTCGACCAATGCCGCGCGCCTGGACTATCCCGCCTTCATAGCCCGGCGCTTTCCCATTGGCTCAGGGGCGGTCGAGAGCAGTTGCAAGAGCGTGGTACAGGCGCGCACCAAAGGGGCCGGCATGCGCTGGAGTGCGGCGGGCGCCCAGCAGGTGGTCAGCTTGCGCGCCCTCCAGCGCTCCGGGCGCTGGGACGCCTTCTGGCAGCGCCAGCCCCAGCGTGCCCGTCTGCTCTTGTTCCCGCGGGCGCGCCGTGCGCCGGCCGCCCTCCCGCCACCGGACGCGCCCGCCGTGGTAGCGCCCGCCGACACGGTGCCCGCCGACGCGCCGCCGGTCCCGCGTCTGCTGCGCCCGGCCGCCGATCATCCTTGGCGGCGGCAATCCCTTGGTCGCGCGCGGTCGGCCTGAGCGCACGGTCCACCTGTTACGGGGGCAGGGCAATCGCATCTACAGCGAGGGCGTGGCGTGTGCGCGCAAGGAGGTGATACGGGCGGCGATACACCATAACGACCATCAAGGAGAGTGATGCGCGCGTCTTCCGCTGGTAGCGCCCCTACCAACGGTAGGGGTGCGGCCCGAAGTCGGCGCGGTAGTAGTCCTCGGTGTGCGTGCCCGGTGGGATCAGCGCGTCGACGCGCTCCTTGTCCTCGGCCGTGATCGTTACGTCGTTGGCCGCGAGGTTCTCGTCCAACTGCGCGACGCTGTTGGGACCCAGGATCGGGCTCGTCACGCCGGGCTGCGCGGTCAGCCAGGCCAGGGCGAAGGCCGTCATCGAACAGCCCTTCTCCTTGCACAGCCGCTCCAGGCCCTCCAACACGCGCCAGGTACCCTCGCTAAAGTCTTCGGGCTTCTCGCGCGCGTTGGACGGCGCCGCCTGTCCGCGCCGATACTTGCCGGTCAACTTGCCGCCCGCGAGCGGGCTCCAGGGGATCACCCCGACCCCGTAGGTCTGACAGAACGGGATCAACTCGCGCTCGACCCGCCGGTCGAGCAGGTGGTACGGCGGCTGCTCGGAGATAAAATGGTTGAGCCCCAGCTCCTTGGCGACCATCCACGCTTCCATGAGCTGCCAGGCGGCGTAGGTGCTCGTGCCAACATAGCGCACTTTACCGGCGTGGATCAGGTCATCGAGCGCGCGCAGCGTCTCGTCGATGGGCACGCTCGACTGCGGCCGGTGGATCTGGTAGAGGTCGATATAGTCGGTCCCCAAGCGGCGCAACGAGGCGTCGCACGCCTGGATGATATTGCGGCGGTGGTTGCCCTGCATATTGCGATCGTTGTCGTCCATCGCCCCATGGACCTTGGTCGCCAGGACTACATGCGCGCGCTTCCCGCCGGCCAGGGCGCGCCCGGTCATCTCCTCCGACACACCGCGTTGATAGACGTTGGCGGTGTCGATAAAATTACCACCGGCGTCCAGGAAGCGGTCGACCATGCGTGTCGCCTCGGCCTGGTCGGTCTTGCCGCCAAACATCATCGCGCCCAGGCACAGCGTACTGACCTGCACACCGGTGCGTCCCAGTGGACGATACTCCATCGTTGGTCCTCCATCATTACGACCACGCGCCCGCTCCGAGCGCGGCTACCAGGGGGAATAACGTGGCATGAATGGGGCCACGCCATTGTGATGGTGAGCGCCACGGACCTGACCTGCGACTGAAGTCGCAGGCTGCGTCCACTATTTCGAGGCGCACCCCGCCGCCTTTACGCGGGGGGCGTGTGTGGGCTACAATGCCCATCATGAAGGAGTGCGCCATGTAGCACGATGCGCGGCCGTTATGGCCGCAAAAGGTAGAGGCCCACCGGCGGGAACCGGTGAGCCTATACCTTGCTCAGGACGAACTATCTATAGTGACCGGCGCTGGTGTCTAGCCGACAAGCAAACCACCAGAGCCACCAACACGGAGGCCGCGGCCCCGACGGAGTAGCCAGCTCCGAACCGGGTTGCGGGCCTGCACGGAGGCTTTTTATGCTTCAGAGCACCCCCATGCCCTGTACAGAGGATAACGCGGATGCGCGTCTCTGTCAAAGGGTTGACCCCGCCCGCGTGTGGACGGGCGCCGGGACGGTCGATACGCGGTCCCTTATCGCGGCCGTGGCCCGTGCCTATACCGACATCTACGGCCTCGAAACCGATGTGACCCCCGCCGCGATCCTGGGGCCGGGCCGCACGCCCGCCGTGGCCCAGGCGCGGCATGTGTGCGTCTACGTGCTGATGGAGGACTACGGCCTCACCTGCACGGCGACGACCCAGGTCCTGGGTCGGCGTGATCACTCGACGGCTGTCAACAGCCGCGCGCGGATCAGCGCGGCCCTGCCCCACGACACTCGCCTGGCCCGTGTGCTGGACTGCGTCCGCGCGGACCTGGCCGGCCATCGCCGCGCCGATGACGATGAGGCTATGCGTACGCGGCGCGACGAGAACCGTTGGCGTGCCCTGGCCGCGACCTCCGCGCGGGAGTGGGACGAATACCGCTACTGGCGGCTGCGCGCCCTGCGGATGGGGAGCGCCTGGTGAGCGCACGCACGACAGCGACGGTGGAGCGGGCCGTCACCACGCCCAGCCCGACGCCGCGCGCGGGCTGGACGCAGATCCCGCGCCCGTTCCTGGACGCCGCGCCACTGGACAACGACCGGCTCGCCCATGTGCTGCTCATCTCCTATGCCTGGGACGAGGATGAGTGTCACCCCTACCAGGGCGATCTCGCCGCGGAGCTGGGCTGCTCGACGCGCACGGTCAAGCGCCGGACGGCCGACTTGCGCCGGGCCGCGCTCGTCACGGTCACACGCGGTGGCCGCGGCCACGCCAACGTCTACCACTTCGCCGCCGCGCCGGCGCGGGACGACGAGACCGGCTACGCGACGGTCCCGAACGCCGTACTCGGCGATCCCGATCTGAGCCAGGGCGCGAAGCGGGCCTACATCATGGTGGCGCACCACGCCAACACCCAGGGGCGCTGCATCCGCACGGTGGCGCGGATCGCCGGCTACGTCGGCGGGTGCTACAAGAGCGCCTACAACTACCTGCGCGAGCTGGAGGGGGCTGGCTACGTGCGCAGCACGCCCCAGGGGCGGGGCCTGCCCAACGTCTACGACGTGGGGACGCCGCAGATGCGTCGGCGCGCGGCGAAGAAGGGGGCAGCGCCGGTCATGACCGTGATCGACCGCGAGGACCTGGCCGCCGAGGATCGGCACTGGCGGGCCGTCTATCGCGAGCTGATGGGCGCGGAGCCAGCCGATCGGCTGAACAAGCAGCTTCACACGCTCGCCGTCGATCCCACCGTCGGCGAGCATCTGCTCATCGAGGCCCTGCGCGGCGCGGCTGACTTCCGCACCATCACCATCAACACGGTGCGCGTCGAGTTGGACAAGATCCGGCGGGAACGGCTACCCGAGGAGGAGCCGGCCGCCCCCATCGACTACTTCGGCGGGAAGTATGGGCACCTGATCGAGTGCGCGGGGTGTGGCCGGCGCAAGGCGGACTGCACCTGCGCGGAGAGGGATGGGCCGGTGGCGACGGGACCGCCCGTTGCCCCCCGTCCCACCGTCCCTGTAGCTAGGGCCTCGCCCGCGCCCATCGCACGCTGCGGTCACTGTCTCTTTGCGCCCTGTCGCTGCCCCCGGAAGGAACGGCGGGCGC